>JAABUL010001453.1_pt1 | contig 45266 bp, 41 predicted proteins | sample 5559151 | NCBI WGS metagenome assembly JAABUL01 (sample SAMN10711876, study PRJNA513368) | rock metagenome | isolation source: Antarctica rocks | place: Antarctica: Victoria Land, Pudding Butte sud
CCGTTGTCGGCGTAGCCGACCATGTCCCCGTTGTCGGCGTAGCCGACCATGTCCCCGTTGTCGGCGTAGCCGACCATGTCCCCGTTGTCGGCGTAGCCGACCATGTCCCCGTTGTCGGCGTAGCCGACCATGTCCCCGTTGTCGGCGTAGCCGAGCCAGCCGTCGGTGTCCGGGTCGTAGTCCGGCTCGGCGAAGGCGTCGCGTACGTCCTCTTCGGTGACGTCGGGAAAGCCGATCGCGGCGATGTCGCAGGCAGCGAGCAGGCGATAGATGGCCGGGGCGTCGTCGACGGCGGGGCGCCGGATGCGGTAGCCGGCCGGCAACGGTGCGGCGTTCATGATCAGTAGCCTGGCGGCGTGGCGGCCTCACTGTCCAGCAGTTTGTCCGGCCCGCGCCCGCACCCGCCAGGTGATCACGACGCCCAACGGGAACAGGGCTTGAGCGCCGGCCGTGAAGCGCTCGGTCAGGCCGATCAGCGAGCCGTCGCGGGCGAGCTCCGCACCGAACCACGTCAGGAGACCCAGCAGTCCGGCGGCTGCGGCGAGGCCGGCCAGGGGGCTGAGCCGCGGTGGTCGCCCGCGCCGCCAGGCCAGCGCCGGCCAGCTGGCCAACCCGACGAAGCCGATGGTGGCCGCGCGGACATGAGCCGGCGACGAGCCGGTCTCCGGCTGGGAAAAGACGGCGACGAAGAACGTCGCCACGCCGCCAACGGCCAGCATCAGCCGGCCGGGCAGCGCACCGGGGCGCAGGCCCAGCGCGGTCACCGTGTGGCAGATGCCGAGCCCGGCCAGCGCCGACGTCATCAGCCACCGGTCGGTGGCTCCGCGCGCGGCGAGGGCGCTGATCGTGTCGGTCACCGAGCTGAATCCGGCCGGTTGGCGCGCGGCAGCCAGCGTCCAGCCGCCGATCAGAACGACCGGGGCGCCGGCCGCCGAAAGCGTCGCCCACCAGGGCACCGGCCGCATCGGACCACCGTACGGCGCATCTGCAGATCAATGGTCGTCAACTTGACTCTCGACCCTGCCGAGAGCATCACCAGGACCTACCGTTTTCCGTCTGCCGGCAGGAGGTGTCGCGCGGTGCAGCCCGAGGTGGCGACACTTCCCCTTGACCTGTCCCACGTTCGCGCGGTGCAGCGGCTGGTCGCCGAGCTCAGTGCCGTCCGGGAGCTGGGGCCGACGCTGCAGGCAGTCGTGGACGGTGTCGTCTCCACGCTCGGTTTCGAGGTGGCGGTCATCAACGTCGTCCGCGACGACGGCGACCTCGTCGTGGCCGCGGTGGCCGGCGACGAAGAAGTGCGTGGCGCCCTGGCTGGCCAGGTGGGCAAGCGCGCAGAGTGGGACGCCACCTTGGCCCGGGCCCGCCCGTGGGGCGCGCTGCTCTTCGGCGCGCACGAGGACGACGACGGTGACTACGGGTTGCCGACCTGGGTGCCCGACCTTCCGCCGAGCGACGACCCCGATGCCTGGCATCCGATGGACTCACTTTTCGCCGCCTTGTGGACAGCCACCGGCACGCTGGTAGGCGTGCTCAGCGTCGATCTGCCCAGCGACGGACGCCGGCCGGGGGCGCTGCAGCGGGAGATGCTCGAGATGTACGCCACCCAGGCGGCCGTCACGATCGACAATGCCCGGCTGCACGCCTCGACCGCGCGGGTCATGTCGGAGCTGGAGCGCGAGAAGGAACGCTTCCGGATCGCCTTCGAGAATGCCCCGACCGGGATGGCGATGTCGAGCCTGCGCCCCGAGGACTGCGACCTGGTCCTGCGGGTCAACGAGGCGATGTGCGAGCTGCTCGGCGAGCCGGCTGCGGCACTGGTTGGTCGCAAGCTGGCCGCACTGGTGCATCCCGACGACGTTGCGCTGAGGCAGCCGGACTGCTCCGACGCGCAGGGAAGCAGCCGGGTGGAGCTGCGCTACATCACCGCCAGCGGCGACGAATGCTGGGTCGCGCAGAGCAGCACCGTGGTGCTCGACGCTTACGGGGACCCGCACTACCTGCTGACCCATGTCGTCGACATCAGCGCCCGCAAGTCCCGCGAGCTGCTACTGGCTCACCACGCCGAGCACGACCCGCTGACCGGGCTGCCCAACCGCCGGCGGCTTCACCGGCGGCTCGCGCGTGCCGCCTCGGGCCCGGACGCCGCCCATGTCGCCATCCTGTTCTGCGACCTCGATGAGTTCAAAGAGATCAACGACCACTACGGGCACGAGGCCGGTGACGCGGTGCTGGTCGCCACCGGCCGTCGACTACAGGCTGAGGTGCGGGCAAAGGACACCGTTGCCCGCTTCGGCGGCGACGAGTTCGTCGTGCTGGTCGAGGGGATGAGCGAGCGCGGCGCCGCAGAGCTCGCCGACCGGCTGGCCGCGACGGTGGCCCAGCCCATCCGGTACAACGATTACCTGCTCCGGGTGTCGGTGAGCGTCGGGTTGGCCTACACCAGCGCGGAGGGGCCGATGGAAACGCTGGTGCACCGCGCAGACAAGGCGATGTTCTTGGCCAAGCAGGGCCGCCGGCGCAGCTGAACCCGGCAGCCTCAGGGTTTTGGCTGGCGGTGGCGGTGGGATTTGAACTCTCCCTACCGACGTCCGGCCAGGTCCGCCGTGGTCGCCCGGGGCGTGTTTCCGCACGTCAGACGCGGCCTGTCGCCGGCCGGTATCCGCTGGTATCCGCGCCGGTCCGGCTAGGTCCGTGACCAGTGCTGTACCAGGGAGCCTGGCCGGCGTCCTTTCGTCGTTCGTGGGCACCCTGTCGTCTGTGCGCCGCGGCGGTGCGCGAAGCCGTGATGGCTTTCGTCACGACCTGCGTGAGCGTTCGGGAGACGTGCGGGATGGAGGGCTGGCTCGCCGTCGATCGGATGGTTCTCATACCGTAAGGCTGGCTGGTGGGTAGGCTCGTCGTGGACGGCTAGCGTGATTCGGGTACGACTTGACCCCTTACTCTAAGAAGGTACCGGCGTGGCCAAGACCCAGACGGCCCTCCTGGCGAGCGGCGTCGCCGAGACAACCATTTTCGTCCGTCTGTTCACGGTGCTGCGAGTGTTCACCGGACTGGTCTGGCTGTCGAACGGGTTGGCGAAGGTGTTCGGGAAGGGCAACTACGACCTGGGGTTCTTCTCCTTCAATCTGGTGAATACGTCGACAGCCCGCAACATTCTGATCGGTGCGGCGCATCGGACTTATATCCGGCCGCTCGGTGGGTTCTATGAGCTCGTGGTACTCCCGCATTGGGGGCTGTGGAGTGTCTTCTTGACCCTCGCTGAGCTCGCGGTCGGGGTGGGTCTGGTCCTCGGCATCGCCAGCCGGGTGGCCGCGGTGGGCGGGTTGCTGCTGATCGGTCCGGTCTGGATCATGCTGTGGCACACCAATCAGTACCTGTGGCTGTACCCGGCCGAGGACCTGTTCCCGCTGGTACTGCTGGCGATTGCGCCTGCCGGCAGACACCGGGGCTTCGACTCGCGCCTTGCGGCCAAGTTCGGGAACCGGTGGCCGTTCTGACCCGCTCGTACACTCGGCCCTTTGCGGGCGGGCAGCCGATGCTGCTGATCGAGGGCGGGGATCTCGCCTGCGGCGAGTTGCTGATCTTGGTGCACAGGCGCGTGCGTGGGCTACCTGGTGGCACCCTGATCGGCATCGCCACGACTGACCCGGCTGCGTCGATCGACATTCCCGCCTGGTGTCATCTCACCGGTCATGGTTACCGGGGGTCGGCGACCGCCGACGCCGGCTCGCCCTTCGTCATTGAGCTAGCCGAGCGGGCCAACCCGATCGACCCCGACCGTCCCTGGCACCGTCCACCTGTAACGGAGGCAACTTGATGAGCAGCATCCTCGTGTCGTTGGCCAGCAGCCACGACAACACCGACCGCGCCACCGTGGGTTTTGTCGTCGCCGGCGCCGCGGCTGCGTCAGGCCAGGACACCACCGTGTTCCTGTCCGCGGACGGCGCGTGGCTGGGCAAGAAGGGCGAGGCCGACAAGATCCACGAAGACGGGTTCGCCCCGCTGACCGATCTGATGGCCGGTTTCATCGAGGCCGGCGGGAAGATCATCGTCTGCAGCCCGTGTGCGAAGAAGCGCGGCATCGCCCAGGCCGATCTAGTCGGCGGATCGGTCATCGCTGGCGGTGCGGCCGTGGTCGCGCTGATGGCCGCAGGCGCCCAGACCATCTCCTACTGAGCGGATGCACCTGTCGGAGCGGCCCGCCGCCGAACTTCACGGCGGAACGATGGACTGTGGCAGCGGGCTGCTGCTGCTGTTGATGCGCAGCATCGGGAAGGTCGAGGCCGGCCAGGTGCTGCTCGTGCATACCGAGGAACCCTCCGTGCCGCCGGACCTCGACGACTGGGCGCGGCTGGCCGGGCACGAGATCGTCGACTCGACAGCAGAGCACCCGCAGGGCCCATGGCGGGTCTCCGTTCGGCGCGGGGAAGCACCGTCCGCGCAAGCGCCGCCCGCGGGGGGTTCCGACGACGTGTTCACCGACGGGCCAGCGACGCCCATCGGTGAACGCCTCTGGCTCTACAGCAACTTCCACTGCAACCTGGCCTGCAGCTACTGCTGCGCCGAGTCGTCCCCGCAGGCGTCCGCGCGGTTGCTTCCCCTCGACGTCGCCCTCGCCGCCGCCGATGAGTTCTGCGCTCTCGGCGGACGCGAACTCCTCGTGACCGGCGGCGAACCGTTCCTCCACCCCCAAATCCAAGTAATGATCACCGAGCTGGCGCGCAGGCTCCCGGTCACCGTGCTCACCAACGCGATGACCTTTCAACGCGGTTCACGCCGGACGGCGCTGCAGGCCATGCCGCGCGAGCGGGTCACCCTCCAGGTAAGCCTCGATTCGGCCGGACCTGAGTTGCACGACCAACACCGCGGCTCAGGAAGCCACGCCAGGACCCTCGCCGGCATCGCGCACGCGCGCGACCTCGGCTTTACCGTGCGAATAGCCGCCACCCTGCACGATCACGAAGCCGACACCGCCGCCAACCTCAACGCGTTGCTCGACACATTGGACATCGAGCCCGCCAACCGCCTAATCCGACCGGTGGCCAAACAGGGATTCGCCCAGCACGGTCAACCGGTGAGCATCGACACCCTCCAACCCGAACCTACGATCACCGCCGACGGAATCTGGTGGCACCCAGTGGCTGTCACCGACCCCGTCATGCGTGTCGCGGACCACCCACTCCCGCTGGCTCCCGCCCTCGCCACCATCCGCGACACCCTCGCCGTCCAGGACGCCGCACACCGCGAAGGCCGCCGACACGTCTTCCGCTGCGCGTAACACACGTGTCGCTTGACGAACGGTGTACGCAGCCGGCAAGCGCTACCACCATCCCGTCGAGGCTGTTCCGCACGGGGTTCCGCGGGAATGTCACCAATTGGGGCGGCCCAGCCGGTCTCGATCCACGGGTACCCGGGAAGGCCCACGGCGACTTGCTGCCCGGCCTGTACGACTGCACCTACGGGTAGCAGGTTGGTCAAGTGTTCGGCGACGAACACGTACAGCCCGGCGTGGCTGCCGGCGGTCAACCGGTAGCTGAGGAACGCCCCACCGGGCCATCCGCTGACGGTTGAGGAGTAGGTGACGATCCCGTCGCCGACCGCGTAGACGGGTAGTGGGACGGTGGGTGCAACGTCGACGCCTTGGTCGGTGCGGGCAGGCTGCCAGTGGGCGTCGGGTAGGGGGTTTGTGTAGCCGGTGACCTCGGCCGCGCATGGGGCCATGAAGGGGAGGTAGGCGCCGCTGCGGTAGGTGGCCCAGGCCTGCCAGCCTGAGGTTTGCCATATGGCGTAGGCCATGCGGGCGTTGTCTGCAGGTAACTGCCAGTTGCCGGCGCCCAGGATCGCGGCGTGTACGGAGTTGCTCTGCCATAGCCCGTAGTCGGTGGTGCCGTTGGCGTTTGTTCCGCGGCCTCGCCGAACGCCTCGGCGCCCACGAGCTGACAAGCAACCGCCGGCAGCACGCCGAATCCTGGACACCCACGTCACCGGGTCGGCCGTCTCGGGCTGACCCTGCTAGTCCGCCGTCCCACGCTGCACCGTCGCTGCACGAGCGTCCCCGCGCCCTGGCCTTCACCGGCCCCGGGCGGGGGGCGTTTCCGAATGTCCTGGCCTACGAGCCGGCCGCCGAGCATGCCCGGTCCATCGACGCCGACGCTTGCAGGAATGCGTCCCCGTTGTCGGCTGTGGTCGCCGCGAGCATCTGCGTGGCCGCAGCCTGCACGGCGGCCGGGGCGATCACCGCATCGTCGGACACCTGCTTGATCTTGCCCCGGATCTCCGCTGGGGTGAGGACGCCCTTACCGATGTCGGTCATGATGTTGCGGTAGTGGTCGCGGCCGAGTGTTCGGTGTCCACTGCCCACCGTCCCAGTACCGCTCGGTCGGCGTGCCGTCAGGCGCCGGATACCAACGGCCTCCGACATGGGCTGAGTCATCGCCGTCTCCTTCATGCTGCGGCCTGCACGGCCGCGCGCAAGGCACCAGCCGGCACGGGAGTATACCGCTGGGTCGTCACGACCGATGGCGGAAATGGCCGGCCCCGCCAAGCTGGGAACAGCTCATCGCTCAGCTGACCGCCGAGGACAAGCGCCGCCTCCTGGGTGACCTGTACGACGCACTACCGGACGGTCTACGCACCCGGCTCGACAGCGAACGTGAAGGCGAACTGTGAGCCGCGGTGACCAGGCTGTGACCAATCGGTGCCTCCAGCCGCCTCCCGGCGAGGCCGGGAGGCCGCTGAACTGCGCAAACGCTGGGCGTGCGGGGCGGTGGCGGTGGGATTTGAACCCACGGAGGAGTTGCCTCCTCACACGCTTTCGAGGCGTGCTCCTTCGGCCGCTCGGACACGCCACCACCGATCAGGGTACCGGAGGGACGCCGGCCCGATTCGTGGCGAAGAACGACCGAAGCAGCTGCCCGCTCTCATCGGCCAGGACGCCTGCCACCACCTCCGGCCGCCAATTGAGCCGGCGGTCCCGTACCACGTCCCACAAGGAACCGACCGCCCCGGCCTTGGGGTCGGCCACCCCATAGACCAGCTGTGAGACCCGAGCCAGCACGACGGCGCCGGCGCACATCGTGCACGGCTCGAGGGTGACCACGAGGGTGTGACCATCCAGCCGCCAGCCCGGCAACCGAGCCGCCCCCTGTCGCAGGGCGAGCAGCTCGGCGTGTGCCGTGGGGTCACCACCGCGCTCCCGCTCGTTGGCCGCGACCGCGACGACCGCTCCGTCCGGATCCACCAGCACCGCGCCGACCGGGACATCCCCGCCGGCCGCCGCCTCGGCAGCTGCCTCCAGCGCCTGGCGCATCCATTGCTCGTAGGGCTGCCTCACCCCTCGCGAATCTTCTCCAGCTCATCAAGGCAGCCGGCTCGTTCGGCGATCGCGGTGATGACGTCCGCCGGCAGGGTGCCTTCGTGAGCGCACAGGGCGAGCAGCGTTGCGGCCGGAGTGCCGAGATCGGCGAGCAGGTCGTAGTCCCCGACCGGCACGACGTCGGTGCCCGCGACCGCGTCGTCGTCGCGCACGACGGCCACATCGGGCTCCTCGGCGATCTCATCGTCGACCGACAGCGGGACCGGCACCGGAAGGCCGGCCTCCTCGAGCAGCATCTCGGCGATGCGCGACTCGTCGCCGGCCCGAATGTCGGACACGAAAATCCGGGAGTCCTCACCGCTGTCCACCCGGACCACGGCCACGTAGAGGTCGTCCTCCTCGAGCAGCAGCAGGGTCAGATCGGCTGACTCGTCGACCTCACGCAACGCGTCGCTCAAGGCGGTGACGTCGTCGACCTCGTCGAGATCGAGCTCGGTGGCCAGCCAACCGGACGGCCGGCGGGCCATGGCTGCGGCGAAGTACGGCACGTCGCTACTCCTATCTCCGTCAACGAAAATCTCCGTCAACGAACTGATGCGTCGACCGCCGCCTGGAAGGCCTCGGCAAAACCGACCCGGCGCGCAATGTCGAGCAGCATTTCGTCGGCGTACAGGTCGAGGTCGTCGAGGAGGGTGGCCAGATCCATTTCAGCGAGCCCTAGGTCGGCGAAGATCCCCAGGTCACCGGCCGGCCACACCTCGTCGAACTCATCGGCTTCCGGCGGCTCTTCGCCGAGCCGGTCGAGCACCTGACGGGCCAGGTCCCACTCGGCGGCGGCCGTCACGTCCGAGAGCAACAGCCGCGCGGCTCCGCCCGGGACGACCCGGACTGCGACGAAGAACTCGTCGGCGATGTCGACCAGCCCGATCGCGCCGCCGCTCGACGGCTGCTGGCGCAGGACCGACACGAAACCATCCAGGTCGGCTTGCAGCCCGTCGGGCAGCCGGTCCACCCGCCACTGCGCCTCGTCTCGAGACACTGCGACCACGAAGCCGTTCTGGGGCACCGTTGTCCTCCCTGAGCATCGCTGCGACCTGCTGTCGCACCGTGGCCCAACCCCGCCCGAAGATCAATAGTTTCGGCCAACTTCGGGCTCGAGATTGCCCGCGGCGTCACCGATCTCCCAGGTCGAGCGGAGCAGCGGTCGCCGGGACCGGCGCCGTCCGGGCCGACCGTCGACACCCGGTAGCGGTTCACCAGGGGAGCGAACTTCTGCTGCACATAGAGGCGGTCGAGGGCGGCCACGGTCGCAAGAACATCCATCCACCGAACGTACGCGCCGGCGGTTGACAGCCGGGCCGACCTGCTCGACGGTAGGTCGGTGCGGATTGCGTTGTTCATCACCTGCTTCAACGACACCCTGTTCCCGGCCACCGGCCGGGCAGTGGTGACCGTGCTGGAGCGCCTCGGCCATGAGGTGGTCTTCCCCCCGGCGCAGACCTGCTGCGGGCAGATGCACATCAACACCGGCTACCAGCGCGACGCGGCGGATCTCGTACGCCACTTCGTCGACGTGTTCTCACCGTACGACGCCATCGTGTGCCCATCGGCATCGTGCACCGGGTCGGTCCGCGATCAGCACGCGATGGTCGCCCGGCGGTACGGCGACGCGAGGCTGGCGCAGGCAGCAGGGGACGTGGGAGCACGGACGTACGAGTTCACCGAGTTGCTGGTCGACGTGCTCGGGGTGACCGACGTCGGGGCGTATTTCCCGCACCGCGTCACCTACCACCCCACCTGCCACTCGCTGCGCGGGCTGCGGGTGGGCGACAAACCGCTGCAGCTGCTGCGGGAGGTGCGCGCGATGTCGCTGGTGGAGCTGCCGCGGGCCGAGGAGTGCTGCGGCTTCGGCGGGACGTTCGCGCTCAAGAATGCCGACGTGTCCACCGCGATGCTCGGCGACAAGCTCCGGCATGTGGCCGACACCGGCGCGGAGGTGTGTGCCGCCGCCGACAATTCCTGTCTGATGCACATCGGCGGCGGCCTGTCGCGGCTACGGTCGGGGATGCGCACGTTGCACCTCGCCGAGATCCTGGCCAGCACCGAGGAGACCCCGACCCGATGACCCAGACCTTCCTCGGGTTGCCGGTCGGCACCGGTCACTTGACCGGCACGATGCCGTTTCCGCAGGCCGCCCGAGCGGCGGTGGCCGACACCCAGCTCCGGGCCAACCTCGCCCACGCCACGGCGACGATCCGGGCCAAGCGGGGCGCTGTCGTCGGCGAGCTGCCCGACTGGGAGGAGCTGCGGGAGGCCGGCCGCGCGATCAAGGAACGCACCCTTAGGCACCTCCCGGAGCTGCTCGAACAGCTGGAGACGGCGGTGACCACGGCCGGCGGGACGGTGCACTGGGCCGGCGACGCGACCGAGGCCAACGCGATCGTGACCCGGCTGGTGCAGGAGACCGGCGCCGGCGAGGTGGTCAAGGTCAAGTCGATGGCCACCCAGGAGATCGGGCTCAACGAGGCACTCGAGGCAGCCGGCATCGGTGCCTACGAAACCGACCTTGCCGAGCTGATCGTGCAGCTCGGCCATGACACGCCCTCACACATTCTCGTGCCGGCCATCCACAAGAACCGGGGTCAGATCCGCGACATCTTCCTGCGTGAGATGGCCGACGTGGACAGTGCCCTCTCCGACCGGCCGGCGGCCCTCGCGGAGGCCGCGCGGCGACACCTGCGGATGAAGTTCCTGTCTGCCAAGGTGGCGATCAGCGGCGCCAACTTCGCCGTCGCCGAGACCGGCACGCTGGCCGTGGTGGAATCCGAGGGCAACGGCCGGATGTGCCTCACGCTGCCCGAGACGCTGATCACCGTGATGGGCATCGAAAAGCTGGTGCCGTCCTGGGCGGACCTCGAGGTGTTCCTCCAGCTACTGCCGCGCTCGTCGACCGGTGAGCGGATGAACCCCTACACCTCGATGTGGACCGGTGTGACACCCGGCGACGGTCCGCAAAATGTCCACCTGGTGCTGCTGGACAACGGCCGCAGCCGCGTGCTCGCCGACGAGGTGGGCCGGGAGGCACTCGCCTGCATCCGCTGCTCCGCCTGCCTCAACGTCTGCCCGGTCTACGAGCGCACCGGCGGCCATGCGTACGGCTCGATCTATCCCGGCCCGATCGGTGCCATCCTGTCGCCCCAGCTCACCGGGGTGTCGGCGAACAAGAGCCTGCCGTACGCGTCGTCATTGTGCGGTGCCTGCGGCGACGTCTGCCCGGTGAAGATCGACATCCCGGGGATCCTCGTGCACCTGCGCGGCGAGGTGGTCGAGGAGCAACGCGAACAGCATCGGGTGCCGACCCCTGAAGCCGTTGCGATGAAGGCCGCTGCCTGGGTGTTCGCCGACGCCCGCCGGCTGGCAGGGGCGCAGAAGGCCGCCGCGGCAGCGAGTCGCCCGCTCGACCGCGGACGGGGACGGATCAGCGCGCTGCCCCCACCGTTCTCGGCCTGGACCGGTGCCCGGGACGCACCCTCACCCCCGGCGGAGACGTTCCGCGCCTGGTGGAAGCGAACCCGCGGATGAGTTCCCGCGACGATGTCCTGGGGCGGTTACGCGTCGCCCTGCACGACGTGCCACCCACCGAGGCGACAGCTGACGTGGCGGTGCGCCGGGACTATCGGCGAAGCACCCCGGCCGACGCCGACCTCTTCGCCGAGCGGGTGGAGGACTATCGGGCGGTCGTCCGGCGGGTGGCTGACGGCGACGTGCCGGCGGCGGTGGCTGCCTGTGTCCAGGCCCGCGGCGGCCCCTTCGTCGCACCCGCCGGGTTGCCCGACGAGTGGCTGTCGGCGTTGGACGGTGCGGTGGCCCGGGACGACGGTGGGCTGTCCCACGACGAGCTCGACACCACGTCCGGGGTGGTCACCGGCTGCGCCGTGGCGATCACCGAGACAGGGACGATCGTCCTCGACGGCGGGCCGGCACAGGGTCGGCGCGCCATCACGCTGGTGCCCGACTACCACCTGTGCGTCGTGCTGGCCGACCAGGTCGTCGGCTCGGTCCCGGAGGCGTTGGGCCGTCTCGACCCGACCCGGCCGCTGACCTTCATCAGCGGCCCCTCGGCGACCAGCGACATCGAGCTCGAGCGGGTCGAAGGCGTTCACGGCCCACGGACCCTCGAGGTCATCCTGGTGTCTCGCCCTGAGTGACCCGGGAACGCCGGCGATAGGAGTCGTCGGGCTCGGTTTGATCGGCGGCTCGCTGACCCGCCGTCTGTCGGCCGCTGGCGAGGCTGTCACGGGATGGGACGCCGATCCCAATACCCGCGCGGACGCGCAGCAGGCCGGCCTGGCCGTGGCCCCGTCGCTGGCCGCGCTGGCTTCCCGGGGCGGGGTGATCTTCGTTGCGGTGCCGCTGCCGGCGCTCGATAGCGTGTTCGCCGCGTTAACGGCCGCGGCGCCTGCTGAAACGGTGCTCAGCGATGTGACATCGGTCAAGCAGCGGGTCCGGGCAATCGCCGGCAGCTACGGCCTGAGCTTCGTCGGGGGACATCCGATGGCCGGCACAGCCGACTCCGGCTTTGGCGCCGCGTCGGCGGAGCTGTTGGCCGGCGCGGCCTGGGTGCTCACCCTGGACGAGGAAACCGACCTGGCCGCCTGGCTGGCGGTCGCCGCCATCGTCACGGCCATGGGTTGCCCGGTGGTGCCCTGCACCTCGGCCTCGCACGACGAGGCGGTAGCCAAGGTCAGCCACCTGCCGCACCTGCTGGCCGCGGCACTGGTCATCGGCGCGGCCGGCGACCCCTTGGCCCTGTCGCTGGCGGCCGGGTCTTTCCGCGATGCAACCCGGGTGGCGATGACTGCGCCGGCGCTGGCGGCGGCGATGTGCGGCGGCAACGCCGACGCACTCGATGCACAGCTGTCGGCATGTATCGCCCAACTCGACGCCGGCCGGCGCGAGCTGAGCTCTCTCGAGGGACTGGCGCAATGGTTCGCGGCGGCGGAGGCCGTACGTCGTTCATGGCCGGCCGTGCCCTCCGCGGAAACTGAAGTGCCGGCCGGCGCGCACCTGCGGGACCGGCTGCTCGACCTCGGCGCCACCGGAGGGCACGTCGTTGCGATGCGTCCCGATGGTGTCGTCGTCCGGAGCGGCCCGGTCACCTCGTCCGCGCCGGGTCCCGCATGAAGTCGGGCAACTGACCACGGATCACAGTGAAGTCAGGGCGGTCGACGAGCGTGGCTTCGCGTTGTTCATAGGCCCGGCGGATGAGCCGGTCGTCGGCCCAGGGCATGGCGGGGAACCAACTGGCCAGGCGACCGGGATGCCTTCGGGCCAGTCGAGAACCGATGAAATGCATGTCTCCCCTTCCGTCACTGAACCCAGGTTGACCCTTGGCCCGTGTGAACGGCGTGAGGCTTGGCAATTGTGACAAGCGGGGCGTTAAGAGCTGACCGCCATCGGCATTAACAGCCGGACATAGGTCTGTGTGCGCCCGGCACCCCATTGCGGCATCGGGACCACCCGTACCTCGATGAGTTGCTCCGCTGCCAAGCGCGGGATGGCCCGCCGCACCGACTCGAACTCGACGTTGGTCGCGGGGCCCAGGGCGGACGTGATGTCCCGAACGTGGTGCCACTGCACCGGGTCGCCCACATCGGATTGATCGCGCAAAAAAGCCATAATGCTACGCTGTGTGACCGAATAACATCGTGACATGGGGTACCTCCTTGGCGCGAGCGCGCCACCGAAGGCTACCTGGGACACAACCACGCCGCGACCACGTTCCGTAGCTGTATAGCTAGACACTACACAGTGTTATGGACGGCCCTGCGCCGTCTCAGCGTCCGCCCGCGGTTGCGGGTCGCGCGGCGCCGTCGCCTTGGCCTCGTCGAGGCGAGCGCCCAGCTCTTGGAGTGTTTTACGCCCGAGACCCTTGCGCACCTCCGGAAACCATTCCTGCTCCTCCTCCTCTACGTGATGGCGGACGTTCTCGATCAGGACGGTCACCTTGGCGTCGAACCGCTCCTCCTGAGGGTCCAAGTCCTGCAGCTCGGACAGGACCCACTTCACGATGTGGTGCTCTTCGAGACTTTCCAGCACGTGGTCTTCGGTCTCCGGCACCCCACGACGCGCCGCTGGATAGAAGATCTGCTCCTCGATGAAGGCGTGAACCGACAATTCATCGATCATCTGGTCCACCAGACGACGCTTGACTGCGTACTCGTCATCGCCGGCCTTCTCGAACTGCTTGAACAACCGCTCGACGGTCTTGTGGTCTTCCTTCAGCAAGACGATGGCGTCCATGGGTCCTCCGGGGTGGGTGCAGCACAGCGATGGTTGGGCGGTTCTACCGGCGAGCGAGTCCCGGTAAACCGGCCACCGTACGGGTGAAGAAGCTTGCCCAACCTGCTACCCGTCCGCATACTGCTTGCGGGCTGCCGCCTCTGCATGTCATCGGGCCGATCGGTCGCCCTCGCGTCAACTGGCACCTTCCTAGTCAACGGGGGAAGTTCACATGGGTCTTCATCGATCACGCCTGCGCGGAGCGGCCGTGACACTTGCGGTCAGCGGCGTCGTTGCCGCCGGCATCCCGGCCGCTACAGCCGCCACGACCGCCGGTCAGCCGCTCAGCCAGCCGGCCGCGACCGCCCTCGCCGCACAGCTGGGAGCACATTCGGCCGGCGCCTACCTCAACGGTCGCGGGCGGATGGTGGTCACCGTGACCGACGACGCGTCCGGCGCTGCCGTGCGTCGGGCCGGCGGAGTGGCGCAGCGCGTTCGGCATAGCGGTGCCGAGCTGGCGCAGGCCGACGCCACTCTCTACCGGTCCGCCCGGATTGCCGGCACGGCGTGGGTCATCGAGCCGGCCACCGACCAGGTCGTCATCTCAGCAGACAGCACGGTGACCGGGGCGAAGCTGGTCCGGCTCAACTCGGTCGCCACCAGCCTCGGCGACGAGGTCCGCATCGAGCGGCTCTCCAGCCCGTTGCGGGCCTACATCGGCGGGGGTGCTGCGATCTACGGCAGCAACTACCGGTGCTCGCTCGGCTTCAACGTACGCAACAAGGCGGGCACTTACTTCTTCCTGACTGCCGGGCACTGCGGCAACCTCGCCGCCACCTGGTACAGCAACATCGGGCACTCGACGAAGCTGGGCGACCGGGTCGGCAGCAGCTTTCCCGGCAACGACTACGCCCTGATCAAATACACCAACGCAAAGATCGCCAAGGCGGGCTCGGTCACGCTTTACAACGGCCGCAGCCAGGACATCCGGTCGGCCGCCAACCCGATGGTCGGCGAGTCGGTGAAGCGCAGCGGCAGCACGACCCATGTCCACGCCGGTCTGGTTCAGGGGCTCAACGCCACCGTCAACTATTTCGAAGGGACCGTCCGCGGCATGATCAAGACGAACGTCTGCGCCGAGGGGGGCGACAGTGGCGGCCCGCTGTTCCACGGCACCGCCGCGCTGGGCCTGACCTCCGGCGGCAGCGGAAACTGCAGCTCCGGAGGGACAACGTTCTACCAGCCGGTCAAGGAAGCGCTGAGCCACTTCAACGTGAGCGTCTACTAACCGACCAGACTTCACCGCGACCAACGGCCGTCACCATCGCACCTGATGGCGACGGCCGTTGGCTGTGTACGCGGCGGCTCGGCAACTGCCCGGGCCGGAGATGCGGAGGTAAGGTGACTCACCTGCCATCCGGTGGGATCTCAGCACACGAAAGGACCCGCTTGTATGCGTAACCGTTCCGTGATCGCGATCGCGGGTCTGTCGGTGACCCTCATGGCGCTCGGCGCCTGTAGCAGCTCGAGCACCAAGTCCAACGGCGGCGGTGGAAGCAGCGGCAGCGGCAGCACGTCGAAGACCAAGGACAAGGTAGGTGTCATCCTGCCCGACGCCGTGTCCTCCCCCCGGTGGGAAGCCAACGACCGACCGTTGCTCAAGGCAGCCTTCGAGGCGGCGGGGATCACCCCCGACATCCAGAACGCCAGCGCCGACAAAACCAAGTTCGGAACGCTCTGCGACAGCATGATCAATGAGGGCGTCAAGGCCCTCCTGATCACCAATCTCGACTCCGACTCGGGTAGCGCGTGTTTGAAGAAGGCGCAGACCGCCGGGATCAAGACGATCGACTACGACCGGCTCACCCTGGGCGGCGGCGCCTCGTACTACGTCTCGTTCGACAACGTCGCGGTCGGCAAGCTGATGGGTGATGGCCTGAGCAAGTGCCTCACCGCCGACGGCAAGACCTCGGGCGTCAATATCGTCTTCATCGACGGTGACCCCACCGACAACAATGCTGCGCTGTTCAAGCAGGGCTACACCGAGGCGCTGAAGCCGATGATCGACAGCGGCAAGTACAAGCTGGTCGGCGACCAGACCGGGCTGTGGAACGAGACCAAGGCCGGCACCGCCTTCGAGCAGCTCTTCACGCAGAACAACGGAAAGGTCGACGGCGTCATCTCGGCCAACGACACCATGGCCGGCGGCATCATCGGCCGGCTCAAGGCCAACAAGCTCGACGGCAAGGTGCCGGTGACCGGACAGGATGCCAGCAAGGAGGGCCTGCAGCGCATTCTGGCCGGCACCCAGTGCATGACCGTCTACAAGGCGATCAAGAAGGAGGCCGACGCGGCTTCGCAGCTCGCGATCGCAGTGATCCAGGGCAAGGATGCCAGCAGCATCGCCACCGGAAAGGTCATGGACACGAAGTTGAAGAAAGAGGTCCCGTCGGCCTTGGAGACTCCGCAGGCGATCTTCAAGGACAACGTGAAGGTGCCGATCGACGACGGTTTCCAGACCAAGGCCGACGTCTGCATCCCCGAGGTCGCGGCGGCCTGCGCCGCAGCCGGAATCAGCTAGCGGTTTTCGAAATCGAATAGGACACGGGCCCGGCCGAACGTCGGCCGGGCCCTTTCCTTTGAAAATGAGGTAGCGAGTGACAATGCCCCGCACCGCCGCTGGGCTCGACGGCCCGGCTGGCTCAGCGCCACTGCTGTCCCTGCGGGGGGTCAACAAGAGCTTCGGGGCGGTCCACGTCCTGCAGAACGTTGATTTCGACGCCTACCCCGGTCAGGTGACCGCTCTCGTCGGCGACAACGGCGCCGGCAAGAGCACCCTGATCAAGGGAATCGCCGGCATCTACGCCTTCGACTCGGGCAGCTACACATTCGAGGGCGAGCAGGTCAGTGTCACGAACCCGAAGCAGGCGAACGCCCTCGGCATCGAGGTCGTCTATCAGGACCTCGCCCTGTGCGACAACCTCGACATCGTGCACAACCTCTTCCTGGGTCGCGAGATGAGCAAGGGCGGCATGCTGGACGAAGGCACCATGGAGCAGCGGGCGACCGAGACCCTGGCGGGCCTCTCGGTCCGTACCGTCAAGTCGGTGCGCCAGCACGTGGCGAGCCTGTCCGGCGGTCAACGGCAGACCGTCGCCATCGCCCGCTCGGTGCTGTGGAACTCCCGCCTGGTGATCCTGGACGAGCCGACCGCTGCATTAGGCGTGGCGCAGACCGAGCAGGTGCTCAAACTCGTCCGCCGCCTGGCCGACCGCGGCCTGGCGGTGGTGCTGATCAGCCACAACATGAACGACGTCTTCGAGGTGGCCGACAACATCGCTGTGCTGTACCTGGGCCGGGTGGCCGCGCAGGTGCGGGCCAAGAACGTCACCCACTCACACGTGGTGGAGCTGATCACGGCCGGCCGCTCGGGTGGCCTCGGAATGGTCCGTGGCGCTGATCCTGGCGCCGGCGACATCCCAGCCGGGGAGATCCCCGAGGCCGACATGCCACAGCCGGTCGGCCCCCCTGCGACCGGCTCGACCGACGAGGTGACGCGGTGAGCACCACCACCACCACGACTGCACCCGAGGCCGACCCGCCGCAGGTGCACCGGGGCAGCCTGGGCTCGGCCGCCGGTGACTATCTCGCCAAGATCCGTGGCGGCGATGTCGGAGCCCTGCCGGCCGCCCTGGGATTGGTGGTGCTGGTCGTCGTGTTCTCCGTACTGCGGCCGTCCACCTTCACCAACGCCTTCAACTTCGCCAATCTCATCCACCAGGCTGCCGCGGTCATCGTGATCGCGATGGGCCTGGTTTTCGTCCTCCTGCTCGGCGAGATCGACCTGTCGGCCGGCTACACCGCGGGCACGGCGGCGGCCGTGATGGGGATCGTGCTGACCGGGCATGGCTGGCCGTGGTGGGCCTCGGTGCTGGCCTGCGTCGCGACCGGCGCGGTGATCGGCTGCGCGATCGGACTGCTGGTGGCCCGGCTCGGCATCCCGTCGTTCGTGGTGACCCTGGCCGCCTTCCTCGGGTTGCAGGGCGTCCTGCTCAAGCTGATCGGGGAGGGCGGCACCATCTCGATCCGCGACTCGGTGCTGCTGGCGGTCAACAACGACAACCTGCCCCTATGGCTCGGCTGGCTGATGTTCGTGGTCATCGTCGGCGCCTTTGCGCTGCTGTCGTTGCGGCGCTATGCCGCTCGACGTACGGGCGGACTGACCACGCAGGCGCTGCCGGTCCTGATGGGAAAGGTCGCCGTCCTGGCGATCCTGTTGGGGCTGGCCACCTATTACCTGAGCATCGAGCGCAGCCGCAATCCCACCGTCGCCTCCATCAAGGGGGTGCCCGGGGTCGTCCTGCTGCTGCTTGCCCTGCTGCTCGGCCTCACCTTCCTGCTGGGCCGCACCGCCTTTGGCCGGCACATCTACGCGGTCGGCGGAAACACCGAAGCAGCCCGCCGGGCGGGCATCAACGTCTGGCGGATCAAGCTCATCTGTTTCATCATCTCCTCGTCGCTGGCCGCCATCGCCGGCATCCTCATCGCCAGCCGGGACAATTCGATCTCGCCGACGACCGGCGGTGCGGACACGCTGCTCTACGCGGTGGGGGCGGCCGTCATCGGCGGCACCAGCCTCTTCGGCGGCAAGGGACGGGTGCTCGACGCCATCCTCGGCGGCCTGGTGATCGCCGTCATCATCAACGGGATGGGCCTGCTCAACCAGCCGTCGAGTGTCGTCTACATCGTCACCGGCATCGTGCTGCTCGTGGCGGCCAGCGTGGACGCGTTGTCCCGCCGGCGGGCGGCATCGACCGGCCGCGTGTAGCGGCGTACTAGGGGTCAGCTCACGGTCGGGAAGTTGAGCTGGGCACCGGTCGCGTCGTGGACGTGTGGCCAGCGGCTGGTCACCACCTTGGCCTGCGTGTAGAAGCCGACCCCCTCGGGGCCGTGCATATGCCGGTCCCCGAAGAGCGAGTCCTTCCAGCCGCCAAAGGAATAGAAGGCCATCGGCACCGGGACCGGCACGTTGATCCCGATCATGCCGGCGGTGACCCGGCGCTGGAACGTCCGGGCCGCCTCGCCGTTCGAGGTGAAGATCGCGGTGCCGTTGCCATGGCGGTTGGCGTTGACCAGCGCGATGGCGGCGTCGAACGTCGGCACGCGCAGCACCGACAGGACCGGCCCGAAGATCTCATCGGTGTAGACGGCCATCCCCGTCGTCACGTTGTCGAACAGGCAGGGGCCGACGAAGTACCCATCGCCGTGGCCCTCGACCGCGATGCCGCGCCCGTCGACGACGAGGTCGGCGCCGGCAGCCACTCCCGAGTCGACGTAACCGACGATCCGGTCGAGCGCCGCAAGGGAGACCACCGGCCCCATTTCCGACGACTCGTCCTGACCCGGACCGACCCGGAGTGCTTCGGTACGTTCGCGGATCTTGTCGACCAGGCTGTCGGCCGCAGATCCCACGGCGACGACCGCGGAGATGGACATGCAGCGTTCGCCGGCCGACCCGTAGCCGGCCGCCACGAGATGGTCGGCGGCGTAGTCGAGGTCGGCGTCGGGCAGCACCACCGCATGATTCTTGGCCCCGCCGAGTGCCTGGACCCGCTTGCCGGCGACGCTGGCCCGCTCGTAGACGTAGCGCGCGATCGGGGTCGAGCCGACGAAGGAAACCGCGGCGATCTCGGGATGGTCGAGGATCGCATCGACGGCGACCTTGTCGCCGTGTACGACGTTGAAGACCCCATCCGGCAGGCCGGCGTCGGCGTACAACTGCGCGACGAGGTTCGAGGCCGACGGATCGCGCTCGCTCGGCTTGAGCACGAAGGCGTTACCGGTGGCGATTGCCACCGGATGCATCCACATCGGGACCATGACCGGGAAATTGAACGGGGTGATGCCGGCGACGACGCCGAGCGGCTGACGGAACGAGTACGAGTCGATGTCGGTCGACACCTGCTCGGAATACTCGCCTTTCAACAATTGCGGAATGCCACAGGCGAACTCCACGACCTCGAGGCCGCGGATCACCTCACCCTTGGCGTCCGAGACGACCTTGCCGTGCTCGCCGGCCACCATCCGGGCCAGCTCGTCGGTGTGCTTATCGACCAGGTCACGGAAGGCGAACATCACGCGGGCGCGGCGGACCACCGAGGTGTCGGCCCATTCGATGAAGGCCTTGGCCGCCGACTCCACGGCCGCGTCGACGTCACCCGGCTCGGCCAGCAGCACCTCGGCCTGCTGCTGCCCGGTCGCGGGATCCCACACCGGAGCGTGGCGCGTCGACAGGCCGGCGGTGGGACCGCCGGCGATCCAGTGCTCGATTGTCCGCATTGCTTCATCGCCTCCGGGTTCGGTACGGGAAATTTAGCGCAGGGTGCCGGGCCGGCATTTGCGCGGACACCGATCAGGGGTCGTTCCGCTCGGCCTGCATTGCGGTGCGGGCCCAGTCGTGGCCGATCCGAGCCGCCAGCCGTTCGAGGAGCGGGCCCGCCTCGGACATGCAGCGTTGTACGTCGGGCTCGAGCTCGGTCAATGCGTAGGCAGCACGCACACCCATGCTGTGTACCTGTTCATCGGTGAGCCGGATGCGGCCGGCGACACAGACCACCGGAACGCCGGCGGTGTGCGCTGCCCGGGCGACCCCGGCCGGGGCCTTGCCGCGCAGGGTCTGCTCGTCGAGGGAGCCCTCCCCGGTGATCACCAGCTGCGCGCCGGCCAGCTGCTGCTCCAGCCCGACCAGCTCGAGGACGAGGTCGATGCCCGGACGCAGGCCGGCGCCCAGGAGAGCCAGCGCCGCGTACCCGACTCCGCCGGCGGCGCCCGCTCCGGGCCGGGCCGCCAGATCGTGACCGGTAGCCACCCGCACGGCGGCGGCCCATCTCGCCAAGGCCGCGTCGAGCGCGGCCACGTCCTGCGGCGATGCCCCCTTCTGCGGCCCGTAGACCACCGCCGCCCCGTGCGGGCCGAGCAGCGGATTGTCGACGTCGCTGGCGACGGTGATCTTAGTGGCTGAAACGGCAGGGTGCAGCGCCGCCAGGTCCATGCGGTCCAGTCCGGCCAGCGCCGCACCTCCCCGGGCGAGCTCGGCGCCGTCTCTGTCGTACAGCCGCGCGCCGAGGGCCTGCACCAGCCCGGCACCGCCGTCGGTGCTGGCGCTGCCGCCGATGCCCAGGACGATCTGCCGGCAGCCGGCGTCCAGGGCCGCCCGCAGCACCTCCCCGGTGCCGTAGCTCGACGCGGTGCGGGGCTCGAACCGTCCGCCCGGGAGGCGGCCCAGCCCGGAGGCGTCTGCCAGCTCGACGACCGCGACGCCGTCGCGCTCGGCGTACGCCGTGTCGACCGGCGCTCCAGTGGGTCCGCCGGCGCGGACCGGCACCCGTCGGAAGCCGGCCGCCAAAGCGGCGGCCACGGTGCCGTCACCGCCGTCGGCGACCGGCACCTGCGCGACCGTGACGTCGGGAGCGGCGCGGGTGAGGCCGGCGGCGACGTGTGCGGCGACGTCGATTGCCGACAGCGACCCCTTGAACTTGTCCGGGGCAACGACGACGTGCATCCGGGTAGTCAACCAGCGCCGCGGTCCCACCTCCACCCGTCGGCCAGTTTCCAGAACGCAGGCACCTCGGTCCCGGCGAGGCGACCGGGGCCGAACATCAGGGACAGACCAGGGTTGCCCCCCGATGCCCCGACCCGCCCGGGTGCCGGATGCTGAACCCGTCGCCCACACACCTTCGAAGGGACCCGATGAACGCCATCCAAGAAACCTTCCGCGCTGAGGGACTCATCCGTCCACAGAGCGGACGCCTGCTCGGCGGTGTCTGCGCGGGACTGGGCCGGCGCTTCGGTCTACAGCCGATGCCGGCCCGCTTGCTGTTCGTCCTGGTGCTGATGATCATCCCAGGCAGTCAGCTGTTGATCTACCCGCTGCTGTGGATCCTGATGCCGGCGGAGCTGCCGGCGGCGCTGTCGCAGCCGAGCACCGCGTACCCGCCGCCCTCGTCGACCTGAAACCGCCCGCCCGAGGGCTGCCCGGCTTCCGCAGCAGTGCCCAGGCCAGCTCGACCGACAGCAGAGTTGTCATCGGGCGTCCCACCGGCAAGGCTCGGGTGGTGAGCCAGGACGACGACCGGGCGTTGGCGCAGCGACATACCCTGCGCGTGCTGGCACTGGGGCAGGTGCTCGGCGGTGTCGGCCTGGCCGCCGGGGTGGCCGTAGGCGCGCTGCTGGCCCGTCAGCTTCTCGGCGGTGACGCGCTCAGTGGGCTGCCGGCGGCGCTGTCGACCGGCGGCGGTGCGCTGGCGGCGGTGCCGCTGTCGCGGCTCATGGCGCGGCGCGGCCGGCGCCCCGGACTGGCGCTGGGCTACTCCTTCGGGATGGTGGGCGCCCTGACGGTCGTCATCGCCGCCACCGTCAGCAGCTTCGTCGTGCTGGCACTGGGGATGGCGATGTTCGGCGCCGGCAACGCCGCGAGCCTGCTGGCCCGCTACGCCGGCGCCGACCTGGCCCGGCCGCAGCAGCGCGGCCGTGCGGTGAGCACCGTGCTCTTCGCGACAACGTTCGGCGCGGTCGCCGGGCCCAATCTGATCGAGCCGACCGGCGCCTTCGCCCGTGCCGTCGGCCTGCCGGAGCTCGCCGGGCCGTTCTTGCTGTCGATCCTGGCCTATGCGGCGGCGGCTGCGGTGATCAGCACGGCCCTGCGCCCCGACCCGCTGCTCACGGCCCGGTCGTACAGCGACGCGCCCGGCCCGCCACATCGGGGCGGCAGCTGGCCCGACGTCCTGCGCGGCCCCGCCCTGGTCGGCCTGTCGACGATGGTCGGGGCGCAGTTCGTCATGGTTTCGGTGATGACGATGACCCCGGTGCAGATGCGCAGCCACGGCCACGGCCTGAGCGTCATCGGCTTCGTCATCAGCATCCACGTCGCCGGCATGTACCTGTTCTCGCCGGTGACGGGTTTGCTGTGTGACCGGCTCGGACGACTGCCCACCGTGCAGCTCGGGGCCGCCACGCTGCTGACTGCGGCCCTACTCGCCGGCGGTGCGAGCCCTGCCTCCAGTGCTGTGTTGACCTTGGCCCTGTTCCTGCTGGGGGCTGGCTGGAGCCTGTGCCTCGTCGCCGGCACCACGCTGCTGACCGATGCCGTCCCTCTTGCTCGGCGGGCGCATGCGCAGGGCAACGCTGATCTTCTGGTCGGGCTGGCCGGGGCGACCGGTGGAGTCGGCTCGGGCCTGGTAATGGCGCTGAGCGGCTTTGCGGTCCTGAGTCTGATAGGGGCGGCGATCGCGACCGCCATGCTGGCCGCCGGCACGCTGGCTCGCCAGTGTGCCGGCGTCCCGGCCGCGGCCACCCAGCTCTAGACCCTCCAGCTCTAGACCGTGGGTGGGACTCGGCGAGCAATCGACAGTTTGTCCTCGATTCGGCGTCTATAAGGTATCGGAAAGTATTACAGTCCTCACGTTGTGTATCGACTCGCTGGGTGTCGGGTATCTCGGCCCTAGCAGCAGGAGCCGGAGAGGATAGCTATGGCGACCGATTACGACGCCCCACGCACCAGCGCAGCTGCTGACGTGCTCGAGGACAGCTTGGAAGACCTACAGGCGCGTCGCGACAACCAGTCCCAGTCAGGCCGGATCGACGTCGACGAAGCCGACCTCGCCGAAGCGCTCGAGTTTCCCGGCGCTGATCTGTCCGGGGAAGAGCTCACGGTGCGCATCCTGCCGATGCAGGAACATGAATTTCGCTGCGCATCCTGCTTCCTGATTCACCACCGAAGCCTGCTCACCATCACCCATGACGGCCAGCTGATGTGCCGGGACTGCGCCGCCTGACCCGCTAAGCCCGACCAGGCGGTCGGACCTCTTGCCTTCGCGCCGGAGCAGCCTGGATCCAGGCGAGGAGCTCCTGCAGCTGCGGCGTGAGGTCCACCTCCCCGACCCGAACGGTCTTCCGTTCACCGTCGGCGTCGACCGTCAGCTCATAGGCGAAGCGATCGGGCTGAGCTGCTGCCGACTTGGGGTGTGGGCCGGTGATCGCCGCCGCCGCGACCTTCGCCCGCAGGGCCTTGGCATCCTGCGGCGACAGGTCGACTGCGTCGAGGGTCGTTGTGGTCATGATTCCGGCCAGCCCGCCGCCGCGGACGACCGACACCTTCATGTCGCAACCCTCATTCAGCCGACCTTGACCTGCTGCCAGGCGTTCCGCACGGCCTGCTCCTGTACGGAGCCGGCCCCGTAGCGCTCGATCGCTGCGTCCGTCGTCGCCTGCGCCGTCGCGGTGAAGTCGGCCTGCGCCTGGAGCCTCTGGGTCAGGGCGTCGTACCAGATCAGTCCGGCGGCCTCCCAGGCGTGGCCGCCCAGAGCGGTCGCCGCGAGGTAGAACGCATGATTGGGAATGCCGGAGTTGATATGCACGCCGCCGTGGTCGTGCTGCGGGTCGTCATCGTCGGGCAGGTCGACGTAGCCGTCCATGTCGGCCGGTTGAGGATCGCCGTCGTACGCAGTGCCCGGAGCGGCCATCGACCGCAGCGCCTTCCCTGTCAAGGCAGTGCCCAGGACGCCGGCGCCGATGAGCCAGTCGGCCTGATCGGCGGTCTGGTCGAGCGTGTACTGCTTGACCAGGGAGCCGAAGACGTCCGACATTGACTCGTTGACCGCCCCGGATTGTCCGTGATAGTCGAGGCCGGCGGTGTACTGCGTCACGCCGTGGGTGAGCTCGTGGGCGATCACGTCGATGTCCTTGGTGAGGCCACCTACCACGAAGAGCTGACCGCTGCCGTCGCCGTAGACCATCTGGGAGCCGTTCCAGAAGGCATTGTCGAAATCGGTCAGGTAATGCACCGACGAGACCAGCTCCAGCCCCCGGTCATCGACACTGTTGCGCCCCAGGACGTCCCGATAGAAGCCATACGTCTTGTCGGCCCCGTCGAACGCCTGGTTGACGGATTGATCGTCCGCGGCCGGGTCGGTGCCACCGCGGACCCGCATCCCGGGCAGCACCGCATCGCCACCATGCTGGGCGTCATACACCGTCACCTGCTCGCCGGCGGCCAGGACTGGGGCGGGATGGATTGCCGTCCCCCGCCGGACCAGATGGCCGAGCGTTGCGCGTCGCGCGCCGATAGCCGCGGACTCGGCAAGAGCCCGGATGGCCATCGCTCGTTGCTCGGGACTGCCCCGCTCGGCTATCGACAGCAACAGGTATGGCGGAGCGATGAAACACAGCGGTGGTCCGGCGGCGGTCATAGGTGCCCCTTCCACTGCGCGACGTGGCGGCGCTTCAAACGGTGACGCCCGCGCAGCATAGGGCGGCCTGCGTCAGCCGCCGACATGGATGGACGGCCGGCGGGGGGGGTCCCTCTCACTCTTGCGGAGGATCTCCCGGACGACGGGAGCAGTGTCGCCGCGGCCGAGGATGAGGTAGCGCAGCAGATGTCCCAGAGGGTTTCCCTCGGCCCACTCAAAATGACAATGCGGTCGGACACCGGTGGCATCCCGCAGCGCCAGCAGGATCGCCGCAATCGCGTTCGGGGCGGCGGGGCTCTGAGCCCGAAGGATCCGGTAACCGCCTACTTCGACGCCGCGAACGATCAATACCCCGCTGAACTCCGACGGGTCGACGACGTCGATCTCGAGGAAGAGTACGTCCGCCGCGCCGGGCAACGGGTTCATCCCTCGCTGCGCGGCTTCCTTGTCCTCGTATTCGGCCCGGTCGCCGGCCTGCCGCTGATTCGCGACCAGGTTGAGGGCTTCGTCGGCGGCCAGCGACGCCGTGACGAAGGTGCGCGCTGCGTCGTCGAACTCGATCCGGTCCGCGCGCAGCTCGGTTGTGCGCGAAGCCCGCGACACCAGTGAGATGACGATGATGGAGGCGATGAAGATGGCTGAAATGGCGATGCCGTCCGGCTTCTTACGTACGTTCTCGACGAGTGCGTACCCGAGCACGAGGGTCAGGACGCCGAAACCGACGGTCGCCCCGTGCTGCTTCCGGCGCGCCACCGTGATCGCCACGGCAACAGATCCCGAGACCATCATTGCGAGGATGCCGGTGGCGTAGGCCCCGGCCTGGGCATCGACGTTGGCCCGGAAGGCCACTGTGATCGCGATGCTCACCAACGTGTAGACGATCACTACCGGGCGGATGGCACGGCCCCATTCGGGCGCCATCCCGTACGCGGGCAGGTAGCGCGGCACGATGTTTATCAGGCCGGCCATCGCCGACGCGCCGGCGAACCACAGGATCAGGATGCTGCTGATGTCGTAGATGGTCCCGAAGCCATTCCCCAGCCGTTCGTGGGCCAGGTACGCCAGCGCCCGCCCATTTGCCGTGCCGCCACTGCGAAACTCCGCCGCCGGGATCAAAACGGTCGTGATGAAGCTCGTCAGCATCAGGTACACCGACATGATCACCGCGGCTGCGGTCAGGAGCTTGCGCGTGTTGCGGATCCGTGCGGTGAGCCGCTGCTCGGGGCTTGCGCCGTCAGTGGCGATCAGCGGCATCATGCTGACGCCGGTCTCGAACCCCGACAGGCCCAACACCAGCAGCGGAAATGCAAGGACGGTCGAGGTGGCCACTCCGGCGACACCGCCTCCACCCGAGGTCAGCCGATCGATCCAGGTCGACAGGGCTCCGGGTGCGCTGAACACATCGCGCAAGCCGACCGCGACGATCGCTGCGTTCAGGAGCAGGAAGGCCGCAACGAGCGGGACCGCGACGATGACCGCTTCGGTGAATCCGAGTAGGAAGACCCCACAGAGCAGCAGGAGCAAGCCGACGGTGATCGCGACCGCATGGCCTTCGAAGATGTCTGGCAGGTAGGGATTCTTCAGTGCGTGCGCGGTCGCATCCGCTGCTGACAAGGTGATGGTGACAATCCACGAGGTGCAGACGAAGCCGAGCAGCACAAGCACGAACAGTTTCCCGCGCCAGAACGGCAGCAGGTGCTCCAGCATCGCGATGGAGCCCTGTCCATGTGGACTCTCCTTCGCCACCCGTCGGTACATCGGAAGCATCCCCAGCAAGGTCAAGGCGACGATGAGCAGGGTCGCCAGCGGAGACAAGGCCCCTGCCGCCAGCGCCGCGATCCCCGGTAGGTAGGACAGCGAGGAGAAGTAGTCCACGCCGGTCAGGCACATGACCTTCCACCACGCCTGCGGGGTCGCATGGTCTTCACCGCTGCCTGGACCCACCGGCTGGACCTGGTCGCGCAGCAGCCAGCTGACCAGGCGGTTCCCGGGAACGGCAGCCTGGTCTGCGCTGGCAACGACTGCGGGTACGGCAAGCTCAGGCGTGCTACCCATCCACCCTCTCCCGTCCGGTGACACCTCGCTGCAGTGAGCCCATCGGCTGCCCAATGCAGGTGACAAGTCGCAGAACATGGGCAGGGTAGCTGCATGCGTGTGCTGGTAGCTGGTGCGTCCGGTTTCGTGGGGGGCCGGTTGTGCCGCGGGCTCGTAGCGGCCGGGCACGAGGTGCGTGCGATGACCCGCCGGCCCGACGCGTATCGCGGAGCCGGCACTGCGACGGCGGCAGACGTCCATGACCCGCACAGCCTGGCTGCAGCCTGCGCCGGGTGCGACGCCGCGTACTACCTGGTCCACTCCCTCGGCGACTCCGACTTCCTGACCCGGGACGCCGAAGCGGCCCGCGCCTTCGCCAGAGCCGCCGCCGATGCCGGGCTTCACCGCATCATCTACCTCGGCGGACTCGGCGACGACGCCGACGACCTGTCGCCCCATTTGCGTAGCCGCCGGGAAGTGGAAGGACTGCTCGGCTCCACCGGCGTACCCGTCACCACCCTGCGAGCCGGCATCATCGTCGGCCACGGCGGCATTTCCTGGGAGCTGACCCGCCAGCTCGTCGAGCACCTCCCGGTCATGGTGACTCCGCGCTGGGTGCGGACCCGCACCCAGCCGATCGCTCTACCCGACGTCGTGCGCTACCTCGTGGGAGTCCTCACGACGCCGCGGGCGGGATCCCGCAGCTTCGATATCGGCGGTCCGGAAATCCTGCAGTACGTCGAGATGCTTCGCCGGGTTGCCGCCATCGAGGGTCGCCATCTGTTCGTGGTGCCCGTGCCCTTGCTGTCACCTAGGCTCTCCTCCCGGTGGCTGTCCCTGGTCACCGACGTCGACGCGCCGACCGGCCGCTCCCTGATCGACTCGATGAGCAACGAGGTCATCGTGCGGGACGACAGCATCCGGACGCTCATCCCGTTCGAGCCGATGGACTACGACCAGGCCGTGCTCCACGCCCTCGGCGAGCGGGCCAGAGCGCGGCGTGCCACGGCTGGACGCGGGTCGTCCGCCGGCTCGTCGTGAGGAGGCCGCTGGTGTCCGCCGTACAACGGCGGGCGACGCTACCGCCCTGGCTCTTCAACAAAGTCCCCCGCGACCACCATGAAACCGAAGAAGCCTTCGCCCACCGCCGGCGCGTTGTCGCAGGGGTCACCGTCGCTGGAGCGGGTTTTCTCGGCCTCTCGCTGTCCACCCGACCGGGCTCACCGCAGTTTTACGCCACCACATTGGGGGTGGCCGGCACCTGGGCCGTCGGCGGATGTGCCTCCGGCCCGCTGCATCTGGGCTGGATGCAGACGCACCACCAGACACTTCGGCGACCGGTCAGCACGCCCATCCTCACCGGGATCGGCGCCTTCGGGCTGGTCTACGGATGCGCCCTCGCCGCTCGGCACGTGCCGATCCTCGACGACGCTCTTCGGAGCATCATGCGCTTTGCCGAGCAGGGCGCACAGCCGCTCGTACTTCTCACCACCCTCGCCAACGGCGCGGGCGAAGAAATCTTCTTCCGGGGGGCGTTGTACGCCGCAGTCGGCGAGAGATACCCGGTAGCGGTGTCCACCGCCGCCTACGCCTTGGCCACCGTCGCGACCCGCAACCCGGCTCTCGTCCTGGCCGCCGCCGCCATGGGCACCCTGTTCGGCTTGCAACGGCGTGCTTCCGGCGGGATCCAGGCGCCGGTTCTCACCCATCTCACCTGGGCGACCCTGGTCCTGCGCTACCTGCCGCCGCTGTTCCGTAGCGCCGAGATGCAGCCGGGGACGGGGGAGGTGCCTGCATCAACCCGCTGTTGACAGATCCCGACGGCTCCGGCCAAGATGGCCCGCCCCAGCGGTGAGGCGGGGAGTGAGGAGGCAGCCGATGAGCACGGCAGGCACGACGGATCAGCCCCGGGAGGAAGGTGTGCTTGCCGGCTTGGACTCCCATGCCACGACGTCTTTCTACTGGTACCTGGCGCTGCTCGCCTGCGTCGGTGGGTTCCTGTTCGGATACGACACCGCCGTCATCGGCTCCGTTCTGAACTTCATCCCCTACCACTTGTCGAATTTCGCAACCGGCTACCTGGTGGCTGGGGCTTCGCTGGGGGCCGCGGTGGGGGCGCTCGTGGCGGGGCCGTTGACTGACCGCTACGGGCGGAAGTCTCTGCTGATCGCCGATGCCGCTATCTACGCGGTCGGGGCGATCCTGTCGGCGGTCACGATCAATGCCGGCATGCTCCTCAGCGCCCGCACGCTGATCGGTCTGGCGGTCGGGGCGGACTCCGCGATCGCCACCGCCTACATCGCGGAGTTCGCGCCGGCAAACCGGCGAGGCCAGCTCAGCATCATCCAGCAATGGATGATCACCGTGGGCATCCTGGTGTCCTACCTTTTGGCGTTGCTGATCCTGAAGTTGGCGCCTCATTCGGCTTACGGCGCGGACTGGCGGATCATCCTCGGCCTGGGTGCGGTCCCGGCGGTGCTCGGGGTGGTGTTACGCGCCCGCATGCCGGAATCCCCGAGATGGCTGATGCTCAAGGGCCGCTACGCGGATACGAGGAAGGCGCTGGGACTGCTTGGCATCGACGTATCCGAAGCACACGTACGGGAGACCGCGGAGCGGTTGGCGGAGCAGGTGGACAAGCAACAGTCGAAGAGCCATTGGACCCCGGGGGTGAAGCGGGCGCTGATGGTGGTTTGCGTCTTCTTCGTCTTCCAGCAGATCACCGGCATCAATATCCCGTTCTACTACGGTCCGCAACTGTTGTCGGGATTCTTCAACGGCCCCCACTCCACCCCGGTCCATGCGGCCATGGCCGGACTCCAGGCCGCGGCCATCCTCGGGGCAGTCAACGTGGTCGCGACCTACTTCGGCTTCCGCTACATCGACAAACTCGGTCGCCGGTCACTGGCCCTTGCCGGCTACGCGGGCATGACGGTGTTCATGCTGGTCTCCGCGCTGGGTGTGGCGTTCCTGACCGGAACCCCGAAGACCGTGGTGGTGATGGTGGGTTTCTCCTTCTTCATCACCTCGTTCGCGATCGGGGTCGGCGGAACGGGCTGGCTTATCCAGGGCGAGGTCTTCCCCACAGCTGTCCGGGGCCGGGCGGCGGCGGTCGGAGCAAGCGTCGACTGGGTGGCCAACTTCGTCATCATCGAGTTCTTCCCGACGTTGAACAAGTCGTTCGGACTGGCGTGGGTGATGGTGCTCTTCGCTGCTCTCGCCGTATTGGCAGTCTTGTTTATCGCCCGGTACCTGCCCGAGACGAAGGGCCTGGCGTTGGAAGATGTCGTCGCTGTCTTCGAGCGACAGGCCGCCGGGGCGAAGGCCTCTGCATGATGGAGGTGCCCATATGCGGGCGCCCGACAAGCATGCGTCCATCGGCGCGACGCATGCCGACTGGTGTATTTGCGGTGCGCTCGGAGGGACTCGAACCCCCCTCCCCACCAGCATCTCTGAATCTCCCCGGTTGCCGGAATCTCGCACCACGATTGATGCCACGCCGTTCCGGTCGCCACCGCGCCGACCCGAGCACGACGGCCAGGGGGAGCGGAGCTTGGAACTTGACCGACCGAACAGGCAACTAGCGTTGAGTCCAGATTGGCTTCAGTTTGTGGCGTCGGCGCCGATGGTTGGGAGTGACATCCCCGCCGTTGAACCGCCGGGCGGTGTGGTCGTCGGCGCGTAGCCTGGTGTTGCTGACGCTGGCCGCTTTTTTGCCGGTCGCCTTGCTGGCCGCTAGTAGCATCGTATTGGCTTCCCAGCAGGTGACCCGCGAAGTCAACAAACGGATGCAGGTGAGCGCGGCGGCGGGTTCGGTGTTCGTCGGGCAGCAGACCGACGGCCTGGTTACGCTGGTGCACAGCTACGCCACCCGGCCGGCGCTGGCCGGCGGCCTGGCAGCCGGTGCAGGGGGCCGGCCGCTGGTGCTTGCGCAGATGCACAGCCTGGTGTCGCTCGGGCAAGGCATCAGTAGCGTGTTCGTCACCGACATCGGGGGAACGCTGACCTTCGCGGAGCCTGCGGCCCCGACGGTGATCGGCCGTAACTTCGCGTTCCGAGACTGGTACAAGGGCCTGGCCTCGTCGGGCGGCCCCTACGTCTCGAATGCCTATCGCACTGCGCTGCCCGGTCATCCGCTGGTGATCGCGGTGGCCGACTACGTGCGGGGACCCGACGGGCGGCCGGTCGCCGTGCTCGCTGCGATCTACAGCCTGGACGCGATCGAGTCATTCAGCGCCAGCCTGGCTCGGGCCCAGGGAATCAGCCTGATGGTGACCGACCGAGCGGGCACCTTGTTGAGCGCCGGCGGCCGGCATGGGCTGGTGTCGGTCGCCGCCGACTCGCGGGTCGGTCGGGCCCGCGCCGGGCACAGCGGTCTGATCGATTACCAGCCGCCCGGTCGGGATGGGCGCACCGGCCTGGAGCTGTCGGCGTATACGCCCGTTCGGACGATCGGGTGGACGGTGACCGCGGCAGTGCCTGACCGGGTTGCCTTCGCCGGGCTGGCCCGGTTACGGGTGACCGTGCTGGCCATCACCGCGGTGCTGGTGCTGATCCTGCTGGCCGGGGCGACGGTGATTGCCCGGGCCAACCGGCGGCGGCGGGAATGGGAGGGGGAGGTTCGACGGCGGGACCGCGAACTGTCCCGAGTGCTGGCCTCGACCGACGAAGGGTTTGTCTCCATCGACACCACCGGTGCGATCACTGCTTGGAGCGACCAGGCTCAGGCGCTGTTCGGCTGGGCGGCCTCGGAGGTGCTCGGCCAGCAGCTAGCCGACACAATTATCCCGCCCGCGGACCGGGCGGCACACGCCCGGGGAGTGGCCGGCTACCGCCACGGCTCAGCTTCGAAGGTGGTCGGGAAGCGGGTGGAGCTGACCGCCCGGCATCGCGACGGCCACGAACTGCCGGTCGAGCTCGCCGTGTGGGCCCACGAAGACGGCGGCGGATTCAGTGGGTTCATCCACGACATCACCGAACGGGTCACCACCCAGGCGGCCCTTGCGGCGGCCCGGGACCAAGCCATGCGGGCCTCGGACCTGAAAAGCGAATTCCTGGCCAACATGAGCCATGAGATCCGTACCCCGATGAACGGGGTGATCGGGATGAGCGGGCTGCTGCTGGACACCGATCTGGATGCCGAGCAACGTGACTACGCCGAGACGGTGTGCTCCTCGGCCGAAGCACTGCTCACGGTGATCGACGACATCCTGGACTTCTCCAAGATCGAAGCCGGCAAGCTGACCGTCGAAAGGGTGCCTTTCGACCTGCAGGTGGTCGTTGAGGAGTCCGCCCTATTGCTCGCCGCCCGGGCTCATCAAAACGGTCTGGAACTGACGTGCCTGGTCGATCCGGCGCTCCCCACGATGCTGGACGGGGACGCCGGACGGCTCCGGCAGGTGCTGCTCAACCTGCTCGGTAACGCGGTGAAGTTCACCGCCGCAGGGGAGGTCAACCTCTCGGCCCACCTCTGCGCTGACGCCCCGGCCGCAGACGGGTCAGCAGATCTGGTGCTGGTCGAACTCGTTGTCAGCGACACGGGCATCGGGATGACCGCGGATACCCTGCAGCACCTGTTCGACGCGTTCACCCAGGCCGACACCTCGACTACCCGCAAATACGGCGGGACCGGCCTAGGGCTGGCCATCTCCCGGCAACTCGTCGAGTTGATGGGCGGCACCCTGACCGTGACCAGCGAGCCCGGCATCGGCAGCACCTTCACCGCCACCATCCCGTTCCGCCGTCGCGTCGACCCGGCCTACACGACACCGTCGCAGGACCTGGCCGGGGTCCGCGCTCTGATCGTCGACGACAACACCACAAACCAGCGGGTACTGACATCGATGGTCAACGGATGGGGTTGCGTTGCGACTACCGCCGGCGGCGCGAAGCAGGCGCTGGCACGGCTACGGGAGGCGGTCGCCGAAGCAAAACCGTTCGACGTGGTGCTCCTCGACCGCAACATGCCGGAAATCGACGGCTACAGCCTAGCCCGCCTCGTCCATAGCGACCCGCGCCTGGCCGGCACCCCGATGGTGATGCTGACCAGCTCCGGCCAGCCCGGCGACAGCGAAACAAGCGCGCAGTCCGGCATCGCGGCCCATCTGACGAAGCCGGTCCGCGCCGCCCCACTACGCCGGGCTCTGAACGCAGCGCTCGCCCACCCAGAACCACCAACCGCAAGGAAGGCCGACCGTCGGGCCGACACTCCCACGGCGGACGAGACCGTCCCGCCCGCGGCAGACTCCGCCCCCACCGGTATCCCGCGCCCCCGGCCAGCATCCGGTGAGTCCGCGCGGCTGTTGCTCGTCGAAGACAACCGGGTCAACCAGAAGGTTTTCAAAGCCCTGCTGACCCGGATCGGCTACACCGTAGACGTCGCCGGGAACGGGCTCGACGCTCTCCAACATCTGCAACACACCGGCTACGCCGCCGTCCTTATGGACTGCCAAATGCCGATCATGGACGGCTACCAGGCCACCCGCGAGCTACGCCGGCGGGAAGGCACACAACGCCACACACCCGTCATCGCCCTGACCGCCTCCGCCATGGCCGACGACCAGGCCCGCTGCCTACAAGCCGGCATGGATGACTACCTCACCAAACCGGTCAACGCCGATGCCCTCGCCGCCACCCTCACGCACTGGCTGCACGATCAAGCCCGACGAGCTCGACGCTGACGGCTAGTCGCTCTTATCCACATGCTGGCTACCCACGACGGAACCCTCAACGCAGTCGAGTTCAGTGGTGTGGTGTACGGGTGACCAGTCGAGATGGTCTCCGGCGTTCAGCGCCCAGGGTGTGAAACGGTCCATCTGCAGTCAGCGAGCGGGTCACGTCACTCGCATATGACCATCGGCAATCCGTAGTCGGATCCAGGACACATCGTCCTTGTGCCTCCAATCTGCAAGGTATGTGGTGGTCCCAGCCGAGAGTCCCGCTGATGCCAGGAGACCGGGATTGTGTCGTGGAACGCGTCATAATCGTAGGAGCCCCGGGAGGGCTCATTGTTGCGCGACGGGAAAGTCCGACAGCCTTCCAGGCGTCAAAAAAGAAGGCGGAATATTACCTCGGCTGACGGCCCCACCGAGTTCCGTCCGGCACAAATTATGGGAAAAGCGGCCCCAATGTCGGGGGTGGGCCGCTACGGTCGCCGTCGAGGAGCGCCCTAAAGGAAGAGGCGCCTCAAACGCACGTTGCCGACCGACGCGGCTGGCGCGCTGCGGCAGGCGCTGGAGTTTCGACGAACCCGTCCGCTCAACAGTGCTGGATCAACTGCTCGCCGGCTTCACCGTGCAAACCGTCCCCCGTTTCGTCCTGCTGCTGCCATATCTGCACGAGTTGTGTGAGCGCTAGAAGTCGGCGACAGTCAGCGTCGCGCAGGAGCCTTCGCCAGTCACGAGCCGCTGGCGGCTGGCCAGCCTGGGCCGCGGGTGGGGAGCAGCGGCGGGCCGCAGCAGCCGCTGGCCTGCCGCCCATGAGCTGCATGACAAGCGCAGCTCGCCTGCGGGATCGTGCTCCAGCGGGCCGACTGGCGGGTCCTCAGCCCCAGTGCGGATACGCGGTGCTGGACGCCGTCGCGGTCACGTCCAACGGCCGGCCGAGCCGGTCGTTGAAGACACCTCGCTGAGGCCGCATGGTGCTGGCACGGCCGCGACCAACCTAGGGGCTGATCGGCCCAGGTATTCGAGTAGGCGCACGCCCGCAAGTCACACCCAAGCGTGACTCGCACCACGAACCGATGCCACGCGCGAGGACTGACGGTCGCCTGCTCGGCTACACACTTGATCAAGAAGCACGTTCTGCAGGTCACAGGCCTTTCCCCACGGTTCGACATTCGTGCGCTCGGAGGGACTCGAACCCCCAACCTCTTGATCCGTAGTCAAGTGCTCTATCCGTTGAGCTACGAGCGCAGGTTTGCCAGTGTCTCACGACACCGATCACCGCGGAGGCTCGGGGATTTGAACCCCGGATGGGCTTGAGGCCCAAACCGCATTAGCAGTGCGGCGCCATAGACCGGACTAGGCGAAGCCTCCTGAGGGCCCCGTGAGGCCACCAGTCGATCAGGGTACAAGGTCGGGCCGGCATGCCTGTCTGCACCACCGTCGGTTGCCACGCCGGCCCGGGTGCGCCACCGTTCCTACCATGCGGTACGCCGACCGAACCGAAGCCGGCCGGGCCCTCGCCGGCCGGCTGACGCACCTGGCCGGCGATGACCGTGCGATCGTCCTCGGGCTTCCCCGCGGCGGCGTGCCGGTGGCTGCGCCGGTCGCTGCCCGGCTGCGGCTGCCATTCGACGTACTGGTTATCCGCAAGCTGGGCGTCCCCTGGCATCGGGAGCTGGCCATGGGCGCCATCGGGCCGGCCGGCGTCCGCGTACTCCACGACGACGTGATCGCGCGAGCGGGCATCGGCGCCGGCCAGATCCAGGCTGTGGCGAACGCCGAAGCAAAGGAGTGCGCGCGCCAGGAGCAGCTCTACCGCGCCGGCCGGCCACCCCTGGACCTCGCCGCGCGGACCGCCGTCCTGGTCGACGACGGCCTGGCCACCGGTGCGTCGATGCTCGCCGCCATCCGGGTCGCTCGGGCCGCCGGCGCGGCGGTCGTCATAGCGGCGGCACCGGTCGGCGCGACCGACACCATCCGCCGGCTGGCGCAGGAGGCCGACGAGGTGGTGGTCGACCAGCCGCTGCGCACCCTGCGCGCCGTCGGCCAGTGGTACGACGACTTCACCCAGGTCACCGACGCTGAAGTGCTGCGGCTGCTGGCACCCAGCTAGAGCTAGAACGTGGACCGGCGCGACAACCACTGCAGCAGGCGCGGGCGTACGAAGAACGCTTCGGCTTCCAACGCGGCCACGGCGATCCTGGGTAGGTCGCGGGTGGACGGGAAGCAGATGAACCGGGGCTCCCAGATCGGCCGGAACTTCGCGTTGAAGCGGTACAGCGTCTCGATCTGCCACCACCGTGAGGCGAAGACCAGAAGTCGGCTGAACACCCGGCTGACCGGCCCGGCGCCCAGCCGTTCGCCGCGCTCGAGCGCCGAGCGGAACGCCGCGAAGTTCAGCGACACATGAGCGACGCCCAAGGTGGGAGCGGCCGCCAGGAGCTTGGCGATCAGGTACTCGTTGACCCCCGGCTCACCGCTGCGGTCACGACGCATCAGGTCCAGGGACAACCCGTCGTCGCCCCAGGGTACGAAGTTGAGCAGGGCCCGCAAATGGCCACTCTCCTGGGCGGTGACCACCACGCAGTCACCGTCATCAGGGTCGCCGAACCGGCCCAGGGCCATGGAAAAACCACGCTCGGTCTGCGCGCCTCGCCAGGCCCGCGCCGCCGAGCGGAGTTGGTCGATCTCGGCCCGGTCGAGGTCACTCAGCCGGCGCACCTGCGCCTGGTAGCCGGCCCGTTCCACCCGGTGCGCCATCTGCCGTACATTGCGCATGGCGCGACCCTCGAGCGTGAAGTCCTCGACTTCCACGACTGCCTCATCGCCGAGCTCCAAGGCGTCCAGACCGAAGCGCCGCCAGACCGTGCCACCCTCCTCGCTGCAGGCGATGACCGCCGGTGTCCAGGCGTGCTCCCGAGCCATCGCCAGGAAGGCTTCGATCGCCCCGGGCCACGCCTCACGGTCGCCGAGCGGATCGCCGCTGGCCAGCACGACCCCGGTCACGACGCGGTAGGAGACGGCGGCCTTACCGCTCGGCGACCAGACCACGCTCTTGTCCCGCCGCAGCGCGAAGTAACTCAGCGAGTCCCGATCGGCGTGGCGGTCGAGCAGCTCGCGCAGCCGCTCCTCGTCGGTGGTGCTGAGCACGGCGCGTGGCTCGGCCGCACGCAGCACCAGGTACATGGTCACGAGTGCAGTGAGCAGGCCGAATGCCAGCAGCGTTCCGCTCACCACATCGTCGGCCCGGTGCCCGCGGAAATGCAGTGGACCCGAGATGCCGACCAGGCCGAGCAGGACATGCTGCAGCCGCGCCAGGTACGACGGGTCGTCGACCAGTTGGTGCCGGTACAGCACGATCAGCAGCAGACCGCTGCCGATCCCGGTGAGCAGGACCGTCAGGCCCACCCGCACCACGATCAGCCGGCTGGCCGGGTCACCCTTGGCTTGAAATTCGCGCCGACCGGCGATCAGGAGGGCGAGCAGCAGCAGAGCAAGCGTCGCCTCCTCCACGTCGAGGCCCTTGAGGACGTGGAGCGCGACCAGCAGGGCGTCCACGGCGACGGCCGCTCGCCAGGCGCGGCGCTTGCGCCGGCGCAGGCCCCGGGCCAGTTGCAGGAGCAGCACACCGCCCGCCGCCGCAGCCGCCGTTGCCGTCGCCGACGCCGGCTCTGGGATCACCAGCGAGAGGTCGTGTACCCGGTCGCGTTGCGCTGGCGCCAGCGCGCTGATCAACGTCAGCAGGCCGAACAGCCCAGTCAGGGCGGCGAGCAGGTTGGGCACCCGCCGGCTCTGTGCCCGCCAGCGCAGCGGTGGGCGGCGCTCGGCCTGGCTGACGGTCACGGACTTCAGTGTGCCCTGCACCGGCGCCTGCCCGCGTCATCCCTGGCAGGGAAGTCCGGTCAGTCTCCGGGAAGGGACTTGCGGGCCGTCTTCGCCGCCTTGCGTGCACGCCGGCCGGTCAACTGGCTCACCTTTCGGGCCCGGTAGCCGACCGAAGGGCGGCCCTCGGTGTCGACCGCGGCCAGCAGGCAACCGCCGAGCAGGCTGACGTTCTTGAAGAAGTGAATCCGCTGCGACGCCCGCTGCGCCGCGTCGTCGTACTCCCAGAAGCTATGGCCGGCCAGGGTGGTCGGGATCAGGCTTGCACCGAGCGCCAATGCGGCCAGTCGGGGCTGGCGGCCGGTCGCGAACAGCAACCCGCCCAGCACCTTGACGGCGGCATCCATGCGTATCAGCTGGACCGGGTCCTCGGGCAGCTGCACCGGCAAGACAGCGGCGATCTTCTTCGCCACCGGCGCGGCCAGCGTCGCGCGAGCCTCGGGATGGCGAAAGGCGTCAGCACCTCCGAGGACGAACATGCTGGCGAACATGGGGCGAGCGAGCCGGCGGACGATCGACATCACGGTCTCCTTGTCGAGAGCGGTTCCAGGGACAGCACTTCGAGCTCACCATCGGCGTACCGCTGGCGCAGCACCTTCTTGTCGAACTTTCCCACACTTGTTTTCGGGACCTTATCGATGAATGCCCAACGCTCTGGAAGCTGCCAGCGAGCGACGCGCCCGCCCAGGAAGTCGCGCAAATCGTCGGCGCCGACCGATGCTCCCTCGCGGACGACAACGGTGGCCAGCGGACGCTCGCCCCATTTGTCGTCCGGAACGCCGACCACCGAGGCCTCCAGCACGGCGGGATGACCCATCAGATGGTTTTCGAGCGCGAGGGAGGAGATCCATTCCCCTCCGGACTTGATGACGTCCTTGGCCCGGTCGCTGATGGCGAAGAAGGCGTCGGGGGTCACCGAGCCGACGTCCCCGGTACGCAGCCAGCCGTCGCGGAATTTGTCCGGGTCGTCGTCGCGGTAGTACGACCCGGCCACCCAGGGCCCGCGTACTTCGAGCTCCCCCACGGCCTCGCCGTCGCAAGGCAGGATTGTGCCGTCCGGGCCGACCAGCCGGTAATCGACGCCGGGCAGTAGCCGGCCCTGACTGACCCGGTAGCCCATCTCGTCCTCGGGTGCGGTCCCGGCTGGTGCCCGCGCGACGCTGGCCACCGGTGACGTCTCGGTCATCCCCCACGCCTGCAGGATGGTGACCCCCAGATCGTTCTCGAAGCCCTCGATCAGCGACTGGGGCACTGCCGAGCCGCCGCACGCAACCACCCGCAGCGAGCGGAGGTCTGAGCCGGCCTGGCGACCATAGTTGAGCAGGTCATTCCAGATGGTGGGCACTGCGGCGGCGACCGTCGGCCTCTCGGCCTCGATCAGCCGGGCCAGCGACTCAGCTTGCAGGAAGCGGTCCGGCATGACCAGGCTGGCACCGACCAGGACGGCGGCGTACGGCAACCCCCAGGCGTTGGCGTGGAACATCGGCACCACCGGCAGGCACCGGTCGCGGTCCGACAGCGCCAGCATGTCTCCCATGCACACGCTCATGGAGTGCAGGTATGCCGAGCGGTGACTGTAGAGGACCCCTTTGGGGTCACCGGTGGTGCCGCTCGTGTAACACATCGCGGCTGCCTGCCGCTCGTCGACCTCGGGCCAGTCGAAGTCCTCGGCTTCGGCGCTGAGCAGGTCGGCGTAGGAGTGGATCTCCTTGCCGGCCCCCTCGAGCGGGCCGGTGTCGGCCGCCCCCACGACCACCACGTGTTGCACCGTGTCGAGCCGCGGCAGGATCCCGGCCAGCAGCGACACCAAGGAGTCGTCCACCAGCACGACGCGGTCCTCGGCGTGGTTGGCGATGTAGACGAGCTGTTCGGGAAAGAGCCGCACGTTGAGGGTGTGCAGCACCGCCCCCATGCTCGGCACCGCGAGGTACGCCTCCAGGTGCTCCTGGTTGTTCCATTGGAACGTGGCGACGCGCTGGTCACCGGTGACCCCCAACCGGCGCAGCGCATGCGCCAGCTGCGCGCAACGGCGGCCCATCTCGGCGTACGACATTCGCCTTGATCCGGCACCGGTCCAGGTCGCGACTTCGCTGGTGCCGTACGCCGTCGTGCCGTAACGCATCAACGAGCCGATCGAAAGCGGGCCGTCCTGCATGGTGCTGAGCACGGCAGCCTCCCGGGGTTGCGGTCTGGTCGTGCGGTTGGCCAGTTCACCGGTCCTTCACACCTGGCTGCATAGCGTGCGGCTGACCAGCCTGGAGGGCAGCATGGCACTTGATGGCACGCCTTTGCTGCTTCTGACGATATTCATTGCGGTAGCCAGCGTCATTGCCACCCTCCTCGTCTGGAACAGGCGCTCTCCCAACGGGCGCTGGCGCTGGGCACTGGGCGGTCTGCTCATCCTCAGCTGTCAGCTGACGGCATTGCTCGTCCTCAGCGTCGCGGTCAACGACAGCTTCGGCTTCTACGCCTCCTGGAACGATCTGCTCGGCAACCAGCAGCGACTTCTGCCGGCCGGCGTGCCGGCCGGCGCCCGCGACGCCGCCTACCGCGCACAGCTCAACGCCGGTTCAGCCGCCGGCCGCGGGACTGTCGTCCCCTTCGTCATCCCCGGCTCCACTAGCGGCGTGCGGCCGCAGCCCGCCTTCGCCTACCTCCCCCCGCAGTACGGCGATCCCGCCTATGCTCATCGCAGCTTTCCGGTCGTCGAGCTCCTCGACGGCTACCCCGGCAGCCCGCAGGGCTGGCTGCAATCGCTGCATATCCGGCAGACTCTGGACGGCGAAATCGCCGCCGGACGCACCGTGCCGATGATCGCGATACTGCCGACGCAGACCGTCGCTCCTCCCCGGGACACCGAATGCGTCAACGTCGCCCACGGAGCTCAGGTGGAGACGTACCTGACCACCGATGTCCGCCGGGCCGTACTGCGCGACTTCCGGGCCAGTACCGAGCCTCGCGCCTGGGCCGTCATGGGCTATTCCACCGGAGGCTTCTGCGCGACCAACATCCTGCTGCACGACGGCACGATGTTCGGCTCCGGCGTGAGCTTGGCCGGCTACTTCACCGCGATCCAGGATGCGAGCACCGGCAACCTCTATGGGGGGAGCACCGCGCGGCGGCTTTTCGACAGCCCGACCTGGTACGGCCAGCACCGGCGTACCAGCGACGACAGGCTGCTGATCGTGGGCAGTCGCGAGGATCCAGGCGCCATCGCCCAAGTGCACGCCTTCCTCGCGCACCTACGGCCCTCGCTCCGGGTCAGCACCCTGCTTCTGCAACACGGCGGCCACAACCCTGCGGTCTGGCGGGCCGAAGAACCGGCCTGCCTCGACTGGCTTGGCCACCAGCTGATCGCCCCGCTCGCGGCTGGCTGGCAGATCGACGACGTGCCCCAACTGCTGCCGGCTCATTACCACTGGCACCTGCCCGCGGCGTCACCGCACCCAGTGCGGCCCTGACGGCGGCCTCTGCTTCGGGTCGCCCGACGCCTTGACCGGCGGGCGGGCGCTGCGACCCGTACGCGGGCACTCCATGCTTGAATCCCCAACCACTTGAGGAGACAGCACATGAGCGCCAAAATCTGGTTCATCACCGGTACTTCCCGGGGCTTCGGCCGGGAGTGGGCATTGGCGGCCCTGGAGCGCGGTGACTCCGTGGCCGCCACCGCCCGCAACATCAGCAGCCTGGACGCGCTCGTCGAGGCGCACGGCGACGCGGTGCTTCCCATCTCCCTCGACGTCACCGATCGTGAGGCGGTCTTCGCAGCGGTCGCCCGGGCCCACAAGCACTTCGGCCGGCTCGACGTCGTGGTGAACAACGCCGGCTATGGCCAGTTCGGGATGGTCGAGGAGCTCAGCGAGGCGGAGTGCCGCGGGCAGATCGAGACCAACCTGTTCGGGGCGCTGTGGGTGACCCAGGCGGCGCTGCCTTTGCTCCGCGCCCAGGGCAGCGGTCACCTCCTGCAGGTCTCCTCCATCGGCGGGGTCTCCGCGTTTCCCACCGTCGGCATTTACCACGCGTCGAAGTGGGCGCTGGAGGGTCTGAGCCAGGCGCTGGCGCAGGAGGTCGCCGGCTTCGGCATCAAGGTCACCCTCATCGAGCCCGGCGGCTACTCCACCGACTGGGGCGGCAGCTCAGCCAAGCACGCGACGGCGCTTTCCGCCTACGACGAGGTCCGTGAGCAGGCCGCCAACCGGCCCAGCCGGCGCGGCACCCCCGGTGACCCGGTTGCGACCAGAGACGCCGTGCTCACCCTGGTCGACTCCGACAAGCCGCCGCTGCGGGTCTTCTTCGGCGCTGCGCCGCTTGGCATCGCCACCGCCGACTATGCATCCCGGCTCGCCACCTGGAAGGAGTGGCAGCCGTTGTCCGTCGCCGCGCACGGTGACCAGGGCTGAGCGCCGCAGAACTCGCGCAGCGGCGCGGGAGGGCGTGCCTGGGACAGAGCGGAGCCGGACAACCTAGCGGCTGGCGGCGGGCGCGGGCAAGGCCCAGGACGGCTGCGGTTGCGGATGGTCGAGCAGGAAGCCTTGCACGGCCTGGCAGCCCATCTTTCGGAGGACCTCAAGCTGGTGGGTGGTTTCGACGCCCTCGGCGATCACGTTGACGTCAAGTTCGGCGCCCAGAGCGACCACGGCAGAGACGATGGCGGTGTCGCGGGGATCGTGGTCGAGGCCGGCGACGAACGACCGGTCGATCTTCAGCGCCTCGATGGGGAACCGAGCGAGGTGGGTCAGTGAGGAGTATCCGGTGCCGAAGTCGTCGAGGATCAGTTTGGCTCCGGCGGCGCCCAGCTGGGTCAGGGCGGCCTGCCCCGTGTCGCCGCCGTCAAGCAACGCGGTTTCGGTGAGCTCCAGTGCGAGCGTCCCGGCAGTCAAGTTGCTGGAGTCGATAGCTTCGACCACGTGCTGGGGCAGATCGGGGTCCTCAAGTTGACGCGGCGAAACGTTGACGGCGATCCGCAGCGACTTTCCGGGTGGTCGCGCAAGCTCACGCTGCCAGTTGCCAGCCTGCTCGCAAGCTGCCCGCAGCACCCACTGTCCGAGAGGCACGATCAAACCGGTCTGTTCGGCCATTGGCAGGAATTCGCGAGGCGGGAGCAGGCCGCGCTCCGGATGCCGCCAGCGGACCAGCGCCTCCACCCCGAGCACCTGCTGGTCCGTCGTCGACCGGACCGGCTGGTAGTGCAAGGTCAGCTCGCGCCGATCGATCGCGCCGCGGAGCTCGGCCTCCAGCTGCAGCCGGGCCTGCGCCTGTACCTGCATGCGTTCGTTGAACAGCTCGACCTGGCCGCCGCCGTGATCCTTGGCCCGGTAGAGGGCGGTATCGGCCTCGCGGAGGAGGGCTTCCACGGTGATTGCTCCTCCCCGCCGGCCTGAGGTCAGCGCGACGCCGGCGCTTGCGGTGACCGTCAGAATCGCTCCTTCGACGGCTAGCGGCTCCATGGATGCCTCGAGCATGCGGCGCGCCAGCGCCGGCGCGGTCTGTTCGTCGGACATGTGCTCACAGAGCAAGGCGAACTCGTCGCCGCCGAAACGGGCCAGGGTGTCTTCGGGCCGAACGGCTGCCGCCAGGCGCTGGGCCACCGCCTGAAGCACCACGTCCCCGGCGGCATGCCCCAAGCCGTCATTGACGCTTTTGAACCGGTCCAAGTCGATGAGCGCAACGGCGACTCCCGGTCCGTCTGTCCGTCCGCTCGGCCGCCGACGACCGAGTGCCTGCTCGAGGCGGTTGAGGAGCAGGGCCCGGTTCGGCAACCCAGTGAGCGGGTCGTGCAGCGCCTGGTGGCTCAGCCGTTCGCGATACGCCGCCTGTTCCCAGGCGGTGGCGACCACATTCGCCAGGGCTTGGACCATGGCGACCTCGTGGGGAGCGAACCGGCGCTGCCGCCGGGCGTGGACGGCCAGGACGCCGAGCGTGCGTTCTGCGCCGACCAGCGGCACTGCCAGCCCACTGACCACACCGCGGTCGAGCAGCGGGGTGGGCGGTGTCACTCGCGGGTCGCGGCGCAGATCCGACGAAACCAGCGGCTCCCCGGACTCCACGACATGCAGCGCATAGGACCCAGATTTCGCCAGCGGGATGACGGTCCCGGCCGGCAAGGAGTCCGGGCCCAGTTCGGCGGCCACCCGAAGCCGACCGTCGGGTAGCCGGCGCAAGGCAGTGCCGTAATCGGTGCGCAGAACGTCGACGGCCACCTGCAGGGCCGCCTGGAGCAGTTCGTCGGGTTCGGTGACGGTCAACGCCTGTTGCCCGAGCTGAGCGACGGCCTCAGCGACAGTGGCCCGCTGCTGCAAGGACCGACCCAGCCCCCGCATCACCAGGCCGACCACCGCGACGGTGACGGCCAGGAGAAGCCAGCTCCCGGCGACTGACAGGGCACTGATGATCAGCACGTAGGCGGCTTGCAACAACGCCCGGCGTACCGGCAGTAGCGCAAATGCCAGCAGAACCACCCACACAAAGCACCATGCCAGGGCCGGCTGCGCGAAAGGCTCGAAAATGGCGACCGCCGCAACCGCGAGAGTCATGGCGAGCAGCAACGCGTCAAAGGCCAACTCAGAAGACGAGCGGCGCCCGGACCTGACCGGAATCCCGGCCAAGTCGCCGCCTGCGCTACGCGGTCGCCGCCCGCGCCGGACGAGGATCTAGCTCACCGGGTTTCCATGTGCCGCGCAGTAATTGTCGCGGGCGGTGGTGGTTGTCAGCGGAGGATGATAGGCGGCGGCGGTGACCAGCGCACGGGCATTGCTGGCCGCGTACGCCTCGATCTGCCCAGCGACAACCTCCCGAGCGGCCGCATTCGGCGCGCTGACCAGTTGCTCGGCCTCGCGCCACGCCGTCTCACGCCAGGCAACCAACGTTTGCATCAGGCCCGTGTAGCCGACCCCGTACGGCGTCGGCATCACCGCGATCTGCGGGTCGAAGCGGGCGGCCTCCTCGTTGATCAGCGGTTCGACGACGTGGTTCAACACGACGTTGATCTGGTCGTGGTCACGCTTGCGACTGGCTCCGGCCGGCGTGGCCAGCCCGATCCCCGCCAGCACGAAGGGCAAATCCCGGTTGACGTGTGCGTTCATTCCTAGCAACAGGTCGCCTTCACCACTGACCTGCCTGGTGTCCGCGGCCTGCAGGGCTATCCGCCAGGCCGGGGGCACCCGGTCGACTCTGCCTGCAGTCCAGTCGTCGTAGGCGCTGAAGTACATCTGCGCGAAAGCGGCGTCTTCATGGTTGACGAAGGAAGGGTCACTAAGGAAGCCGGCGGTTTCGGTGTACTGCAGGTATGTCTGGGTGGTTCGCAGATAGGCCAAAGCGAACACCGCATCGTGACTACAAGCCGCCGTCAAAGGGTCGAAGCGCTTCTGCATCACCCGGACCGTCTGCTCCACGCACTGGACCCGGCCGGCCACACAGGCATCGAGGCTGTTGGGGTTGTACTGGTAGGTAAGCGCCGGCATCACCGCGCTCCACCCAATGAAGGGCGGGTCATCGGCCCATGCCGATGACGTCGGCAGCCACATCGACAGCGCTGCAGACGGCGCCACAATCAAGACGATCATCCGGCGACGCAACCAAGATTCCATCGCTACGCTTCCTATTCCTGAGGTATGGCTCGAGCAGCCGCGAGAGAACAACCAGCCCCCGCGACAGCCGATGTCACGGCACTGCCCGTGATGGTACCCGGACCGAGGGTGACGTACGCTGGTATGGACCGACTAGGGCGTGTCTGACGGATCGTTGAGCCAGAACAGCACGATGCTCGCGACGACGACTCCAGATCGGTAGTTACGGGCGTGCTTGTCATACCGGGTGGCGACTCCGCGCCAGCCTTTGAGCCGG
>JAABUL010001455.1_pt1 | contig 45232 bp, 43 predicted proteins | sample 5559151 | NCBI WGS metagenome assembly JAABUL01 (sample SAMN10711876, study PRJNA513368) | rock metagenome | isolation source: Antarctica rocks | place: Antarctica: Victoria Land, Pudding Butte sud
GAGTCAATCAAGACGTTGAACGCGAACTTAGAATCTACTGCAATTACATGCAGAACGACTGAGTCAAATGAATATCTATGATGAAATTCAGCGACAATTTCAATATCTTCTCGACCATCTCAATGATTTCTTTCTACTTCAATAAAGAATTTCACCCTCGAATGAGTTTCGATTCAGATATGACTGACTACGAAACAACTTGTGAACGACTTGAAGCTAGAAAAGCAGATGATATTGTCATTCAAATGAAAGAGCTACTGAGCTTTGATCGTCAACAATTGAAAAAGACGAAGCTGATCATCGAAGTTCAGATCAATAAACATAGACGAAACGTCATCTATGAAGTAAATGACTGAGTTTGACTATCTTTCAGAAACGTCAAGACAATGAGACTCTGCAAAGATTTGAAAGACAAACAACTAAAATCGTATCAGATCACTGTCAAAGCGAGAGTCTTCTATCATCTTCGTCTATCAGTCAGCATGAAGCATCTGCATTCAATGTTCAGCTCGAAGCTACTGCGATCGTATTCAGAAGACTCTCTATCAGAACAGCATGCAGAATCTCTCAGACTCATCATTATTGATGATGATGACGATGAACATTGAGAGATAAATAACATTCTGAACTTCAGATGCTATCGAGATCGAATACAGTACAAGGTCAAATGAAAAGATCTAGATAGAGACAATGAATGATACTATGTTGATAAAGGTGAATTCAATGACTTCGAGAAAGTTTTGAACGAATTTCATGCGCTATACTCAAGAAATTCACGCTAGTATCGAAATAACTCAATAAGAAAGCAAGCAAATGAGCGACATTCATGTGAACATGAATTTTCGAAGAGAAAGATAATGTTACGAGCGTATCAAGACTGAATAAAACTAGTCAGTGTCTCTAGCTCAGATCTGACTCAGTCTCTATTTTCTTTCATCAACATTTCTTTGTTCAACATCATCTTTCTTTCTACATCACATTCTACTCATGTCACAAACACATTCTCTTTGAGCTTAGCGCAGTCTCTGAATATTACTTAAATAGAAGCTTTTGTACTCATCTTCTTCTGTATTCTTAATATTCAGTTATAGCTACCTCTAAAGATCAAGCACTATTCAACCCTGACTTTCGCTGATTGACTTACCTAGGCATGATTCTGACACAAAGTCAAACGATCTTCATGTTTTTTCTTCATGTTTCTCTTCATATTTCTCGTCATGACTCTTTTCATGTTTCTCATCATGACTTTCTTCATGTTTCTCTTCATGTTTTTCTTCATGACTCTCTATCAAACACTCTTCATGTTTTTCTTCATGTTTCTCTTCATGTTTCTCGTCATGACTTTCTTCATGTTTCTCGTCATGACTTTCTTCATGTTTCTCGTCATGACTTTCTTCATGTTTCTCTTCATGTTTTTCTTCATGTTTCTCTTCATGTTTCTCTTTATGTTTTTCTTCATGTTTTTCTTCATGTTTTTCTTCATGACTTTCTATCAAAAAGATAATGCAAAAAGATAATGCAAAAGTTAAAAACCGGAAAAATTTCTATATTTAACTCTTTTGACATCAAGCTTGAGTTCTTGATGAGTTGAGTTAAGTTGACTCAATTTTCAGTCGAGTTGAATCGCGTCAAGTTGAAAATATGAGCAACTTGACTTGAATCAAGTTGAAAATGTGAGCAACTCAACTCAATCTTAATTTGAGTTCAAAATATCAACTTGAAACTCAACTTGATGATCAGTCTAGTTAAGTGTGAAGAACACGAGAATCATCTGTACTTTCAAGAAAGAAAGTACGTGTTCAACTCAGATAAACTACGTCTTTGTATCATTCAGCTCACTCATGATAATGTCATCGATGATCATTCAGAAAGAGCAAAAAGTTATGAACTGATCAGTTGAGTTTACTGATGATCAAACATTTATAATTATGTTCAACACTTCGTATGAAACTATTACATATGCACATGTTTTAAGCTCTTTAAACAATGAACTTAAGAATAATTATGTTTTCTTTCAATTCTTGAACGTTGTTGATGTGATATCTTTATGAACTATATAGATTTTTTATCGCTCAGTATCTTCATGAGTATTACATATAAATATGTTCTAATCTTTGTTGATCATCTTATCAAAATGAAACATTTAGTTCTCATCACTTTTATGAAAGTTGAAGAAGTTATCAACTGCTTTTATGCTCATGTTTAAAAACATCATGATTTACTCAAGTTCTTCATGTCTGATTGAAATATACAATTCATCTTCAATGTCTGAAAGCATATGTGTAAAATGCTGAAGATAGACGTTAAGTTATCAACAACGTATCACTTTAAAATCAATGATCAAATTAAGAAAGTCAATACTATCATGAAGCATTATCTTTAAGTCTTCGTCAACTACATGCAGAATAACTGAGCTAAGTGACTTTCTGAAGTTGAATTTGTCATCAATAACACATCATCATTAATCACTTTAACATCATTCTTCTTGATCAATTTAAGTCAGAACTCATGTTTAGATTTCAAGTCTTTTGAATCTCTGCTGAAGAATTTTATGTTTCAAGCTTAAGATAAGTTAATTAATGTCAAAGAGTTCATTAAGAAGATGAAGAAACTAACTGAACATTTACATAATGAGATGCTTATAGCTCAGATCATTTATGAATTCAATGTCAATCTCTTTCATCATTCTTGTCTCAGATACTTTGTTGAAGATGAAGTCTGATTGAATGCTTGCAATCTCAGCATCACTCACTTCATTATCAAGTTAAATGATCATAACATTGACTTTTTCAAGATTAAACATGTTTTCAAGAACAACTTTCTGATTATTGAGTTGAATCTTTCAGTATTTATGAAAGTTCACTCAGTTTTTCATGTCACTCTTCTGAGTCATATTGCAAGTGATTTTCTTTCAAGTCAACATCAGAAATCTTAAAAACTCATTATCATCAAGAATGATAAAAGATTCTGATATGTAAACAGCATACTAAACTTCAAGCATGATAGATACTATAATTCATTTTTGCTCAAGTATTACATTGATTGAGAAAATTACTTTTCTACTTAAGAGTCTTTCAATCTTCTGAATAATTGTGAGCAAGCGCTTAATGAATATCATCTTGTCAACTTTGTTGTCAAAGAATCACATGTATTGTCATGTGTGATGTTTTAATGTCAATGTTAAGAACTTTAAATTCAATCTTCATCATCTTGATTCAGCTCAGATTTAACTCAGATCTTGTCTAAATTTGTCTCAGACATCTTGTTTAAATTTGTCTCAGATGTAATTCAAATGTATTTTAGTTTCACATGTACATCATTACATTAAATTGCATTTCGTCTTTCTTTTACTCAGATCTGACTCAGATCTTGTCAAGATCTGATTCAGACATCTCATTTAAATTTGACTCAAATGTGATTCAGATGTATTTCAATCTCATCTGTGCATCATTATGTTAAAATGCATCTCATTTCATCTTGTTCAGATTTGACTTAAATGTGACTCAGATTTATTTCAGTTTCATCTGTGCTTCATTACATTAAAATGCATTCATATCAATTCTCATCTCATTTCAATCTTCATCTTCAATTCTTTCTCATTTCATCTTGTTTCTTCTTATTGTCTTGCAGAAGCTCAGTCTTGAAGAGAGAAGTTACAGTCATGATGTCAGATCATCAACTCAATTTAAAACATAAATCATTAATATTTTAAATAATTTCAATTTATTGAATCTGTTTTGCAATTCAATGAATTAAATCATCAATCTAGTTATCATCATTTTAATCTAGTTTCAGCAATTCTGTTTCAATCATCTCAGTTATGTGCATAAACTTCTGCAATCTTAAGTTAATAAAACTATTGTTTAGTCTTGATTCTGCTCAATTCATGTATATAGAAGTTGAGTTCTTGTTTTTTTCTTTCACTTTTTGTCTTTTGTCTTGTGCATTATCTGATGTATTGTCTTGTATTTAAATTCTATCAAAGTAATAATAATATCAGTCTTTTATATTAATAGTATCTTTAGTTTAACTCAGTCTCTGACATGATACATAAAGATTAAATCAGAGACTAAAGTCAAAGACTGAGTCAAAGATCAGATCTGAATTAGCTTTGAGACTCTGTAACTTTGTCAAGACATCATTTAAATCACGTTATATCTTCAACTTAATATATCATGAGTTATGTCATGTTCAACTTGACAATGCTTGACAAACTCTTTATAGTCAATTGATCTTCTTGAGTTATTGAGAGCTTCTTAATAATTAACTCTATCATAATATATATTCATTTTGTGTCTGTTTAAAATATTACATTGTCATATCATTCTTATAAATTTCATTTACTCATTTAGTAAACTCAATCATCACATTTCTGCTTTGAAAGACTTTACATCTTCATTGATGATCTGCGTTTGTTGATTGATTATAGTTTAGTCATGACTAAATGAAATAAAGATTTATATGTATGATTGTTTGATTTGTGAAATGATGATTAAACTTCTTCAGCGAATTGATTAATTGCAAAGCAAAATTTGCAGAAGATGAACTTTTAATTTTGAAAATTTTAAATTCTGATCTACTCACTATGAAATAAAAATAATAAAGTGTAAATGTAATTTGATTTAATTTGATTTGAATTCATACATTCTTGTAACATTGATTTAGATTCAACTCATGAGAGAAACTATGCTATGTGTATCAAATAAACAAAACTCTCTGAGAAAGAAAATCACTCATCAATTACATAACAACTTTACATCATCAAAACAATAAAACTGACATTGTGTTATCAATAATAAATCTATAGCTTTTATTCAGCATGTAACGCTTGAATAAACTCTTACGAGTGTTTGTGCTGTTTGTTGTAACACATCATCTTTGCTCTGCTCTTCATTGATAATATTTTATACAATGATGTTTTGATTTGATTCTTGATTCAAAGATGAAAGACATTTCTTTGCACTCATGATGCTTATGATTGTAACGCAGAACTGCGTTTTCTTGCTCAATGATTATTATTCATTGAGCAAAGAAATGTGTGATGAAAGAGAGATGTGCATGATGAAAAGATAAAGTGTGATTGTATTGAATAATTCTTTTCTTCTTTTGATTTGACTTATGTCACGTAGATGTTGAATAGATTGTTAGTATAAACGTGTAATCGCAATCATTTGATGCTTAGCTAATTAATAGTAGAGATGCGTTCTGATCATTCTCATGCACTCTCAATTTTTCACGTAGATAAATGTATGACTTGACGTCAAGTAAAGAAAATGAGTTCAAGCTCTTTCAGTATATCAGCATGATCAACAAGTTACTACTTCTTCAAGCACATGTAGTCACAAACTCAAGACTCATCATCTGATTCATTTATTCTATCTGATATCTTTTCATCAATTACTCAACAGCACTGTCGATGTGATAAAGACGTTTTAATATTGACGCAGTCAATGAGTCACAAATTCTTTGATCACTTGTAGTCACGACTCTCAGACTCTTCATCTGAGTTGACTATTCTACTAGTAGTATCTTCTCATCTCTTACTGACATCGACATGTCATTAATTCTCTTCATAGATTAATTGTGACTGTTAGAAGAGAGTGTTGTCGCATAAGTGAAAACTTTGCATGATGACTTTTCTGATCATACAATGTTCTAACATTGTTTGAACTGCGTCAAATTGAAATCTCTTGACTCTTCTGACTTTTATTCAAAACAGAATAGAATTAAAAGATTCATAGTTGACATTATGTACAGATGAATCTCGTTGTCAGTCAAGTGTAAATGTGAATTAAAGAAAAATAAAACATTTTTTTTTATTCTTACTCAATTCAACACTCATTATGAATTTATGTGAGATTCTATATAATGTAGCGAATGCTGCGCTAGCGTAGCGCTCTTTTCATATCTACTATCGCTTTTTTCTGTGCTCTATACTATAATTGTTCTTAATGCAAAAACTTTATGAACTTGTTTTCTTTCTACTTTCTCTCTCTTTCATCTGATTCTTTAATGACGTCACAGTTTGAAATTGATTCAGTATGCTTGTTGAGAATATCATTCAAATGATTACTGTCATCACGCTCATGATTTCTAGAAGCTTTCTCAAGTTTATGATGTTCTCTTTGCATTGCATCATTTTTCATTCTATCTTTCATTTAGAACATGTTAATAAAACATGCTTGATTGACATTCAATCTCTGTTGCATTCGCACATTGTTGTAAAAACATTAAATACTCATCTTTCATGTAGAAATTGATTGAAGTCAATTTTTCTCATGCATAGCTGCGTCAATAATACACTGTGAGACTTTGCATGACTTCTGTGTAAATGCAGATGTTGATGAGTCATCTTTGATGTCAAATATCAAAAATGAGCTGCATTGAATCTTTTTCTTCAAACTATTCTTCATGTTTGTCTGATCTGTTTCTGTATGAATGTCAGTCACGTCATCATTTCAGTGCGCTGATGCTTGATCAGCAATAAAGACAACTTATGTACATCATCAGTCATTTTGTCTGCTACTTCATTTTCAAGCACTTCTGCATATTTTATCATTCAATGTAACTTCAGTGTAACTTCTTAAAATTGAATGTTCTCATGTGTAGTCTGAATTCATTGCAGACGTGTTTGATCTTTTGTTGATGTCATGACTTTCACTGTTTTCAGAAAGATCTGACTGTCACTGTATATCTTGTATATCTTGTATATCTTTTCATGACACTCTTGATTTGCTGTTGCTATGTTTGCAAAATGTTTCACTCTTACAACTAATTCTTTCAGCTCATCATGATGAGTGATGACTAAAGTCAATTTTCTCAATCTTTTATTTAGCTTTCAGTTCATTTTCATTGCAATCGCTGTAACATCATCTTTGCTGTCATTATCATTTAAGTAAACTCTTTGCTTTGATGTAAATATGTCAAGATTATGTTATCTTATTGACATTTTCTTGTTTGCAACTATAATTATCTTTGATGACTCTGATCAGAAAATCACTGTGTAAAAATGACTTTGATTTATCTTTGTTTGCTTGAATATTTCTTTCATTCACTTTCACTTCAGCTGTAAAGATGTTTTACACAGCTTTGATTTTCAATCTTTTTTGAGTGTCAAATTGTTGTGAATTCGATGCATTGTCATCTCAATAACTTTGTCTGATTTTCAAAAGTTCATGTTTATTATCAATCTTTGTATCAGCTTTCATAAGTGAATATTTATCAATGTTGTGTTTGTTTTCATCTGTAAAGTTTCTGTTGATGTTATATAATAAATGTTGATGATCTGTTGCAATGCTTTTTCTTGCACTGATCTCAGCTTAACATTCAAACTCTTTCAATGATCTTTCACTCTTTGTAATGTATATCATATGATGACTTCGTGACTAAGCAGAGAGCGCATCATCGTGAAGTATATTTACTTATTTGTTATCATTGACGAGTCTCAAGTAAATTTGATGATTGTCTGCATGATCTTTTGTTTAATTACTAATTTTGCTTCAACATAATGCATGTGAATTACTCATTTCAGCTTGAAGTTCAATTAAACTTTCAAGACTCTGATATTTAATTTTGAATCAATTTGATGTTTTATTAACTTTACATCAACTTTCATATTGAATCATTTAAAAATTCTTATAAAGTAAATCAACTTATGCTTTGTTATCAAGAATTTGATATCATGCATTTTTGATTACTGTTTGCATCTATCATAAATCTTGCTAAAAACTTTGCAATTGTGTTTTATAAACTCTTTGTATATTAAGATATTAATATCATTCACGAAGTTTGTAAAGCTAGTTCTTAGCTTGATATCATCACATGCTTCTAACAAGTTTGCATTGTAAAACAGATATAATATCAACAATAGTGAAGAATTTTGTGATATATCAACGTTCATGTTGCATTTCATCATCATGTAATCATCAATTGTAATCGTGATGCGTTGATCTTTCAGAAAATTCTTCACAAACTCAAGAAGTAGTTTAGAAACTTTTCTCTTCTTCATGTCATGTAAAAGTTTGCTGTGCATCATATTATCAAATGCATTCTTCTTATTTAGACTCAGCAGTAAAACTACTTTTCTTCTCATGTCACTTCATACAGTATATATCTTTTTTATAATTAGTTGCAAAGTTGTATTTATTAATCTGTGCTTGCAAACTTTCATTTGAATGTTTAATATTAAGTTGCAAGCTTTTACAACATTTTACAGATGTTTAAACATGATGAACTTCAGTATTTTGTTCAATGTGTTGAATAGTGTAATTGATTTATATATTTTTGCATTGAAATAGTTTTTCTTGTCTGACTTTTACATCATTATTGTGACTGCGCTCTTGAACTGAGTTGATTATATTCTCTTCTATAAACATCTTTCAAAAAGAGAATGTATTTATTCTGAAATATCATCAATGAGTCTGCGCATTATTCTATTTATGTATCTTGTGTATCTTGACATTTTGTCAAATATCACTTTGTAAATGATTCTCTTAATCTTATGATGCATCAGCGAAACATCATCTTCAATCAAGAGCGAGTACTTGAAGTTTATTGTATTCAGCATGAGAATTTTTGAAAATGATGAAAAGTGAGCTTGAAACATTCTCTTCACTTTATTTTGCATTATTATGATGATGTCAGAGCATTCTGACTTCGTCAGTGAGAAAATTGTTGCTTGAATGAGTGTGTCTGCAACTGCATTTCTTGCTCATTTTATGATTTGAAACAGTTTTCTTGAGAATTGCTTAACATTCTGCATGATCTTTCAATATTCATTGCATTTCTATTTTCTGATAATCTTGCTCTTTTTATCACATGCTTAAATGTACTTTATTCAGTTCTTGACAATTCAACAGCTTTTTCTCATTCATTGCACACTCTTGACAATTTTTGTACACTTCTTCGTTCACTTTGCTTTGATCATTTCATGTGATTTCGCTCAAAGAGTGAAAATCTCAATGATCTTTCTCAATGCATTTAACAGTTGCTTCGTGTATTCATTTATGCGTTGACATTTTATCTTTTGATTCAACAATGATTCTGACATTTATTCTTTCAAAGTATTGATGAATTTCTCTTCATTCATTATTTTTCAGTTGCAACATGATTTTCGCGCTGACTCTTTGCAGACTTTAAGATTTATTACTGTCTGTATCAACAGATGATTTGAGAAGTTTTTCATTTCTTCATTGATTTTGCATTGTATCAATCTGTTTGTGATGTTCTCTGTCATAAAGATTAAATTTATTGTCATTTGAGATTCTTGATAATCTTTCATAATTGTATCTTGAGATAATGCTAGTGATGCATCAATGTTTGTGATCATTTCAATTAACTCATTCAACAATAAATGTTATCTTGAGTAGAATAATTCTTCTCATGTGAAGTGATGCAGATTGAAGTTTTTTACAAAAATGCTTTCTTTCAACATGTGCAGCATCTTTTTGATGTTTGAAAGATTTTCTTTTTCATGAATGATTTTATGATTTCTGAGTGACAAATTGTATGCTTCATGAATGTGTATAACTTTCTGAATCATCTATGCATCATTTATTAATGTTTATAACATAATTGTATTTATGTCTTTGAAGTATCATGTTGAGTATCAGATGTTGCTGTCAATTTTCTTGTTTATGTAGAAACAGATTTTATCTTCATTATTTTTCAGTGTGAAGTTGACAATTACTGAGCAGTATGCTTTGAAAATGTTATTAAATCATCAAAATTCTTAAAGAATTAAAATGTCATAATTTTTTGTCTTTTTCTCATGTAATAATGTTATCATCATCTTGTTTCTGAACTTGTGAACATTGTACTGTAGTATTCAAAGCTTCTTTTGCTGAAACATTAAAGTTCACATTTCAGACTATTTAATGTTTTCTTAAATGTTTGCAAAGCACTTACTTCACTTGTAAGATTTTTAACAAAAGATGACATTAACAATGATGTGATTGATGTTAACTTTAATTCATTTGATCTTGACTTCTTGATTAAGTGATTCAGTATAGTGTTTTCTGATGTGATGACTGCGCTGAACAGATGACTTTTATTCATTGAACATCTTTGCTTTTTCTTTAAGTTATTGTTCATCAGCAATTTCAAATTGATAAATGTTTTTATGAATGTTTTTAACATTGTTGCTTTAAGTTCTTTCTGTTCTCATATGATGTGATATAAAAGTCTGTGTTTTATGACTTTTTTTATTCTTTTTTTTTCAGCTTGTTGTTTATGACATTGAGAGTCAAAAACTCTGTGTATGTCTTAACATGCTTTACATTTTCATATGTTTTGAGTTTGTTTGTAAAAACTAGACTGATCACGTTGAGTCAAGTACTTGAGTTCAAGTCGAGTACTTGACTCGAAAAGTGTTGAGTCGAGTTGAAATTTTTTTGAAAAAGTGTTGAGTCAAGTTGAGAAGTTGAATTCAAGCACTTGAGTCGAGTTGAGAAGCTTGATTCAACAACTCGACTCGAAAACTCAACTCGACTCGACAAGATATTAGGTAGATGTAAATAGCTTGGTCGAACAGTTTACATGATTTCTCTTCATGACTTTCTACCATGTTTTTCCTTCATGACTCTCTATCAAAGTCAAACGATCTTCATGTTTTCTCATCATGTTTCTCTTCATGTTTCTCTTCATGTTTTTCTTCATGTTTCTCATCATGACTCTTTATTAAACGATCTTCATGTTTTTCTTCATGACTCTCTATCAAAAGATAATGCAAAAAGGTAATGCAAAAGTCAAAAACCGGAAAATTTTCTATATTTAGCTCTCTTGACGCCAAGCTCGAATTCTTGACGAGTCGAGTCGAGTCGCGTCAAGTTGAAAATATGCTCAACTCGACTCAAGTTGAGTTAAAAATGTGAGCAACTCGACTTTGAATTGAGTCGAATTCAAAATGTCAACTCGAAACTCAACTTGACGATCAGTCTAGTAAAAACAATGCTTCAAATGATGATTTAATGCATAGTAAATGCATTTTTACTTGTTTTTGCATTTATACATCTTGTGATTGTATTCTTGACACTTTAAACACTGATGCACTCTGCAACTTAAATCGTAGAACTGTGTGATCTTTATATCAATTTCATGATATACTTTCTTATTGATCAGCTTGTTCATCATCTCAACGCTGATTATGTATATCATCAGTGAAATGTATTTCTTCTGCTCACTTTTTTTTGTGAATCACTCAATCTTTTCAATCATCATTTCTGAATGTATATCTTTATTGATCTTGATGAGCATTCTCATCTCTTTTTTCTTTATATTCTTAAACATTTCTTTGATTTTAATCTCATATATCACTACTTCAAAATTGATTTCATACAGACATATGTTCAACGATATCTCTTTGATTCAAAAATCATTTTTCTTCAATGTTTTTTTGCTGTTTTTCATCTTGATTTAAAATATCAGCAGTTTCAATCATTTTTTCATCGTCTTTATGTTCTTGCGTGTTGACAACATCTTGTCAACGTCAATTTCTCTTGCTCATTTTACTATGTTCTTTGTTGTTGTCATCATGATTCTCTTTACTTCTGCTTTCTCTTTGATGAAAATCTTTACTTCAAATTTCTCACAATGATTTTGCACTGATGATGATATGTTGATGTTGAACACAAGATGACTCTCAAATGATGTTGTTAACTTCATGCTCATTCTTTTCGCTCAGCTGTTAATGTGTTTTCTCTTCTTCATGAACTCTTTTTCAAGTTTGCTCATTATCTTTTTCAGTCTCTTCAGTTGATTCTTCATGCATTGATTGACAGTTAACGCAGCAACGCATTGATGCATCAGCTTTTCTATCATCTCTGTCAAACTTCTCATCTTCTTTCAGAGCATCAGTTCGTTGTTTCTACGTTCATTGAGCTCATAGAGTACTTGCAGCTTGTGTAATTTCTTCTGTATATCTTTCATCTTGACTGAATTCTTCTGCAAGATAGTGATAATTGCTTCTCATTCACTCATTGATGTCACATCAATGATGCTTCTCATTTGCTCTTTGTTGAGATTGTGTCTAGAAACTAATCAGAGTGCATGCATGACTAGAATGTTTGATTTATAAAGATAGTTATAACTAAGACTTTAAGAATACAGAAGAAAGAAGATACAAAAGACAAGAAGAACATGCTCTATATAGTAGTTACTCAGATCGACGCTAGTCTCAAAGAAAACGTGTTGAAACATAAGAAAGATGTTGATTTAAAAGATGTTTGCAACACAAAGAAATGTGTTTGTCATAGAAATCTGTTGACTACTCGTAACATAAAGAAGTGTGTTTATCTAAAAGACAATAAAAGCTGATTAGAAAATGCTAAAGAAGAAAAAAGATGCTGAGTCATATTTGAGTCAGATCTGAATCAGATCTAGATCAGATCTCGACTAAATCATTGACTAGTTCTAATTAATTCTGACATATTCGTAACATTACTTTCTTCTTCGAAAATTCATGTTCACATGAATAGCACAAATGAAACGCAAACTTTCACTGTTTTTCAACTTAGTGTGACTTGTCTGAATAGAGCTTATGAAATTTGACTAGAACTTCTTTTGAGCTCTTGAATTCTTCTTTATTAACATAGTATCATTCGTTGTTTTGATCTAGTTCTGTTCATTTGATCTTGTATTGTATTCAATCTCGATAGTGTCTAGAGTTCAAAATGTCATCTATCTTTCAATGATCATCATCTTTGATAGTGAGTGATCTGAGAGATTTTGAATGCTGTTCTGATAAGAGATCATTGAAATAAGAACGTAATAGCTTTGAGCTGAACATTGAATGCAGCTGCTTCATGCTTATTGATAGACGAAGATGATAGAAGATTTCAACTTTGACTGTGATTTGATAAAGTTCTAGTTGTTTGTCTTTCAAATCTTTGCATGATCTCGTTGTTTTGACGTTTCTGAAAAATAATCAAACTCAGTCATTTACTTCATAAATGACGTCTCGTTTATGTTTATTGATCAGAGCTTCAATAATCTGCTTCGTCTTTTTCAATTGCTGATGATTGAAGATAAGAAGCTCTTTCATTCAAATGATAATATTATCAACTTTTCTAGCTTCAAAACGTTCACAAGTTGTCTTGTAGTTAGTTGTATCTGAATCGAAACTCATTCGAAGATGAAACTCTTTATTGAAGTAGAATGAAGTCATTGAGATGATCGAGAAGATATTGAAATTTTCGCTGAATTTCATCATTGAAAGTCATTTTGCTCAGTCGTTCTGCATGTAATTGCAGTAAATTCTTAGTTCGCGTTCAACATCTTGATTAGCTTGTTTCAATTAATCATTGATTTCAGAATGATAAACTGTTAATAAACTAGCTGTGATTCTTAGTCACTTACAAAGACTTTGTCACATTGTTGATATGAATTGAGAGTCTTTGTTCGAAACAATAAAACTAGGTAGATCATGAAGTCAATAAACGTTTCATAGCATGATTTAAACTGTTTCTTCGACTGAGATGTCTTCGTCTTCTCAATGACAGAAAACATAGTGACGTTTCTTGATGAGTTGACATATGATTGTGCAAATGACGTTATAATCTTCTGATAAAGATAGCTCAATGATGAAGTTCATAGTTATATCTTTTCAGCGTTTCTGTGAAATTGAAAGAGAATGAAGAAGTTCATTGATACTATTTCTAAATGTCTTGCTTCGTTGACAAACATGACAGTTTTGAATGTAACGTCTAATCATTACTCGATGATTTGATCAATAATAGAAACGTTGAACTAGATCAATAGTTCTTCAATTGTCAGAGTGAAAGATGAAAGACTGATCATGAATTTTCTTTAGTAATTTCGTATGCATATTCTCAGAAACTCACAGTAGATCTTTTCTGAACAGAACGTCGTCAATGATCTTGCAGTGCTTCAATTCAGTGCTATGTAGCTTGAGCTTGTTTTCGCTTATAGCTTGTCTATACTCATTGCAAAGCTCATTCTTCTTGTTGACATCTTTTACTTGCTGATAGAGATCAACTTCAGATTCGATAGCTAGAATATTTACTCTATCAAATGTCAGAATGATCTGATAGCAATCTTCAGTACGCTGAGTTGATTCAGAGACGTCGATCAGAGACATTCTGATTAGAGCATCGACTTTAGTGTTCATTTTGCCTGATTGAAAAATGATCTGAAAGTTAAACTTGAATAGAATGTCTAGATAATTGACTTGACGTTGAGTTAACTGTTTGTTCTTCATGAAGATCTTCAAAGTCTGATGATCAATGAACATCTGAATGAGCAGCTCTGTGCATTCTAGCTTGAGTCTTCAATGTTTGAAACATCAAATAATGACTAGTAATTTCTTGTCATAGATATGATAATTGCATTCAGCGAGAATCATGCTCTTGCTGTAGAAAGCTACTGAGTGAAGAACTTTCTCATCATTGTACTGTGATAGAATTTCATCTTTGACGTAGTCAGATGCATTGATTTCTAGAATAGTCTGTTGTTTGAAATCGAAATGTCGTAGTACTGAAGTTGAGCTGACTTGTTTCTTTAAATCATCAAAAGCTTGAACACAGACTTTGTTTCATACAAAAGACGTGTTCTTTCTAGTTAACTGAGTGAATGATTTGACTAGCTTCGAGAAGTTCTTAATGAAACGACGATAAAAGTTAATGAATCTCACGAAGCTCTGAACTTCTTTTAGATTGATCAACGTAGTTCAGTTGACTATGACTTTCACTTTGATAGAATTCATACGAAGATCTTGTTCTGAAACTATGACTTTTAAGAAGACAGTTTCTTCTACGTTGAATTTGCACTTTCGAATATCTACTTATAGATCAGCTTCTCATAGACGATTTAATATCATCTTGACATGTTGTTGATGTTTTCGTTGAGTTTTGCTGTAAATCAGAATGTCGTCTAGATAGACTTGACAAAAGTTATTTAGAAAGTTTCAAAGAACGTCATTCATATACTGCTGAAACGAGACAGAATCATTAATAAGTTCAAAAGATAGCATCTTTGATTTGTATGCTTCTAAAGCGATGATAAAGATAGTGTAGTTCTCACTATCAGAATGCATTTGCAGTTTGTTGAAAGTTGAAATGATATTTAATCAAGTCAGATGCTTGCAATCAACTATTTTGTCAATCATCTCATTTATGAGTGATAGAGAATAACAATTTCTTTTAATAATAGCATTGAGCTTTTGATAGTCAACGCAGAATCGTAGATCTTCATTTGCTTTTAGAGCGAACAGAATGAGTGAGAAATATGAAGCTTTGCTAGAAGTTATAAATTCTTTGAAAAGATTCTCGTTCAGATATTTCTTTACTTTCTGAAGCTTGTAGAGAGACATTCAATATGCTTGACAGCAAAGTAACGTTGCGTCACTAGTAAGCTTTATCTTATGATCATACAAACGATGAGACGATAGCTTGTCTGCTTAAGCTCGATCAAAGACATCTAGAAAATTCTGATATTTCAATGATAGCTTGACTTTAATATCTTCTAGATTCTGAGTCGTTTCATTGACTGAGAAGATGTTTATGACATTTAGTTTGCATTGAGTATTGTAGACGATTTTTCTATCGATGTCTTTCATGAACATAGCAAAAATCTCTGTCTGATTCTTTTTTTTTCGTTTTACTAAAGCTTGAAAAGAGACGATGTCTATGTTTTGAATCAAGAATAACTCTTTATAAATGAATGAAACTGAGTGCTTAAGCATCTTAAAGATCTTACTGTGAGCTGTTGAAGAGATCAAAGTTGATCACGATCAACTTAAGTGCTTTGTATTTGACGAGATCAAAAAAATCGAAATAGAAATATTTAATTGATCAGAGAATATGATAGTATCATGTCTTATGTTCAATAATATTTCATTTTTGTTCATTCAGAATTTGCTCAATATAGCTTCATGATGTTCAATATCAGCTATCAGCATTGATACAGTCAATTTCTTATGACTTTCAATCGTGAGATTGAATAGAATTTTATGAGTAATAGTCTTTCTAGCTAGTTTCTCATCATAGTCTCGTATTAACTTCTCTTTTGCTAGCAACATAGATTGTATTTCAAGTTTCTGACATACTTTATTGACTAGCTTGTCATGTATCAGCGTGTAGACGACGAAATCACTATCTATCTAAGAGCGAAAACTAAAAGAATTGTTCTGAGCGATGAGAAAGACATTGATCAAAAATGATTTCTCAAAGTAGTTTTCTTCTGATAGAACTTTGACTTGATTGCACAAAGATATGATCTCTATTTCTTTAATGACTCTGAAAGAGATAGCTAGTTTTTTGAATTTGAATCTGAGTCAAAGTTCAAATGATTGAATTCATTCTCATCATTTAATGCATTGACTTTAGAAGATTGATCAGAACACTCTCTAAAGATATGATTTGATTTGTGACAGATGAAACAGATTTCAGCTTGTAAATCAATGTTTTTGACGTTAGTTAAAATCACGTCACACGACTTTGAATGATCAACGAGTGTAGTGACTTTGATCTTTCTATAGAGATTCAATGAATCTCATTTCTCAGCAAAGATGACTTGCTTTCTGACTTTGATCAAGAATTTCTTTTCTTTGATGTCATTCATAACTTGATGCTCATTGTTCAAATGAATCAAATAACTACAAATTTCATTAAGAGATTCAAGCTGAATCAATTGACTACTTTAAGCTGCATGAAAATGATAGACTATCTTGTCTTGTAAATCAACAATCAATTGCTTTTCGTGATATTTTAGATAAAAGAACAGACGTTGAAACATTGAATAAAAATCACTAAATTTACTCTTTTCTTGAATGAGATTAGCATATTCTCTTTGAAAGTTTGTCTCTTTGTCAAGATCATCATATAGCTGAGCAAGTTCATTTAACAAATCATTGATCATTTTATAGAAATTCAATGAATTGTATTGATGTCAAGTTAAAGTAACTTTGACTGCGTTTTCATCAATTTTGAAGTGAATATAGATTAGTATAACTCTATCAGTATTGAAATGATCAACATTGATTTCTAGCTTGTCATGAATCTTTTCTTGTTAATCATTTCAGAAAGATTCTGTTTCATCAGTAAATAAAGATGAATTCAAAAGCTTTTGAAATCGCTTAAATGAATTGAACATGATGAAAGAAGTAGAAGTATTTTCTTTAGTCAATTGCAGTTGATGTTGTAGTTTCATCATCTGATCTTGAAGCTTTTTAAGATTTAAATTTGATCATTCTTTTGCTTAATTAATTTCTTTGAAACGAGTCTTTCATATCTGTTCGCTGAGTATTCTATCAAATAGCTCACAAGCTTTTACATTTAAATCTTGTTGAGTTCGAAGATTGTTTAAATCTTCTAGAAAAACTTCTGAATCTTGTTCAATTCAGTATTGTAGCTGCTTTACATTTTTGATATTTCAGAGAGTAGAGACTTTCAGAGATTCATCAAGTGTCTGAGAATGAGACAAGAATTAATGATGTTTTCATATGAAGTCAGTTCTAAGAAATTTCGATAGACGAGAAGATAACTTGAGGTAAATGACTGAATCGAAGCTTTGATTACTCTTGAAGAAATCAAGTTGAATATTCACAAATGATCAAATCATGATGAAGATTTTGATGATCAAGCGAATGACAATGCTCAACAGTAAATAGTAAGATCATTTGTTAAAGTGTTTAGTCTTCAAAGAAGAGTGTTGCTGATTTGAAAGAATTTTTTGTGATTCTCAAGCAATCAATAAAGATTCTTTATCATTGATTCTATTAATCGATTTGAACTGATGTTACTGACTGAGCAATAGATTCTCTAGCAATCACATGATCATATGTTCTCATTGATTCTATTGATTTCTTGATGTTGTTCTGTCTTTTGATGTCGTTGATCATCAGATACACAAATTTCTTTATACTCATTTCATTGTCAGTCGAGTTAATTTGAATGAATATAGAAATCAGTATCATGTGATTAACAAATTCTTAAAGTAATGTTGAGATCATGTCTAGAAACTAATCAGAGTGCGTGCGTGACTAGAATGTTTAATCTATAGAGATAGTTATAACTAAGACTTTAAGAATACAGAAGAAAGAAGATACAAAAGACAAGAAGAACACGCTCTATATAGTAGTTACTCAGGTCAACGTTAGTCTCAAAGAAGACGTGTTGAAACACAAGAAAGATGTTGATTCAAAAGATGTTTGTGACACAAAGAAATGTGTTTGTCATAGAAATCTGTTGACTACTCATAACACAAAGAAGTGTGTTTGTCTAGAAGACAATAGAAGCTGATTAGAAGATGCTAGAAAAGAAAAAAGATGCTGAGTCATATCTGAGTCAGACCTGAGTCAGATTTAGGTCAGATCTTGACTAGATCGTTGACTAACTCTAATCAATTCTGACACATTCGTAACACTCTTGATGATCAGAATGAAGCGCAAGCATCATGTCAATGATGTGCTCTGTCTTTAAATAGTTTAAGTAATTCATTTTTATAAACATAAGATTGAATTTCTTATAAATTAATAAAAGCTATAAAAAATAAATTAAAAATAAAAAAAAAACATTATGTTTTGATTAAAGTAGTATTTAAAGAACTATTTAACAAACTGATTTCAATTCACAAGAAAAGTTTTATAAATAGACACATTTTTCTCAAAGGTTAAAAACTTACATCAAAATTCTTAAATGTTGAGTGAATAAAACAGTAGATCGTCTGAGAAATTAAGTGATCAGTGAAATTGCTCTTATGATCAGGCACATTGTTGGTAGACGAGAAAAAGATGGCGATGTGTCGATGCTCTACATGGGAAACTCATGCGTCACTTTCACGAAGGACTTCAAGGGCGGGCATATGATCTCAACAAGTAGAAGATATCATTGGAAAAACCTGGTGCTAATTAAGAAAAAAAAAAGAACGCTTGACTAGTCGGCAACTAGTGGAACTGCCTTCATGGTGAGGTACATTGCTACATAAAAAAAGAAAACGAACTGCGCCCCTGATATCGACGTGGAAAAGCTCATATCCCTCTCACAGACAAAGAAACAATACAGCCCCCGCCAACCCTATGTCGGCACCCAGCGAAATAGCGACGGCACCCCCTCCTTAAAAACCGGCTGCCCAGTCATCCCTCTCTGCCGCTCGCTATCCCGCCTCCTCAACCTCAACGCCTCCCAAGTGTTCTCCTCCCCCTGCTTCCGATCCTTCTTGCGCATCACCTCCTTCCGGACTATTCGAGTCAGGTCTCCGTACTGGACTTGTATGCCCTCGAACCGGAATCGCTTAAGCCGCCTTAGGCCGCGTAGCGCCCATATGCCTGGATAGGATAAACTGAGAGCGGCGCCGGACAGCGAGCGAGCGATGACGAGGGTGTCGAGGTTAGGGCATTTGAGCCGTAGGAGCTCAAAGGCGTCGAAGGCATAGCGGGGGCCGAGGTCGATCTGGTAATAGCGACAGATGATGTTGGCGCCATTGAGATATCTGAATTGGGCGCGGGATTCGTGGTTGTAAGTCTCGGCGCAGTCATTGAACTCAACAACGTTGGCATCATAGTTGACCCATGCGGCGGTAAGTCCTTGCACTTCCTCCTTGGAGGAGCTTGTCAGAAAGTCGTAGAGGGCTTTGGTGTCCTCGAAGTACATCCCTTCGCATGTTGATATCTTATCGCGGTAGTATTTGATTGTAACCTCGCGGCGGAACTTTTTACACACACGCAGGAGCGATGGATCTGGTGGGACAACACAGCGTCTTGCTAGCCGATTGACACTCCCTTCGGTTACTCCACTCGACTTGAATTGGGACACTCCCCACCATTCATAAATGGTGTTCGTTAATTCGCCAATATGGAGAAGATCGTTCAAAGTGGCAAAGCTGGCGGGTTTCTTTTGTTGAAAAGGATGACCAGTAGTGAAGATAGAAATTGGGTTGCCGAATCTATCGACAAAGATCTCCTGGTGGCCCCGAACGTGCTCCGCAGAAGATGCCTCTGATACGTCCTTCCTAAGATTCTTTCTAGACTTCGTAGTCTTGCCTTTGGGTCTCTTGCGCTTCTTTGGTAAAGTCTTGTCCTCTAGCTCAAGCGCCTCAATGTCGAATTCCACAAAGGCAGAGTCGCTGATGTCCGAAAGTGTTGAATCTGTGTCGTAGTCCTTCGATTTAACATGGTAGATCGTCTTATCGGCTCCATCATGTCCATAAAATGGTTCATCAATGTTCCCAGAAGAGTCGAGTGTCGGGTCTAGGTGATGTTTTGGTTTGTAGAGGGTTGGGATGGCTTGGGTCGAAATCTGCTGCTGAAATCCTGCTGTGGAAGCTAGAACACTCAATGCTTTGGTGGACTCATAAGATCCTCGAACATCCGCATAGGCGTTATGTTCAAGGTCAGCGTTTGATTTCCAAAGCAGTATCTTGGAAGCTGTTGGTTCGCTAGCATCTTCAAGCTGACGCTTAAAAGTCTGTGACCAGTTGTCCGTATCAGTGTTTTCCATCCTAAATTTGTTTGGATTAATCTTTTGTGCGATGTAAGTGATATAGGCTTATTTTGCCAAAACTTCTAATGGAAAGAAATGGTACGTTGATGGTCTGTGAGCCGTGCGAGTTTCCTAATATAAGTACAAGATGGATAAAGTATAAGCAGTCGGATGGAGAGTATCGTAGGGGGAGGATGATAAACAAGCCCTGGTCGTAGCCCGTTGAGGGTGTCAGAGTCTAGCCAAGTAGACAAGGAGCGTCAGCAACCGTCAAGGCCAGTTAGCTCCTTAAATCCGGAAATCACACAGCTCGAACAGCACGGCCAACACTACCTGTCTCAAACACTTCCAATAGACCAGCTCCAAGACATTCAGCCAGTATCCAATCGAATCCTAGTCCTTGGAATTGCTTCCACTTGCGGGTCCTGTTGGGTAGAATGCCCGAAAATTCTCCCCTATATTTCTTGGCCTTTGCAGCTGGATCGTCACTCGATATACCGCCATCCCAGCGTTCATGGAGAAGGTACAACGGCATCTCTCTGTATTTAGACTTCAGAAGCAAAGACATGAAATGAGAACGAGCTGCAGCTAAAAGTCGAAGATAGGGGCCTGTATTTGGCAGTGCCACTTGAAGCTTTTCTCCATACTCAGGAACCTTATGGGGATCTTCCCTTGGTTCAATGTCCTGCTGCGAGCTACTACGACGAATACCTGTACCTTTTCCACTACCCCCTGCAGCATGAATGGCACCTTCTCCGCCGACAGCTGCCATGGATCCAGAAGCAGCCCGAGAAATACTGGCGAGAGAAGTCATTGATCCTGACAACGCAGCGTCGGGGCGGGCAAACACACTTCCCATAGCAAGAGACTGGGATGCTGATGTCAGAAAGCCAGCACGCATCAATGATGCAGCTTCAGTGGCTGTAAAGTCACTACGCGAGAGAGTCAGAGCTAGGGGCTTCGCTTGAAGACAGTTTAGGAATTTATCTGGACATTGTCAACGCTGGTAACCCTAGCTGACTCAAAAACCTACCTATAAGGGTCTCATCTAGATTTTCTACTCCTTTTATCATGTGTTCTATATCGTCGAAAAGCACTAGACCTTCACTCATACTGGACCCACCAGTTCCCCGTCCGGGAACCACTATTTTTCTTATTATTCCAGCCTTTGCTAATTCTGCAATCTCTCGTTCCGTGGCAGTCGGTGACTTCATCATGGCATGTACGTGGGTGACAGTGACAGTGGGAGGAAGAGACTTTCTGAAATTTAGTATCTCTGCTATTCGTGTGCTATTAAAACCACCTCTTTCTGGCATAGTATCAAACATGTGCGTACGTACATGATGTACTATTTGTGCCACGTCTCGCAAGGAAAGGTTGGTGGCTGGTGAGGCGACAAGACCTACGTCGTCAAGGCGATCCTCAAAGAAGTCCTCATCTCCATCCTCATCCGCGTTCTCTATCTTGGATAGAGAACGCTGAATGGGCTTCCGTTGGTTGAATCTAATCAGAGGTGACGACGAGGAGCGCCTTAGCAGTGTGTTATTTGCTGTTTGTCTCTTCGTTATACGTGACGAATGCGCGGCTGAGAAATTAAGAGGCATGACGGCGCCGTGCGGCCACAGTCAGAGGCAAGCCCGGACACAAAAGGAAAACACAGATATATGGATAGAGATCCAAGGCGACGAGATTTGTGAAGTCAAGTTTGGCTCTACACGCAATGTGCAGTGAAGCAAATCATTCGGGGATCCTGCGTTTTGCACGGATCTAGTCGACAACCCTGACTAAGCGATATCTATTGCCTGAGGACGGCTCCTATAGCCCACATCAATGATACCCTGCAGCACATATAAGGATAATGTACGTTGTGTAGTATGAAATCGGACGAATGCTCAATATCCGAATAGAAGGAGGTCAGAAATGACCCTGTCCCTCAGCCCTATGATCCTTGCAGCAGGCGTCATCCCGCGAGACAGCTTCCCTGGATTTCCACCCTCGAATTCTTGCGGCTAAAGTACCACAATTGCTACATACACTTGTTCTCAATGTACATGTGAGATAACTCAATGCGAATGGATTCGCCGCAAACCATTCAATGTAGCGAGGTCTTATAGTCGACCCTGTACTTCAATTGGCCTCGACCGCCGTGTCTACACCATGGCTACCTATGCGCCATTGAACCCGGAACCTTCATTACTAGAAGAGCGCGAGGCGAATCATCTACCGCAAAAATCATATCTTGATGCAGCCGAAGAGAATCTACACACAGACCCGAAGACAGAGCAAACCGCACCAACTCAATATATCGGCCAGGGCGAGGATGACGCCCCAAGAAGCCCGGCGAAAAAGGTGCACAAGAAAAGTAGTTCATTGCGAATGAATGGCAAATCAAAGGAGAAGGAAGGCTCCAGAGTGATTATCGAGAGGTTCCAGGACAAGGACGGCGAGCACTTGACGAGTGTCAAGCTCCCATACGACCACGAGAAGCGAAACCATATCTCCCACCACGGAAGGCAGCCCTCTGAGCTCGTCAGCGGAAGGAAAGCCGGAAAAGGCTGGGAAAGGAGCCAGTATGCCAATTCTCCCCCTTCCTCTCCGCCATCCCCACTAACCCCGTTGCCCTCACAGTATTCACTTCGCGCCCCTCTCCGTCCCCTTCCAACGCCGCCTCCAGACCCTCATTGTTCTGGGCCATACCCTCTGCATCGCGCTCCTCCTCACAATCTTCTTCTTCCTCTGTGCAATCCCCATCACCTGGCCTCTCCTCGTCCCCTACCTCCTCTACGTCCTCTTCTCCCAAGCCCACTCCTCGGGCCAACTCTCCCACCGCTCCCCATTCCTCCGCTCGCTCCCAATCTGGTCCTTATTCGCAACCTACTTCCCCGCCCGCCTATATCGCTCCGCCCCTCTCCCCCCCACCCGCAAATACATCTTCGGCTACCACCCCCACGGCATAATCTCGCACGGCGCCTTCGCCGCATTCGGCACCGAAGCTCTCGGCTTCTCCCAGCTCTTCCCCGGCATCACCAACACCCTCCTAACCCTCGACGCCAACTTCCGCGTCCCCCTCTACCGCGACTACGCCCTCGCCCTCGGCCTCGCCTCCGTCTCGCGTGAGAGCTGCGAAAACATCCTCTCGCGCGGCGGCCCCAACAACGAAGGCATGGGCCGCGCCATCACGATCGTCGTCGGCGGCGCCCGCGAGAGCCTCGACGCCCAGCCGCACCGCCTCCGCCTCGTGCTCAAGCGCCGCAAAGGCTTCGTCAAGCTCGCCATCCGCACGGGCGCCGATCTCGTCCCCATCCTCGCGTTTGGCGAAAACGACCTGTACGACCAGGTGCAGCCGGACCAGCACCCCTTGGTGCACAAAGCGCAGCTCGTGGTCAAGAAGCTGCTGGGGTTCACGGTCCCGCTCTTCCACGCCCGAGGGGTGTTCAACTACGACGTGGGCATGATGCCGTACCGGCGGCCGCTGAACGTGGTGGTGGGCAAGCCGGTCAAGGTGGTGCAGCAGAGTGGGGGGAAGCCGGACGAGAGCTACATGGATGAGATCCACGAGCTGTACGTGAAGGAGTTGGAGCGGATATGGGAGGAGTGGAAGGATGTTTTTGCCCGCGACAGGAAGGGCGAGTTGGAGATTGTGGAATGAATGGGAATGGGTGGGTTGGGTTGGGTTTTAATATTTGTTTTATAAAAACGCTTTGCGATATGGCGGATTTATAGCAGACCATCGAAAATCGGCCCGGTTTTGTACAAAAGTTTTGTACGGAATACCTAGCTTCTTTCTACCACCATCATACAGTAATCACACCCACAACCGGCCACAGAACCTAACCCCCCCTCCCTGCGCTCGCAAAACCCCATATCCAGCCAGGCCCTAAAACACACATCCCAAGTTCTCCGCAAGCATCATTCAAAAAAAAAGGAATCCCCAGACAAAGGACGCCCCCCCCCCCCAAAATATCACCGCCCAAACTCCAAACTCGGCACAATCACCGGCCCATACTTACTGACCCCCAGCCCCCCCTCCGCCTGCACCATGAAATCGCACGCTAAACTCAGCTTGCCCCCGCCAGTCCCCATATCGGTCCTGCCGAACGTGCCGCCCACAATCTCGGGATCATAGGCGACAACCGCGACATAATTCCTGCGGCCCATCAACTTCTTGCCCTCCCTCGGCCTGCCGTCGGGCTCGGCGATGAAAATCTCCATCATGTCCTCCTTGGTATCGCTGGGCTGGTTGTTGGTGCGGTGGCCGTTCATGGGGACATACAGCGGTTTGTTGGCGTTGTTGGAGGACTGGAGCATTTTGAGGATGTAGGACGGGGGCGGGGGGTTGACGACGGAGGAGGAGATGAGCTGGTACATTGTTTTGTGGTCGGAGGGTTTGGCGGGGTCGTGGACGAGGCCGGCGCCGCAGCAGTCGACGGCGCCGGAGAGGAAGGTCATGCGGACTGACTTTTGGTGGGAGATACCTTGGAGGGTGCGGATGAGGTAGGTGCGTTCGAGGTCCTGGGCGGTGTTTAGTTGGGATGTGGGAAGGGCAGGGGGCAAGAAATGGGAAGATGATGTACCTTTGATTCGTGCGTCCATTGGTCGCGGAGCTCGTCGAGCATGTCAATGTCACCAAAGGGGCTGAGGATCCCACCCATGAGTCCTGATTTGCCAACGGCTTTCTTTACGCTATCGAACCCGGAGCCAACGACGGCTTTGGCGCCGACGACACCAGCGACAGAGCTTGTTACTTTGCCTAAAACGTTGTAAGCTCCTGTTACGGCTTTCTTCCCAGTGGCGACCGTGTGAGCGATTTGCTCAGCTGCTTCCAATCTCGGATAGATAAGTGGCACGGCTATCATCCAGATACAGTGCTGCACGCTTTGGGGAAGCATAGCGACTTTGGGGAAGAGGCCTTGGTAGGTTGGGCCGGCCATGACCTGATGAGGATTTCTCTCAGAGCGGCAGTCGGGACCTACTACCACTACTGCTGGGCCAAGATATTTGACGAAATGCCAACCGGTACCTGTGATGGTGAATATGTCTGTATCTGTGCTGACGTTCCGGAGGATCTCGAGAGTAGTGTGATGTTGGAATAGTAGATACATCTCTATACCAATACGACCGATGTTCTTAAACATATTAGAAAATTGCATATATTCAGGATACGATCCGAAGCCGTCAAAGCTGGATGAAAACCATTAGTCTAGCTCCCAACAATCGCTCACGGGATAGGCTGCACTTACATATCATGATCATCAATCTGTAAAACATGGGGAATCTGTGCAAACGCCTCCCGCAGATATGGCTGGTCGAAATGACTGGTATAGTAATGGAAATATGCGTGTGAAACGTCTTCTTCATGCTTAGGAGTCCATGCGGTATTCTTTCGATTTTCCTTGCCGCTCATTGCAAGCCATTGCTTCAACAAAGGTATCTCTTTCCATATTCTGTCTGCATATATCTGATCACCAAGTCCCAGTTGCGTGTGAAACCCTCCGCATTCTACATGCTTCTGCATAATATCTTTCCACATATAGCCAATGCCGCCAAGGGCTGCTCGTTGATTTGCATTTACATTCAGAGAAAAGTCGTTTCCAGAGGTAGCAATGAAGCGCCAATTTGTCTCGGTACGGCCAGCGACAAGGAACTCGTATCTCGTGCAGCCAAGGTGAGAAGTAATGGCATAAGTCCACTTGGCACTAAGCTCGGCATCCATCTGCAGATCAATATCGTATCGGTAGAAAGTCCATCGCTGGTGTTGGGAAATAGGGCTAGCCTTCAACTGGCGCGGATTGGGGGAGAGGTCAACGCTTTGATGGATATGAATAGTCGGAGGCTGGGGGGCATCTGTGACTAGCAAAATGGACCCCAACCATATTCCCCTCTCCAAATCCATATTAGTGTACCGGAGATATGGACCGAAGTAGACTCCATTTGTTGGTGCAATCTTGTACATGTCTACACCACTGCTCGGCGGTGGACCTGAAAAGCCCGCGACTGTTGGCGTGGAAGACTGCATACTCATGATACTTTCAGGGTATCCGGGCGTAGATGGCTGGAAGCCGGGGGATGCTAAAGGCTTCCCACTGAATGCACTTAACCCGGGAGAAGCCAGCGGGTTCCCACCATATGTACTAAGAGTCGGGGATAGGGGCTCGTTGAGATTCAATGGCGTTGGTCCTTTGGGGAACTCCCATTGCGTGGATTGAGTGGGCAAATGGATATAGTAATACTGTCCGGAGTTCGGATCGAGATGGGCAATCCAGCCCTCTGGAAGCGGCGGCGGTGATGCTGGACCAGGGCCTAGAGGTGCAGGGGATGGTTTGGCTGCCTGGGTAGCTGCTTGAGCAATCGGCTGTGCAACGTGCTGGGATGGCCCACTTTGACTCTGCTGTCTTGCGTCGTTCGCAAATGCCGGATGACCCTGGTTGTGTTGGTCAACTGATATCCCTACTCCAGCAGCCGTTGCAGCACCCACAGAACCATTTCTTGGAGCAGCGTCTGGCCCATGGCCAGCCTTTTCATTCTGGTTGTTATACGCGGTGGCTGCTGCAGAGCCGGACGGAGAATATGCTGGGGGAGGGGACGCTGACACGTGCATCCGCTGAAAGTCTTGTTCTAAAGCAGTCCGTGCAGAACCTCTTCCAGGCTGACTCGAAGGTGAGCTTACACGGCCCTGAGGTGTAGGTGCTTGCATCGGTGGTGGACTCGATGCCTGCCCCGGGCCTTGATAGACAGTGGGAGGGCCGTGTGGCTGGCTTCCGGGTTGCTCGGTAGGTGTCCAAGGCCTTTGTTGCGGCTCCTGTTGCTGCTGCGCTCCGGACATCTGCGCCCCGCCACCAGGAGGTGAAAAGTATTGACCAGCCCTCTGTGCAGCGGCAGCGTTCTGAGCTTGTAGGCTAGTCAACGTTGATGTGCCTGCAATGCCTGCCGCTGCATATCGTGCTTCGATGCCTCCTCCTGGCAGCTCTCCAGGGGCCGCAATTGGCGTCTCTGGCGGCGGCGGAGACCCGCGCTGCGCTCTTGTGGTCGAAGTTGAAGCTGACGAGCTCAGTCGATTCACCGATCCTGGAATTGGAACATTGAGACCGGTTGATGGCGCGGGCCCACTAGCTGAGGCTTCCTCTGGTGGAGGCCAGTACTGCTGGTAGTAATCTGGATAAGGGTTGGAATCCGTTTGGGACGGTTTCCGCGTGTCCCCTTGCGCTGGTGCCCCTTCTCGTTGCGGCATTCTCTGAAATAGCCCCTCCTTGTCAGGTGCTTCTGGGCCTGGCGAGTCAGGCAATGGTTTTGGTACGTTTGCCCTCCTCTCCGCCAGCCTCGAGGCTGGCTGTCCCTCACGTCCATCTCGAGGTCTCAACGCAGATGGGTAATCTGGTATATTAGATCTGCCGTTGTCGGCTGAGCCGAAGCGCGGAGGTGAGTGATACACTGGCGAGGCCCTGCCTTGCTCAGGCGTCGTTGTTCGGTTCACAGGTGCTGCTTGCGGCCCACGCCCGTTCGTCGTACGTTGTTGTATTCGTGGGCGGTCATCGGGGTAAGGCAATGGAGCTGGTGAGCTCAATGCGCCGGGAGGAAGGGGAAATGCAGCGGATTGCGCAAGTCCGGGTTCCGGTGACTTCGACTCTCGTTTGTTGATCCGTAAAGGCTCGATAGTAGGGGAGTCCGAGTTTGAGGGCCGTTGCAGAAACAACTCCTCCTCCGGCTTGCCAGAACGCCCGCCTGAGCTCATCTTGTAATCTCGAATTTGACGGCCGCAATGCAGGCCGCAGGAAAGGTCGGATTAGCCACCAACGTCGGCCTGTAGCGAGATACCTAAGTATGGATAGATTAATTAGTCGCCGTCAGAACTGGTATGATCTCCGGTTCTTGAGGGCCCCGGATGTATTTAGCATAAGGCACGGTCAAGCCACATAGCGCAAGATAGAAAGTTTGTTGCTCCAATCAGTGATTCTGTCGAGATTGATTAATTGTATCTAAAATCTATAAGGTCTCCTCCTTCTGCGGCATACAGCAACGCATCAGTGACGAGGCCCGTCTCGATTCGTAGCCGCCGAGTATCCGTCATGCCACCACGCCTAAGCGCCAACGGCCTGCAAGGTGTGCAACGTTGTCCAGTAGCTTTAGATACCTTTACTACAACTTTGTCTGGTTGGTCACAGGATCTTATAAACAACAGTTCGAAATATCCAAAGAGTATGGTGCCTAGTACGTTGTAAAGTAAAGTTAGTCTTTTGATTTCTGATCCTTTTTACTTTCTTCGACCGCTTGTTTTCGTCCACGCACAGGATTTAGGTGTAATAAAAAGCTACCAGAGCTGTGCATGCCGCGAATGCGAGACAGTGATAGAGAGCGTGTGTGAGTATATGGGAAAAGAAATAGCGAGGGTATAGCGGGTATCTAGATAAACAAGGCGCCGGGAATGCTCGCTGAAATGCTCCAAAAAAGAAGAAAGGGGCCAAGTCCTCTGGTCGGTGAGATCCTGAAGGGTAGCGACGCTGCTGTGGCTGTGGATTCCATTACAGCGATGGACGCCCTCAAACTCCAATTACTCATTCCTCGAACCCGACCCAGCCAAAACTTCCATCAACATTCTTCCACTCCTGCCCCACTACCGCCCTCTCCCACCCCATCATTACGGCCAGGAGTCTGCACCCGACACTGCTGACCGTGCAGACCACCCTGTCGCTTCCACCGAGGATCTTGAGATCCAACAGATACGCCCTCGCGACCAACTCCCTCAGGGCCATCGTCTCTTTACTCGGTTGCTTCCTCGTCTGAGACTCCTCTGCGACCGTCAGTGAGGAGGATGACTTAGCAGCGTTTCCGAGACCCCAGAATACACTGGCGAAAAAGCCACCTTCCCAGCCGACGTTGGTATCTATGAATTTGGTGAAGCCGTCTTCGGAGGGAGGGGGTTTGGGGGAAGAGGCGTCGAGGGTCGTTTTGCTGGCGAGGAGGATTTGGGATTGGGCACGGTTGATGATGGTTGGGGGAAAATCAGCGGATTCGTAGACGTCGGGGTCGTCGGAGGCGAGGAGGATTCTGGAGGCTAGCTCTGCTCTTGACGGGGATGGGTTGTCGGCGGTGGTTGTGTTCTTGAAGTGGGAAGAGATCATTGCGCGAGCGGCATCTACGTAGTTGGAGGGTGGGATGTACGATTCCTTGTATTGGAACTCCCAAGGGTGGCGGTCACCGTGGCGGATGTGAAGGCCGACGGTGATGCCACCTTCGGAGTGTACATAGGAGTCGAGTTCAGATATGCGCGAGGAGACAAAGTCGGCGCCGGAGTGAGCGAGATGGAAAAGGGCGTCGTGGCCGGCGCGGAGAAGAGAGAAGATGTCCTGTTGGCGAAATGGGTCTGGTTTGCGGATGTCTTGATACTTGGCATTAAAAGCACGACCAAAGGTCCACGGTATGGTGGAGGTGGTGAGAACGAGATGGCGGGCTTGATGTGGGCAGGGAAGACGGTGAGATGGTGGTGGTGGGTGGCAAGAGGGGAGCGGAGGTGATTGGAAGAAGGTTGTATATTTGCCATATGCCCTATAGACCAATTAGTCACATAGAGACTCGCATCCGAACATTGTAAATACCAATTGGTATCGTCGATAAAGAAAGCTCGACCCTCTTCCTTGGCCAAGCCGTAGGACATCCACAACCCCATCAACGTCTTCCCAAGACCAGCATCGACGGTCTCCATGACATATGTGAGGCTTCTCTCACAGATGCCATTCCTGCTTTCATGCAGTAGGGACATTTGATTCTCATCCTTGAATGTCTTGTCTACCTCCAGAGCTGCAGGTTCTCGGCTTGGCCCAGCTGCATTCTCGCTTGCTGCTGGAAGAAGCCCATCCTGTTCGGCCTCCTGAATGTCCATGAATGTTGGATCGTTGTGATCATAAACAACCGAGCCTCCGGTTGAAGCCGAACCGCCTTTAACTCCCCGCAGACGCTCCGAGACTTTGCCTGCTCGCTGGCAGATATTGGCATAATCACCGGGTCTGAGGGGAAAGTCTAGGCTTGGAGGTATCAAGACTGTCCATCTTGCCTTGCCTCTTCTGTCTGTCACGACTACGGGCGTAGCTTCGAACGATATCGAGTCATCCGCGGCAAATTCGTATGTTCGCCCATTGGAAGAAACGTAGCTAACGGCCGCTGGTAGCTCCGAACTGCCCAAAACAGTAGAAGCAATCCAATATACCAAGCTCACTCCACATAGCCATGTACCCAGCCGCAAGAGCACACGCAGAGCATGTCGGACCCGATGTGGGGGTGGCGTCTTGCCATGTCGCGGGGTTAATGAAGGCAGAGCTGGCGAGGGTAATGGAGAATCAAGTAATTGGCGGAAACCATACTTTCTGGCAAAGTCAACCCCATCTGATTTGAACGACGGTTTCGCTGGAGTAGTGGACGACTGCGTTCGTCGCAGGGCTGTTGTAGGCCTGACTCGGCGAGATTGGATCATGGTGGATGTTCAGAAATGATATCAGACCCCGTCTGTCCGCTCCAATGGAAACGAGATGCAACGCACTTTGCAGACATTCACGGTAGTGAAGCTAGCTGGCGAACCAATGTTGAAATTGTCAATCCATACCCTAGACGCTGGTTTGGCGATGAGACTGACGTTGCGAGTCCTTACTTACCGTGAAGTGCCGCGAGGTTGTTGATGCTGACGTTAGGCTGGCTTCTTCGGCTCTAAAACACCAACTGTCCAGTGGTACAGCGGTAGGCCTACTTGGTTCGGCTTGGGGAGGCAGTGTCATGCGGAAGCAAAACGCGACGAACGAACGGGAGAGAATCACGAGCACAGCAGGTTTGACGATTAGCAGAGGTGGAAGAAGTAGCGATACAGTGCAATCAATCAAAGTTTGCAGCATGAAGATGAATGACAGCCTCAAGGAGTCAAGAGAGTGATTGTTGTTTGATGAAGCTCAAGAAAGCAGAATGTGCAGTCTTCAAGAGACTTCGGGCCTGCTCATCTTCACTCCTAATACAGTAGCGTCAGAAATAGAAATGCTTACACTTAAGTTAGGTAGGTAGGTAGGTCTGCTTTGCAACAGTGCCCCCCCTTCCTTACTGGCTGTGACCGCGTGATGTTTGAAGTTGGTCATCTCACGTATGCGGAGAGGTGTGATTGATTGAATCACTTCCACCCCCCCCTACCGATTTCTTGAACGGAGAATCCTCCCAACAGCCTAACAGGACCCTGCGTCGCCAACGCCGGAATATCATCCTTGCTACCGATGTTTCAGAATTACCTTACCCCCCCGCGGCTGATGTCATAGATGCGTTATCACGTGCTTAGGTAATTCTTCTGAGAGGTGAATCAAAACTTCCTGCAGGTGGGAAAGGACAACTCCGCGGACCCTAATTCCAGCAAGGACGTGCGTCTGGGTTTGGAATAATAATCCTCACTTTATGAGTAAATGGAATCGGAATCGAAATCGGACTCTAACAATACACGCTATCCGAATTAGGAATTGCGAAGCCTTCACTTCTCACTGACGGGCTTGACATCTGTAGACTGTCGGGTCCCACCTCGATGATCCAGTGGCATCCGTCACCGTCTCACCTCACTTGCCACGTTTACATCCTTCAAAGACTCACCTCACTTGCTCCGTTACAATCCACCGAGCCTAACCTCACTTGCACCAGTTTCATTCACGCGAGTCTAACCTCACTTGCCAAGCTACATTATACATTATGCGAGTTTAATCTCACTTATAACATTTCTTCGTTCTCGTTATCTCGACTTCTTCTGCAACTCATCACATCTTCTGTTTTCTTCGTACTTTGTACCGCGCTCGCCATACATCTCTGACATTTCGCGTCTCAACAAGAGATGAGAAATCTCACTTCAACACTCAGTCTAGCCTCTGAAATCTCGGTTACAGACCTCACTTTTTCCTGACGAAAAGATCAAGCATCGTTGAATGCTGAAATCAATTCAGAAAACACTTCGAGTTCATATTGTCGTGGGATGAAGCTGCGCATCCCTAGAATCTATCGGAATATCGTTCCTTCGAAGATCTACCTACTGTTTTATAGGGAGCTTCCCGAGCAGAGTTTTTCTTATAACCTACAATCTATCTTTTCTTTCGCACGACGAGCAACATACGACCTACCCTTCACGAATTTAGCCTATCTTCTACCTTTTACCCTACCTGTACATAGACTTATCTACTACTACTATACCTTCTGAGCTTATCTAACTAGTCATCTAACCATCTATTTAAACGAATTGTTGACTATGTAGGGTGCTTAGTAGGGAGTCATGGAGGGAGCCATGAAGGGGTGTTTGGTAGGAAGTCATGGAGGAAGCCATGGAGGTAGGTGAGTAGGTAGGTGAGCATATAGGGTGGCAAGTAGATAGGAAGTCATGTAGGAAGCACTGTTTGGAACATGTTATGTGTTCGACCGACGTGTATTTTGAAGCATGTAGGGAGTTTGGTAGGGAGCCATGAAGCGAGCCATGTAGGTAGGTGAGTAGGTAGGTGAGTAGGTAGGCGAGCATGTACGGTGGTGAGCATGCAGGGTGGTGAGCAGGGTAATGAACATATAGATAGGCGAAGCTTAGACAATGCACATTTATCGATCGCATTCAAAAACATAAAAGTACTAATGTAACTTCCTATCAGCCCGGAGCCAGCCCGAGGCCACATTAGCAGAATCAGCAATTCGATAATGGCGGGGCGCGGGTTCCCGAATTTGCCATATGCTGAGATGAACGACGTCGTCAAGATCAACATCAACATGACTCAAGAGCAACGAGAAATTCTCTTCGAACTCGTTCAAAGACCAGGTCTCAGCGAAAGCTCGCACTTTGAAAGCAAGGGGTCAAAGGCGCGAAGAAGAACGATGCTTTGAATTGAACAAAACTCTTACAGCGATTGCGGCTCGTCATGGTCGCACACAGAATTCTACAGTCGAGTCAGAATGTTCAGGTTCGAGAAGAACAGATAAGAATGTGGAACAGAAGACTTGAATGCTGATGGAACATGATGGTTTCGATCTTCTCAATTCGGAACAACGACGTGAATTTATCATCGAGATGTTGATCAAATACGATGTCAAAGCATCAAAAGGACTACTCAGAGATATTGATTCAGTGATGATGCAGATTGAGGAAGCGATCGATGTGAGTCTCTGAATCACTTCAAAGAATCTATTTTCACCTGAGGTTGACGCCGACTAAAATATTCTGCAGGCGCTTGAAGATGAGCAAGAGGACGAAGATGCGTCCCCGATCACAGACGCGCAACAAGTGACCTTTTACAGGCTTAACGCTGCCCTTGCATTCAGTGGAGCGCAAGCAGGTCCGAATGTTCATCTGTCTGCCATTGTTCTTGGGATTGATGAGACAACACCCGACTCGAAGGGGCGCATGACCACCAAACTGCTCAGCAAAGCCGACTCCCTTTATCCATGGCAGATCAACGGTGTTGTGGATATGTTCCTGAAGACGCTGGGAGTGACGTTAAATCGCACGAGCAACACTTTTCCACAAGACGCCGTAGAAATACAGCCCGTAGAGCTCTCGGGGTATCGTAGGGTAGTCAACGCTCAGGGTGTCTGAAAGAAAAAGCGCCAGGTGGATGGATAGGTAGTGTCTACAATGTACGACTCCCGAAACCTTGATACCATCTCTCATGATGGTGGCGGTTCCGCTTCCGACAGCGTCGACGTCCGGCGGAGTGTTGCCGCGAGCGCTCCGATCCGGGGCACCCCGTACAGGCTTTCTTTCTTCCTCTCCGACGCCACTCTGACGACTCCCTTGGAGTTCTTGATCAGCTGCCCGCTCTCCACGCGACCCTGGATCATCTCGTCGATCATCTTCTGCACCTCGTCTGTGCCGCGCCTCACCCCATCCTTGTCTTTTGGCGGCGAGAGTAATTGGACCGGACTGACGGGAATCGGAAAGGGGCCTACACTACCGTTACTGCAGTGCGGCTGATGCTGGCTTTCCACCCGGATCGCAAGCGGGGTGCTTGTCCTTGAATCCGGTGAAAAGTCTGCAACATCACGTTTGCGGGCTGCAGATCGGAGAGCTTGTAGCATGCGGTCCTTGTCGTCGAGTTTTGCCTGGAGCTCGGCAATTTCTACATCCTTTTCCTGCAGTAGATTCGTCGCACTGGCATCTTCCCCTAGAATGCTAGATATTTTTGGGGACATGGGCGAAAGCGCCAATGACGTTCTCGGTTGGCTTGATCGTCGAGCTTGGAGCAGCCGCTTCTCCAAGGTGGCGATGTATCTGTTTTTGTCTGTCAAGTCTGCTTGGAGAGATCGAATCTGTGCGTTTGATGTGGCGGTGCCATCTCCAAACTCGCCCGCCGAGTCCTCTTCCTCGCCTTCGTTCTCGAATGAGGAGCTCGGTGACTGCGCATTATTGGCTTGGCCACTAATCGTGACCGTTGAGCCTATCGAGACAGTTCTGGCCTTGGATGAATCCATTGCTCCAAGCGTTGAATGGCTTGCTGATGACCGTAACGACCTGGAAGCAGACTCCAATTTGGGGTGCATGCTCAGGGACGACAGTTTCCCGTTCGTGTTGACTCCGGTTGACTTGGAAGACAATATTAAACGATTGAGATGTTCGATTCGTTCCTTCAATGCTGTCCTCGCAAGCTGCATCTCAAGCATCTGCTCTCCATGCCTCTGCTCGGCCTCTTTCTCCAACTTTTTCTCCTCATTCTCAACCTGTATTGTGTTTTGCGTCTCGAGTTGACTGCGTAGGGTCGCTATCTCCATACGGTATCGCTCCAGTAGACCTCTGCTGGCGTCGGGCCCAGTGCCTATGGCTTCCTCTGCCTTCTTTGCATGACTTACGATATTGTTCTTTGCCCTTGCAGCAAACTTCAGGGTATTTAGAGTTTCTCCAGTATGGCCGTTTGCGGCGGCTACACTACCCGTGGATCCAATCTGTATCGTGCAGAGAATACTGACCAGGGAATCCCCGGACAAGGCTGGCTGCAGAAGCCGAGTCAATTTGCTGTCCCTGTACGGTAAATGCTTTCCATCCTTGTCCATTGGATTGCCGTTGTTGTCTTTGTGACCGGAAAGTCGTGCGATGACCGTGCCCAGGGTGAGTAGACTTTTGTTGATGTGGGCACCCTCTGTCCGGCGTTCCTTGTTGTCTGCCGCCCTCTCTGAGCCGGCAAGATCTATCATGCTTAATGTAGAAACCCGGACACCTCCAGGCATCATAGGAGCTCGTTTAATTTCTCCCGCGGTTCCGCTTAACGATGAACGCTCTCTGCTTTCGACCACGATTTGTACGACTGCGTGGCTTCTAGAGCTCTGGGCATTGAACTGAGTACTTCGGGTCCTCCGTGAGTGATCGCCTCTAGCTATGACCCGCAGCAACTGTGTCGGACTCTGCACAATTTCCTCTCTCAGAGGTGAAGCGTAGACGCCTCGTTTGCTGTCTTCACGGAGCTTAATCTCTTCTGGCTGGCTTGCTCCCGGTCCGATACCGCCAACCACTGGCGGGGACAGTAAATCATTAATTTTCTCATTGTAGATCTCAAGGTAGCTAACCCGTAGCAGGAATTCTCGGTGGGGCGTTTCACGAATGTATGAAAATATATCGGTGATTGCCAGAGGTATTACACCAGGAGAATTTGTTGTTCCTTGCATCGAAAAGGTCTTCCCAGTACCTGTCATGCCATAGGCGAAAACCGTTCCATGGTAGCCTTCCATAACCCGTCGCACTAGCCGTTTCGCACATGCATCATAAACTTTGTGATTCTTATCATGAGGCGCAAACACGTTGTCTAAATCATAACTGTCAGTGATGTGACGACGTTCCGAAGCTCGACGACTTACCGTAGTAATAGTTTCCTCCCTCTCTTCCTTTGTAAGCCACTAAGGATTTTCTGCCATCAACCATCCATTCCCCGTCAGACTTCTTGTCGCCGCTAGCAGCCGCATCTGGCCTTACACGAACACTGACTAAAACGTTTCCCTTGCCCTCGTTGGAAGCAGACTGTCTTTTGCCATCTTTTGCCGAATCGTCCGCCTCTGCACGCCCTCTTCTGGCACTTTCGTCTACGTCGTCGAAGGTTGTAGCAGACGTTGAACATGAGCCCTGAGCTGATGAGCTCCTACTGTGGGCTGGCGAAGCCACACTGACCACTCCATCTGAGCCTCTAGTGCCCGGAGCACCGGTTATTGATCTTCCGTCACCACTTCCGTTTGTCAAGCTCAAAGAGGCGGACGCGGCAAACGACCGGCCAAGCGAATCAGGTGATGTCCTTGGCTTTTTCGCTCTTGAGCTGCTAGCAGGTCTACCAGATTCCATTGATTCAGCCGAACCCCGCTTGTTCTGCTCTGACATTGGTGAAGGGGCGTACCGCAGAGACTTGGCGTCTGTAGCGATCCTTCTGCCGATTTTAGGTGGCTGGGGAAAAGCCGCAATACTAATTGACCGTCGAACTTCCTTGCCAGGGGAGCCAAGATCGTGTTCCGGACTCATCGACGAGGATCGCAGCGTCGGAACTTCAGGTGTCGAACTTGTTTGGAGATTTTCTGGGGCAAGAGCCGGCCTGACCAGTCTTGAGGGGGTTCGTAGAGCAAGCTTCACCGGAGTTTGAGACATTGATGCGAATCGAGATGTTGTTGAGGTTGTTGGGAGACCCGAAGGGCTTTTGCGCATCTTCAGAACAGGTAAATTAGGAAGGGCAGAGGTTGGTGGAGGCATAGATAGCTCAGACATCCTGACTGTCGCCATATCGAATGGAGGGAAGGATAACCACGGACAAGTCAGACTTCAATCCACAAAACAAGTTTTGGTTCGGTATTCCTTTGTTCCTAACTCATCAGTGGCTTTAGATCCCACATCTGCTTTTCCTGTGTATACCAGATTTCCGATCCGAGTGTACAAGGGATGTGTTTTTTCTGGTTGTTGATCGGCTCTGTCTGTTGTAGACTTCGCCTTCAAGTATCTCAGCTCCTCCTCAAGCTTAAAAGTGCTTGGATATTGTACCGCGTTATATCGAGCTGGGAACAATTGTGCGGGGGTATCGTCCAAACCGTGCCGTTATGTCTCTCGGGTAAGATAAGGTATCTCGCATACACATCCGTACATGCGCCTGCAATGCACGTCCGAGAAGCGATGATTTTCGAGTCGCTGGGATTGACACTCAGTATGTGAAGAACTTTCCCAGCGCAACAATTTTGCACAGGCTGCTCCTGGACAGGGTGATGGTTGAATACGGTTGCGCAATCGCCTTTTCCGATCTCTGTCCCCTTTTAGAATCGTAGTAATGATAGTACACTTTCTCCAATCATGATGTAATATGCTGAAAGTCTTCCTTAATACTTTCCCCGACCTGAAGTCGAATCTCAGTCAGTTGTATGTTGAACGCGGAAGTCGCGGTGGATGGTGTGACTCGCGGATTGTCACACTCTGGTCACTTTAGATACTGTATGCCGCACAAGAAAGTCTGATAGCAGAACAAAGAATCGCAGATTCAGCGACCTTCAATCAAGCCTCCAAGTAACAATGGGTGGAAGGTTATGTTGTTATTATGATTGACCGTTGGATGAGGCAAAGATGAGCGTTGTGAACGTTTTGAGCGTTTTGTCGGCATATGCCACCAAGGGAGCGATAGGCAGTTGTACACTAGCGTTCTGCACGAGAACCCGATCTTTAAGCCTTGTTGGCTACCTACGTTCCAATGAAACTAAGGAGTAAGGATGATACTGTACTTTTCCCTAGGATAGAGGAGTACTGAGAAGGAACAACTTTGCTGATACCATGTGTCGATTGCGTCAAGCTGGATGCAAAGAATGAAGAGTACCTCTACCTGGTAAGAACCACCCCTGACGACGAGGAGATGATATATATTTTGATGCCATACACGGTAGCTGGGGCGGTACCTACTGCGGTACTAGGGCTAACTCCAGGTAGTACAATTTCCACTACCATGCACCATCTCACCGTACCAGTGGACCGATGGACCCTTGGCTATGGAAAGGGGTATCTCTAGTAGTACCTACTACTGTGGTCTGTACCCTCCGTACCGTATGATCAACTGTTGACCATTTTAATGTTTCTCCGTACTACGGTACCATACTCAGGGCAATGCTTCGATACGAACCTTAATCTTTTTCAATGCAAGCACCAACTCCAACTCCACGTCCCGGCCAACCAACCGAACGCTCCCCACGAAACAGGGGATTAAAAACAAGAAAGATGTGTTGGACCAGTATGTGGCTTTCACTTGTTAACTCCATACTGGTCTGAATTCAGTCTCCTGCGCTCTTTGTGATGAATGCAGTCCAATGCGCAACGGCCCAAATGCATGCACATTAAGCTTTTTGAATTGGCTCGACGTGGGGACGAGGTGGATTTTCTGCACAAAAAAGTGAAAGAGTTCTGATTTTCCAATTGGGACCGCCCCCTGCAATGATCGCCATCACCTCTCCTAACCCATGCACTCAATCCTTGCGCCTTGCCCCGAGACAAAGACGCATGGACCATTGTTGGTTCACAAAGGGGCCGAGGCGGCGAATGAGCTAAAGAGCTCGACTACTGTATGGTTGACAGCCAACGACACACCATCGAAGATCACGATGGGGAAGACACTACCAAGACTACCTACGGTTTGAGGAAAGACGTCCTGTGAATTCCATGGGCTGCAGTGCGATGATAGCGACGATGCTCCGGAGGAAGCTCATTAAAGGTCGAAACTTGTCTGACCAATGATTCTGCGCTACGGATTGAGGCCTTCTTCCTTCAGATTGGAGAGCCAATTATAGACGTCGGCGCAATTTCAAATCCTCAATTCCTCATTTCATCGTACCAAAGTTCAGCTTCCTAGCTACCTTGTCTGCCCTGCCGTCTTCTATTTCTCCGCCTCTCATTTTTAGATCGCCGCCCATTTTCTGTGGTCCCCCGCCTTTCCGGGGCAGATCCTCCTTTAAAGTAGGCCGTGGATCACTGGTCCACCATTTATGCTCTAAGACCTGGCGTGACGTACTTCGTTTGCGAGGATCTAAAGTCAACATCGATAGGAGAAGATCCACCCCCACAGGACCAACGGTAGCAAATCCACTGGCCAAATAGGCGTCTTTTCCGCGGACAGGTTGCACTTTATCAAACGGCACAAAGCCTTCCAACTCGGAGACGCCAGGCCAAATATCCTCAGTCGGGGTTCCAATCGCCTGACATATCAGCTCGATTTGATGCATGTCGGTGTTTCCAGCAACGAAAGGGGTTCGCAGAATGAGTTCAGCGAAAACCAGACCCATTGACCAGACATCGACGGTTCCGGAATAGTACCTAGCTCCGAAAAGCAGCTCTGGTGGCCGGTACCACCTCGTAATGACTTGACTTGTCATGGCACGATACGGATCTGAAAATGATCTTGCCAGACCGAAATCGGCAAGCTTGACCTCTCCATCAGCTGCGATGAGCAGATTGTTAGGCTTGATATCGCGGTGTAGTACGAAATTCTCATGGCAGAACCACACCGCACGAGCAAGCATGCCCATCCAAGCTTTAACTTCCGCCGTCCCGTATCGTATGCCCTCGCTATCTCTAATGAGCATCTCTAAATCACCACGCGGTAGATATTCAAGAACTAGGTTGAGATTCTGATTCTTTGACGAAAACACAGAGTGAAGTGCAATAATATTGGGGTGAGAGAGCTCCTGCAAATACTTTACTTCTCGGATGGAGTCCATAGAGAGACCATCTTTATATTCGGTATTAACCTTAATCTTCTTAATGGCGACAAGAGAGCTAGGATCTGCTTTGAGATGCCCTAAATAGACATTTGCATACATTCCCTCACCGACCTTCTTATCTACACGATATTAGATAGCGTAGAGATCGGAATAGAGAGCATCGATGGCGCACCCTTGACATATTTCTGCTTCGTTTCTTCGTTAAGCTGCTCTGCTAACTCTGCACCTCTTGGTTTTGGGGTCCGTTGCTCGACCTGACCACTTCCAATCGAACTTGTCCTGACAGCCAACGCCTTGGTTTTAGAGGCCGTGATATTGACACTGGCTGCGCCATTCTGGATAACCTGCGGCGAGACCGCCATGGTACCTTTACAGCTGCAATCGATCTCAAGACTTTTCACGGCATCAGTCTAGCGTACAATACTCACCTAGGATGGAGGTCCAACCCCCAAGTATAGCGAGAGTGGTGGGCATAAATGGACTAAGAGCCTCAATTTGACACAAAAATGCTTATATAATCGTAGGGCTGATACCGACATGTCAACTCGAAAACTTTATCACCGCTTTCAACAAATTATAAACATCTTGATCAGGTGGATTCCACGACGACAATACCTCACAGACCAGTGGCATGGCCGCCCGTCCTATTAAATTGTCCTCGCTACCCTCCACATTACTTGCCTCCATATACAGACCTCAGCGATGCATTCGCCAGCTTCACCAACAAGTTTCTACCAGCCAAATCCCACCGCCAACCCCGTTTGTCCCGGACGCGAAAACTTTCCTCACCTTAATCGGGCGAGGCCTCTCTCAGCATGCCGCAAAGATACCGACATGGCAATCGTTATTCTCACTCACATCCTCTCAGCTACGCGAGCTTGGTGTTGAGCCTGCTAGAAGTCGACGATATTTACTTTGGTGGAGAGACCGATTCCGAAAGGGGTTGCATGGCGTTGGTGGTGATTTAAATAATGTTATTGATGCGGCAGCACAAATTCGGGTCATTGAGGTGCCTCGACACAAGGTGTCAGATGGCACTCCGGCTGCGCCGACACGTATTCCTGTGAAAAAGAAGCTTGTCGTCAATCTACCATCCGAGGCACCGGTTCAAGGATTACGATTGGAAGAGGTAAACCCGGTCAGTGGGATGAAGGTAGTTGGGGCGCACACGATTGTAGGGCCATATGTCCAGCCAGTGGAGGGCACAGGAGGCAGCGTTGCAACGATCAAAGTACAAGAAGGAATGTGGGAGGTCAAAAGAGGTCAAAAGGTGGATGGTGGAGAGAGGAGAAAGGTACAGGTGCGGCGCAAGCGCAGGCTGGAAGAGAATCGAACTACGAGGAAGTGATAGGGGTATATAAGCGATGTCGATATGGTATAGACGACTACGGTGCCTTCTCCACAACTTGTCGGCATTGATGGACACTGTCAAGGTAGATTCAATCGGGCAGGGAGGAGATCCACTGTATATTGTTTGTTTGAAGATGCACACCGTCGATACATGGTGTACCCCTAGCATGGTGAATATGTACACTGAAACAAGACTTCTCGTATTAATGTTGCCATATCTGTCGCAGATTTTGAGGCAGATTCAAGCATAGATGCGCTCAGAGTCCATATGTCTGCCGAAGAATAGATATGTTGAATAAACTGGTATCGCATAGAAATCTTAGCAATAGTTGTACAACAGAGGGAGGTATCAAGGCCGCCGCCTCCCCGACTCGAGATTGCCGAGTCCCGCGTCGCCCTACGAGGACGCGCATGTCGCTCCTTCCCCATGGACGACGACTTCCTTAAACGGCAACCAATCAAACCCTCAAAAGATTCTTCCTCGTCATCCACTTCCTCTTCTTCTTTCTTCTACTTACATCACTATACTTGCTTGTAGCTTATCGACAACCAGTGAGACTTATCTGTACAACATCTCTTACTTGCATCGCTTTTTCCTTCAAACGTCACACTCTCTCTGTACGAGCAATTGTAGTTTACAGTCGTGTTATTCACTAACAGGACAATCCTTTCATTTTACAATGGGACCATTGGGCAGTTTCATCCGTCTCATTCCTCTCCAGCTAGACGAACTACCATCTCATCCAGCACTAGAAACCCGATTTCGGAATAGCATTGGTAGGGCAGACAGGAAGAATGGCACTCGGCCGGCAGGCAATCCACAAGCTCTGAGAGATGTCTCCAACGTCTCAAAAAACCGGCCCAATGTCCAAATGGATACTCCCGCCGACTTAAAGGATGGTTTCAGCTCACCAGGCGAGGATCCAAATCCATTATACGGCTCTACAGAATCAACCCCGGACAGTCTCCACAACCCAGACGACGGAATATCGTCAGACGCCAGTACTTTTGATCATACCGGGCGCCCTAATCTAATCCCTTTCATCAAAGCGATTCTCGACGAGGCAACAACATTCGTCGACATAACCATCCCCCGCACATTCTTCGAAGGTAGTTTGAAGTCGTCATCTCCTTCTACTGCCAAAGTTAGACTATTGAAGCGGACTATCTCTGGCAACGAGCTCTCCCAGATCCCCTGGGAAAGGCCAAGGATTCCTCGAAAAGGCCCCCCTGGCATCAAACCACCTAGCGAGGCATGGTTTGCGCGAAGCAGTACACATACAAATCAGAATCTAAAAGGTAGCGCAGACTTTTCAGAGTTTGACTTCGCTTTGCGAGCAGACCATTCGCAGCATGAGCGAGAGTACACGCCGGATGTTTTCGATGATTTCAAAGTACTAGACTGGGACTTGCGGCCTTCGCCATATAATTTGGCCATAGGTAACTATAGACATATCACGATGGGCAGTGAGTATCTCCCGAGATTCCCAGTACATTCCATATCGCTTCTAGCAGGAATAATGCTAATACTCGACCGTTTATTAGTCTACGAGATGTGCCACAAACTTCCTTTTCCACTGGCGCCTCGTGTGTTCCCTGTCCTTGTCATCACTGCTGAAACAGGCGCGGCCGAGTTCGTGGTCGTCCAAATACCCGTTAATCTCGAATCGCTTCCGGAAGCCTTCTATAGCAACGGCCGCAATCTCAAAGAAGGTAGAAGTGCACTGCAGAAGAAGAAGCCTGTGCTTGGGTATGTTAGATCTTGACCGTGCAATAATGTGATTTGAAAAATTAGGACTAATCGGCTTCGGAAACAGCATCTACACCAGCGTCGAGCGCTGCTTGATGGACAAACAAGAGGAAATCGCTGCGAAGAAGGAAATTACCTGGACCATGGCGACGGCTAGTGATGCAAAGGGCTGGCTACCAATGTGGATGCAGAAGCTGGGAGTCCCTGGGGCCGTGATCAAAGATGTAGGACTTGTGATGAAATGGCTACAGGAGAGGAGGGAAAAATCCCAGCATAGCCCAGTCCCTGCTTGATTGGTCCGATGCGACTCTCTGGAGTATGATGTGAATTGGGGACTTGGTATGAATTGGTGATGGGCGCCGTGATATACCTGGTTTCTTGATGGCGTTTTCTCACACTCAGCAAGATTCCCTCAAGGTGGGTGTTTGCTATGTGCATTGTACATGGAGTACTTTTCTTATCTGGAGGCTTTCTGGATGGCGATGCCGTGTTAAGTGTACGTTTGTGGTCCGAGTGGCCGTGACTCCTGTAACGTCAGTTAATTACATACGAACAAAGTATTGCTATTATATGAAAACTGGAAGTTCTCCACCTGTAGGATTTATGAGTTACGGTCCTTTTCGGAGATCTAGGACATTGTGAGTCTCGCCCCAGGCTTTCACCTTTATCTCTTTCAGGCCCAGTAACCCTTAATTCGCTCTCCTTCACTTAAACATAACCGCTAAGAATATTAAACCGCTATGATGATGGTAAATACCGTCGAATCCACCCAAGATCTACACCCTTGCCCAAAAGCGAAAAAACGAAAACAGAAAATGTAGCGGGATGTAAGGGGCGAAAGTGTAGGAGAGGGTAACATCGAGGGAGTATGAGAGGGAGGGGGAACGAGGGGATAGGGAGAGGGGAAAGGGGAAGGGAGGAACAGGTGAGTGCGGGTGAAATTGGGGATGAGAAATTTTTTGTTGGGGGGGGGGGGGTGGGGTGAGATGGAGTGGGAGCGGCAGAAAGGGAAAAAGGTGGAGGAGGGAAAGTGAAAGGGAAAGGGAGAGGGAAAGGGAAAGAGAAAAGGTAGAGCCGGGGGGGGGAGGCCGAAGATTAAAAGTGCATCAGAGGTAGCTCCCAACTCCAAAAAGGGCAGAGAGAAAGTGGAGACGCAACACAAGCCGAGAAACCAGAGAACGGCAATGGCTTTCGATACGCGGATGGCTACGGTTACGGTTACGGAGCTCAGAAGGGCATACCGAAGCGATAGACGGTTTAGATAAACATTTGATTTTCTATTGACTAACTGAACTGAAGTAATCAGATACATTTGATTTCTATTGACTAACTGAACTGAAGTAAATCTGATTACAAGAGAGAAGCCGAGGGTTCTCGAACCAAGAGGTAAAGCTGAGCTAAGTATGTTTGAGCTACTTACTGTAGCTGTTTGTGCGTAAGTATGTGTGAAACCAAGTGTGTTGGTAGAAAGAATGGGTTTCCTTTTTTGGTTGGATAAGTATGTTTGGGGCGGATGTGCTGAATCGACATAGATGCCACGCGATCGTGGGTGGGTTGCAAGGAAATGTATGGGCGAGTGGTGCTTTGGGTGAAAGATGTTGTGGAACCGTGTCGTCTGAAATGCTCCTCCTATCCTGTCTATGGTAATCCGAAAGTCTCAACTTTGCTGCTCTCCACCCTTGGTCGCATCCAAGCCACCCCGCCTTCCCCTTAAACCTCTTCGCCACCCCATCACGTCACCCATTCACCAGATTCATCACTCTGACCCTCCTCCTCTTCCCCGCCAACGCCGCCAATGCCTTCTTCCTCTCCGCCTCAGCCTCATCCTCTTCCCTAAACTCCTTGCCCAGAATCTCCTTTCTCAAGACATACTGCTCCACCTCGAGTACCGCCGGTGGCGTCGTAAAGTTCCTCAGCGTGACTTCGCACTTCTTGATTCCCATCTCCTGGAACGCCAGGAAGGGCACCTTCCAGCTAACATTTGGGCCGAAGAAGACAGGGACGTCGTTGA
>JAABUL010001456.1_pt1 | contig 45189 bp, 52 predicted proteins | sample 5559151 | NCBI WGS metagenome assembly JAABUL01 (sample SAMN10711876, study PRJNA513368) | rock metagenome | isolation source: Antarctica rocks | place: Antarctica: Victoria Land, Pudding Butte sud
GTTCTTTCCTAATCCTATATACTACCTAAAGGGCGGGTATCGGCGATAGATAGCGTAATTTGGTTCCGCGATCTATAGCTCCGTAAGATTGTTATACCCTCCTCGATCGTTTGTCGAGGGCGTAGCTGTATTCTAAGTCTTATTAGTAGGAGACTTATTTTCCTATCTAATTATCGCGTTAATCTACTACTATAGCCGCACCTTTAGTCTACGGTAGTTACGTACATAATGTCCTTTCTTGTAATATTTATAGTACTCGTCGGTTTTTCCGTCTTTCTTACCCTAAGGCTTTCCTTTACCTCTAGCTTTCCCGAACGGTCCTCTCTTAGGCACTCGTTAGGTAGCGTCGATTTCTATAGCGTTAGGGTCGCGTCGTTTGTTCCCTCTAGACTAGCTAGTCGGAACATAGCTAGTACGTCCGCGTCCTTAACCTATGTGTCGTTTTTCTATAGCTCTCTCGTAGAGACGGTCGTCGATGTCGATTAACGATTTAATAAGCGTGTCTAAGTTCGTAGTTTCGTTCTTTCCCGTACGTACTAGTTCGTCCTTTACGTTATCCTTAAGACCTTTGTAGTATATAACGTATAAGGCGTCGTCGTCCTACTTAGTTTTGTCGGAATATTCCTTAAACTTAGCCGTGTATTAGGATGCTAATATTCGTTAAACGATATCCTAAACGATGCGGATCGTAACCTTCTTTTCATTACTAAACCCGTAGATCGTTTTCATCTTATCGTAGAATCTAACGAAGTTGGAAAAGATTCTACTCTTATCCTTCTAATACATAATAAAGTCCCTAGTCCTTAGTCTTATCTAGTGTTAAGCCTCCCCTCGAAGATGTATCGTTATAATAAGGTATCTCTTCTTATAGGAGCTAACTCCGTCTAACTCAAAGTAGAGTAAGAGTTAGTTAATCTAGTCGTCTAGCTTGTTACGGTCTCTATAGAAGAAGTCTACCTTAGTCTTACTATCGGTCCTACGATCCGTCGTCGGAGCTATACTTTCGTCTCTATAGCCTAAGCCTCGTATACTACTAGTAGTACTTATTCTAAGGGTGTTTAAAGTGTTGCGATCCTATAAGTAGTATCACGTAAGTACTTCTTTAAAGAGTAGGTAGTAGTAGGTATTTAGGTAAGATAACTCGAATATACTATAAATAGTTATAGACCTTTTAGTAAGATTATAACATAAGTTAAACACGAGTATATAGAAGGCATCGCTCGCGTTCCTTTATACCTAAGTTATAAGTCGCTACTCTATGTTTACTCTATCCTACTCTATATACTCTATCCTACTCTATCTAGAGTACGGGAGAGCTAAGTAGAACGGAAGAGAGTATAGGAGAGTAATCTTAAAGCGGCTATACCCGCTGTATAGTAGCGAGGATTAGTTAGTGATAACCTCTCCTCTTAGTGTTCGTAATAGCCGTTTAGCTTAACTAAAGGGTCTACCTACGCTATTTAGCTTAATTAAAGTAAAGTAATTCCGCCCCGCGCTTAATTCTTACTTTCTAGCATCTCGTCGTAAATTACTCTATTTTAATAATACTAACTTTACTATTATAGTATATTATAACTATAGATATTAACGATACTAGTACGCTTATATCTATATTAGTAACCTCTACGCTTAAAGTTCTAATATAGTTTTAGCGTACTAGCGCGTTTAGAAGCCTACGTAACGAGGTTCTAACCTAGCTAGCTACTAATAGCGTAAAAGGCTACGAGGAGGTCGATTAAACGCGTCTACGTAGGTATTAAGGTATTAATAGAGGACTAAAGTAGTATACTATACTTGTATTTAACGACACTTACTTTTACAAGTAAGCTAATTAAGCTAAGTCTATTTACTCGGCTTGCTTATAAGGTAAGCTAGCACCTCTATATAACGTAACCAAGCCAATTTACACCCCCTAGGCTTGTGCACAGGTCTGATTTGACTTGAGGATTTCGGTTTACTATGTCGTAGAGGACATAAGCCTGGTAGCAAGTAAGGAGAGGTTGAGAGAAGCTTGGAAGACGGTCCTTGATTCTCAGAATGCTTTCGACGCCTGTCAACGCATGTCCACAGGTATATCGAATGAGTCAATCGCCTACCTGCGCCTTCCCAGTGATCTCGACAAATCGGTCCTGCCTTGTGTGCAGGTCAAGATAAGATCGCCACCAAGGTAATCGCCATGTATCAAAGAACACCAGTCGTGGTCGATGCCCAGCCTCCCCAACCAACAATCCTCCGTTGTGCTCGCAGCTTATACTGTCGATCTTCACAATGGATTCGCACTCAACGAGACTCTTCCCGATCACCACATGTCGTTCTTCGTCCTAGCACACGTCACAAGTGGAGATAACCATACCTGACCGCCCGTCGGATTTCTTTGGTAGTACATCGTCGGTCATCGAAGAGGAATTCAATGCCATCCGCATCCGCGACATCCAACTCGGATTCTTCGACGCGGACGGCTACGCGAATCAGATATCTATAACCAGTCATTAGGTGCTCATACACGGTGGTACGAGGGTTGCTCACGCGAACAGATGCCTCAACAGAGACGGTTCAGCCACGAACCCTGCTATCTTCGTCTTGCCTTCTCGGTCCGTATCGGATGCCATGTAGTCTAGTGCTTCTTGTACCTGCTTCTCGACGATCGCCTGGTTGATATAGAAATGGTCTGTGTGGCCAAACTCCTTTTCGTACCGGTTACAAATTATCAGCGAACGTAGCTTCAGCTCTGACCCTCGCTTGGCTTGGTCGACCTTAACCACGAATCCTCTCGTGCGTAGCTCAAAGCTCTGCACGTGCTGGAGATTGGCGGTAGTAATTCTGCCCGTCGTGAGGTAGTCGAATCCTGTTGGATAGCGGTCGAAAATCTGGTGCCGTCGACGAAGATCGAAGCAGAAGGGAGCACTTCCGTACCAGAGAGGGAGGGTCTCAGCCCGGATTGCTTTGTCGGTCCGGGCGAGGGATGGCTGTACGCAGGATTTGGCGTAGCAGTCTGGTGAGAAGGAATTGTGGATGCGGGTCGATTCCAAGACATCCTTGTAGATAATGTTACGCAGCTCGGCGGGGAGGTCGTGGAGCCTGGACATGGTGGTGTTTGGTGTCTCGCTGTATGAACCGAAGACCGAGCAAGTACCCCTTCAGAGGACGGCAGGGCGGCAGTGCTGGGGCTGTCGAGTGTGGGCGAGCTGGACGTTCCCGTTGTACACAAGTGTTGTAAAGAAGTTCGAAGTCTCATAACAAACGAAGCGGTGCCTAGAAGCCGCACTCCCGTCGTCCGGCTTCAAGCCGTTGACATGATGCTTACCACTCGACTGCCCCATGTTTCGCTATTCCCTCACATGGACCACAAAGCCAATGCTGTGCTCAAGGTTGGACTCAAGGGAAGTAGTACATCTTTCGCCCCTTGCATTACCCCATTCCTGCTGGGTCGACGACTTGCCCGAATCCACGGTGCTTTATGCCACCACTCCCGGATCATTATGGTTCAGCTTCGTAACTCTGATGCACTCCACCTGGCACGCTCTATTGCGTACCAGCCGCTCCTGAAGATGGCTTGAGCACGCCGACGACTTGCGTGGTCGGTCGTCGCAGCACATCAACGAAGGCGCATATCGACAGAGACGGGAAAGCTCACAGCTGCGTGACGCAGGGGCTCGCACCACCGTCGAGCCCTCGAAGCATCAAGGACCAACGCGATGTTGGTGAGTGGATCGCCTTACGAGGGCAGCGTATGTGAAGATGGTAGTGGGAGGGCACCCCCGGTCGGGCATCGATAGAGCCAGGACGCCAGGACGCCATCAGGAGTAAGTCACAGTGATGTTGTGACCACACTCCAGTCTCAGAGGCGAGGAAGAGCAGACAAGAGCCCGGAGAGAGACAACGGCCAGACAACGAGGGCAGGTGCACTCTGAACGGCGGCTTGGCAGACCATGGTCGGTCCTTCCTCCGCCGGAGAACATTCGCCGCGACAGCAACTACCACCATCTTCGACATACCTACACGTTCGAGCAACAACGCATGAGTGCATCTCCACAGCTCTGCAGGTCATACAGAAAGATCTCAAGGCATCTCAGCGGCCTTCGAAGCCCTGTAGCTCCCTCCGCTGTCCGTCTTGATCTGAGCAAGAGCAGCAGAACGACGAGGAAGGAACCATGACAATACCGAAGACGGCGCCGACGGCTCCTATACAACAGCTCGAGGCTTCCCTGATGAGAACACCGCAGGCGATGTCCGACGTAGCGGCGCGACTCCCAGTCTATTGACGGAGCTTGAGCCTACCGCGATGGCATAGGTAAGAAGCAAGACCATCGGCACACCCGGGGTCAGGTGGATACTGTACCAGATCTACGGCCAAGGAGACCTGTGTGAGTAGGATGGCCTTGAAGGTTTCTTCTACTGGCTTGACCGATAACAGGTATACTCGCTGGACCAGATGGACCTGACTGCAGAACAGTCTCCAGGCCTGTGTGTACAGTTCTGCAAAACGCCGCGGCACCAGGTCGTCCAAAGAATCCCCATCTGCACCCTCAGCTCACAGGTGACCATCAGATGGCCTTGAAGCAGACGCACGTCACTCTCGAGTGGATTCGAGCCGATGGCTGCATTCCAGGCGGACAGCCAATCTCCCGAGCAGTTTCCAGGCCTTGACGTTCAGCCCTGCAGAGACTCGGCCACAGCAGCTCTCGGAAGTATAACACACTCCCTGCCATGGGTGACGAAAACTCCCGAGGAACCATCCGAAGTGTCGATCTCTGCATGGGCTCGGACAGCATACAGTCCAAGATCTGACTGGACGATGGGACTTCTGAGCGGTCTCCACGCTTTTGCGTCCAGTATATGAAGCATTTCCTCCGTGGTCTCAGCCCCCCCGGCAACACACTATAGGCACACTCCTACCCATGTGGGAGTGACCAGTCCGGAGATCGTTGCAGACCTATATCAACTCCGATGGATTTGAGTGGCCAGAAATCCCTAATCCAGGCTGGGAAACTCCTTCATCAAGCAGTCTCAAGGCTTTCGCTCCCGTGCTGGAGGCCTTAGCGGTAGTGCAGCTCCCAGAAACAAACCATAAGTAAACAAGGTATAACCAGGTCCATTCGGCCCCCAGACGTATATCACTCCCACCTGGACGGAGTCATTAGCATCCTGGACCACGAGCTGGGTGGGTCGTCTATCAGGCACTCTCCAACGGGCCACTCGGCCGTCGGTACGAAGAGAGCCTCTGTGACACGCCACCGTCTCGTCCTCCCTGCTCGCTTGTTGAAGGTCAGGGCACTATAGTGGTTGATACTGTGGTGGGTGCCCTGTCTGTATCTTGGAAACCTGCTCTTTGCTCCCGGCCAGCTATTTCGAGAAGGAGTGGCGAAAAAGTGTGCGAGTTGTCCATCGTTCTGGCTCTCCCCTTTCGGGACTGGTGGGTGAGGCACCACAGCGGCTGATAAAGGTATGAGGTGGGTGTCGATGTACCGGAGATGTCGCTGAGCGGACCACTAGGCTCAGGAGAGTGCTCAGAGGACTCATCGAGCGGACTGGCGGTATCCCATGCCTCTCATCGCTCGGCATGTGGTGACCAGCCACTACAGTGGCGGATCAAGGTATGGAGTGGACGTCCATGTATCGGAGATGTCGCGGAGCGGACCACTGGGCTTGGGAGATTGCTTACAGGACTCAGCGAGCGGACTGGGGGTATCTCATGCCACTCCTCGCTCGCTATCTGGACGCCCGCCACTACAGTAGCTGATAAAGGTATAGGGCGGATGTCGATGTGTTGGAGATGTCGCTGGGCGGACCACTGGGCTCAGGAAATACCGAAAAGGAGTCAGCGATCGGACTGGGGGTATGTCATGGCTCTCGTCGCTGGCCATGTGGGGGTCAGGCACTACAGTGGCTGATGAAGGTATGAGGTGGATGTCGATACCTTCGAGAGGTCGTCGTGCGGACCACTGGGCTCAGGAGATCACCGAAATGCCTTACCGACCGTACCGGCGCTGTCTCATGCCTCTCCTCGCTGGCCATATGGGTCCGCGGCACTACAGTTGCTGATAGTGTGGCGGGGACGATGTCGATACGTCGGAGATACTGCCGTATCGACTGGGTATGGCGGAAAGTTCAAAATATCACAAGACAACTTGGAATTTGGCTATCGCGGGCAAAACACATCGATTTGTTGCTACTCTAGCAACTACACGCCTCTCCGAGCAAGCAACAGGCCACCCGCCACTACAGCAAACGCTCTTCCCAGCAAGCAGCTCTCATTATTCTTGGGAACTATGACCACACCCTCAGCGAGCTCTAGCCGACAACTCCACGCGCAGATAGCGCTCCATCCAGATCCCACTACCGTTGATGAAGGCGTTCTGTGCGTTGGCGATATCCTGGGGAGTCAGCAATGTTCTCCGAGGGAAGGAGAGATGATAAGCTCACCAGGAACTGCACAATCGCATACGGCTTGTTCACCGACTTGCGAAACACTCCCACCGTGCAGGCGCCGAACTGCGAGAACTCGTACGTGAGGGCGAGGTACAGCACCCCGTCGTCCCATCCAGCCGGCAGACTATTGATGGGTCAGCGAGTTCAGACGACAGTGAGGTACTAGGAGTGACTTACTTCCCCACAAACAAGCACATCTCCGGCGGGAAGATGGCCTGCGCGCCGCGGAGCTTGTTGTTGGTGGTCTTGATGTTCGGGGCGCCTTGGGCGTGAGCGTTGAGACCGAGTGCGCGGACCTTCTTGGCCAGGCTGCGCTTGCTTGGGTCTTTCTGAGCGACGAGCGGAGCTGGCGGAGTGAAGTGCTGAGCTGGCGGCATGAAGAGTTGAGCTGCTTGAGTGAAGAGGTGAGCTGGCGGCATGAAGAGCTGAGCTGACGGAGCGGTGGCGTCGACCTGAGCAGGTTTTGGCAGGAATGGCGGAGTTGGCGACACGACGAGCCCGTAAGCTGGTGGCCCGGCGACCTTAGCTGGCGGCACGAAGAGCTGAGCAGCTGGCTTCAACGGGACGGTGTGAGTGACGAGTTCGGGACCTTTGCCACCTGGTGAGCACGTGCGCGGTGGGCTGCAGCTATCGACGGCGCTGTCGACGCGATCGATGAAGACGTCGTCGTCGGAGTTCTCGTCGCAGTCGGTGCTGAAGACGCTGCTGGCGATGGAGCTGGCGGCGGTGGATGGTGTTGGATCACTGGCGCAGCGAACGTGGCCACGGCCGCGACGGATGGGGGTGGTGGGGATTTCGAAGGGGATTGTCATCGTGGCGACGGCGAGGGTGTGCGGGTGGAGTAGTGATGGAAGAGAGTGATACGGTCTAGCAATGCTGAGCCAGGCTATGGCAATGGCTTAGATTGCGGTAGATGCGTGTTTGCTCGCGGTGAGACGAAAGGGAGAAGGAAGAATGGAGTGGAGGGGAGTTTGGGCTTTGAGCGGGAAAGGCGGTCAGGGGTCCAGTGCTGTTGAAATAAGGTTGGCGGGCAGAATGAAGTCAGAGCGCGAGGAAGGTGCCAGAACGGGAAGGAGCGAGTCGCTCTTGCGTTGCAGGTGGAATATTGGAACATGGTCAAGCTGGATACACTTATCGTCTAAGCAACAGCATAGAAGATGCGTAGACTGTCCGCTGCGATATTGTAATACACAAATCCTTCTTCTGAAATCAACCGCACGCTGATGGGTCCTTCGCCGCCCATGCTCAGCGTTGGCATCCCAGAAAACCCATCGAACTCCAGACGCTGATGCACACGCTGTCTGCTACGATATCGTAACACTAGAATCCGTCTCCTGACCAAATCGCACAAATCCTTCCCCTGGTTAGCATCTCAAAAGACCCATGGTTGGTATCTCAAAAGACTTCCATACTCCAAAACGCCCCCAACCCTTCTCATGCACTCCACCACGCATCTCTTCGCCTTCAGCACACTGCTCACCGATCACTACTCGCCCACAACCTATTATCCTGAAGATCAAAACTATCCCTCACCATCCTCACAATCTTCTTAAACTTCCTCCCCTTCTTCTCCTCCCGCGCCCACACCTGCACATTCCGGTACTGAGCCCCATCGTCGTCGGTGTAGACGTACTTCTCCACCATCGCAGCGCGAGCAGTGGGCGACTGCGTACCATCTTTCTTCGGTGACACGCTCGGGAGCGTACTGGTGGATCCTGCACAGGTGAAGAATTTGGAGGTGAGGTGTAGGGGGTGCGGCGTTGTGAGTCTTTTCTTGTTGATGGCTCGATTTTCTTCCAGAGGCGGTGGCAGGCGGAGGAGGATTTCAATGCTGCCTCCAGCTCAGCTGGTGGCGGACCATTGGTCATTAGCTCGGCTTCTTTGGCGCTCTCGCAGGGCCCGTGACCGACGCGGGAAGGCGAGTTGGGGAGGCACAGATATAATGAGCTCTGTCGGCCAGGAGATGGGCACGCGCTGGTCCTTGGAGTTGCGGGTATTGGAGTTCCGCCAGGGGTGGTCATTATCAAGGATCCTGTTTGGGCAATGCCTTCTTCGAAGAATCGGGAGTGGCGGGAAGTAGGGTAACTGGGAGAGCTTGACATGGTGCTGACTCCGCTGTGTAACGGCGGATGAGCCAGAACACTATGCGCCATAGTATCCGAGCTGCTGCGATCTTGAGATGGTCGCGAGGGGTGCCCCAAAAGCTCATATAGTGCGAATTTGATGTGCTGGAAGTCTTGAGCTTTGCGATGTTCGTGGTATTCGGAAATGCGCAGTTGTAGCGAAACCTTCTGGCGACGCGCCTTTATTTATGCGGAATATCATTTTCGGTTCTCGCGTGCGTGAGAATTGCGAAGTCCAGTCAGAGTTGACTGAATCAGCACCTCGTGCACGTAGGTTCAGGGCAGCTGGTCAGCCATATCGCCAAGCCTCGTGATTGGACCCTCCCGCCCATCGACCAGAGACTCGGTACTCGTACCTGGAGCTAGTTGCTGTACACAGTTCCAGTCTCCGCGAAGATTTTTTGCGTTTCCAGAATTCAGAAGTCGGGAAAATCGACATTGGCATCGTCATCGTCGGATTTTCACCCCGAATTCCGCTCCCCAGCCATCTCCACTCCCTCAACCCCCTCCAACAGCCCCTCCATCTCCCGCACAAATCTCCCGCCCACCTCCTCCACTCCCACCCCATCCACACCCTGCTCCGCCAAACTAGTCGTCCTCTTTCCCTCCAACCCACACGCAACAATCCGCTCAAACCACCTCAAATCCGTCCCCACATTCAGCCCAACCCCATGACTCGTCACATTCCGCCTCAAATGCACTCCCAACGCACATATCTTATGCATCTCGTCCGTCCAGACTCCCGGATGATTTGTCCGCTGTGTTTTAACGCCAAAGTGGGAGCACGTGTTTATTACGGCGGTTTCGAGCAGGTTGACGTAGCATCGTGGAGTGAGGTTATGGCGTTTGAGGTCGAGGATGGGGTATGCGACGAGCTGGCCGGGGCCATGGAAAGTTGTTTGGCCGCCGCGGAGGGCTTCTTTGAATTCTGCTTGGCCTAGACGAGGTATAGGTACTTTTAAGAAGGCGATCTGTTCGGCAGAGACATGGCCGACTTGGCGACGGCCGCAGGTGTAGACTGGATGTGTTTCGAAGGTGATTATTGTTGGGTTTGGGGGGGGAGTGGTGGTGGGATTGGCTTTGTGGGCGAGAAATGCGGTTACGAGGCGGTGTTGGACAGCGGAGGCGTTGGTGTAGGCGGTGAAATTGGGGAGGGAGAGGTGATGGAGGCGCATAGTCTGAGCATTGAGAAGCAGAGATGAAGTGAGGTTCGTGGTATATGTCTAGAGACGGTGCATATGCAGGTCCGAGACATGGAGCTTTGACTCTCTTGCTTTCCTTTCTCTCTCGGTAGCGACGACAATATTTCCAGATCCATATGAACATCATGTTACCTTGAGAGTGCGTACTTTCGTGTACCTGGCTACGGTCGTACATCTCTCACCATGGCCGCTGCATCACCCACCAAGCAGCCTCAGCACCGCACCTCCAAACGTCCACACCACAAGAAGCTCGCCCGACTTCCACCGAGTACGTCTCTCCATGTTCTACAACATGCCATCCGCTAACGATAATTCCAGATGCACACATATCCAAACGCCCCCTCCTCCGCCCTGCGATCCCCTCCCCGCACGCCGGCGCCTCCCAACCGAAATTCATCTACATATCAGCTCGAACGGCCTTCATACCCGTCATAAAGCGAGTGGAGAAGCTTCTTGCAGTCGCAGAAAAGCGAGAGGTTCAAAGTGCGACGACTGTTGTGCAGCAGCGGAAGAACCAGCGAGGACGAGGTAGAGGAGGATTCGGTGGGAAGGGCAGGGGTGAGGATGATATCCTTGAGATTGCGGAGGAGGTGGAGGGTCGGCGGCGAGATGGGAACAACCGGGCTGGGAGTGGGAAGAAGAAGGGGCAGGAGGATGGTGCAGGGGAGCAAGTGGTGCTGAAGGGAACCGGGAAGGCTGTGCAGAAGGTGCTGGAGTTTGCGCTGTGGTTTCAGCAGAGGGCGGAGCAGTATACAATGACGATGCGGACGGGAAGCGTTGGAGCGATCGATGATATTGAGGTGAACGAGGGGGAGCCAATTGAGACGGAGGACGCTGAGGGTGGTGTTGAAGTTCAACAAGACACATCGCCGTCGGGATCCACTACCGACACGAATGGGGCTATCGAAGGGAAGCTCACGAAGGAAGAAGAGCCGTTCCCGGAGTCAAGAATTCGGTACACGAGCTCGCTGGAGGTGTCGATACGACGGAAATGAGTCAGTCGGAAGGAGATGACGCCGAAGTCTGGTCCTGGAGTCTAGATTGTGGGACGATGTTTGCTTGCTTGTTAGAGATACCCCAGAGCGCATTTGCTGTTCCTTATCAAAGCACGTCAACAGGCTGTTCATCCAACCGTTGCGTCTGAAAGGCAGATTTGCATTCACTTCGAGTTCCTGCCCTATTCTCTTCATACCCCACTTTCACGTGCCTGATGGCGCTAGCAAACTTAAACCTTGGAGAACCCCGCCACAACTGCCAAATCTGTTTCTTGTACTTCAACAGCACACGACACACCACGATCGACCACGGTGCAATCAGAAACCACAGCAACGCCTAGAGATCACAACCACAACTAAACCACCCTCTACCGCGCAACATGCAGCGCATCGAACCCCGCCCCGACCCTCCTCCGCAACCTCAGTCGCAACAACCACCACAAGACCAACAACAGCAGCAGCAACCCCACCCCTCCAAACAACTCCACCTCCCCTCGGGCTTCGCCCCAACCGGTCCCGCCCCTCAAACCCAATCCTTCGAGGAAATCTACGGCATCCCCGAAAACTTCCTCGAACTCGAAGTCACCTCCCCCTCCACCCACCAACCCACCTCCTCCCCCTCGTCCCGCTACACCACCTACCTCATCCGCCTCTCCACCAACATCCCTGCCTTCAAACTGCGCCGAAGCGAGGTGCGCAGACGGTACAGCGATTTCGAGGTTTTCAGGGATCTGCTAGAGAGGGAAAGCGCCAGGGTGAGTATACCGCCGTTGCCGGGGAAGGTGTACCTGAATCGGTTTGATGATGCGGTGATTGAGGAGCGGAGGAGGGGGTTGGAGAGGTTTTTGAGGATTGTGGTTGGCCATCCGCTGTTGCAGACGGGGAGTAGGGTGTTGGGGGGGTTTGTGCAGGATCCGAATTGGGATCGGAATGCTTGGTAGGGTACTTGATCCCTCTTTCTTGCGTTGCAGGAAGAAGATGGGGAAGAATGTGTGGTATTGGGGCAAGTGCAAGGAGAAGAATGAGATGGTGGTAATGAAGCGCTTTGCGAGAACGGGCTGACGATGTGTTCTGGTTGAGCAGGAGTATGGCGTATGGAGAAATAGAGCGGCCGTGATGGTACGTCGTCCGGTCCTTGTTTGTACTTGAAGCGTTCATTGTATCGGCAACGGAGTAGTGATGAATTTCTTCTACAGATCGCCTATTCGTTCCATCCACAGAATCAGAAATCCATCGCTCGACATTAGACGTCACAGATATTCGAAGCGTGCTCAAGAAGACACAATAGAAGTATTGGCGTTCCCAAGGTACGAGAACAGTATTTTCAGTTCGTTTGACGAATGAGCTGACTCCATTTGGTAGAGCTTAGTCGGGGCAACGAGTGGTGCATGCATGAGGGGAGCAAGCACAGCAGAATCCATTACTACGGAAGACAGGCAGATGAGGGCAGACGATCACTTGTTTCAGTCAACAAGCTGCAGTGGTTTGGAGGACACCACGCTCGTACCTGTATAGCGTCTTGTGGAAGGAACTGGGCCATTATGAGAGAAGAGAAGTTACACCATCGTATGTATCATATGAAGAAGCTGCTGTACATGCGGTTGTAGCTGTCACCCACTACAAGCGTACCAAGCAAGCTCGTGCTCCTTCTCTGCAACGTGCATTGAAACACTCTCACGACTCGCCGTCACCAGGATGGACGCCCTCAACTCCTACCAAACCGAGTCCTCACAGTCAGCCGCTCCAACTGCTGCACGCGGTCCCGTCCGTCGAGGAACCCTCCTGCTCCCGCGGCACACCACGACCGGCTACTTCTTAGGTATCAGCGACCAGTCCGTCGGATCCTGCCCCTTCGCTGACTTCACTGGCCCATCTCGCAACCGCCTCTTGATCGGTGGTGAGGGCTCTTCTGTCTCCTCAGGCTCTTCGGGCTCATCGGCCTCCGCGGCCTCAACAGTCTGCACTCTCTCCGTGACCGCGCCTGTAGAGCGACGTGTGCCCCTTCTCACGCTCGTGGGAGACTTGTGCTTTCCGCCTCCGATGGTAGCTGACTTGGCTGATCGCTTGTGTGCAGGACGGTCGTTGTTCTGCATGGTCGCGTCCTCATCGTCATCTTCGTCTTCGACTTCCAGCTCTGGCTCCGGCTCCAGCGTCGGGTTTAACCTCGAAACTCGCTTGCGTGCGGACCCTTTCTTGCTCGTGGGAGCGGCCTTCAGCTTCTCGACTCCAGCGGAAGATACGGACTCAGACTTCGACGGCTCTTTGCGACTACGCCGGTTCGTCGGCTCGAGCGAGATGGCTTCCCTGTCATCCGCTTCAGCCTCCTCGATGCCCGGACCAGCTGCAGCCTCAGCGGTTGCTGTGTCAGCCGTCGCTCTAGAGGCTGACTTCTGCACATATCCCGTACGAGCGTTGAAGCGGGCCAGAAGAACTGAGTGCGTCTCCCTGGCTTGAAGACCATTGCTGGATGCGGGCGCCATATCATCCGAGCGAGCAGCGGTTAGCAGGGTCTCTGCACCTGTGTCTGGAACATGATAAAGAGCGGAGTGTGGGTGGGGTGTGTCGTATTCTGGTTGCACGTCTTCTTGCTGCTGGTGAGCGCCATCGAGGCTACTCGACCTTATAACTTCTTCAGCAGAGTTGCTGTCTGGTGGCTGGGCAGTCTGTGTGCGAGGAGCAACAACAATATCGCTGCTTTCATCTTCCACATCCTCTATAACGTCGTCGACCACAGCTGTCAGCGCGGGCTTGGTCTTGGTGGCCTGCTTGGTCCGAGAAGACCCCTGGGGCGTGGGGCGGGCCGTGGATCTCTTGCTGGCTCTTGTGGGCAACTCTGGTCTCTTGAACACGCCGTCTTGCGCATCTTTGTCGCCTTCGAGTACGTCTTCTGCGGCATTCGCGATCTTGCGCTTCTTTCTGGTGCCTTCACTGACATCTTGCTGTGGCTGAAGCGGTACTAAAGCCATGCCGTCCGAACGGTCGGAGTCTATGCCTTGTGCTGGCCTGCCGAGCGGCAACATTTCAACGTATCGTCCGACTGGCATCCCACCAGCCTCTTCACGGCCAGTCTCCCTGCTCTGGGCTGGCTTGATCGGGAGGAGTCGTTTAAGTGATCTTCCCCCTGGGATTTGGCCCCGCTGATAGAGTCGATTTGCTTGCGGTGTCCTCCCGAAAGTCATATCGGTTCCGACCGAGGTGTCGCGTTCGAACGACAGACGAGCAGTGACGAAAGACCTTTGCGAGCTCGGCTCCTGCGATTCAGCATTGTCGGACTTGAGCCAGCTGTAGTCGTACCGGGATCTAGGTGTTGGAACTTGTCTCTCTGGACTGGCGCTCTTTATGTCATAGTCTCTGTTGGCTGTTAGTAGTGCCCACGTCCATCAAGCGGGAGACATACTCTTGCTGCGCATCGCCAACTTTATGGGGAGATGGAATGAGCGACCTCAGCGAGCTCCGACTGAGCTGCGATTTTCGGAGAGGAGAGCTCCCGTACGGTGACCTTGGCTCTGTGTGAGCATCTGCGTCCATCTGGTGATTGCTGCATCGTATTAGCTATGTTCGACGGGGTAGCAAGACAGGACATACTGCAACTGCTGCTCCAGCTCCCCCAGCCGATGAGCCAAACCAGCGTTCGTCTCGTATATCTCTTCGAAGACTTCCAGTGCGCTCTTCTCCTTCGTTATGAGCTTCTCGATTTTCCGTCCTTGCTCCGCCACCCCTTCGATAGTCTGCTGTCGAGAAGTTTGGAGCGCGGTGATAGCAGTTTCCGCGCCATCTGTCTTGGCCTGAAGTATGTGCACACTGTTCGTGAGCTCGGTGACCTGTGCCTTTGATGCCTCAAGACTTTCAGACAAAGTGGCGTTGGCCTGTTTTAAGCTCTGGAGTTCTGCCTTCACCTCATCCACAAAACTCGTCAGGGCAGCGCCCACGTCCAGAAGATTCTGGCTCATGTTGCTGGTGAGAAAGTCATGGGGTACAGATGAACGTGAGGTCGGATCGCGAACGGCGAAAATTTCCAACGTTGTGCGTCTGGTAATCAATATGAGGTCGGGCGATATTCAGGCAGGAGCGGGTCCGAGCTCTACCGTCCCCGTTCGCTGTCACATGATAGATATCAGAGTCTAAGAACTGTGATGCGTAAGGTATCACACTCTCCATCAGACGCCACTGATAGATGCCAGTGACAATACGAAAAGTGTACAACTTCCAGAGCCAGATTGGTGAATCTAACACGCACCACAGCAGTACACTGACTGTGCAGTCCAACCTACCACGAGTAATTCTCCTCCGTGCGAGCAACCAGATATGCCCTACTATGCCCTCCACACTCGAATGTCCTCCTCGTGTACGTACAACCACACCGAAACGCTACGCCAGTGAAACAAGACCCTCCACGCTCGTGCGTGGCACCCGAACAGCTCCAGAGTATCCCCAGCAGCATATCCCAGACTCGCTCCTACGGGTCGTCGTTGCTAGCCTTTTTCAGCCTCAGCGACTTCCTCCTGCCCTTCTTCTCGAGGCCTACGTTACCGTTGTCGCCTCGCTCGATTGTAGCTACAGGCACATCCGCCGCCAGCGCCTGATCGGCCGCAGAGCCAGAGCTGGGTTGCGAGGTGGCATGCCTGCGGATCGTGAACGGTGTGCTGCCGACATCGTTGTTGAGAACGTCCGGTGACGACTGGGGCAGATCCGTGTTCTGCACCTTGCCGCTGCTTGTGCTGAATGGTGCTTCTGCGGCGCTGTGCGCAATTCCCATCGTCGGCTCCTCTTCATCGGAGACACCGAAGGAAGCTGACAGCTGCCCTGCGCCTCCCACATACAACGCACTGTCGGTCTTGAGAGTAATGTTCTTCGGCTTCAAGGCCGGCGTTTCCTCAATGGTGGCGGCAGACTTAGACATCACCCCTCTGCTGCGAAGACGGCGAACGGCCTCTGGCACAGTAGGATCTTCCCCAGCCTCCCGATTCTGGAGGGCAGGTGTCTGCGGGACCTTTGCGGCTTTCGTACCCATCTCACTCAGCCGGCCTTTCTGGCTCTTGCGGGCCGGCGTCTGCGCGGTGCCTTCGGCGGTGGACTCGGATGCTGGCCTGAACATATCGTCGCGTGCACGCATCTCCTCCTGAAGAGTAGACTTAACACCGACGATGGACGATGCGGAGAGCTTACGAACCGACTCGAGAGACATAGCTAGCGGCTGGAAGTGTGGAGACTCGTCAAGCCAGCGAATCAATCTCGTATCCTTCGGCTCGATGAGAGCAGACATATCGGGTGGAGGAGGGTATATGAGGTCTCGTATACGGCCGGCTGTTGCATACGCTATGTCTTTCACGGCCTTGCCGCCGAATGTAGTGATTAGCGAGGACGCTTTGGTGGCTGGCGTCGGAGCCTGTGTAGTCGGAGTCGATCCACAGACATCCAGCGCATGTTGTGCGGATGCTTCTAACCTTCGTGTTGGGCTTTCGTCAACGGCACGCCCCGAGAAGGGAGTGGCTAGTGGGCGGTCCCTGACAATGATGTTGTCGCCCATGCCTTGGTCGTTGTAGGTGATGCTGAGTTGGGGAGGCGTGATTGTAAGGGTTGGAGGCTCGATCGAAAGCTTGCTCTGCTTCGGGGCGTTTGCTGACGTGGAGCGGTTCGACTTCTTGATGTTGGCAGCGACTGGCAGTTGATGCTTCTTTGCGGCAGGCTCTTCTGCACCAGGAGACGTCTCGCCTGCGTTGCATCCGATATGGCGCTTGATGCCCGCACGTCCGGGTGCTGATAGCTCCGTGCGTATCTGGTGATCCTGGCTATACTCCCCAGGAGTCCAGTACAAGTTGTCTGTTGACGAACTCGAGACCGGCGTATCGTGTAGCGAAGTGGACTGCAATTGAGAAGTAGCCTCTGAAGATGTGACCTCCCCCTCATCGCCCTCCTCAGTGCGACTGCTGAACTTCCCGTTTTGTGCTGTTGAAACACAGGCACGTGGTGTTGTACAAATCGTCCCAAGCGTTCGGGAGGCTCGCTTCAATCATGTTTCCACCACTGACATGAGTTAGCGATGAGGATTCGATATGGGAGGTGGGACATACTATGGTTCGCGGCTAGAGCCCTCTGGTCCAACAACAGCGCCTGTGGAAGCGGTGTCACCCGCCTGTTTAAAGTCAGTTACGTGGAGAGATCAGGCAAGGTGAATCATACGGTTATCCCTGATCGCCTTCTTCGAAACCAACTCCTGCTACAGCCGGAGCAGTGACCAGGGTCGTGCTGTTGACCGTGGTGTTCCTAAGCACGGTCAACAATGTCGACAAACATTGTGTGGAATGGATCATACCGTTGTCCTGCAGCCTGCTGGTGTAAGTCCTGGTGTCGTTGGTGAGACGACTGGAGCAGCGTATCAACAACCGTCTTGAGCAGCCTCAGTTCCTCCGCTTGCGTGTCAACCTTCTCGGCTTGCTTCTCGAGCACATCAATCCTCCCAGCCTGCTTCTCGCTCTCGTCCTCAAGCTTCGCAATCCTCTCTTCTAGCTTCTCCGTTGTGTAGTGTCGTCAATTGAACGAGGAAGTCGACCGGACCTGCTCTCACAACACTGCGACGAGCATAGCAGCTCGCCGCTTCAACTGCCATTACTGCTGAAATTCCGGTATGCGAGAGACAGGGTCAATGGACGTGCCATCAACGCAGCAATGATGAAAGAAACAATCGCAATTATAGTAATTGCGACAGCCTGGACGACGATAGCAGCTTACCACTACCCCTGACGTCACTGCTCAGGCATTTCTCATACAAGAAGCAGAGGCGTAGAGTTACTTTCGAAGCAGCAATAACGAATGGAACAATCCGCCATTATACTTATTGTGAATGCCCATCCATAAGAACTCGCAGGCAATGAAACCAATACTCAACTTTAAAATAAACAGAGAAGTTCTGCCGGTACGCCTTGAAAGAGGGCGAGGTACTCTACACATCATCTTTCGTTGTGAGTGGGAGCTTTACACGTCAACCGGCTTTCATCTCACCTGTGCGGCACAGAACTCTTGGATTGGAACGCTCCATATCCCTACCATTCGCTAGAACCCCCCGATGTAGGTACAGCCATGTCATCCACTCCACTCCTCCCCAAAGTGTTGTTTCTAGCCCGACCCGATTCATCCCGTTGCTCCCTCATGTCATCCCTGCTCATTCTCGGAGCCATCTTGACTGTCGTTCGACTACATACAATCCTGCTTATATCTTCCTGCATCGCTGAGAGTGACTGCAGGCGTGTACATATGAGCCTCGTTACCACCTCGTGCTCTGCTACTGCTACAACCGCTTCCCGTTACATTTGTGTCTCATTCTTCCTGAGAAGATGTGCTGAGCGAGGAGTCGTTCAAGGAGAGGACAATGCAGAGTCAGACAGCGTGGACCGGTCACAAGCGCGTTCTCGAGCCGGTTTCCAGAAGGTTGACTAGAACAATCTTCATGTTTGAAGGAGGAGTAGAGCCGGAAGTCGAGTCAACATGTGAGGTTGGACGCCTGAGACCTCCCCGAGTTTCCACCGAAGTAGACCCGGCCAAATATCACCGCGTCGGTAAATTTGGAATCAGCAATTTGCATAATCTTTTGGAAAGTCGAGACGCATGTGATTGTAGAGAGATCTCACTCATAACGTTATGAAGACTCGGTTGTAAGCTGATCGGTAGATTAGATAGCTCAGCATTGTACTTATGTACGTTTTATATTCGCAGACCTATATCGCGTACTTTCTCCCTTTGTTACCAACTCCTTCTATCCCGATCGGTATTCGGGAGTAGTCTATAGTAGTCTGTGCTGTTCTGTAGTAGTCTGCAGCATCCTGTATTAGACTCGAGCGCTAGAGGTGAGTTGTATCTGTCGACTGGTTGGTCGACCGGTCGACCGGTTCGATACATATCTCAGTCAATTCATCGAGGCAACGAGAGAACGGAAGAGTATAGGCTTTTGACATTTTGCTTTCGTTACGAGCAGTATCAACCCTCTTACAAACTACTTCACAACCATCTGGTCGCGCTTACTCAACTGCGTCGAGGATGGTTTTCAGCATGCCGTCGAAAGCATCTTGTCTCCCTCGTGTACCCAGCCTGAACTCCACGCTAGTCGCCACATCTTTTGCGTCAAACATCCATTGCGATGACCAAAGATAGCACCCAACACTTCTCAATGCCCATTGTGCATGTGCAATTGCTCACAGAGCACTAGCAATGTGGTGGAATCCTGCGTTTCAGAACACGACCTAGAGGTCCTCGTAATGATCGAGCCACTCCGTATCCGTCGCCTCTTCCGCCTTCTCAGATTTCCGCAGGACTCGACCACGCCTGGATTTTGGTAGATCTGCATCAGAGTGCGTACCGGATGGAGTTGGTGCTTGTGGTACAGCAGCATGCCAGACGTTCGCGGACGTGGAGGCGGAGCGGATCGGGACTGCGGCTGGCGCTCGCATGGCTGCCATTGGGCCCATGCTGATCCGCGTAGCTTGCACGCCTCGCCTGGCCCTTTGCGATGCTGGCATGAACATATCTTCCATCTCGTGCTGAACGTGCATGTGCTTACGCAAGCCCATCTTGGCACGCCTCGAGAGCAACTTGGATGGCTGGTACTAGTCAATGATCAGTGGTGTAACTTTTACCAGCCGTGTACAGAACGTACCTTTTCCGACGCTCTCTGCACCACCCGCTGCGCCACGTTGTAGAGCAACTGCGAGCGGGACATGGCACTGGGACCATCTGTGGACGGCGCCCCGTTCATGATGTCCTCTGCGTGAGCCTTGAGTGCTGCCTTTGTTGGGTATCGCGCGGGTGCCCTTGTGTAGCTTGAGCCGGAGGCGATCTGAGTGTGTGAACCAGGGTTCGTGGGACTGGTGTGCGTCTTGGGAACTGTAGGGTTGGTGTTGCCAATCACATGATCCCTGATTTGAGTCAGCGACCTCACTTCATGAGTTGTGTAGCACGTACTGTGACAGTGAGGCCGGGCGGTTGCTGTTGAGTATGACTAGCTTGGGCTTCTTGGTAGGGCGCACTTGTGTGCCATCTGCACCAGTTCCTCCTGCCGTTGACTTGAGTTCACGGTTCGTCATCGTACCATTGAGAGGTGCCTGCGCAAGGGAGGGAGCATGCTGTGCGACTCTGGAGCTGCGATCAACTTCCCTGTTGTTGGCATGACTGGTGGTCGAAGGTGCGGGCAAGCTCTCGGTCGCTTGACTGGTCGTCGTGTTGGATTGTACAGCTTGGGTCGGGATGTAAGCTGTAGGCGCCACAGTATCATTGTCGAACATGTCTTGATCCCTACATGAAGTTAGCCTCATCACCCGTGGGAGTGTATCACATATTTACATACTGAGACACGCGGGTGGAAAGCTCCGATGTTGCGACCACCTGACGGCGATGCCTGGGTCAAGTCAGCAGCCGTAGTGTATATCCAGGCGAGATGCAAACGTACTGTTCATCCCTCGCCCGCGCGGCCTCGGCTTTCCGCCTATGCTCCGTAAGAGCCGCCATGTGCCGCTGCAGGACCACTCCCGACGGCTGCGCACATCGAGCGCGTTGCTGATTTAACACGGCAATGATCTTGCTGTTGTCGGCGACGACCTTCTTGACCGTGTTGTCAAGCCCCTCGACCTTAGCAGTCAATGCATTCTTCTCGTCTTGCTCCGCCTTGCGCTGTTCGCGGCGATGCCTATATTCGGTCAGCAAGTGATGAATTATTAGAGCTGGGCACACCTTTACCCTTCATCATCCTTATGTAGGTCCTGTCTTGACATGTCGTCCTTCTTATGCTCAGTAATTGCGGCAGCTTTGAGTTGCTCGACCTCTCCCAAAAGAGTCGTAAAACGTGTACTTAGTACATCGTATCCGGTAACGACCTCGTTGTTGCTCTTGATGAGAGCGTTGGTAGTATCGACATGCTTCTTGTTCCTGGCCTTCAATTTCTCAATCTGGTCTTCGATTGCCTTGATCTGCTCGTTGTGCGTTGCTTCAATGTAGATATTGGCCTTCTCAATCACACCAGTGACGAACTTCTCGGCGGCGGCTTCAGAGCTGAAAGCATTGTTGGCTGGTACAGTAGCGTCCATCTTGAATTTGACAAAATGAATGCAGCGTATGGGTTGGACGAGTGCAGCACAAAATGGTGCTGTAAGTGAGGATGGAGGAAGCTCAAAGTCCAATGGATGGACGCCGGCAAAAGACTAGCACACATTTGGGTCCGAGCTCAAACCTCCACGATAATGTGGAAGGTTCGTAGCGCTACGCAAGTTGTCCAGGAATCCAGCTCGCGAGGGAACCTCCAGCATCGTGCCATGGTTAGCAAGTCCAAGTCGTATTAAGTCGAATATGGTCGCCTTCATGGCAGCCGGTAGGTCATCTGGAGAATTAGAGGATGTCGATGGTGGTGATGGTGGTGGTGGTGGTCAGTAATGAGACTAGATGTCAGTGCGGACACGAGCTGTCAGTGCCGATGCTGAGTTAGTAGCTGGACGTGCGACCCACGTACGAAGCCGACGGAACCGGTGGGCACAATGGATGGTAAGGTGCTTAAGAAGTTAAGATCCGAAATCGCCATTGCTGTAGGGATGGCTGAAGAAGCGCTCGCCTGTTTAGCTCACCGTTTGTAGCTTACCGTGTGTGTGCATGCTCTACTACGAGAGTCTGTGCGTTGCGAGACCGGAATGAAAGCAACACTTGACGAGTAGAGACGCATGCAACAGCTAAGCTGGCCACCAGTCTACTTACTGTGATTGCACAAGCATAAGCAGTACTACTTACGCGGCGCAGCCCTCAATGGTCCCGGCGAGCAGGCTTCCCCTCATGGATCCATCCCTTGTGAAGGCACGAGCGTTCTTACGTGTGCTCTATGAGGAACAGGACCAGCACAGCCGCCCTTTTCACACTTACTGGGACTACCAAAGCATAAGCACTGGAATTTTCTCGGAATGAAATGAAAGCAATACTCAACTCCTTGTGATCAGACGGTGTGTCTCGCCACGCCCTTCGGAAGCGGCGAGATAATCCTGCACATCGTTCCCGTGGTGAGTAGAAAGATGACATTTCTTCCGTCTCACCTGACCCAAGCAATCCCGTTGAAACGCCCCATCGCTAAACCCTCAGCATAATATATACACATCCCCCGTCCCTCCCCTCGTTCTCTTACGACATCACCACCGCCTCTTTGCCCCTCCTCAAGCGCTCATACGGCGTCACGACCGGCCTCCCATGCCTCGCTTGCGCTTTCCGGAACGCTTCCGTCATGATGGGCGAGCTCTCCGTTCGTATCATTGTGCCGATGGACATGAAGCATCTGTATCTCCATTATCAGCACCTGTTCCCAGAAATAATTCTCGTTAGGAGATTGTATGTACCCAAAAGTCGCAGCACTGCCCAACATATACTGCCCTAGGGTCCTCATCATGCCGTTGGGTCCTGGGCCGTAGCGGATGATGTTTGTGGCGCCGAAGATGAAGCCGATGATTAGGCCGACGGTGCTGCCCATCATTGCGCCCATTTTCGCTGGTCGAGCGTTAGCGAGAGCCTTGAGCGACTGCAGAGGACGTAGGACGGGGTGTTTGAGGTGTGGTTGGTGGAGGAGGAGGGAGATGTACCCTTATCGAAAGCTGAGGGCCCGGACATGCCTTCTGCGGCGCGGACGGGAGGCATGTTGGATGTGTGCGCAGGTGTGATATACGCGTTTGTAGGTACAGTCAACAATGTAGTAGGTATTTGCTCAAGAGTGCGGATGCATGTACAGATGTAGTCGCCCGCTTCGGCCTCTCCCGCCAAGCCGGGACGATGTTAGTGTTGGTTCGCGATGACCAAAGAAGCTGCACCACCACCACCATGTCCACCAACGACGACACGTGCCATCCCGTGACGCGACACACGATTTGATGCCCTTGGATGAGCTAGACGGCAAGGCATTGCGCTGACGGAGCGCTTGGAGCCGATCAGGACGACACCAGCCCCGAGTAGGTTCGCCGCGGCACCTCCTTTCAGCTTCCAGACGGAGTTGGCAGGCCCGATTTGGAGGGTACGGCATTGTTACGAGTAGGCAAGGGCAAGAGTGAAGGGTGTGTGTCCTTGGGGACGTTGGTTGACACGACACGACATTCGAGGTGTGCTTGGAGATCTGCATTGAACGACTACGCATGAAGAGACGAGCGAGTGAGGAATTGAGCGACTGTATAATTACACGTGAGCGAGAGAGGCAGGCTGGACGGGGACTGGGGTGTGAAGGAGGCATCACGGAAGACTTGGTGAAACGAGAAAGCACACCTCACGAGCTTCACGACCACACCTCCCCCCAATGACGGCCGTCGCACCTCCTCTATCGTTCCAGCCGAGCACGCGCATGGGATGGACTTCTAACGGCAACGGCTTTGGCGCCATGAACCCAGACGAAGTCACCAGGATGTTTTCACCCGGCCCTCGAAAAACCGTTCAGCGGCAGAATTCCTCGTCCTCACTCGCGTCAAACGCCTCTTCTACATCGACAGCTACCGTTGTAGCACCACCTGTACAGACTACGACGAACGGAAACACACCGATGGCACCTCCGGAGGCCGGCAGCTGGGTGGTACGAAAAAAGCAGACAAGAGGACTGTGGCCGCCTGGCAAAGCAGAACCTGCGACAGGCATCTCTGCTGCCCGAACACAAGCAGTCAGCTCGGCGACGTCGGGACCGCCTGCAGCATCAGGATTGTCGGCGATACAAGCACCCCTCATCCCATCACAGCAAATGGCCAGCAATACACAGCAACCCAATGGCATCCGCGGTACCCCGCCTCAGCCACCACCCGTGATTCTTCATCTCATGCCCTTGAACAACACATTCGAGCGCAAGACCATCACTGTACCATACTATCCTGATGTACTACGAATCGGCCGGCAGACCAACCAGAAGACCCTGCCAACACCTCTGAACGGCTTCTTCGACTCAAAAGTGCTTTCACGGCAGCATGCAGAGATCTGGGCGGAGCGTGACACTGGCCTGGTATTTATCCGGGATGTGAAGTCCAGCAATGGTACCTTCGTCAATGGCGAGCGACTTTCACCCGAGAATCGAGAATCTGAGCCGCGGCAGCTCGCAGAAGGCAACTTACTCGAACTCGGCATCGACATCGTGAGCGAAGACCAGAAGACAGTCGTTCACCACAAGGTGAGCTCGAAGGTCGAACACGCGGGCTACTTCGGCCAGACAGCAATAAGCATGAATGATCCACTGCATTTCGGCGAACTCGATCCGAGTAATGGAGGCCAGATGGTCAATGGGACTGGACCGTTGAGAAGGAATGGCAGCCAGGGGGCGATGGCCGGTAACAGGGCGTTGGGGCAAGGCGCAGGAGCGATGGGCCAAGCTCAGCCGCAAGGTCTGCACATGCGGAACTGGCTGAATCCGATCAGCATGGAGCATATTGTCAAGAAGCTGAATGCAGAGTTGAAGTACGCGGAGCAGCAGTCCAAGGATCTCGATCGCGCGAAACAGGCTATTGAGGCCATGCTGGCTGGCAAACCGGAAGCTCAGACCAAGGAACTGAAGGAGAAGTCAAGTTCGGAAAAATCTGGACCTAGTCCGATCAAGTCGAAGACGGATTTGAAGGCGCATTTCTCGGAACCGCCTGCGCCCCCGCCATCTGCGCCGTTGCCGGAGAAGCCTGATGTTGCGCGAGCACTTGCAGATCCGATGATTCAAACCCTGTTGAGGAGGAGCGATACTGCGAGGCCGGGGACGGGATCGGAGGCCATTTCACCTACGAAAGTCGACCATTCGAGTGATATTCTGAAACTATGCGAGGAGCTGAAATTAGCTAAGGGCGAGTTGACGAACCAGAACCAGCGGATGCAAACGCTAGAGACCGAACTTGCTCAAGAGCGGACAGCTCGAGAAAGCGCCGAAGAGCGGGCGCAGCGACTCGAAGACAGTGAACGACGAGACTCACCACGCGAAGGTGAATCTCGGAATGACGCGCAGGATGGACCGCCTGATCTCCGAGTCCAGCTCGATCGGCTCCGCGCTTCGATGGACGAGATGAAACAGCAGATGGAATCCTTCCGCCTCCGCGCCGAAACTTCAGAAGCTGAACGCGATTCAGCGAGGAAGAGCTTGGCGGAGATGGTCGAGCAGAAACGAAGCGAGAATGCCGAGAGGACGTCATCCCGCTCGCCGAATGGAGCCAAGCGGTCGCCATCGAAGCACTCCTCGCCCACGACTTCAACAGACACAGCCAGCAAGTTCTCCGAGCCCAACGGACACGCCCTGGTGCCCTCTCGCACCTTGATGCCTAGCAACGACACCACCAGCTCTTCCCTCCTTTCCCGCGCTGGTATCGAAGAAGGCAGGCCGATTTCTCCTGAGCAAGCTCAACTTCTTACCCAGCTCCTGACTCAAGAAGTGCTCAAGTCCAATACCGCAACAGGGCCAGATAGCGGAGGCACGATGGCAAGGTCATATCATGCACATGAGATGATCAGTGCGGCTGCGGTTGTGTTGGTTGGGTGCTTGGTTATGGGGTGGATGAATGGATGGCAGCCTGTGAAAGTTGATCGCTGAGGGAATGAAGTACAAATTCAGGAGGACGGGACTGAGCCCTGATCTGAGAGCACGACAGAGCGGAATGAGCACATGAATGCAGAAGTTCTCGAGCTGTCACGCTAAGAACTTCAATGCCGTGCTGTTTCGATGCTCACTACTGATTGTACTGCGGAAGTCACTCCATACGCCCGGATTTAACATCACGCGACAAGCACACTGCAGGCATGACCAAAATCCAATGCCACCAACGCACCGCTTTGCTTCGATACGAGGGTTATCAGACTACCATCCATGGCGTCTCAGGAGTCGGACGATGTGTCTAAAAGAAGCAGTGGTCGGGAGCAGTCCCGACAACACTCGTTGCCTAAGCTCCATGGCACTGGTACCAAGTCAGCGCAAGGAAATAACGCCGTCTAGAGCAGATCGAAGGACAAAGGTGAAGCGTCCTGGCAGCTTGTCATCACATCGTCGAGTCACCTGAGTCGCGAGCAAGTTAGCTGGCGAAGCGATGCCGTGTATTGAGGCGAATCGATGGCAATGGCGCATGACACAGCTGTCAGGGTGGTCCCTGTCGTGCGCCGTGATCTGCACCAGCATGTTGAGAGGTAGCATAATGGATGAGCAGGGCGGGACAGAATCAAGTCCGACCCTTTGGGTTGTGAAAGCAACAAGTCCAAATCGGCGGCTCGAACCGGGTGAAGCTGTGTTGCAATCCCCGCCTATGGCGGAAGAGCGAAGGACTAGCAGAGGAGGCTGCAGAGAAATGACTGAATTGGTACCAAGGTGTTCTGGTGCTTGGTCATTGAGTTTGGTGAAGCCGGAGTAACGTGTACGAATAACTATCGTTGATATTCCTTTGATTTTGGTCTGGATTGGGTGGCTTGGCTGTGTGCTGTCGTGGTTTTGCGGGAGCATGGGAGTAATGAGCATGCGAACAAGAAGCATTGAAGGCGTTTGGAGCGGAATTTGGTCCGGAATTCGGCGTGGTGAGCGGAGTGAGAAGTCTTATGTACACAAAACACGATCTTCTTACCATCGACGCTTTTGCGTGTCGGGTTTTGTTTCGTTTGGGCTAACATGCATTCTTGCTTTCGTAGCACAGTGGTCTCTCCGCTCGACATCCTTCACCGAGACAGAGACTCGACCCATCTTTCTCCCTGTCATCCTCCACCACTCCATCCCCGTCTACTCTTTCTTCGCTAACCAGGCCAACGCCCCAGCAACATAAGCATCACAAGCCACCGTAAGCGTCGGCTGCACAACCGGATAAAACAGCCCCGAATGGTTGATCGGTATCTTCTCGTCGAGAGTGCCTTCTTCCTCGCAGGCGTCCCAGACGCTGGTGTCGGTGCCGCCGTACATGAAGAAGCTGCAAGGTCGGTCCACGGCTGTGCCTAGGATGCTGAAGTCTTCGCTTCCTCCGAGCTTGGGTATGGTGGAGGTGTAGTCCGCGCCGGGTACGGAGGGGAAGTGGGAGCCATAGACTTGTTCCAGTCGAGCTGTGACGTCTTCGTCGTTGATGGTGAGCGGGAACGATCGCGTGGTCTGGAACGTAGGCTCTTTGATGGCATTACTGCCCAAAGCTTCCGCTTTCACGATCCGCTCGATGGATTTCTTGACCTTTTCCCTAGTCCTCGGATCGATACTCCGTACATCTACTGCTATCCGCGCATCGTCGACCACGACATTTTCGGCGTCGCCCGCTTGAATCGAGGCGACTGTCACGACCGCGGAGTCCCACGGATCCACCTCCCTCGAAACGATCGTTTGCAATTTCATCACCGTACTCGCGGCCATTACCACGGGATCAATCAGCCTATGAGGCATCGATGCGTGTCCGCCGCGGCCGTGAAGCGTAATCCTCATGCTATCCGCACTCGTCGCCACCAACCCCCTCCGTGTCCCGATCGTGCCGGCGCGGAAGGGCATCACGTGCCCTCCTAAACAGACGTCCGGGATTGGCACATTGTGCTTGGAGGGTTCGTAAATCCCATCGTCGACCATAGCTTGAGCACCCGTGCCGCGCTCCTCCGCTGGCTGGAACGCCAGGATCAGTGTTCCGGACCACGCTTCCCGCGAAGCGTACAGAGATTCCGCCGCAGCGAGGAGGGCGGTAACGTGCATATCGTGGCCGCAAGCGTGCATGACTGGTTTTTCTACGCCGTCGGCATCTTTCATGCGTTTCGTGCTTGCGTAGTCCAGTCCGGTGCGCTCGAGGACGGGGAGGGCGTCCATGTCCGCGCGGAGGAGGATTTTCGTGCCTTCGCCATTGTGCAGGAGAGCGCAGAGGCCTGTGCCGCCGATACCGGGTCGGATGTCCCAGTCCTGGGAGATTGAATTCAAATGGTCGACGATGAGTTTTGCTGTCTCATGTTCTTGGTTTGAGAGTTCCGGGTGGGCGTGGAGGTGTTTGTAGATGTCTTCGTAGCGATTCAACTTTGGGCGATGGGTGTGGATCAGTTTGGAGATTGGGTTGGACGGTTTCTCAGGGCTGGAGGAGGCGTTGGTAGCGGAGGAAGGGTTGTGGCCGCTCGAGGGGAGGGAGTCCATTGTGGGCAGTTGGAGTGCAAAGCCAGTGAGAAGGAACTGACGAGGAGATGATGTGGGAAATATGACGTGGAAGGTTAATGCACCTACATAATATACACAAAGCTACAATCCTCTTCAGGATGTAGAGGTGACGTCCGCCGATGCAGGGACGCTGTGCGCGAGCTGTTCTCAAACTCGTCTCGAGCTGCTGAAGATGCCCGCTCCGCTGCAACCGCAGTGCGGAGACGAAGCTTGGAGCTTTCGAGCTCAGATTGGAGAGCTCACCACGCAAAGTCAATTGTATCACTCACACCACGGCAGTTTCCGTTTCTGGCACATATTCTTCTTCAGTCCAGGGCTTCCGAAATTCGAGCATGTCTCGTTGCCCGAAGACCTCACCGATAATGGTGATGATCATGTCGAGGGTTGCGAGTGTGTTCTCGCGCGCTTTCGGTGTAGTTGTGGTGTTTTTGACCGTGCTGTCACCTTGCTCTGGTTTCGTTCGAGTTGGAGACTGGGTGGTTTCGTCGGTCGTCGTTTCAGCAGTGTCCTCCAACTCCACCGTAAGTTCATCTCCGTTCTTCACCAACACCTCTGGCTCTGCGTCTGCACCCGACTCTCGCTCAAGCGCCTCAGCACCTTCGGGGTTGTCGAGAGACAACTGCACGAGCACAGCTTTCTTGCCAAACTCGCGCAGAATCCAGACTTGGTCGTTGTTCATGGTCCCCACATCATCCAAACGTGCAAGGAGTGCCCAGATCCATGCTGAAACCGTTGGACTAGTCTCTTTCGTGCGCAGTAGAGAGTGCTTCTGCACCATCTCCAACAAGCCAAACACCACGTCCTGCTCCATCGACCGCAATTGCGCCAAATGCGGCGGCGTGCTACGCAGACACCTCAGCCAGTCGGCATACGCCCTATTGTTTCCCTGCGGAAACGAGATGGGATGGCTCTCGTCAAGCGCCGCCACCTCATCTGCGGTAGGAGAGAGGTGGAGTTGCTGTCGATGTGTGTAGAAGCGGTGTTTTAGCGCTGCGGTGAAGGCTTCTTGCGGTTCGACGGTCGTGTTTCGCGGTAGTGCGGGACCAAGAGGTGCGCATGCTACGTATGCTCCGTCTTCGAAGAAGCCGCGGTGGTCGCCTGTGCCGCTTTCATAGAGGTCTTGGTGGGAAGTTGTGCGGGGGGCTGTGAGGAGTTCGGGGATGGTGTGCCGTTCTGACCTATATGAGACTGGTCAGCCGCCAGGTCCTTGATGTGAAGTGTAAGCGGGGGTAGTCTGGAGGATATATGAAGAAGCAAAACTCACCTGACAGCTCGTAAATACGCCATCGCCTCGTCCTCTTCACGACCATACTCGTCCTCTCCTTGGCCCTCTATCGAGCCGAGTGCGGGCCATTGACCTGTGTTCGGGTTCTTCGGTAGCTCACGACGAGGAAATGGTAGTGGCTCCGTCGTCTTAACTGTGGCTTCGTCGAGGACGGCAGACTTGACCTCAGGCACTTGCTCCACTTCAGACTCGGGATACTCTGCAATCACATAGTCCGCTGAAACGTTGTCGGCCACGGGTTGTGGTGCTGTTGGCGCTGCATCTTCGTCATCCGAGTCGTACTTTAGCAAGACTCTCTTGTTGGCGTTGTAGAGGGAGGTCGGAGCGCATTTCGGCCGGTCGCGCTCTCGCCTGCTCTTGGCCATGCCGTCCTGAGCCTTTTGGATGTCCTGGTTTCATGACCTGGAAGGCTTTCGAGATCGACGGTGATAGCGGAGATACAGGGATTGGCTCGGCTGAATTTGGAGGCTAGTCACATGCCTGGACCCTTCTTGAATACCACCGACTGCAGCGGCTTTAGCCTCGAGTTGGAGGATGAGACTACCACCATGACTCGTATATCGCCTGGAAATCTGCCCGAAGACCAACCAGATCGGAGAAATGGGCATACCAACAGCGACTCCGATGAGGACAGCGGTCTTCACATGCCAGGAACTGCCAGGCTCACCCGCGCTTCCAGTGGCATTTCCGACTATCAACAAGAAGTAAGTAGTCGGAGTGGTCGTCGTTCCCGAGGCTATGGCGGCGTTGGCGACGAGAACGGGAACGAGGGAGAGGATGAGACGGAGAAGGAGCATCGAGTACGGCACGGCTGGGAAATGCAGCTGGATAGCCTCGAGCGGGCCAACCTGCTCAGTCAAAACTTCTTCATGTATTACGAGGACAAGCGACATGAGACTGCAGGCAACGCACCACACTACACCAAACCGGACAACATCATCGGCGAGTGGAGGATGAAGGACAGGTTGAAGACGGTCTCTGCTGTGCTGGCTGTCTGCTTGAACGTGGGTGTCGATCCGCCAGATGTCATCAAAACGAACCCATGCGCGAGGCTGGAATGCTGGGTCGATCCAGTCCCGCCAGATAGCACGAACCAGAGCTCCTCGAACAACGCGAATGCCCAGATCGGCAAGAACTTGCAGTCGCAGTACGAGAATCTCTCGTTACGAACACGGTACAAAGTGATCCTGGATCCCACCATCGAGGAGCTGAAGCGATACACTACCTCTCTTAGAAAGAGCTCCCACTCAGAGCGGATCTTGTTCCACTACAACGGCCATGGAGTGCCCAAGCCAACCGCGAGTGGGGAGGTGTGGTGTTTCAATCGAAGCTATACTCAATACATTCCCATCAGCCTTTACGATCTGCAGGAATGGGTTGGTGCGCCGGGTTTGTGGGTGTGGGATTGCAGTGCTGCGGGTGGCATCATCAGTGGGTTCATGGACGGGGTTCAGAAGCACATGCACGCTTCGGCAGAGGCTGCGAGACGTGATCCGAATCGACAGCAGACGCTGGCTCGCTGGGAAGACTGCATCCATTTGGCAGCGTGTCGAGAGAACGAAGTCCTGCCCACCAACCCAGATCTTCCCGCCGACATCTTCACATCATGCCTCACCACTCCAATTAAAATGGCCATTCGCTTCTTCATCCTCCAAAACCCATTGACTACCTCCTCCGACATTACGCTAGGGCAGGCTAACGACATACCCGGCAAGGTGTCAGAGCGAAGAACACCACTGGGTGAGCTAAACTGGATCTTCACGGCCATCACCGACACTATCGCTTGGAATTGCCTCGACAAACCGCTCTTTAAGAAACTCTTTCGACAGGACCTCATGGTGGCGGCGCTGTTCCGGAATTTCCTCCTCGCTCAGCGTGTTATGCGGATCTATCATTGCAGACCGCAGTGTCATCCCACGATCCCCGATACACATGATCATCCATTGTGGCAGAGTTGGGATTTAGCGGTAGAGATGATTCTCGCACAACTGCCGACTTTGACCAAGCAGCAGGAGGTCATCGAGAAGGCTCATGAGAACCCGCCCACGGGTGCTCAGCCTGCGCCAACGCTTGAGTACGAGTATATCCACTCCGACTTCTTCTCTGATCAACTCTCGGCGTTCGAAGTATATCTTTCCTCCGCACCTGCGAGTTCCGCCACAGTGAACGGTCACCCAAAGCCGCCAGAACAGTTGCCTATCGTGCTTCAAGTTCTGTTATCTCAGGTGCATCGTCTACGAGCGCTGATCTTGCTTTCCAAATTCCTTGACCTTGGACCTTGGGCTGTGAACCTTGCCCTCAGCATCGGCATCTTTCCATACGTTCTCAAATTGCTGCAATCACAAGCACTTGAGCTCAAGCCACCGATGGTTTTCATCTGGGCCCGCATCCTCGCTGTCGACCAGACCTGCCAATCCGACTTACTCAAAGACTCAGGTTTTCAATACTTCACCAACATCATGGATCCCGGCTCTGGCATGCCTTCGGACAGCGCGGCAGAGCACCGTGCCATGTGTGCATTCGTGGTCGCCATCTTCTGCAAGGACTTCAAGCACGGCAAAGCTGCCGTCCTCAAGGAAGCACCCGGAATCATCGACAACTGTCTTCTTCACCTCAACGACCTTGAGAGCCCTCTCCTACGCCAGTTCAGCCTCCTCTGCCTCAGCCAACTCTGGAAAGACTACCCCGAAGGCAAGAAAAAGGGCATCGAATTCTCCGCCCACCGCCGCATTGGCGACCGCAGCCATGATCCGGTTCCTGAAGTTCGTGCCGCCGCGCTCGATGCTTTGGCGTCTTTTGTGGAGACGGGCGAGATCACGGACTGGGTTACGAGTGAGGAGGAGACGTTGGCGAGTGTGGTGAGCAGTATGGGTATGGATGGGAGTATTATGGTTAGGAAGGAATTGACCGTGTTTTATTCGGTGTTTATCAAGAAGTACGAGAGGAGGTTTTTGGTGGCTGCGTGGGAGCAGTTGCTTGAGGAGAGGGATAAGAAGGCTGGTAAGGATGTGGATAAGGAGGGAGAGGTTGAGGTTGAGGTGCTGCCGCAGATGGATGGCGCGGATGAGGGGATGAATGGGCGTATCAACGGTTCGAGGCCGGCACGTCATCAGCGGCAAGTCTCGTTTACGGTTGATGCTGGTGGTGCTGAGAACGAAAAGGAGGCGGCGCCGAGCAGGTTGCTCTCGAAGAAGACGATCTATCGGGCCGTGTGGAGGCAGGTGTTGAGTATGTCTGCCGATCCGCATCCGGAGGTGGCGAAGAACGCGAGCCTCTTGGTCGACTACGTTCTTCATGCGCTGCTGGAGTCCCCCCTCGGTGGATATGCGAACGAGGTGCTGGATCAGATCTTATCACTGAACATGAAGGTCAAGAGGCCAGATGGCTCGGCGCTCGCGGATATGGAGTTGCTTAGCAAGCAAAGATCTCGAGACTCCCGCCCAGGGACACCGCCGAGTCCTTCCAGCACGATTTCGAAGGCGGATGGCTACTTCGCTAAGAACCTCTCCATGGCGAACCTGGCGAAGATGGCGAAAGGTGCTGTTGGCTGGCGAGGCACGACTCCGAACCGAGACGCACCACCTTCGCCATCGCAACCGCACCGCGGATCGATGACGGCGGATAGGCTGCCGTATAGATCACGGCCGCTGACTGCTCATGATGCTGCGCAGTTGCCGCCGGATGCTAATGATAATATACCTGGGCCTGCTCATCAGCCGCCTGCGCCCATCCCGCCATCACCGCATTTTACGCCGAGGGATGTCATGCAGCCTCCGACTCTTCCACTGCCGTCCTCCATCTTCGCCTGGTCGACTTCGTACTTCCGCGAACCGCAGATGCGCGCTTCCGAAGCTGATGAGCCTGGATCTATCTCATACAACTCCCGTCTCTGGCGGCGGAATCGCAACGACAAAATCATCGCTTCTACACAGCCGCTAAAGGAGTCCGCTGGTTCGCAACGCTGGGACGTGCCGTGCGGGTACTTCGGCATCGGCGCCGCGCCCGTGAAGATGGTGTTTCATCAATTCGAGAACCACCTCATCACCTCCGATGACCGCGACAGCATCGCCGTCTGGGACTGGGCTGAAGCTCGGCAGTTATGTCGCTTCTCCAACTCCAACCCTCCTGGGACAAGAGTTACTGAGCTACGGTTTATCAATGAGGATGATCAGGCTATGATCATGACTGGCTCTTCGGACGGCGTTATCAGGATTTTCAGGGATTACGCTCAGAAGGATACTGTCCAGCTCGCTACCTCTTTCCGCGCGCTTAGCGACCTTGTCGTTAGCGATAACGCGAATGCGGGATTGGTGTTTGACTGGCAGCAGGGTTGTGGTCGCATCCTCGTCGCTGGTGACGATCGCGTAGTCAGGGTCTGGCACGCCGGCAGTGAGTTGTGTATCGCGGATATCCCGGCGCGGAGCGGATCCTGCATCACGAGCCTCACTTCCGATCAGGTAGAAGGCAACGTCTTCGTCGCCGGCTTCGGCAACGGCAGCGTGCGCGTCTACGACCAGCGGTTGCGGAGCCACGATAGCATGGTGAAGAGCTGGGACGACCGCCGCCGCGACCACAAGAGCTGGGTCGTAGGCGTCCACCTCCAGCGCGGCGGCACCCGCGAACTCATCTCCGCCGAATCCAACGGCGCCGTCCGGTTATGGGACATCAGGCTCCAACATCCCGTGAACTCTTTGCCTGGCCGCGGCCCATCGCGGGGATTAAGGAGTTTGAGCGTCCATGAACATGCGCCGGTGTTTGCGACTGGTGGGGCGGATCATACGATTCGTGTCTACAACACGACTGAGTTGAGGCATTTGTCGAGTTTTGAGCCGTACATGAGTAATTGGCGGATCGGGGGTGGAGGGGGTTTTGCTCTGGGCGGGAGGGGCAATGCGCCGATTACGGCTACGGCGTTTCATCCGCATCGTATGATGCTTGCGTGTGGGGCGGTTAATGATGGGCATGTTAATTTGTTTCGGTGTGAGGCAAAGGAGAAGGACGGGGCGGGGAAGGGGGTTGTGGATGGAGAGTGAGGAAGGGGCGCAACGCGCGGCGAGTGAGGAAGGGGACTGAGGCATTACGGTGGGTGAGTTTAGCGTGGTGTTTGGATTTTGCGCTTGGGAAGGCGTTTATGGGCGCAATGGCGCTCTCTCCTCTGGGGTTGGAGGGTATACGATAGGCAGGAGAGCAGGTTCTTCGAGCACAATTAATTGGTCAAATCTCATGCTTCGGTTTCCTCGAGTGATTGCTTCACCTTCCGACCACGGAGCGAGAACCCAAACCTCCACAGCCGGATGTTGCAGCTCTGATTGATGGAAGATGGCAAGAAGCGGTTGCAATTGTTTTGTATTCATGTACGAGGTACAATCTGCCGTGCTGGAGAACTTCAACAACGAAAGAAGACCGAGCGCTCGGCGCACCATCTCTCATACCACTTCTATCAACCTCCTCTCATCAGCCACATCAAGCAGCCAAATTGCTTTCACATGAGCCCATGACCTAAGAAGTCTGAACATAAACCTCGGAGCTCCCGCTGCTCTGGTATCCCTCGGTGGCGAAGATCTGGTAGTCGTGCGATCCAAGACCCATGTTAAGCGAGGCCCACTTCTGGAAGTGCGCGCCCACGTTGACGCTGCCCGAGGACCGCTTGTTCTGGCGGACGGACCAGTACTGCTGGAAGGTACGCGTGCCCTCGATCGACGGCTGGTTGGTGCGCTGGTTCTGGTAGAAGTTGTAATTGGACCCATCTTGGGTGAAGCTGCCTTTGAACTGGGCGCCGTTGCCTGGATTGTAGGTCCGGTAGTTCTCGACAATGTAGTACTCGCTGGCGGATGGTTAGTATGTGATGCTGGGATGTTATGGGGCGAGACTTACATCAGAGGGTTGTGGGTCCAGCCGTAGACGGTCAGGTACGCATTGCCGTTGGGCGAGAAGTTGCCGCCGAAGTTGATGGTCCTACCGTGCTGCGTCAGTGGAAGATCGACTACAAATCTCGAAGGTTGTCGACTCACCTGCCATTACCCGGGTTCCAGCCCTTGCCACCAACAAAGTTGCCGGTGTTGCTCCAAGAAACGGAGTACTGGCTTCCAGAACCCATGGCGTAGTTGGCAGTCCCGCCACCATCGGTCCACCACGAGTAACAGTAGCCGTTGTTGTACCCTGTGGAGCTTGGAGTTCCGGCTCGGCTCATGAGCAGCGACTCCGTCTCGTTGCCGGGCTCGGAGATTTCGACAATGCCCTCGAAGTCCGTCCCGGAGGGAGTTGGGGCGCTCATGACGCCAGCGACGGCCGTCAAGGCATAGAGAAGGGAGGTGCTGCCGACCATCTTGAATGGTGCTGAAGAGTCGTGGAAGTGAAGTCGTTGTGTGGTGATTTGATCCCCGGGAGGACCGAGATGACTTTATAGACCTCGCCGCCACGGCGCGGGCTGGCCCATGGGGAGATTCTGTGTCCCCATACCACAACATGCGTTCGTCTTCAGCCGCAGATCTTACCCAGCTTGGCCTTTGGCTCCGTCGTCTTGGCCGGAATGAACATGTTCGCTATGGTATGGCCTGACGACAGGGAAATGTAAGCGCCGTGGGTGACTTCGTGGTACCAAGTCAGCGAGAACATGCGTTCATCTTCAGCCGATGCTCTTACCCAGCTTGGCCTCACCTCTTGGCCTTCGCTGCAAGGTCGAAGGCACATGGCATGGAGGAATTGTTCGAGTCGTGTGACCGGTGGCTAGCCTAGAAGATGACGAGCTGGCTGTGGGAAGCGGGATACCCCAGGGTAGGGCGTTGCGGGTTCATATAGGGCTTCAGGCTGAAAGCACCTCCGCTCTTGGCTCTTGGCCACCGCTCTTGGCAGATGGTCTTGACCTTCGCATTCTCGAGGCTTTGCAGTTCTCCAAGCTCTACGTGGGAAAGCTAGATTAATATAAAGCAGATTACATGCATTGCCCCTGCGCCTTCCTTCGAGGCCGTCTGCCAGAATTACCGGCAGAACATGATCACCGAACTGACAGGAGGACGATCGATGTCTTCCAGATCTTCGCCGAACCATCACGGCCATTTCCACAACTGGTTGATCCTTGTGAGATCCTCGTAGGTATTTAGCATGTATTCGGTAGCGCTCTTCGAACTCACAGCGGCGATCACGCTACGATGGAGTGCTCAAACCTTGCAGCAACATCTGCCCCCCATCGGATGGAACCGCTCATGGGTTCGTCTGTACACTTCTCTCACCTAGATTGTTACGCGGTCCCATCAAACAGGCAGCCACTCATTGCGATATGCCATTCCAGGCTCGTGGAGACCCAAGACGACCGTGACGTGCCCCCGCAGGCAGGACAATAATGGACAATGAAGTTCACACGATGGTGTAATGGTACAGTAGTGCTCAAAGTTGAAAAAAGCCATAGACACAAATGAACCTCGCTTGCGGAACCGCATCTACGCAGACATAGTCAAATCAACAATTGAACAATCGTAATTCTTGGAAAGACTTTCCTCTTTGTCGGTTCGAGACATCGGGACTGATATTGTCTTACGATGAAGGCGATCAAGATTGTGAAAAGCGACGAGGGGCAAGAAGCTGAGCTTCAAGATGTGCCTCTGCCAACCTTGAGAGACGGATACGTTCTCTGCAGAGTGACTTGCGTAGCTTTGAACCCCACCGATTGGTAACATCGCCCTCCATCGTTAAACGAAGGGCAACTCATACTTATTTCTCAGGAAGCATATCGATGGCGATGGAGGCATCCCGGGCTCGCTCGTTGGGAGCGACATGTGTAATCTCTTCTCTACATCACCTACGAACATCGACATCTCTGACTTGCTTGATCTAGGCGGCGTCATCGAAGCTGTAGCTGCCAAAGTTGCTGCCGACTGGAAGAAGGGCGATCGGATCGCTGCATTCGTTCATGGAGGCAACGATACACATCCAGAAGATGGTACGAGGACCTGCACGCTGCGCATGAAGAGGAACGCTTATGCGATTGTTAGGATGCTTTGCCGAGTACTGCTTAGTGAAGGGGGGTGTCGGCCTGAGAGTTAGTATGCTCCAGCGACTGAGCGATCAAGCGATGATCGTTGACTTCTGAAGTAGGTCTCTGCGGGCATGAGCGATGAAGATGCAGCGACTTTGGGGGTCGGTGTGACAACATGTGGGCAGGCGCTCTATCAGAGCCTGGGACTTCCATTACCTGGCTCCTGCGAGTATCACGGAGACTCTTTGCTGGTCTATGGAGGAAGCACGGGGACTGGCATCCTTGCCATCCAGTACGCCAAGCTGTAGGTTATCCCGAGTCTGCCTCAAGATTGATCCAGCTTATCAAAACTCCTTTCTTCCAGTTCTGGCTACAGAGTCATCGCCACTGCTTCCGAGCGCAATTGGCCGCTGCTCAAGTCGCTTGGGGCAGACGAAGTCTTCGACTACAAGGATCCGGACTGCGCAAGAAAGATCCGGGAGTCGACCAACGGCAAATGCACTCTGGCCTTCGATTGCATCTCGGAAGGCAACTCCCGGAACATCTGCGAAGAAGCCATGTCTTCCAAAGGAGGAACCATTACCTTCCTCCTGAAAGCAGCGATGGAATCTATTCGTCGTGGTGATGTCGAGACGAAGCATACCTCCGGCTACTCTGCTTTTGGCGAAGCCTTCGACAAACTCGGCGCACATGTACCTGCGATACCGGAGAATCTCGAGCATGCGAAAAGGTTCTGGCGGCTCACAGAACGGTTGCTAGCAGAAGGGCGCTTGAGGCCGGCTCCGGTGAGAATGGGACAGCGAGGTCTGGTAGGTGTGTTCGATGGTTTGCAGGAGATGAGAGAGGGCAAGGTCAGCGGCGAGAAGTTGGTCTTTCGATTAGCCGATACTCCTTCGCAGCATTGAGAGTGTGAAGGCATGGCAAGAGTTGCGGGGGACGAATGATCTGGCATACGATAGGGTTTCGCAGGGCAACTTTTCCATTTGGAATTGAAGATGATGAAAGGAGAAATGAGCGACCATACAGTCGCACAGTCTGGCTGGCGCTATTATTGTGATCATACCTATGCTAGGCGTTGCTGTGGAGGAGTTGGCCAGAGAAGAATAGTTGTGGCCGAAGTTAATGGATACGACGTTACAATTGCCATGCTGTGAAGTATAGCAATCTCAGTGGACTATTTTCTGGGCTGCTGAAGACTCACCTCTCCTTCTCCGACTTCTCTCTCATACTTCATCTGTGACCGAATACCCCGCTAGTTCCTCCAGATGTTTCCATAATCAACTCATGCACATGTCAGGTAGCTTGTTTGTAGTCAGCCAAGTATCTTGATTCTAGTCAGCCAGATACAATTTCTTGCGCAACAAAGCTCTGTTCCCACTCAATGGTGAGCATGTTTCCATAATCCAAAGCTATCAATTGCAGTAAGTATAAGGTAGTAGTTACAGGACCATGTCGAGCATCTACGCCAGCCTCGCGTGTCTTTCTAGGCTCGTAGCTCTAAATCAAACATTGCTTCCCCCAAATCCAGATACCTGAGCATGGTCAGTACCGCGACTCTTCAGATTCAGAACGCAACTTGCAAGAAGTATCTTTGACCGGCCCACTGACCATCATAGTTCACCCTCTACACCTCGACTGCCTCGCAGTGGGCCTACGTTGCACACCTCGCCCTCACGGAAAAGGGCTATGAGCCGCAGGAGTATACAGAGAAGCAGGTCGACCTGGGTAAGCATCATTCGATAGTACACCAAGACCGTTCCTGAATGATCCTTCACAGTCAATGGAGAAAACTTCGCTCCCGATTACGTCAAGATCAACCCAAATGGTACCGTTCCATCTTTGACTTCGGACACGCTCGCGGAACCGTTGATCGAGAGTGGGGACATCTTGGAGTATCTGGACGCCGGGCACCCGGAGAGACCTTCGTTGTTTCCCGAGAGTCCCGAACAGCGTCGTAAAGTACAGGAACTGATTGCCCATGTCCATCAAGATCAGCTCTCGACGAATCTCATTCTTCTTGATGCGCGTAACGTGCCGGAACTGGAAGAGAAGAAAGCAAGCGGCTGGAACGGGTTTATCGGGAACAGACGAGAGAAGCTTGTCAAGTACAGCGCTTCGCACCCAGAGGTGCCACTGTATGCTCCCCGGATCGCAAGCAACGGAAGGCTGTACGACATATACAATGGTAAAGAGACTGGATCCGATCGTGAGGATTGGTTTGCCGAGTCGCTTCAAGGCTATAAAGACTTCGCAGCCGGACTGGACGAACTCGATTCCATACTCAGCCTGCCTTATGCAGCTGGCGACAGAGTGACGGCAGCTGATCTGCACATCGTACCGTGGCTCGCTCATGCGCTCTGGGATGCTGGGGGTGCTCAAGTGGACGACTTCAACCCATTGCAAACACTGATAAGGAAGTCCGTCCCCGAATTTGCGTTTGGCAGCAAGACCAAGGAGTGGTGGAAGAACATCTCGGCGACCGAGACCTTCAAGAAGAATTATCCCAGTCTGCATTGAGGCCAAGTCACGCGTACAGCGCAACGCGTATGTATTTGACGAGTCTGGAATCGTAAATAGATCAGGGTGCTGTACAGACCGAGGAGATTCCTTGAAGAGGTGTTGTTGACTTTCGACCTGGTAGTGTAAGGAACAAGCGGTTAGCTTTGTCACAGTCGCAGCTTCGCCAGCCTCTTGTTGACATCGGCTCTGCTCCACTTGTACTCGTCGAACTCCTCGTACGCCTTGGCTCCGAACACAATCTTGAACCAGGAACGTTTTTTGCAGTTTTCCGCGGTGGCGGGAAGCTTCATCTCTTTCTGTACATAGTTCATTAGCTCATACCCGCGGTACCACAGTCTCGAGCCTACCTTGAGCGCATCCCACCCCACCTTACCACCGCAGTTCTCTGCAATTCCCCTGCCCTCTCCCGCGAGTCAGAAGATATCCTGCACCAGACCTTCTCCAAGGGCCAGTCCTAGTGCCGGCGGTGCTACGCCTAGGAAGTTGATCTTGTGCTCCCAGCTATCACCTATATCGTACTCGTACACTGTTCGGAGCCCTTTGGCCAACCAGTAGGGATTGTCGTAGACTTGTGAGAGCTTTACATCACGGCTGGCGCGTGTCTTCCCGTGCTCGGGCCCGACGTCGTCGTCGTCGTCTGGTTCCAGCTGGAGGGACGCAAGTTCGGTGAGATCCGGTCCAGGGAGACCAGTGAGATTGGCGGCTTCGGTGAGGGCGGCTGTAGTGGGCAGGACCGTTGGGAGGGCTGCGCTGCTGCTGACGCCTTCTTGTTCGCTTAAGTTAGGTAGACCATGCTCCGTTAACGTCCCAGGATCGCTCGTTCTGCCGTCGCTCTCCTCGTTAGTGCCCTCTGTTGAATCGTTCTGCTCGCTGCCGGCACCATTCTCCCGAGCTGCCTTCTTCAGCTTGTCCAGCTCCTTTTGAGGTATAATGGATATTTCAAACGTGTACATGTGGGCATCATCCCAATCGAAGGTCTCCTGTAGCACCTGGTGGAAGCCATCAAATGTGATGTCGGCCGGGACTCGTACGACGCGTGTCACGTCTGGAGAGGTTGTGCATCGGATCTGGACGCGGAAGAGGTAACCGCGGCGGTGCGTTGGTGCGCTCGTAGACGTCGTAGGAGCTGTTGTGCCGCTGGTCTTGTTGCGCTTAGCCGAAGTACCGGCGTCTGCGCTGGAGAGGGTGCGCTTGGGCATTGCGATGATGTCTTCCAAGTCTTCCGGGTGTTCTTGCAAAGTGGAATCGGAAAACGCGCTGCCAAACGCGAAACTGACGGCTCTAAATAGGTGCACCCGCTCCTGAAACCTCACTCCTATACCTTCACCCGACATCTTTGAACGCCTCAACAAAACCTCCTTATGATGCACCCAGCGCATGCGACTCCGATTCACCATAGACTGAGAAGGCGCTCTCGGCTGCGTCAGCATTCGCGTTGTGATGCTACCAACTCGAAGGCGAGAAAGGGCGGTCGCTCTGCGCAGTAGGGCAGATCTCATCTTGGCTTGACCTTTCAGGCTTGCTGCTGTGCGCTAATGAGGGAGAGCAAGAGACTAGTGTATCGTTGCTGGCATCATTCATCCGAAGTAAGCGCGATTCCTCGCCAACGGGAGTCATGTTTGGAGGCTCTCCTGTCTCCAAACAACATTCTGACTTATCTTGAAGGATGTTGACTTCAAATTATTGGCATTGGAATTATTGGCATTGGAAATGCCGCACAACTGGCCAGTCCTTGCCGGAAGCTGCTGTCGTCGCAGCTCTCACCGTTACAAATCTTGCAATAGGCTATGCTTTATTCCCGTTGCTTCATCAGCGATGGTGGGTATTGTTCCGAGGGAGCTCATCGTCACAGTCTCTGCTTGAGCGCTGTTGTTCTCGCCGGGACTTCGCCAGCGGCCGCGCTCAAGTATCAGAATGCGTCTCCGAGACTGTCTGCTTGACTTCTGCTTTGATTCGAGCATCTGGCCCTGCATCTCGTAAATCAATCCTTGGAGAGCGTCGAACTTCGGCCGATTATCCGGCCTTGCGATTTGCGGGCCAGTTCCTGGAGGTCAATAACGGACTTGAGTATTGAATGCATATGAGCTTGAAGGATTTGCAGCTGGTAATGTCGTTGTGGTGCTGTATATGGGTTGTGTTGTAATTGGATGTCCAGGGCTCGACCATATGACCACTTGAGGCCGCAGGTCGGCGAATGTCAGCTGTGCTTGCAGTTCTCCGGCATCTGTCAGAACTAGTCGCAAAGCATCCGATTGTTGTATGAGACTCCAAGTCGGATCCACGAAGTAGAAGACACCTGGGATCGTGGGAACTCTGTATGGTACAGTCTGCCAGATGGTGGTCAAGATCGGCGCGTTGCCCTGTGGCAGGAAGGTGTAACCTTGCAGGAGCAAAGCATATCTCTCCGCTGAGCAGATCAGCCAGAATGGCGGACACGCCTTGCCCGAGCTGTGGCTTTGCCAGATCAGGACATTGTCTGGAGCATATACGACAAGGTTGCCATCACCTTGAACCCTGAAGACGAACCGGCCATCTGGCGATCGCAAGCCGGACGCTTCGCCGAGGCCAAGAGCTCCCACTGTTCCACGAGATGGCTTTAGGTGCACTTCGTAAGAAAGTGGCCCTGGGATCGTTTGGCGTCCACGAGAAGAGTACTTCAGCGCATTGGTGTAGAGGCTCCATGACTTTGCCTCCGCGTCACGCTCGAGCTGGATGGCGTTGTGCGACTCATCCGACGGACCGAGCTTCAGGAAAACGCCAGTTTGTGCGACATACTTAGTAACCTACCTAGGGTATCTACTAATTAATTATTAGCCTATTAATCAATCAAGTAGTACTTCTATTAATAATCATTAATCGAGTAGGTAGCCTAGTAATTAATTTCGCTTATTAATTAAAGGGGCTCTAACCTTTAGAATACCTCTATACTACTAAATATCCTTCTTAAAGCGGTTAACGCTACGGGAGCGGCCGTTAGCCTAATTAACTCGTCTGTCGCGACCTTAGCGCGCTTTTAATTTAACCTCCTTAATCTTTAATTTATACGCTTTAAGGAATAACCTTAACTTTATTAATTACTATACTATACTACGTTATTAATATAGATATACCTAATAGTATAATCTCTTCCCTAACCTTAGAAGCCGACCTTACGGAGATCTACGCCTAATCTAACCTTACTATACTATACGAGAGCTACCGTATAAAGTCTAGCTTCTTAGTAGGTACTAGCTTAACTTCTAGCTATTATCTATTACCTTTAGGTAAGCAAGGTAGCCGGAGCTAGGTATAGCTTAGCTATAGGGAGCCTATTACTAAGATAAAGACTAGTTAAAAGCTCTAAATATATCGCTACTACTAAAAGAAAAATATCCTTACCGTACTAAGTACTAAAGTAACGACTAATATTAGCCGCTACCTTTAGTATTTATACCGGTTTAACGCTACCGGTACCTATACTAGTATACTAACTATACTAGTAAAGCGGAAGACTATAAGAGACTAGTTTAAGGAATAAGATAAGGCTTAGAATAAGATATTTAACTACTAGCGTTATAGGGCTACCTACCTTACTTTTATAGTATATAAGCGGCTATTACTACGCTAATCTATATCTATTTACCTTTATAGGCTTATTATAGAGCGAGACCCTATTATAAGGGACTTACTACCTTAATTACCTACTACTATTTACTACTAGATTAAGTACTACTATTCTCTAGCTAAGGAATAGGTAGTATAGGGACTATAGGCTATAGCTAGCTCTTAGAGCCGTATTACCGTATCTTTTAATAAATAGACTAGTACTAGTAATATAGACCTCCTTAGTATAATTACCTACTATATTAGCGCGGATTACGAGTATAAGATAGTACTATTACGGCTAGTACCGACTTAAGGCTCGTATACTAAAGCTAATATAGTATAGACGCTTATAGTAGTAATCCTTAAGTATTAAATTAGTACTAATATTAATAATTTTATCGCTAATAGAGCCTTAAATAACGATAAGGCTATTAAGCTCCTTTAATACGACGTTACTATCGATCCGGTTAAGTAGCGATTACGTTATACAGCCTATATTATTAACCTCGTTAATAAGGCTATCCTTCTTAGTACTAACGTTAACTACGTTAAAGACGTACTATAATCTAATAATAGAGACGACTTTAAGGCTCTTAAGGCTATTAATACTATAATAGTAGATTAATTTAAACTTAAGGTTAGTAACGAGTAGTTAGCTCTTTAGGCCTAGTATTATAATAGACTAGTTAGTAAGCTCTATAACCTTATCTACTACGTCCGTAGCTCGCTAGCTTGTCGGCTATTTTTTAAGAGTAAGTAAAGGGACGTTAATAAGTTAGTTTCGGTACTAAAGGTCGTTACTAACGGTAGAATTTAATAGAATAGTACCTATAATATAATTAAGCGTACTATTAAGCTTAAGGACGCTATAGAGCTATATTAGATATACTACCGTAACGATACTAACTACCTCCTTACTAAAGACGAGCTATTACCTAATAACTAGCTCGAGCTCTAGAAGCTATAAGAGCTACTTAAACCTATTACTACTAGGAGTAAGTAGATCTAAGCTAATCTACTATTTAGTAACTATAGAGCCTTATATATTGCGATTCTATAAGTAGTATTACGTAAGTGCTTCTTTAAAGAGTAGGTAGTAGTAGGTATTTAGGTAAGGTAACTCGAATATACTATAAATAGTTATAGACCTTTTAGTAAGATTATAATATAAGTTGAATATAAGTATATTAAAGACATCCTTAGTTCCTATATACTATATAAGTGTTACTAGCTTACTAGACTCGCGACGAGCTAGTCGAGTAGTACTTACTATCTCGCTATCGAGTAGTCGAGTAGTATTACGTAGCTCCTATACTATCTCGCTTACTTAGCGTCGAGATATATACGTACCTATACGACTTTCCTCTAATTACCTATGTTTTAGTATCTACCCGTAATACTATCCCCCTTCTAGCTTAGCCGTCTCGGCTATGCTAGATTACAAAAGGTAAGCGTATACCCTTTTTTCCCTACTATCCGTTATGTCTCGGTCCTTAATAAATCGTCTTCGTCTTATATCTAAAATATAACGACTTAGACGTCCCTCTAAATCTCCTTATAACCGTTACTTCTTATTTAGTTATTACTATACTATTATAGATAGTTCTTTAAGAGTAAAGTGCTCTAAGTATATACGCGTTAGGAAACCCTACGTAAACCTTTCCTAGAGTTCCCTCGATAAAACTCGGGAAGACTACTAGAAGAAGGTAGATAATAATAAAGATCTACTAGTAGAGATTATAGCGCGGTTAATACGGAATAAGAAGATTCTTCGCTAGGCTACTAAGCGCGCTAAGAAGAAGGCTTAGTACTTAATGTCTATAATAGATACTACTAGAGAGCTAGAGGATCTAGACCCGTAGGAGGACTATCCTACCGCGGACGCGATAGTCGGTCTTTCGCCTACTATATAGTCTACTCTTAGGTAGCTTAATAATTTTATCGACTTCGGTTCCTCCTCTACTAGTACGGCTCCGGCGGAAGGTT
>JAABUL010001457.1_pt1 | contig 45175 bp, 3 predicted proteins | sample 5559151 | NCBI WGS metagenome assembly JAABUL01 (sample SAMN10711876, study PRJNA513368) | rock metagenome | isolation source: Antarctica rocks | place: Antarctica: Victoria Land, Pudding Butte sud
TCTATCTTCTAGATATCTTCTAGATATCTTATATCTATATTCTAAATAGTTGCTTTCTATAGTATAGCTAGCTAATATCTATCTTCTAACTATAAGCTATTTAACTATATAGATTGACCTCTAAGTATATATTAGTTGTTATTTTTATAAATATATTTAAAATATATACTGTCGATTCGAACTATATTGCGAATTTAGATTATTGTTATATCTATTAATCGATAATTAATTTTCTTATATATACAATGCTAGATATTTAATTAAATATTGCTTTTGCTATCTTAATAATAAAACAATATATTTTCAACTCTATCGACGTTTATTAAAAAATTGTTAAACAAATATTTTGTTATTTTCGAAATACTTTTAATTTTTGTTTTATTTTTTGTAAAAGTATTTATATTTTGTTAGACTATTAATTAAGACAAAAATTAAGATATTTGTTGTTCTATTTCTAAATATATCTTTAATATAGAGAGTGCTACTATTAATTAATTATTTAAGTATTAAATAATTGTTGCTCTTTCTATTTGCAAAGTCAAGTATATCGAATAAACGCAAATTGTTAAGAAAATTATTTAATTTCAAATACTATTAAAGCAATTGCAATTGTTCTATTTATTTTTATTATTACTATTTATATTAAAAGCTTTTATTGTTATCAATTTTTTTTAATACTCTTAATACTATATCTAGTTGCTATTGTTATCTATTGCAACAATTAGAAAACTTTAGCGCTTGCTAAGAATTTTGCGCAATATATTTGAACAAAATATATAAGTATTTAAACTTAGTTTGTTTGCAAAAAGATTGCAAATAATTAAAATAAACTAAAATATATCTACATTTAAAAACAAATAATTGATAAATTAATTAAAGCTCTTTTTTGTAATATATTTAAAGTATTTTGACAAGCTCTTAAATTAATTTGATAACTAAATTACTTGTAATTTTAAATAAAGATATTAGATTTAGTTATTTAAACAACTTGCAACTAGATAGTTACTATATCTATTGCTATTAATCTTTATATTGTTTATTCAAATTTATATTTATTGTTCTTTTTACTTTATTAATAAAGTTATCAAATATTATTAACAATTTTTGTATAATTTTTTGTTAAAGTTTTATCTTTTATATATTTTTCGAATTTTAAAAGATTTTGAACTTGTAATTATATATAAATCTATATATAAATTGTTAACAAAGAACTTTTATATACTTTTTTTATTTTTGTTAAAAAGATGCTCGAAATTTATAAATTTTAAAATAGATTTCGAATTTAATAAAATATAGAATATAGTTTATATAAAAATTAATTTCTAAACTTAGATTAAATAGAAGTGTCGAAATATTATAATCGATTTAATTTAATATTAATACTATTTGATTTAATACTATTCGATTCGATATTGTATAATCGATTCAAATAGCTTCGATCAATATATATAGATAGATTTTGCCCCAGTTTCTATATAGTAACTAAGCGTTCTACTATCTATTATTTTGACAATTTTATATTACATTAAGATATAGTATTACGATTTAGCTTTTAAAATACTTTTTAATATATATAAAGTAATATAAGTATATTTTAATTGTTTTATAATTTAATTTTCGATATTGCAAATTATATATTATCTATCTTTATTATTTGCATTTTTGATTATTTATTTATATTATTTAATTGAATTTTAATAGTTTAATAGCTTAAATTCTTCTTTTATTTTAAGTATTATTAATTTTCAATAATTTGCAATTGCAAAGCAATTGACAGTTATTTAAACTTCGAAAAAATAGTCTAAAATATTAGTATAAATTCAATTTTGTTGCTCTTATCTCGAGTTCAAAATTACAATAACAGTTTTATCTTTACTTTTACTATTATTATTATATCTAGTACTATTTCGAGAGTAAGTATTTTCTATTTATTAAGATCAAAATTAAATTGTATAATAACACAAGAACTTAAGTAGTTGCAAAAAAAAGTAAAATATCTAATTTATTTTTTAATATTAATAACAAATAGATTGCTATATACAATATTAGCTTTGTATTTAATAACAAGATTTTTGTAAACAATATTATAAATTAAATTAATTAATAAATTCAAATATTTTAAAATGGTTAATAAATTTAGCTAAGATATCTTTTGCAACAAAGAAGATTTATAAGTTAGAAATAACAAAAAAGACTTACAAACTTGTAATAACAAGAAATACTTACAGATTTATAATAATAAAAAAGATATATAAATTTGCAATAACAAAAAAGAAAACTTATAGACTTATAACAAAAAAGAAGACTTATAATAGACTTATAACAAAAAAGAAGATTTATAGATTTGTAACAATTAGATTAATTGTTAGATCAAGTTTCGATTCTAGATATTAAAATCAATTCGACTTGTTAATTTTAATTCTAAAAATCAACTTGAAACTCGATTCGATTCGCGCTAATTAGAAATTAACTTAACTTAATTCGACTCGATTTTTGATTTTAATATTAGAAATCGAATCAAATTGTTAAGAAATCAAAAATTACATTTTCTTATTAAGAATTACTAATTTTACTTAGAATTAAAAATTATTGTTTGACCTATAGATACAATTTAATTTTCTTTTTTTAAAATAGTAATATATTACTATAATATATTATCTTATTACAATTTAGATAATTAAATATTATTAAATATATATTAAGACAGCTACTCTATAAACTTTACTCTACTTTAGATAAACTCTATCCAAACTTTATATAAACTCTATTCTTGTTACTAAGTCTAATCGAGTAATTTTCTGAACTTGTAAACAAATCAAATTAACAAGATTAAGAGAAACAATAAGATATATCTGATTTTGCGTCTATTTATTATTAAATTCAATATAGTTTATTATTGATCTCTCAATACAAATTTGAATCTAAAATAATTTTTGTCTGCTTAAAATTAATCTCTATTTGTACGTTCAATTTGTATCTAAAAACTACTTATATAGAAGATTGCAAATTGCAACTTATCTCGAATATAGAAATCGCACTCGGAACAAGCTTATCTTGAATAAAAATTCTTACTCGAGATAAACTCTATTAATACTTAGCTTATATTTAGCATAGTTATTTCGAATTATAGAAATTAATCGCAATCTTTGCTCGCAATCGAAATGCAAGCTTAATATATATATAGTTTATATAAAGTATAAATCTTTTTATTTAATATTAACTAAAAATTAACTTTTAGAATTTTGCTTCTTTCTAATATATATTAGATATAAACTTAATTCTCTATATTTATAATATTTTTAAAATTGTATAAAATCTATAATATGCAATTAATTAAGTTTAAAAACAAAATTTATATATTGCAAAATTATATTTTGTTATAGTATAAATTACTTTTAAATATAGTATAAGTTTGATATAGTTTTATATTTGCGCAATTTAACTACTTGTTTTGCATATATATTATATATAAATTTAGTTTATATTTGATTTAAATCTTAATAGCAATATATTTTTTAATAATATTATTAATTTTTTTGTCTTCGAAGTCTTTATATTTTTTAACAAAAAAAATTCTTTTATATTTAAGAATTTTGCAAATTAAGATTAACAAACAATTTTGCAATAAATAAATAGAATTAAGATTTATTTTATACTTATTATATACTAAATATTTGCTAAATATATAAGCAAATTTCGAATTTTAATAATATTAATATTATTAAATTAAATACAATATTAAGTAATTAGAATATTAACAAAAATACTTCTATAAACAATTAAGAAAATTAAAATATATTAAATAATTAAAATTTTAATAGTTTTAACAAATTATTGCTTATAAAATTTAAAAAAATAAATTCTTTTTTATATTTTATATCTATTATATATTAAGTTAATATTTATTATATATAGAGTTTTATTAATATTAATAGAATTGCAATTATTTTCGAAAAATATAATTAAATAATTGTATTAAAAGTATAAAACTATTACAATATTTTAGTATATTTATATATATATTCAAAGAGAATTCTTTATTTTATATATAAAAAAAATACAATATTAATCGAAATTTTAATTAATATCTTTATTAAAATATTAATTAACAAATATATATTTAATATATATTTAATTTAAGTAAAATATAATTTTAATTTATATTAAAACTAGATTTAATTCTTTATTGTTGCAATTAACTTTAAAATTACTTAAATTACTTTTTTATTTTTAAAAATTAAAAAAAAAGATAAAATAAATAAAATTTAGTATTAAAATTTCAAATATTTTAAAATTAAATATTGCAAATATGTATATTTAGATATACTATATATATATTTAGTATACAATAAAATTAAGTTTAAAAATATTAATAATTTTTGATAATATTTTACTTAATTAATATATATAATAAATATTAATATACAATTAAAGTATTATATAGAAATTTATTATTATAGATTTCTTAAAAAATAGCAAAATCAATATATATATTATATATATTTCGAATCTATAACTTGCGTATACAAAAATTAAAAGTCTACTATATAGAAGATTTATAAAATAAACTTTTATTTTATCTATATTGTTTGTAAACTAATTTTATAAATTTATTAAATTAAATATTTTCTACTTTTTAATACAAAATTATAATATATAAATTAAATTATTAATACAAATTTAATATATATTAATATTAATTATTTTTGTATTTTAATAAATTACAAGTTATAATAATATACAAAAAACTATATTTTTATTAAATATCTAGTTTTTAAAAACTTTATTTGCAATTAGTTTTATTTTAATATAAGTTTAATATATACTAAATATATATAAAATTTAATTATTTTTAGAAAAATAGTAAAATTAAAATTAGTATATATAATATACAATTAAAAATCTATATTTTTATTAATTAAAAACAATTTCTATTTTTTATATTAATTATATACAAAAATTATACTTATTATTTACTATATTTTATTAAAATATTTCGAAAAATTGTTAACAATATAATTGCAACAATTAAATAACAAAATTTACTATTTTTAATAGCGCGTAAACTAAGTTTATATCTAATATATATATTGTTTGCGCTAAATATTTTGCAAAATATTTTGTTATTTCTTCTATTATATTTGATTTATACGCAAAATATAGCAAGATTGCTTTGTATTATATATATAATAGTCTTAATATAAAAAATTGTATAGCAATATTAATTTGCAAACAAAAATTTAAAAAGTTTTTTATTAAAACAATTTTAAAAAATTAGTTTATATTTAGTTTAAATATTATATAAATCTAGTTTATAATCTATAGAAGCTAAACAAAAATATATTTTTAATTAATTGTATTTTTTAGAAAAGCAATAGATTAAAAATATTATCTATTTTAATAAATATTCTTAACAATATATTGTTGTATATTGTATTTATACTTAGATTAAGATCTTTATAAATTAATTATATCTTAAAATAAATCTTATATTTAAATAGATTTAAAACAAAACAAATCTATACAATATTTTAAATTAAAATAAGAATTATTATTGTAAATTTAATATATATACAATATATATTAAGTATACGCTCAAATCATAATAGAAATTAATATCTATTGCTATATATAAATTAATATAGAGACTATTAAAAATTATTATATAATATTTATTAAAATATTTAAAGTATTAAAAGAAGTTGTTTGTTAAACTATTTAAATTTTTTATATTAATTGTAAAAATAAAAAGTTGCAAACTTTTACAATAGATATAAACAAAAAATAAACTCGAAATATACTTAATATATACTAGAATTACACAAATATTACTAATATTTTGTTTTGTTGCTTTATTTATAATACAATCTAATCTATTAGACTTGCTATTAACAACAAGCTATTATCTTTTATATAATATTAATATCTTAGTTTCTAATATTAGTTTTAATTTTATTTGATTATAATAAATTAATTGCATTTGCTCAAAACGTTATTGTTTTTTTTAACAAAAATAAATAGTAGATTATTTTCTTACTTAATTAACTCTAATTTGTTCTCGAAGTCTAATATTTTTTGCAAACAAAATATTAGATCAAATTATTAGAACTCGAGATAATTTGCTAGCATAAAAAAATATTATCAAATTTAGCAAAGATTTGAATTTCGCAAATATCAAGAAAATAAGCAAGTTTATTAAGAGTTTGATATTTTAATTGTATTTTAAAAATTATATCGAAAAGTAAATTTAATTGTAGCAACAAAAAACTTGTACTATAGATAATATTTAAGATCGAAGTTATATATTAAAAATTGTAGAAAAATATATAATAGCTAAAGAAAAATCGAGTTTTAACAAATTTTTTAATCTATTTGTCGATACAATACAATAAAGTATTATCGACTATTAGATTTGTCTTCTATTACAATTGAAAAACAAAAATATTAAATATGCGAGAAAATTATTTTTTAATAAGAAACTATTCGATACAAAACTACATTCTTGAATCTAAAATTTTGTTAAATATACGAAAAAAAACAAATATTTAAATATTAAAGAAAAAAAGCTACGCAAATTATATTTTTTGTTGCACGTAAAACTAATATATTTTAAGAATCTATATTATTTTGTTCGAACTTGCAAAACTCTTTGTTTACAACAACTAGATTTGCAAAAGAGTTCGAATTTACAAATATTTTAAGAATTGATATTTATAATAAATTTTAGCAACTACAACAATAGCAAACAATAGCAAATTTTTTAGTATTAAATCTTTTTGCAAACACGTCAATATTAAACTCTTTTATAGATATATCGATATTAAATTCTTTAATAGACATATTAATATTAAATTCTTTAGTAGACACTTCGATATTAAACTTTTTAACAAATATTTTAATTTGTAATTTATTGTTTATTGTTTTTGCGAATGTTGCTATAATTAATTTTGTTATACTATTAGTTACTTCTATATACAAGCAAAAAGTTGCAAACGAAATCGACAAAAAACAACTAAAAACAATAATTGAGAAACAAATAAAAACAATAATCGAGAAAAATATAATTATTAAGTTAAAGTCTAGAACTAATCGATTGTTGCAAATATTAATTATAAATAATATAATAGATTAGTTTATCTTAGATAATAAATTGATTAATAATAATATCGATTTACTTATTACACTTATAACTAATTAGAGAATTATAACAAAGCATAGAATATTTATATCTAATATAAAATATCGCTTTTAACAAATATAAGTTTGCGATAAAGTAATACGAAAGAATATATCGACAAAAATATTAGTTGTTAATTATACTCAAGATTCTATTACTTTAATTGAGCGTAAATTGAATAACTAACGTAAGAAATTAATAGCACACATAAATAAAAACTCTATTATATTGAATTAAATTAAGAAAAAAGCTTTAAAAATTTACAAAAAACAACAAAAATATTGCAATAGTTTTGCTTATTAATAGAAGAATATTGAGCAATTGTATGTTTGTTTAAATATTGTTTAAAAAGATCTTAATAAAACAATTATATATATTTGTAAAATAACAATATTTAAAGTGCTAGCACTTTAACAATTAATTGCAATTGTTGTTGTATTTTAAATTAAATTAAACAATCTAATATACAATTATATATTAAATAATATTGTAAATCTTAGTAAAATTTAAATTGCTCTTGAATTTCTTTTGCAAATAAATTAAATTTAAGTCGATTACAAAAGATCTTAGTCTTTTATTTTATTTTAAAATAGTGTTTGAATCTATTCGCAAATATTAGTGTAGACTAATTAGATATATAGCAATTGTACAATTGTTAAATACTTAATATTTGCTATCGACACAAAACAAAATCGATTTTAATTCTTATATTATTAATATTTATAAATTAATAAATCTTTAAAATTATACAATTTGTTTTGAACAAGTTTAAGATTTAACTTTATTACAATAATATATAATTTAATTGTAAGAATTTGATTTAAGAAGTTAAGACTATAGATAGACGTCTTATATAGAATTATTTATTGTTCAACAATAACAAGAGCAATTATATCTCTATTGTTATATTGTTATATTTAATTTAAATAAATAAAAACAAACTTAAAACACTTAAAATCTAGCAAATAAAAAATAGTATATCTAAGACAAAAATTGATTGTCTTAAAAACTAAATATATTTGAAATAAAATAGCAATTTGAAAAACAAATTCGAAACAATTATTTGCAATAAAACTTATACTATTAAGTCTCTCTTAGCTAAAACAACAATAGCGATACAATATTTAAATATTAATTTTTTTTTTTTTAATCGCAACACTTATATTAAATAGAGTCGACAACTTTCGAGACTATATATTATTGTTGCAATTGCGTTTGACAAAACAATAATAAAACAAAACTTTATTAAAGAGAGATATATTAATAGCAATAAATCTAAATAAAAATATAAATCTATTTGAATTAATAAACAATTACAAAAATACAAAATTGCGAATAACAATTAAGACTATAAATAAATAGATATTTTATTATCGAAATTTTGTTGTTATTAAAGAATTATATTTGTGTCAAATCTTCAAACAAATACTAATTTGAAAAACTAATACATTGTTAATTTTGTTCAAAAATAGAAAAATTATCGAAGATTTTATTTTATTTGTACAATTTTTGTTGCTTAATTGTCAATTTATAGATAAAGAGTATCTTTAGTATAAAAAGCTTAAAAAAAATCTTTTAAATAGATTAATTGTTGCAAAAACAAATATTAATACTAAATATAAAAAAAAAATTGTTGCAAATCTATTGCAAATTGCAATTTTTTTTAATATTTTCTAGTTTTTTAAAGTTAAACAATTACTTTAATCTTAAAGCAAAAAAAATAAAAATATTGTTTTAAGATTTCGACTTTTACTTAAAGTAATTAAAGTAATTATATTTGAATAAATAGTATTTTGCTATTTGTTTAAATAATTTTATTTTACAATTACAAAAGCTATTGTACAATACTCTTAAATTGCAAGCTTTAATATAGAAAATTTGTAACTTAATAAATTAATTCTTATTTGCAAAATACTTCGATTTCTTTATTTAATTGTCGAAGTCTTGTGCAAATATTAATCGATATATAGATTGTATAAAATAATAATAAAAAATTGATTTTTTTTGCATAATTAATCTTAATAATTTTAATTTATACTATTTTGAAACTTCTAGATATAAAGATAGCAATTCTTGCAATTTAATAAATTTTTGTCAAACAAGCTATAATTATAAAGAAATTTAACAAAAGAAATAAGCTTAAGATTTTGTTTAGTATTTATACAATAGCAAATATCAAATTAAATTTTTATAAAAAATGCTATTAAGTATATGTATCGAAAACTTTATATAGCAAAAATGTAATATATTAGTATATTAAACAAGCACAACGCTACAAAAATTCTTTTTCGATTGTTTAATTTTATAAGTATTAAATTAAAGAAATCTTTAATTTAAAAACTATTGTTAAAAATATTGCTAAAACAATTTCGAATATTATAATTACTCTTAATTAAAAGATATTTTATAGATAGAAAATAAACAAAAATACAATTAATTTAGATAGTTAAATTGTAAAAAAACAACATCTTGTTCAATATAATTTAACAAAAAATTCTATAAAAATTCTTTTATCGCAAGAGTTTATAATAGCAATTATAAAAATAGAGAAAAATAAAAAAATTATAATTTAGATATAGTTATTGTTTGCAAAAAACATTTATAAAGTTAATAGCAAACAAATTTCGATACTTTTGACAAATATCTTTATTTGCTCTTATACTTTATCTATAGATTATCTTTTTATTTAGCTAAAATAAAATCTTATTTCGATCTAAAACTACTAGAATGTATTATTTTTTCTCTTGCAATCTTTGTTGCTATTATTATCTTTTTTTTCGCAATCTTTGTTATTATTATTATCTTTTCTTTCGCGATTTTTGTTACTATTATTATTTTTTCTCTTGCAATTTTTGTTGCTATTATTATCTTTTCTTTTGCAATCTTTGTTGCTATCTTTTTTGTATTTCTCGCAATTATTTTGATTGTTATTTTTCTCTCTCTCGCAATACTATTTCCAATTATCTCTCTCTTTTAGCATACAATATAAAAGCGTGCTTTAACACTATTATATAGATAAAATCAATAATATATTTTCGATATTTCTAATAGATAGCTAGCTAGATATTAAAATTATTTAACAAAAGTCTTTTTATTAAATTTTGTAATTATAATCTTAACTATTTATAACAATTTGTATTTTTTTGCTTAATATATAAAGCAACAACTTGATAATTAATATTATAATTACTTTATCTTGTAAAGTAGATAAAGTAAATATTATTTTTTAATTTGTATAGAGTTACAACAATTTAGTATTTTTGAAAAGTTAATTAGTATTATTTATAGCGTTTTTCGATATTTTATTTATTATAGATGTCGACTTAAACTATTTTACAATATATTTAGAAAATATTTCTAATTAGAGCAAATTTTTTATCGATAGAGATGCAACAACAATTGAGCAAAGTCTTCGAGTAAATAACGTTAACTTTATTATAAACTTAATTAAGAACTTGCAAATCGAAACTATTAACAATAGTATTTTATTAAAAAAATATATAAATATTTTTTGCAAAAAAGTTTCTAAAAATAACAAAAAACAAATTAACAATAAAAAGAACAAAAAATTATTTATTATAAATTTTATTATTATTAGAAGACTTAACTAACTATATATTATTTATTAGACAAGTTTTAAATACAATATTTTACAAAATTTGCAATTAATATTTATTTGCAATCTTTTTAAAGATATCGATTTATCTAATAGTAAGAAATTCGAATTTATATTTTTATTTTTATTATTTTTAAAATTTATTTCTACTCTCTATTAATTTTTTAAGCGTTAAAGATTATTGTTTGTTTCTTTATTAAAATTATTATTAATAAAAAAGATAAAAGTACAAAACAATAAGAAACTTCTTTTATTGTTTTTCTATATAATATTTGCACTTTAATTTAAGAAATTTAATAATTCTAAAAAAAATTGTATATAATTAAAAGAAATTTTGCAACTTTTAAGACTTTTCGCAATTATATATAAGAAGTTTATATATTTTTTTGCAAACAATATTAAAAAAATTAATATTATAGAGTTTTTTTTTTGTCAATTAAATACTTTTAAATAGCAATTGTATTAATTTTTTTTTTTTTTCAATTAATGCAAAAAATGTTGCAAATAATTATTAAGAAACAATTCTTAAAAACAATACAATACAAGAATTAAAAAAATAAACAAATTAAATATCTATTCTAAATATATTAATATAAATTAATAAATCTTATTAAAACTATATTGTTGATTATATTTTTGCAAAAAAAGATATATTTTAAAATAGTCGAATATATAAATAACAACAATTTTATTAAGTTTTAATATTCTTTTTTGTAAAACTTTTCTATTAGAATTAATTTTAAAAATATATTTTATATTCGATATAACAAGCTAATAATTTCGAAAGATATATTTTGTATTAAAAGCTTATTATAAAAATACTATTACAAAAAAGTTATCTTTATAGATAGAAATTGTAAAAAAAATATCTTAATATTAAACAAAATTGTAATTACTTTGCAACTTGTTGCAAATATTAATTATTTATTTGCGCAAAACTTTGATTTAATTCTATACAATTTTTAGAAGTTATTTTTTATTAAGAATATAATTGTAGAAATATAATTACTAAATTTGAATCGACAATTACTAATTTATATAAATCGAAATTACTTAGAAGAAAAGAACAAGATCGAAAAAATATATTAAAACAATTAATACTATATATAAAGAGTTGTATTTTAATACAAATACAAAATTTAATTTCTTTAATAACTATATTTTATTAAAAATAAATTTAAGATTAATTATTTTAATTGCGAAAAACTTGTTAAGATATTTAGCAAATTTTATATTTTTTTTTCTTACTTTCTTTTTATTAACAATTTCGAAATATATAAAAATATATATTGTATACTTAAAATCTTCTATATAATTTTTGATTGTTTTTTGTACTCTAAATATAGAAAATTTGTTAATATTTTTACATTAATTTTAAAATCTTATAAAACAAATATTAAAAATATAATAGAAATCTTTAGTAGATTTATTTGTAAACTTAATTGTAGAATACTTATAAAAATTAACAAAAAAAAGAAATTTGTTTGTGCATATTGTATTTTTTTTCTTAAAAATATATTTTAATAAATTAATAATACTAGTTTCTTATATTATAGTATCAATATAGATTGTTAAATTTGTCTTTGTTTAAAATTTAAATATAGCAATTTAAAATATAATATAATTAACAACAATAAATATTATTAAAAAATTACTTTGCAACGCAAATATATTTAAATTTTTGTTAACAAAAATTGCAAAGAATTTGTTTAAAAAACTAATATAAAGATTAATATAATATTTGTAACACGTTTTACTTTAGTACTAAATTTAATTTTATCTTGTCTATATAATATTTTACACTTAAAATAGAGAGATATAAATAAAATATTGTATAGCTTTTTTATTACTATTGTTTTAAGTAAAAGTAAAAAAACTTTGTATTTTAAGATATTTTAGAATTTTTGATTTTTTGTTAAATAGCTCTATATTTAAAATCTTATATATTATATTTATTCTTAATTTTTTTTCGAATTCGATTATACAAATCTTCTTTTTTCTTTTATTTTTTGTAAATATATTATAGAGTTGTAATTTCGAGTTTTATTTATAGTTATTGTTTCTCGAATATTAAGCAAAAACAATATTGTAATTCGAGAAATTATAAAGATATTTAAAAAGATTGTTTATATTAATATATTTGTAGAAAGTTAATACTATATAGATTTCGCATATTTGAATAAAATTATTATTAATAGATAAAAAATATATTAATTGTTAATAAATTGCGTAATCTTAGTTGCAAAAAACTTCAATTAGACAAAAAACAATTATAGAGTTTTTAACAAAAAGATTAAGAAAAAAAATTAAATAATAATAGAAATACTTTTAGTAGTTGTTGAATTAGATAATTTAGTTTTTCTTTTAACGCAATTAACAAAAAGACGCAAGTAAAAAGAACAACTATTTTTAGAAAACAAGTTTAAAAAGCTATTGAGTTTTCTTAATATTTATATTGATTTGCATCTTGCTAACATAACGTGTAAATATAGTACAATAATAAATTTAAACATATTAATAGAAAAAATAAAACACATATAAGTAAAAATCTAGATATTAGAATGTTATTGAATTTTTGCGTAAAATCTTTAAGATTATAGTTAATTATACATTATTTGTCAATCTAATAAAATATCTTTTTGCTAGAGATATTCTTAATTAATTAGTTTAATTAGATTTTGTTAAAATCTAAAATTACAATTATTTTGAATTAATTAAAGTCTTGCGCATAGTTTATATATTGTATCTATTATTAATATAAAGCTTCTTTTTAATAATTAAACAAGTCTTCGACTACAATAAAGTAAATAATGTCAAAATTAGTATTTATCGAGTACAAGATAACGCTACGTATAGAAATTTCTGATTGTTAATTAAAATCTATCAATTGCAAAAACAACTTTATATTAATTTGCAAACAAACTTAATAAAATTTTCAATTTAATATATTTTTGTGTAGAAACTAATAGATATCTATAAGCAAGCAATTAAGATTAAAGTTCTTAATTTTAATTCAAGATTTCTTAAATAATATTAAAGAGTAGCTTATATCAATTTGTTAAATATCTTATTTCTATAAAAGTTATACTTAATTGATATATTTTAGACGTAATTGACGCTATATTTATAGCGTTAAAGACTTCGTAATAGTAAAATCAAAATATATAAAAAATCGACTTGCGCAATACTTTACGCATAATTTTCGAGAAAAAAGATATAGATTTTTGATTATTAATTTAATAAAAATATATTTGAATAATAAGAATAATATTTAGTTTTTAATAGATTCGATTCTTAATTTTCTAGTATTAAAATTGATATCGAAGCAACGTATTTGCAATATTTGAGATCTTTTCGATTAAAATATTTATCTTATCGAAGCATCTTAAGAGTTCGACTAATAGATAGAAGAGAAAAAACAATATCTAATATATTATATATAAAGAGTAAACTATTTGTAATTGCGAAAGAATGCAACGCGAAAATAAAGATAGCAAAAGAACTTTTAAATATATAAATAATCAACAACTTTGTTAGAATTAATAAAGAAAATTGACAAATAATTGTTGATATCAACTAAGTAATAATAAGATAGTAGAGCAAATACGTATCTATAGATTGTTAAGAAGATTGTCGATTTGATTTTTAATCAAATAAGTATCAAATTGCAATTTTTATTCAATAGAAATTTTAATAAAACAAATCTAGTATTTAACAGAATCAAATCTATTATCTAGTCGATTTAAAGCTGCTTTCTAATAGTTGTTCAATCTCTATCTACTTAATCTTGAGTTTTAAACTGACGCAACAATCAATATTTAATAGTTGTCTAATTAACATCTAACTATATTCAAAAGCTCTAACAAATATTAAACTAGTAAAAAATAGTCGTAAAACAAATAGATAGTAGTTAACTAACTCTCTGCTATCTAACTTACAACGATTTTCAACCTGGTAGTAAATAACCTGTAGTTACATGTAAGTAAATTAGCAAATAAGATTTGCTTTTGTTCAAATTAAAAGAAGTATTGTAATTCTCTTCTATATATATAGTAAATATAAGTATAATATATACAAATCTTAGATTCTCTTTATTAGAATCGACTATTATATTTAATTTCTTATTATTATAAGCAACTTTTTTTTGTTAGCTATATATATACTAAATATAAATAGAATATAAATCTTTAAAAGTTTTCGAGATTTTAAATATACTACTATTATAAGATTTTTTTACTTTTTTACGTTTTTTTAATACTAGTATATACTTAGTATAGACTAAATCTAAAATATAATTAAATAATCTATTCGAAGATTCGATATTTATAATAGATATATTAATCTATATATAGTCTAAATATATACTAAGTATAGATTAATATAATAAAATATACAAAAAAAAGTTTTTCGATTAAAGTACTAGTATAGCGCTAAAAATAAATTAGCGTAAGTTTAGTATATTTTAAAACTAAGTTAAAAATATATTTTTTGCAAATATCTTTTAAATTAAGAGACAAGTATTTAAAAGAAAACAACAAACAATAATTAATTAATAACTCTAAAAATTGTATTAATATAAATCTAATATTAATTAAATCTATATATAATTAATATATTGTCGAAGTTTTAAATTATAAAATAAGCATTTATATATATAGTATAAGAATAGAGAAAATAAGAGATAAACTAAGTATATAACAAATATAAAATAAATTTATTTTGCAATAAAAGTATATATCGAAAACAATTGCAAATTCTTAATTATAACAATTGTTTTATATAAGTTTAATATATATTTAATATTAATCTAACTTATATAATATACTTTATATTATTTATATATTAATAGATAATTATATTAATTATATATTTGTATTTATACAAAATATAAGTTTAGCTTAGACAAAGTATATAGAAATTATACTTCGATTTTGTAAAGTAATTTGTATTTTGTTATTTTTTGAATCTAATTTAAAACTTTATAGTATTAAATTAGTATAAACTAGATATATATTAAATATAGAAAAGATGTATTTTTTTTTTCAAGATAACGTATATTTGAAAAAATATTTTTTGTATTAGAATTTGCAGCTATATATATTTAGTATATATATTGTATATAATTAATTAAAATATTTGTTTATTTGCTTTAGTATAATATATTTTTTAATAATAATGTAACTTAATTTTAATTTTAATTTAGTATATATTAAGTATAAATAAAACTACAACTATATATACAAATAATTAACAATTAAAAGCAATAAAAATTATCTTATATATTTAATTAGTTAATACTATTATACAATTATATTTGCTAATATTTAGTATATATAGAGTTGCAATTAAATTTATACAACTTATATACTTGTATTAAAGAAAACAATTTAAGTTTTAGAATTTAATACAACTAATAATATTTAATATATACTAAATTTAAATTAAATCTATATATAAATTATCTATTATTTTTCGAAAATTTAATAGTAGATATTGCTAATATTTAGTATAAGCTAAATTACAATAAGAAATATCTTTTTATTAGATTTGTTATTTACTTAGTTAAATCTTATATATACTAAATATAAACTTAGTATATATCTAATATAGAATTATATTATAATTAAATATTTATATTTAGTTACAAAATTGAGATTCAAATTAGAAAAAAATTCTTAAATATATAATTAATATATACTAGACAAAAGCGTTGTATATACTATACTTATTATAGTAATATTTTAGAGAAAATAGATTTTGCGTATTTGTTATATCAAAATTGTTGTAATATATTCTAATATTAGCAAACTAAATTGCAACAATATTTATACTAAATATATACTAAAATAATAGAAGCAATAAAATTAGAAAATATACTAGACTTATACTATAAATTTATTGATAAAATTAGAAGTATATATTACAATAATATAGATAATTAGAAAAGATAAAAATAGAAAACGCAATAATTGTATTTTAATTTTACAAAATACGCTAGAAAGTTAGCGCATAACTTGTGCAATTCTATTTATTTTTAGTATATACTATAGTAATACTAAATCTATATTTAAATTGCATTTTGTATAGACGTGTCGAAATTATATATTTAAAATTAAGATAATAGTTTTTTTTTAATAGTTATAGACTATATTAAGTATATATCTAGTTTATTCTAAGTTTTAGAAATCGAACAAAATTATAATTACTTAATATATTAAAATAATCAATTTCTATACTTAGTATATACTAGATATATATATTTTCTTTTTAATATATTTTTAAACTTTCAATCTTTTTGCTTAATTTAGTACAATATATATAAAATATAGATTTAATATAAATAAAACTTATTTCAAATACAAATTTCTTATTTGAAATAAGTTCTAAAATAACAAGATTATAGATCTAGTATATATTTAATATATACAACTTGCAATAGAGACGTCTTTTCAAACTTATAATTTTTGCTTTATTTAGCACGCTCTATATTGAGCATAGACTAAGCATAGATAGAGTTTATTCCGAATAGAAATTCCTATTCGAAATAAGCTTGTCCCGAATAAGAAATCTGCACCCAGAATAAGCTATATATCTAGAAGATTAAAATATTTGTATTTTAATTTTTTGCAACTCTTTTTTGTTTATTTTGTTATCTATTTTTGCGATTATCTTGTTGACAATCTTCTTGTTTATTGCGTTAACTCTAAGTAGATAACAACAATTAATTATTAAATATTTGAGTTTAAATATACTTAAAATCGAATAACTTGCAGTAAATTAATTTCTTAAAGACTTGTTTATATTGTTGCAAAATAATAGAACGCTATAAAGTTTTTGTTTATATTTTATTTAAGATACTTAATAATTGTTTTTTAGACTTTACTATTGTTAACTCTTAAACGCGTAAAAAATTGAATAGTAATAACAAAGAAGCTTTTTCAATAACTATAACTTTGTTATTATTGTTTCGATTTATATAATTCTTTTTTTCTTTTTCTTTTATTTTTTTAACAATTTGTCTCGACATTTTTATAAATCTTTAATAAGAATATATATTTTATAACTTTAATACGCGATTATTTGTCTAATTGTATAAGCAATTTTAAATACAATAAATATACAAAAGACTTATAGTTGTTGTAAAAATATAAGAGCAAGTTACAATTGCTATAGATTGTTTAACAATATAAAGATATTAATCTATTATTATTTTAAGAATTACAAGACTTACAAAGACAAAAAAATTATACAAAAAAGATTAATATCGAAACTTTTTTAATATATATATTTTTGTCTTTTTAAGTTTGTTGTTGTAGTTATAATACTAATTAATAAGAAGTTGTTCTAATTTTATTTTTATTAAGAAGAGATTATTAATCGAAAACTATAATCTTTGCTTTAGAGCATATAGTTTATCTTGGATATAGATTCTTACTCGGAACAAACTTATCCCAAGTAAGAATTTCTATTCGAGATAAGCTTTGTCTATACTTAGTCTATACTCAATATAGATTATATTAAATAAAACAAAAAGATTATAAGTTTAAAAAGACGCTCTTATTGCAAGTTGTATATATCAAATATATACTAAATCTATAATCTAATTATTTTAAAACTTATCTTAAATAAGCAATTTGCAATTAAGATAAACTTTGTTTATATTGCGTCTATACTTTATATATATTGTACTAAATTAAGCAAAAAGATTAAAAGTTTAAAAAAATATATTAAAAACAAGTTGAATATATCTAGTATATATTAAATATATAAATTAATTATTTTATTATATTAAGTAATTATAATTTTGTTCGATTTTTAAAACTTAAAATAAACTAGATATATACTTAATATAATTAATAGCTATTAAAAAAAAACTATTAACTTAATTTTAAATACGCAATTTCGATGTATCTATATAAGATATAATTTAAATATAGATTTAGTATTGTTATAGTATATATTAAGAATAAATAAAGTTGTGCAAATTGTATATTAAGTCTTTAATATATTTTTTAAAATTAAAGTATAATTGTCGCGTCTTTTATCTTTATCTTTTTTAAATATTTGTATTATTATAATATATACTTCTAATTTTATTAATAGATTTATAGTATAAATCTAGTATATTTTTCAATTTTATTGCTTTTATTATTTTAGTATATATTTAGTATAAATATTGTTACAATTTAGTTTGTTAATTTTAAAGCATATTATAATAATTTTAATATAACAAACGCACAAAATTTGTTTTTTCTAAGATATTACTATAATAAGTATAGTATATATTATACTTTTATTTAGTATATATTAATTATATATTTAAGATTTTTTTTTAATTTAAATTTAAATTTTGTAACTAAATATAAGCGTTCAACTATAATATAATTCTATATTAGATATATATTAAGTCTATATTTAGTATATATAAGATACAATTAAGTAGATAATAAATCTAATAAAAAGATATTTTTTGTTATAATTTAGCTTATATTAAGTATTAACAATATCTACTATTAAAACTACAAAAAATAATAGACAATCTATATATAGATTTAATCTAAACTTAGTATATATTAAATATTATTAATTATATTAAATTTTAAGATTTTAATTGTTTTCTTTAACTTAAATATATAAGTTGTATAAATTTAGTTGCAACTCTATATATATTAAATATTAGCAAATATAATTGTACAATAGCGTCGACTAATTAAATATATAAAATAACTTTTATTGTTCTTAATTGTTAGTTATTTGTATATATAATTGTAATTTTATTTATATTCGATATATACTAAATCGAGATTAAAATTAAGTTATATTATTATTAAAAAACGTATTATACTAAAGCAAATAAGCAAATATTTTGATTATTTATATATAACGCATAAGTTAAGTATATATAGCTTCGAATTTAAATATAGAAAATATTTCTACAAATATATGCTGTATAGTTAGATCTTCGAATATTTCGACAGTTTAACGCTAGTTATACTACGATAGAACAACGATTAAAACGTAGTCGTTCTTTGATTAAACATCGATTAAACAACGGTTGTTATACTGTTTTCTTTTCGTAATTGTGGTTTTTGCACGATTGGATTACGATTGAATTACAATTAAACTACTGTTAAACTACAATTGCGTCTAAATTTTTTAGAAGATACTTGATTTTAGTTTGTTGAAAAGCGATAGATTAATAGTTGAATAGCAATTTAATTATCGATTGAACAACTGTTAAATACATCAACAATTATCAATTGCTACAAAATTATAAAAGATTTTGCAACAATTGATAGTTAAAAATCAAATTAATAGATAGAAAATCGATTAAGCAACAATTGAAAAATAGAATTGTATTTAATATTTTTAGCTAACAACTATAAGCATTATTGTTGTTAAACTCTTATTGCAAAAGACTTCTTATTATTATCGCGAGAGTCTTTTTTGTCGCATGCTTATAGTTTCTCTTATATATATTGATTTGTCGCAAAAATTTTTTGCATTATTCGTAGTCTTGCTATTTACTTGTCTATATAGTATTTAAAGTTTTTTGTTATATTGTTTCTTATAGATATATTATATCTCAATTATATTTTAACAAATATTAATTTGTATTCTTTGTTGTTTGTCAATCTAACTTGTAGAAAGCATCGATAATATATATGTTGTTCAAGATAAAAGCAAGAAGTTTGTAGATATATTGTGCAAGAATCTATTAATACACAAAAAGATTTAAAACAAAATTGTGCAAAAAATTATACAAAGAATTTTTATTCTTATATATTTGCTATATAATGTCTATTATAACAAAGATATATTTTAAATAACAATATAGATGCAAGAAATACTAACTTAAACAACTCTTTTTAACTTCAATTATTATATAGTTTTCTATATTGTATACGCGTCGATTATTGTCTCTAATACGTATTAGTTTAACTATAATTATAAGAAACGTATCTAGAATATTAACTCATTAATAAAGACAATTCTGTTGTATTACTTAAAGTACTTAAAATCTAAATCGACAACTTGTTTATTGTAGTTTTGCATATAAATATTTAGTAATTTCTAAATAAAGAAATACTAAAACAAAAGTCTTAATAGATTCGATTTTGTATTTATAGCAAACGCGTCGAAGAGTTTGAAATCAATTAAGAACAATTAAACTTATCGATATAAATTATTACAAATTATTGTATAAACTCTATTTATATTCTTGTCGATTATTTGTTTATTTAATAACAAAAAATTTCTTATTAACAATAGACAATAGTTTTTAAACAATATTAAAGTCTCTATTAATTTCGAATATATTTTTTAAGATTTAGTAAGATTAAGATATATAGACTAACTTATAATATTACGCGCAAAAAAATAATCTATAAGATTTAATAATGTTGCGTAATCTACTATAGTTTTAAAGAATCTAAAAAGCGTGTTAGTTAATACAAATTTATTTAAATATTATTTATATATATTTTATCTTATATATTAAAACGTTTATATTTATAATCGTAATATATTCGCGCATTATATTAGCAATATAAAGATTAATATATATATTTAACAATACAAGAAGTTTCTAAAATTTATTATTTTTAAATTTACAATCTCTCTTTTTCTTAATATTTGCAAAAGACTTTGATAATTGCGCACGTTCTTAAAGTAATAAAACATTGTTCTCAAAATTCTCGAATTTACTATTAACCACTTTAGAGAGCATATTTTTTAAAATTTTATTCTTTTTATTTGCTTTGTTAGCGTTATTTATATTATTGTTATTATTACAAGAGATTTTCTCAAAAATCTTTTCAAAGTTTTTTGCAAATTGTTTCGCAAAATCTATAGTATACTAAATAAGAATCTAATATATTTATCGACTTGTTACTATTATATAATGTAGATTTTCCAAATAGATATATTGTTAACTTCTTATTAATGTGTTAATTTTTGCTATTGTATTAAAAATTTTAATAATCTTGCGCGCATTAATATTATTTCTAGATATAAATCTAAAAATCTTCTATATATAGTTTATATTAAATTAAATACTTGTAGTATAAGAATACAAAATAAAAGAAATTAACAAAGAAGTTTGTTCGAACTCTAACAAAAATTAAAATTAAATATAGAATATAAAAGATTGTATACAAAATTAATCTAAAAAAAAGCAAAAATACTAAAATATCTTAATATAGAATTAATCTTTTTTCTTGCTAAGTATTGTAGTAATTAACAAACTTTAAAAAATTCTACTTAATTCTTGTTACTTAAAATAAGATACGTTATAAGTTTAAAACAATATTAGATTAAATAAAAAAATCAAATACTAAATTACTAAAATATCGATTTTAATTTCTATTTTCTACAAATAGATTGTTTTGTTTTTATTAATTAAGTCTTTTGTGTATTCTCTTTAATTAATAGCTTTTCAATAATATTTTCTATTGCTAACAATATCGAATTCTAAATCTTTTTGTTTCTTTTTAAAATAGTAGCAGATTTAATAGTCTATTTGCGCAAAATAATAAGAAAATTCTCTATTGTAAATCTGTTATAATATATTGCTAAGCAATGCTATCTTAAAAACGCAAACAAATATAATTTCTTTATTAATAGTAAAATCGACTTCTCTATTCAAATTTCGTATAGACTTAAAAATAAATTTTACTATATTCTCGATATTAATTTTGTAAAATTTTAATATAAAAGTAAAGATATTTGCTATCTTATATTGCTTCTTATAAGTTAAAGCAACAAGTATAAAATAAAATATCTTAAGAAAACAATAGTTGTTTCGATAAATCTCAAAATTGTCTATAAAAAGAAAATAATAAAATAATAAATAAGATTTGTTAAAGACTTTAAGAAGTTTTTTGCAATTAAAATAATCTATTTTAAATTTATCTTAAGTTTAATAAAATTGATATACAAATTAAACAATAAAAGATTTTATATTTAAGATATATCGAATATAGTTCTCTTTAATAGATATAGAATTTTTGTTCTTCTTATCAAAATCTCTATTAATATAAATACAAAGATACTTATTAATCGAAGTAAGAGATATACTAAGTTTGTAATTCTCGATAATAAAGAATTTATTATTCTTGATAATAAAATTTTTATTAAAACTCTTTAAAAGAAAATAAATATTGTCTATAACAATCTAAAATTCGAAAACTATCTTATTTTGTTTTTTAAGTTTAATACTTTCTTCTCTATAATTTTTGTTAATAAAGATAATACAATTATACTAATATATAAAGTTTGTATTTGATTTAATCTTTAGAATATTTTTAGAAATTATAATTTTGCGCTTTGAGATATAACAAATATTTTCAAAGATAAATCTAATAAAAGAATTTTAAAATTTTAAATATTAAAACTTAATAAATTTGTCGACTTAATATACTATATTAAAGTGTATTTTAATTTGCAATTCAATAGCAAATAGAATTGTTTGTATAAAATTAAAAGACTTATATTAATATTGCTATATTAAATACTTAACTTGCTCTCTTTGTTGTCGATTTTTTAGCTTTTTAACAAGAAAAAATAATTTCTCTATTGTAATCTTAATTGCTTTTCGCATCAATTGCAAAAGAAATATATATTATTAAATCTAATACTTTAATATATCGAATTTTCTTAAGAGAGTATATATAGAATTGTTAACTTCAATAAAAGTATTATCTTTTGCAAAAAATTTTGATATTTAAAGAATCTCTCTAAGTTTAATATAGTTAACTCGAGAATTATTTAACTTCTCGAACTATAGATCAAATACCAAATAAAATAATAATAGTATAATGTTTTTTTTTCTTGTTTCTTTACAATCTCTTCTTTCGAATTGTTCGACAATATAGATAAGATAGTCTTAATAGACAAATAATATAATAAAAAGCAAAAATAAGAATTTACAACAAAGACAAACGCTATAGAAAACTTCTTCTTGCTTTTGTTTTTGCTTTTTAGATTTTTTATATATTAATATAAAGTAAGACTCTAAATCTTTTAAAAAATATTGTAATTATTACTCTAAACTAATTAGCAAGTATTTAAGATACAAAATTATATTTACTAGAAAAAGTCTTAGCAACTTAGCTTTAATTTTAATTTTTAATTTATATTTTATCTTTAATAATATATCTATTTTCGATAGTACTTTTTGCTTTATTTTTGTCAATAAATTTTTATCAATATATATCAAATTCTCTTTATTATTGCTAATTTCTATTATTTTTAAATTTCGCGCAATATTATATTTTGTTATACTTCTATCTTTATTATTACTGCAAAAAGCTTTCTTTTTAGTTATTTTATTATTGAAATTGTTGTTTTTGAAGACTTCTCTTTTAGCTATATTAGTATCTTAACTATTGTTGCAAAAGACTTCTAATTTGTAGAAAGATTTAGATATTTAATAAATAAAGTTTTTTATATAGCTCTTTATATAGTCTCTCTCTAAATTGTTTGTTAATTTTTTTGCAAAACAAACTTTCTTTTTATTGCTTTGTATTGTAGATATCTTATTAAAAAAGTTAAATCAATAAAAAGAATTGTAAATTGTAAAAGAATTAATCGATAAAATAATATTAGAGAGCAAATAGTTATTAAGTTGAGAAATATTAATAGTAGAAATAGAATTGTCTATAGTATATATAAGTCTTGTCAATGCATCAATATAGCGACAATATAATATTCGAGACACTATAATAATAATTTTAATCTTTAATAGTCGATAAAGATAGAAAAAATAAGCAAAATTGTCGATTTTGTAAAGAAAATTGCAATAACTAAAAATTACTTCTTATTGTATTAATTTACTAAAGTTATTGATTTATTAATCTAGCTAGACTAACACATATAGTTTGAATTTTAGCTTTTAGAAATTCTATACTAATATCTATAAATAACTTTGTCTATATAACTATTGCAAATAATAATCGATCAATTTTTTTAATTTTTTTTTCTCTCTCTTTAGTGCTTAATCTATTCTTTGTCGAAAGCTTTAATTATTATTATATATTATATATATCTTTTTATATAATATTTGTAATAGATATATTGCAAAAAACTTTTGCAATCTTAAATCAAGAAACTAATTAAGTTAAATTAGTAGCTATTATATTGCACACAACAATAGCAAACACTTATTTCAATCTCTCTTATTTATTAAATATTTATTCTTTTTTTGCTTTTAATATAATTCTTTTGATAATTGTTTTTACTTCTAGTATATTAGAGATTTTATTCAATACAAAGACAACATCTTTTAATCAAATCAATTTCGATTTTTGTTAAATTTAATTTTTAATATCGATAGTTGTATTTAAATCTTCGATCTCTAAATTCTTAAAAATTGAGCAATTAAATAAAGTTATTATTTTTAGAATAACTTTGTTTATAATTTGATAAAACTCTATATTTGAGAAAATATTATACAAATAATATTCGAGAATATAAATAATTGTTGCAAAACTACTTATTTGTTAAAATTAATAAATATATTAATTTTCGATTAAGATATTGTAGTATAACTTTAAAAAATATATCTATTAATATAGAGATTGCAAATTTAGTTTAATTAAGTCGAAACTATATATAAAAATCAAAACTATTTTTGCAATTAAATTTTCTATAAAGATCTAAATAACTTGTTTTTGCTTAGTTTTTATTTAATACAAAGCAAGAAAAATAATTTTAATATTAACAAATTAAAAAAGTATATATATATAGAGTGCAATTTTAGAAAACTAATAAAAGATGTCTATCTTTTCTTAATTACAAACAATCTATAAAATAAAATATTAATAAAATATTTATTAAAGACTTTAGAATACAACTTTGTCAAAAACTTTATATAGTATTAAAATATATTAAAGTCTTTTGCAATATTTGCAGAAAAAGTTTTTTGCAACAAAAGATACTTACTTAACTACAAAGATTGCGCAATAGCGTTTGCATTTTTAATATTTCTTTTAGTATTCTCTTTAATATAATTAGTTAAGTCTCTAGTATTAGTATTGTTAAATACAATTTATTAAATTATTCTATATAATAGTTGTTCTTAATAAAGATTATTTTGATATTATTAATTTTAAGTTTGTTTGTCTTGTTAATTGCTAGCAATTAATTTTATAATATAAGTATAGTTAACTTTCGAATTATATCGAGTATAATTTTTTTTTTCTTTAATTTTTCGAAAACAAAAGTAAATAGCTTTTCGATAAATATATTTTCGAGTTATTAATATTTGATCTTTTTATTCGATAAATAATTGTAATAGACAAATATAGCTTAAATCTTTAATAAATAATTATCGATTACTTTCTCGATTTTAAAAGAAATTATCGATAAATAAATACAACAAATTATATATCGCTTTTATATCTAATAGATGCGATAATCTTTTTAAATATTACTTTAGCATAAGTTATATATTTAGTAATTAACAACGCTAGAAATAACACGTAATCGAACAACAAAATAATTGTTTAATAAAAAGTACAAATTAATAGTTAATTCGACTTTTATTTTTTTTAAAATCTAAGAAATCTATTAGAATTCGCTATTAGTATACTTAATAAACAATAAAAAATCTTTGATATTGTTCGAATTGTTAGATATTAAAATTTCAATAATTAGAATATTAAACAAAATAGAAAACTATTGCAGAATATAATTGCTATACAATATTAAAAACTTTAAGAATTGCGTCTTATCGACAATATTAATATTAAAACAATAAAACAAATTGCTCGACTACTTAATATCGAGCTTAACAAATACTCGATTTGCAATTATATAAATTTAGTTATTCTCTATTTGTTATTTCTGTTAAATTTTAGATTTGTAACAATATGCTTATATAATAAAACTAAATATAACAATAATGTTTGTTTGTTTCTTGCAATTGTCGAAGATTTTATAGTTCTTAGTTAAATACTTGTTAATAGTTAACTTATTTGCTACTAATCTATATTGTTAAATGTTCTTATAATACTTTTTTACGTCGAATTGATCTAATACAATTAAATAGATTTGTTTAATTTATTAATTAATAAGAGTTTTAAGTACAAGTATTAAAGTTAATCGAGTTATTAATCGAGATTTGTACTGCATAGTATTAAAAAATCTTTGTTTCTTTATTTGTATATATATTAGTCTAGTATAGCAACAATATTTAGTATCGCTAAAGACTTTACTATTTGTTTAACAATACAAAAAATTCAAAACAAATTATAGTTGCAAAAAACTTTTTTAATAGAAGTCTCTTGCAATATAGAATAAATTAAAAAAGTTTTCTTAACAAAACTAAAGTTTTTAGCAAAATAACTTATTTATAGCAAATAGATTACAATAATCTAAATTTTATTAAAATTTATTATATTTGTTAAAATATAGTCTCGAATAGTAAAATTTAGTAAGAATTTGTATATTATCTTAATTGTAACAAATTGTTAAAAATATATAGTTTAACTTAATACTATTTCTAAAATTCGATAAATAGTTATTTCAAATTTGCGCTATATAATTTGTAATAGAGAATAGCTTATCTCTAAATTGTCTTTTTAATAGTTTTTATTATTAACAAATTGCTGCTATTTGTCGAACTCAATTGCGTAAATTTTGTCGAAAAATTGAAAAATAAAGTAGTTTTAATCTATTTTAATAGCTATTATTTTGAATTAAGACTAAGACTTTATATTAGCAACATAATAAAGATTTTGTATTATTTACTTAATTTGTTTCTTAATTTGCAACTATTTAACTGTCTCTACAAGAGTTATATCAATTAATCAACATATTTAAAAACAATAGTTAATATTAAATTTATAACTATTGCACTTCAATTGCATTTGTTGCGCATTAATAAGTTATTAAAAGAATTTAACAATTAAGTTAAGATTGTTGTCTTTAATAGTAGATAGTATAAAAAACTTTTTGTTATTAAACATTACTATAGTATTATTAACAATTGTATCAAAATTTTTCTAAGAAAACTACAAACTATCTTTAGATAAAGATAAATTTGTAATAATCTTATTTAAATTATATATTTCGAAAATAATTGCAAAACAATCTAAAAAATCTATCTTAAATTTCGACAATATAACAACAAACTAAACTTAAAAAAACAAGTCAAATAACTTAAATTGTTTTTTAGAGAATTTAGTTTTTTGCAATATCGACTTCTTAGTTGCATGCGTAGAAGTTAGATAGTATTTAGCGTACTTAACAAGAGTTTAAAACTAATTGTTAATAATTGTATTTGTTAATCTTTTTTCGAAAAAAAAATCTTTAAAGTTTTTTGTATTGTTTTTTCGAAATTTGTAGAATAGCAAAGCTAGATAGTTTATTTGCTATTAATTATTTCAACTTTTCGAATATTTGTTCTTAAAGAATTTATTGTTGTTTAATAATTTGTTAACAATAAAACAAGCTTTTATTAGATTAATACTTATTTTATATTGACGCAAAATATTTTTGTCGTTTGCTATTTTCTAAATAGATTAGATTTACTTTTCGACATACTTTATAAAATAAAATAAAAAATATCTATAAAAGTCGATTATATAGATTTTTATTTTCTTAATATCGACAAAATCTAGAATCTTTTGCAATTTCTTAAAATAATACTATACAATAGCTAGATTACAAATATCAATCAATTAATAAATTATATTAAAAATACTTAAGAATATATAAAATATAGATTTGTATTGCAAAAAACTATTAGTACTATAGACTCTATAGAAGACTTCTATTATATTTATTATAAATTAAAAGTAAAGTCTTTTGTATAGTAATTTAAGTAATAGACAAACAAAGATAAGAATTTTTTAATACAAAAAATAAAAAAGTCTTTTGCAAAGCGCTCTAAGTTATTAAGATAGCTTAATACGTAGATTAGTATATTTGAGATTTAGAGTAAAAAAATTCAAATTCTCAACTACTTACTTTAAAAATTCTTATATCAATTTAATAATAAAGATCTCTATCTACTTTGATAAATTGTAATAGTTTCAACAAATATATATAGAAATTGTAATTTGTACTTTTCAAAACTTAAAACAAGTTGTTGTTAGAAAAATAAAATATAAATAGTTGAGAAAATTATAATAAGAATAAAGAGACTATAGTAAATATAAAAATAATAAATCGAAACTCGATATTGCAATAAATAATGCAAGTAAATTTATCAATTTCAAATAAAAAGCTATCGAAAAGTCTTATTGTATTATTTGTTTATCTTACTCTAAATAAATAATTTAAGAAATTCTCTATATATAACAAGTTTGATTAAGACAATATATTTATACAATATCTATATTGCATTAAAATCTTTAATTATAATATTCAAATATTCTTTCTTAAACTCTTTTGATTCTCTTTAGATATCAAAAATCTATATATCGAAATATCAAAAATTAGAACTTATTATATCTACTCGTCTTTCTTTTGTCGATAGAATTTTCTTATTCTATATTTATATCTCTTCTACTCTTATTAAGAGCTTTAAATAGCTTTAATATTTTTTTGTATCTCTTGCGTCTATTTCGAGCTTAATAAAATAAATTATAAAAAACTTTTATTGCAAAAAACTTGTATTGCAAAAAACTTGTATTGCAAAAAACTTGCGTCGCAAAAGACTTTAACGCAAAAAACTTTTATATATACAAATATTTCGAAATCTTTTGCAAAGAAATATAGTTAATTGTATATATTACTAGATTATCAAATATCTTTAATATCGAGACTCAAATCGAAACAAACAATATTGTTAACGCATTTTGTTTAATGCAACTTTATTTTTCTTTATTCTTTTGTTGTATTGCGTCTATTACTTTAGTCTTGTTTTATATCGACAATAAAAAAGAGAAAGCTAATCTAAAAAGAAAGATCAAGAAATTAAAGACAAAAATTAAAAATAAGAAGAGAAAAATAACAAATTTGACAACAAAGCTAGAAAATTAAAAGCAACAAGACGTTTTCAAAATATTAATAGATAAATAGATTAAATTATAATCTAAAATTGCTATATTAGTAGAAAGAAATCGAATATAGTAACTTGTTCTTACAATATTAATAATACAAAATAATCTTGTCGATATCTTAAAAGAAGTAGAGTCAAAATAAAATTGCTTTTATTAATAATAATATTAATCTCTTACTTATAGATTATTTATATTGTTTTAATATAGAATTGTTGACTACAATATTGTTCGCTAGATAAATTACTTAAATCTTGAATAGAATATAATACTAAATACTACAACTCTCGCGCTAATAAAAATAGTCAATTAAGTCAAAATAGTATTGCGCAAAAAGCTTCTTTTTAAAAACTATTTAAGATACTATTAAAGCAATATAGTACTATATTTGATTATATACTAAGTACAACTAATCTAGAATTATTAAAAAATAAGTTAGCATTAACAACTTTAAATTATAGACAACAATAAAAGAAAAATAAAAATAAAGACTTTAATAACAACGCTAAGAACTTGTTTCTAAGTAATAAAGCTTCAAAAAGACAAATTGTAAATAATTTACTTATTTCTATAGCAATAGTTATCTAACAATAAAATTAGATTAATATATTTATTATTAAATAAAATACACAATTGCAAGAGACTTTAGATAACAAAATTCTATTTAATTTTATTAATAAACAAACTACAATATTAAAGATTTCTACTTAATCTCTAATTAAGAAAACTATTTCGAAATCTTCTATAGTAGTTTAAATCTTTAAAACAATTAAAGCAATTAAAGTTTTCAAATTATTTAAAGTACTTAAAGTCTTTATTAACAATACTCAAAAAGTTGTCAACAACAATAGTAGAATTTCGAAAAAGATTTTCTTAATACTAAATACTTCTTAATCTATACAAAACTATAAATAGATTAATAATAAAAAAAAGAGAAACTCGATAATAAAATATATATATATTAGTAAAAATAAAAATAGTCAAACAAAAGCAAAAATATCTTAGAAAATATATTTTAACTTAGTATTAAAATTTTCTGTAACTTTCTAAAATTTAAAGTTTTTTTTATTGTCTTATTTCTTAATACTTGAAACAACATTTTATATATTAAAGTTTATTATAAAAACTAATAGCGCAAAGTAATCTACAACAAAAAATAGAGTTGCAAAATCTATTGTCGCAAAGTTTATTGTCGCAAAATTCGCTATTGCAAAGCTTGTTATTGCAAAACTTGTTATTGCAAAACTCGCTATTGCAAAATATATTGCGCAAAAATCTTTCGCAATAACAATTCAATTGTCGAATAACTTTTATAATAATATTATATTTAATACAGAGAATCTATTTTGTAGTTAAACAACTTTTATACTTACTTTAATATCTAATAGCTACAATACTAGTTAGAGTTAGAGCAATAATAAATTACAAAATAAAATAATACAAATAGATACAATTACTATTTCTAAAAATAAAACTTTCGATAGACTTAATATTATAATTTGTCGATACTATCTTATATATTTTAATAGAAATAACAAGAACAAATCTATTTGTGCTATTTTTTCTAATCTTAGAATAAACAATTCTCTCTACTTAAAAACAACAAAGAATATAGAGAAAAGCTTTAAACAATAGAAAATTAATATTCTAAAAACAACAATCAAATTTTTGCAAATCTAAATTCTTTTCGATAGACAAATCGATTTGTTGTCGAGATTATATATTTATAAAAAACTTAAAAATAAGTTGTTTAAACAATTTTAATACAATTAACTAGAAAAGATATTTTTGTTTGAGTTATATATTGTTGATTTCGACAATATAAGTCGAAAAAAGCGCAAATTTCTTTGCTATAGATTGAATATACTTTATTGTAATATTAACTAATTTTATTTTGTAGACTTCTTTATTTAGTTGATAATTTTGCAACACTTAATAAATTTAACAAAGACTTTATTAAAGAATTCTATCTTTATAAAGTATACAAGAGATTATTTGCTTAATATCTACAATAACTTGTATAGCAAAAATAATTTTTGCAATTAAAATATAAATTGATATTTAAAACACACAATACTATATTAAACTTAAGACAAAAAAAAAATTCTATAAATTTTAATCTTGACTTCGATGTCTTCTTAACTAATAACAATATAACAAATAGCAAGAATTAGTAATAGCAAAAATATATATATATAATAGCTACAATATCTACACAAAATACATAGTATTATATAATATATAGTTAAATATTTTGCGAAAAACTTTTCTAATTTTTTAATACAATATAGTATATTACAATACTCTATTTTCTTTTGCGAAGACTTTAACAATAGTTTTATTTGCTTTATTATACTCTTAACTACAATAATAACCCAATATATATAATTTAGAACTATACGTTAATATCTTGTATAATATTTTAAAGAATATTCTTTTGTTAAAGTCTTTTGTCGAAGTTCTTTGTTGTTGTTTTCTATTGTTGTCTTTTGTTGTTGCTTTTTGCTATTGCTTTTTGCTATTGTTTTGCGTTGTTGTCTTGCGTTGTTGTCTTGCACTATTGTTTTCTATTGTTGTCTTTTGTTGTTGTCTTTTGTTGTTGTTTTTTGCTATTATCTTTTGCAGTTGTCTTGTGTCGAAACTCTTAGCAAAATTTTCTGCAAAAATATTTCTTTTCGATTAATCGATTGTTATTCAATTGACTCTTTTTAGTAATTAATTGTTATACAACAAGAAATAGATTAATCAATTGTTAATTAATCGTTATACAATCGAATTTTCTCGACAATTAATTGTTATTTAACAAAAAATAGATTAATCAATTGTTGATTAATTGTTATACAATCGACTTTTCTCGACAATTAACTGTTATTTAACAGAAAATAGATTGATCAATTGTTGAGCAATTGTTATACAATTGACTCTTCTTGTTAATTAACTATCAATTAACAAAGAGTAGATTGATTAATTGTTATTTAATCAACGCTTCTTGTTAATTAATTGTTATTCAACAGAGAGTAAGTTAATTAATTGTTATTTAACAGAGAGTAAGTTGATCAATCGTTATTTAATCGAGTTTTCTTCTTGATTAATCGCTATTCAATCTATTCGTTGTTGTATAACAGACTTTTTATCGATCGAAAAGCAATTTTTCAATAGATGCTCAATCTAGAATTGTAATTCAACTAGCATTTAATTGGAGAACAATTGTTGTACAATCGACGTTTTGTTTCTTAGAGAACCTAGAACGTGTTATCTCGAAGAATTTTTTTTTTTTTTTTATATTTAATATATATCTAGTTTATACTAATTTAGTACTTTAAAGCTTTAAGTTAAATTTGAAAAATAGCAAAATACAAACTACTTTATAAAGTCGAAGTATAATTTTATAAATCTTGCTTAAACTAAGCTTATATTCTATATAAATATAAATATATTATTAATATAATTATCTATTAATATACGAACAATATAAAGTATATTATATAAGCTAAATTAATATTAAGTATATATTAAACTTATATAAAACAATTATTACAATTAAGAATTTGCAATTGTTTTCGATATATATTTTTATTGCAAAATAAACTTATTTTATATTTGTTATATACTTAATTTATTTCTTATCTTTTTTGTTCTTATACTATATATATAAATGCATATTTTGTTATTTAAGACTTTAACAACGCATTAATTATATATAGACTTAACTAATATTAAATTTGTACTAATACAACTATTAAAGTTATTAATTAACTATTATTTATTGTCTTTTCTTAAATATTTGTCTCTCGACTTAAAAAATACTTGCAAAAAGTATATTTTTAGTTTAGTTTTAAAATATGCTAAGCTTACATTAATTTACTTTTAGCGTTATATTAGTACTTTAACAAAAAAACTTGTTCTTATATATTTTATTATATTAATTTATATTTAGTGTATACTTAATTTATATGCAAATTAATATATCTATTATAGATATTAAATCTTTAAATAAATTATTTATTTATATTTTAAGTCTAATCTATACTAAGCATATGCTAGTATTAAAGAAGCATAAAAAAAAGAAATCTTGTAATAATAGTGCGCTCAAGATTTCGAAAATTTTTAAAAATTTATATTTTATTTATATTTAATATATATATAACTAATTAAAAAAAGTTGCTTGTAATAATAAAAAATCAAATACAATAATTAATTCTTATAAGAAAGTCTAAAAATTGTATATATTATACTTATATTTACTATATATTTAGAAGAAAATTACAATACTTTTCTTAATTCGAACAAAAGCAAATCTTATTTATTAATTTACTATACTAATATACTTAATAAATGCTTGTATTTTAATTAATATCTTTATAGCAAAGATAAGTAAGATATTGTTTGCAATTTTATATTATATTTATATTACGTCTATATTAAGTTTATATATAGCTAATTCTTTTTTAGATAAATTTATCTCTATTAACAATAAAAGTTAGTGCGACTCTCTTTCTCTCTATATTAAAATTATACTAAGTTTATGCTTAGTTAATATAATTATTGCAAAAACTATTGTTATGTCTACAACTAAAAAAAACAAAGATTAGATTGTTCTCTATTATATATATCAAATATATATTAAGTATAAATTAGAACAAATTAGCAATAAGAAATTTTCAAAATTGTTTTACTAAGTATTAGACTTAGTATATGCTATACTTAATAATCTAATTTGTCTTAATTAATTGTGTGCTTTCTATTGTATCTAATATATACAATATAGACAATTTGTCGGAATACTATAATCGATCTAGTCTAGTGTTGACACTATTTGATCCGACACTATCTGATCTAACATTACGTAATCGATTCGAGTAGCTTCGATTAATATATATAGATAGACAAAGCTCTAGCTTCTATATAGTAACTAAGCGTTCTATTATCTAATTATTTTGACAAGTTATAAATCTAAAATAGAGCAAGAAACTTATCTACTTGTTAATCAAGATACTTGAAGTATAGTTGATAAATTAAATTGACAATAAATTTACAATTACTACAATCAACTAAGTTCTCGTTAATTTCTAGTATATAGAAGTTAACAATTAATTATTTAAGTATCTAGATTATTATTGTTTTAAAAATTGAAATATTACTTTAATGGTATAAAGTTGTCGAAACAATAATTGAGAGATTGCTAGAACTTGTTAAACAATTAATATCTTAATTATTCGAACAATTAAAATCTTTAACTATTAACAATTAATAATTGACATCTAGTTAAAGATTCTACGCACGCACAAATACTCTACTAAAAAGACTAATATAAGTTGTAAAAATAACTAAGTTTATTTTATTTGCAATTTGTTGCTTTTGTTAAAGAACGCTAATTATCTTTAACAAATATTTATTAATAATAAGTTTTAAGAGATCGAAGAACTAGTTATGTAACAATTATATAATTGGAAATCAATAATTAGATAACTAGTAATTAGTCGAAAACGCGTTATTAAAGCAAGACAAAATCTTGCTTCGATACATTAATAAGAGAGCTAAATTACTTAGTCTTTCTAGTCTTTGATTTTCTATCTATTGCAAAATTTTCTTACTAATAATTAAATAAGTCAACTTGTTAACTCGATAACTAAAACAAGTGCTAGTTAATTTCTTTTACTACAATATACAAAACAAATTAATAAATTAAATTGCAAACATACTTTAAAGATTAAAATAACTTTATTAATTATTTTGAAAATAGCGTCTAAACGCAACTCTTAATTAAATAACAATCAATTTTGTTCAAATAAAAGTAAAAAACTCTTAATTATTGCAAAGACGCAAAAAAATTGAATTAAAAAGATTAATATTTAGTCTTATTAAAATAAAAAAACTAAAAAAATCGATTTAACAATTGTAAAGACACAAAATAGCGCAATTATCTTTATAATTATTAAGATTAAAAAAAAGAATAAAGAGATTAAGTAACTTAATTAAATTCTAAATAATTAATAAATTTTATTTACAATTAAACAAAAATAACAATCTAATTAGAAATTATCTATTAATACTTTATCTTTTAAACAAATTAAGTCTATTAAATTTGTCTAAATCTAAATTTGTTATAATCTTAAGATAGAACAACAAAAATATAAAGCTTATTTAAGAGTTTATTAATTATTTATTTATTAGAATTTTGCTTAATTTATAATTAACAAAATCGATTAAATTAATATTGCTAATAAAGAGAAATATATTAAGCTATCTTTTTTATTTAAACTCTTCGAAAAGTATCTATTAAATTAAATATCTAATTTAAGTTTTATTAACTTATTTGATTTTTGTAATCTAATAGCTAGAACATTTTTATCGAAATTGTTATTGCACAATTGCGTCTCTTTACTATATTTACTAATATTATTATTTATTGCTTACAAGTTATTAGTAGAATTTTAATAATAAATTACGTTAATACTATTATAATTATTAATATTTTTATGTTTTTCTTTGCAATTCTTAAACAAATTGCTAAAATTAACAATAACATTAGCTTTTTTGTTTAAAAACAAAACTTGTTTAAAATTCTTAAATAAATTAAGTTTTAAAAATACGTTAAATTAAATATTAGATTTATTGATTTACTTAATATAATTATTGAAAAACAAGTTAAATAAGACAATAGTAACAAGAAATATATAAATGCGCTTTAAAATATTGTTAATAAAAGTTTGTATTACAATATAAAAAAAATTAATCTAATTAAAAAAATTTATTAAAAAATTGTTAAAATATACAAATCTAAAAAATCAAATATACTAATAAAAATCTTTGTTAAATTCGAGTTTTTAAAAAATTTTAATTTCTAAAATATTAATAAATACAAAACTAAGTTTTACAATATTATTAATAAATTATTTATCTATTTAAACAACTTAATTATAAATAAGAATTAATTTATTTTTAAATATTTAATTAATTTTAACAATACTATTTGTCTCTTTATTAATTAATAAATATTCAAATATAAGCTTTTTTATAACAATAACACTTAAAAGTAAGAGTTGTTTGCTATTATTTATAATTACAAGACTTAATATGTCAATCTAATAGATATTTTAACTACTAATATTATTTTAATTTTAATAACAATTACTAAACTAGTTGTTATTACAAGAGATACTCTTTTTGTTGTTAATAATCTTAATTTCGTATATATTAAACAAAAGAAATATACAAATTGCGAAAAAATCAATTATTAAAAATTAAACTACTAGAACTTATACTTAAAATTATATCTTATTTTAAAAAATAATAGCTTTAAAAATAATTAAAACAATAACAAAAACAAATATTATGTAAAATTACAATAATTAAAAGAAAAATTAAAAAAAGTTTAAATTTAAAAAAAATAAAAACAAATTTAAATTTAAATTTAATAAAAACAAAAATAACAATAACAATAACAAAAAGTAAAAATTATTAAAATAATAGTTTATAAATATTATTTTGTCTTTGTTGTTATAGCAATCTTATTTACAATTTCTAGATTATTTATTTTTATAATTATAATATTAACTCTTGTTGTTAATTATTTCTTGTACAAATAAGTTTTTAATACAAAATATTCGCAATATATATTTAAGAACTCTAATATTTTTGTATTCTATTTAAAAATATTTTAACAATTAATTAAAAATCATAGAAAACAATTTATTTGTTATAGATATTAAAATTATTTGTCTATTTGTTAGATATAAAAACAAAAGAGCTTATTATATTACAATTTACAATTTACAATATATATTTAATTTTTTTTACAATTTAATCTTCTATAGCTAATTAAAAAATACTAATATTGTTCGAAAAATTATTAGTTATAACTTTTCTATTAGTGTTTAACAAACTTAAGCAATTAAAGATTTCGATCTTTACTTTTTAAATTTAAAAATATTTATTGTACTTTTTATTATTGTTATTACTTTATTAATAATTAACAAAAATACAATAATTATATAATATAAACAATTTAATTATTTAGATAAACAAAATATTTATTAGTTAATTTGCAAAGAAGCTTTTAATTTTACTAAATTATCTTTAAATAATACTTGTGTTTCTTGTATATATACAAAAAACAAAGCAATACCTTATTAAGTCTCTATTAAATTTAATTGTTAAAAAACGATTTTATTTATATTAATATTATAAAACTTATATCTTTAGATAATTTCGATAGCATTTGTTATATTTGCATTTAACTAAATAATAAAATTAAATATTTGCAAATAGAATATCTTAAAAATAAAAATAAAATTAGTTTGCTAGCTTTCTTTAAATATTATATTGACAAATTTAAATATAAAAACAACAAATATATTTGTATTTGTATTAACAATAACAATAAATATATAAATAAAGTCTTTTAAATATAATACAAAGAATACAAAATATATATTAAATTAACAATTATTGTCTCTCTTAAAATAAACAAATATTTTAAATATTTTAACTAGATTTTAATACAAAAAATTAATATTATAATTAAAGATGCTAGCTTAATTGTAAATTTTTAGCTAGAAATTATTTAAACAATTAATTTATATTGCAATATCTTTTTTGTTATTAAGTGTTTTATTATTTCTTTCGAAGCAAATATTAGATATCTCTATAATTACAAGTATATTCGACGCATTAATTAATAGAGAGAAGTATTAAAAACTTAATTAAACACTACTTAACAAAAGTTTTAAAATTATATTTAATTCTTAATTTTAATAAAATACAAAAAAAAGTATATTTATTGTATAATAAATAACAAAAACAAAATTTAACAAATATTAAAAATTTATTAACTAAGCAATAAACAAATATTATCTAGCTTTAATATTAATTATAGCAAAAGTAGTTGTTAAAACAACAATATATATTTGTCTATAATCTTATTTACGCAATCTAATATTGCAAATTTTATTAATAAATTTCTAAATTTTGTAAAAGTTAAAATAAACAAACTTTTTGTAACAATATTATAATAATAACAAAGAGTTGTTTTGTTTTCAAATTATATTAAAAACTCTAAATTAAATTTATTTATTTTATTTAAAATTTTATCTTTTTTAGACTTTAAAGATACTATATTTTTTAAATTATTTTTCGACTTTAAAAATAATATTCTCTTTAATTCTATTAACTTTAATAAGTTTTTTAAAATTACTAAATTACTAAATATATTTTAAAATTTATTATTTTTAAATTTCGATTTAGTATTGCAAAAATATTTAAAGCTTTAATTGTATTAAAATAAATTTGCAAACTTTTTTATTTTATTGTTTAAAATTATATTATTAAAGTTATATAAGTCTAAGATTTATATTAAAGTTATAACAAATATTTATTATAAAATAAATTAGCAACTAATTGAACAAAACAAGATTAAATTTTTAAAAAATAATAATATCTATGTTGTTTATTTAGTATCTAACAAATATTATATATTTTGTAAAAAATAAATCTACAAGATTAAACAAAAAATTAATAACAAATTTTTTTGCTGTAAAGTTTGTTAAATTGTTAAATTTTTTAAACAATACAAAAATTTAAATTATATTAAGATTTTTGCAATTGTAATTAAGTTAATAAGTTATAAAATTATTTTTATTTTTGTTGTTGTTAATAATTAAGATTTAAAATAAATAAATATTATTATTATCTTTTTTTATAAAAATATTAATAAAAAGATTTATATAAAACTATTTTATAGCTTTAAGCAAAGCAAAAAAATTTGTTAATTTAAAAAAGCTTTTTATAAACTTAAGCAATTATTTTAGATATAATATAATACTTTTGTAGCGTTTCTTAAAAAGTATTACTTTTATTTATTAAACTTTAATTTAAATATTTTTATTAATAACTTTATTATTATTGTTATCTATATAGACAATCTTTTAATTGCTAATATTAATAGAAAGTTTATCAATATTATTAAAAGAGTTTTTGTTAGTTAATTTAAAATAACTAACTTAGATTTTATTCGATAATATTTAAAAATTAAAATTAAATATAATTTTGCAACTTAAATTCTCTATTTAAGTTAAAAAATTTATCCAAAAAAGATACTAAAGAATTACAAAATATAAAAATGTAAACTAGTTGTTATTTTTATAAATATATTTAAAATATATATTATTAACTTAAATTATATTGTCGATTTAAATTATTATTATATCTATTAATTAACAATTAATTCTCTTATATATATAATACTACATATTTAATTAAATATTGCTTTTGCTATTTTAGTAATAAATACATATATTTTTAATCTTATTAACGTTTACTAAAAAATTGTTAAATAAATATTTTGTTATTTTTGAAATATTTTTAATTTTTGTTTTATTTTTTGTAAAAATATTTGTTTTCTATTAGACTATATCGATATTAACTAAGATAAAAATTAAAATACTTATTGTTTTATTTTTAAATATATCTTTAATCTAGAAAATATTATTATTAGTTAATTATTTAAATATTAATTAATTATTGCTCTTTTTACTTGCAAAGTTAAATATATTAGACAAACACAAATTATTAAAAAGATTATTTAGCTTTAAGTACTATTAAAGTAATTGCAATCTTTTTATTTATTTTTATTGTTATTATTTATATCTAGAATTTTTGTTGTTGTTAAAACTTTCTTTTTAATATTTTTAATATTATATTTAGTTGTTATTGATATCTATTGTAACAACTAGAAAGTTATAGTATTTATTAAGAATTTTGCGAAATATATTCGAAAAAAATATATAAATATTTAAATCTAATTTGTTTGCAAAAAGATCGCAAATAACTAAATTAAATTAAAATATATCTTTATTAAAAAACAAATAATTAACAAACTAATTAAAGCTTTTTTTTGTAATATATTTAAAGTATTTTGACAAATTCTTAAATTAATTTAATAACTAAATTACTTATAATTTTAAGTATAGATATTAGATTTAATTACTTAAACAATTTGCAATTAAATAATTATTATATTTATTGTTGTTAATCTTTGTATTATTTATTCAAATTTATATTTATTGTTTTCTTTGTTTTATTAATAAAGCTATTAAGTATTATTAATAATATTAATATAATCTTTTGTTAAAATTTTATTTCTTATATATTTTTTAAGTTTTAGAGTATTTTGAACGTATAAATTGTTAACAAAGAACTTTTATATTTTTTTTTAACTTTTGCTAAAAAGATGCTTAAGACTTAATAGTTTTAAAATAAATTTCAAACTTAATAAAATATAAAATATAATTTATATAAAAGTTGATTTTTGAACTTAGACTAGATAGAAGTATTAAAATACTATAATTAATTTAATCTAGTATTAGCACTATTTAGTCTAGTACTACTTAACTTAATATTATATAATTAGTTCGAGTAGCTTCGATCAATATATATAGATAGACAAAGTTCTAGCTTCTATATAGTAATTAAGCGTTCTATTATCTAATTATTTTGACACAATTAAATACTTGTTTTTTCGACTTCGATCTAACGCAAATAAGTTAATATCTATTATATATTTTGTTTCTACGTAATTGCTACAACAACTATATTTCGATAAAAAAAAATTTACAAATTAATTTAAAATAAAGTACAATCTATATCTAATATAAAATTCCTATATATATTGTTTAATTCTAAATTAAAATTCTCTTTTTAACTATATTTAAATATATATTGAGTCTATATCTTATCTATACTTGCTATATACTTATTTTATTTATTATTTTAATCTTGTATCTATTTCTTTTATTCTAAATACTATTTTTTTATAAAATAAAGCTAAACAAGCAACTATAATAGTTTGTTACGTTATTATACTTATTAGTTTTACAAATAATATAAATATTTTATATATAATTTTGTCTTTAATTGTTTTTTTTTTAATTTCGAATCTTTTAATAAAGTAATAAATCTTTTTTTAAATTAATATTTAATATAAACTTAATATGTATTAGATTTATATATAATTTTTCGAATTTAAACAAAAGCTCTTAAATTATCAATATTATATAGTATTTGTAAAACAAAGATATAAACTTATAAATTAGTTTATCTTTGTTGTTATTTTAATTGCTTAATAGATATTGTTAATTTGCTTATAATAAAATTATATTTAAAATATACTTTATATTATTAATAATATCGAATTTCTTTAACTTAACAACTTTCTTTATTAATTTTTTCTTTTTTTTTTGTAAAAGTTTGTTATATTTTTAACATATATATTGTATATGTTGTTTTTGCACTTAATTTTTAATTTAATATTTCAATAGTATTGCTTTGTATTTTTTGCTTAATTTTAATATATTGTTTATAAAGTTTAAATTTAATTTATATTTATTTAAGTTAAATAACAATATATATTAAGTTAATATTTAATATTTGTTTTTTCTAAATAGTATCTTTATATATTGTTGTATTAAAAAGAATATTTTAAATTTTTTATCTAATATATGCTAAACAAATATTTAATATTTATCTTTTTTAAATAATATCTTTATATATTGCTATATTAAAAAAGATGTTTTAAATTTTTTATCTAATATATATTGAGCAAATATTTAATATTTGTTTTTTTTAAATAGTATCTCTATATATTGTTGTATTAGAAAAGATATTTTAGAATTTTTATCTAATATATATTAAGTAAATATTTGACGTTTATCTTTTCTAGATAGTATCTGTCAAAATAATAGGTAATAGAACGCTTAGTTACTATATAAGAGCTAAGACTTTGTCTATCTATATATATTGATCGAAGCTATTTGAATCAATTACGTAATATTGAGTTAAGTAGTATTAGATTAAATAGTATTAGTACTAGATTAAATTAATTATAATATTTCAATACTCTTATCTAATCTAAATCTAGAAATTAGCTTTTATATAAATTATATTATATATTTTATTAAGTTTGAAATCTATTTTAAAATTATTAAGTTTCGAGTATCTTTCTAGCAAAAGTAAAAAAAGTATATAAAAGTTCTTTGTTAGCAATTTATATACAAATATATATATATTTATACGTTTAAAATACTCTAAGACTTAATAAATATATAAAAAACAAAATTTTAACAAGAAATTATATCGGGTTGCAGCTTATCCCGAGTGCAGAAATCGCATCCAGAACGAGCTTATTCTAGGTAGAAATTTCTACCCAAGATAAACTTTGTTAATATTTAATTTATACTTAGTATAGTTATTTCGAATTATAAAAATTAATTGCAATTTTTGTTTACAATCAAAATGCAAGCTTAATATATATATAGTTTATATAAAATATAAATCTTTTTATTTAATATTAACTAAAAATTAACTTTTCGAATTTTGTTTCTTTCTAATATATACTAAATATAAACTTAATTTTTTATATTTATAATATTGTTAAAATTGTGTAAAATCTATAACGCGCAATCAATTAAATTTAAAAACAAGATTTATATATTGCAAAATTATATTTTGTTATAGTAGAAATTATTTTTAGATATAATATAAATTTAATATAGTTTTATATTTGCACAATTTAATTACTTGTCTTATATATATATTATATTTAAATTTAGTCTATATTTAATTTAAATTTTAATAGCAATATATTTTTTAATAGTATTATTAATTTTTTTGTCTTTAAAGTTTTTATATTTTTTAATAAAAAAAAATCTTTTATATTTAAGAATTTTGCAAATTAAGATTAACAAGCAATTTTGCAATAAATAAATAGAATTAAGATTTACTTTATATTTATTATATATTAAATATTTGCTAAATATATAAGCAAATTTCGAATTTTAACAATATTAATATTATTAAGTTAAATACAATATTAAGTAATTAGAATATTAACAAAAATACTTCTATAAATAATTAAAAAAATTAAAATATATTAAATAATTAAAATTTTAATAGTTTTAACAAATTATTGCTTATAAAATTTAAAAAAATAAATTCTTTTTTATATTTTATATTTATTATATATTAAATTAATATTTATTATATATAGAACTTTATTAATATTAATAAAATTGCAATTATTTTTAAAAAATACAATTAAATAATTGTATTAAAAGTACAAAACTATTATAATATTTTAGTATATTTATATATATATTTAAAAAGAATTCTTTATTTTATATATAAAAAAAATACAATATTAGTTAAAATTTTAATTAATATCTCTATTAAAATATTAATTAATAAATATATATTTAATATATATTTAACTTAAGTAAAATATAATTTTAATTTATATTAAAACTAGATTTAATTTTTGATTATTACAATTAATTTTAAAATTACTTAGATTACTTTTTTATTTCTAGAAATTAAAAAAAATAAATAAACAAAATTTAATATTAAAATTTTAAATATTTTAAAATTAAGTATTGCAAATACGCGTATTAAATATATTATATATATATTTAATATATAATAAAGTTAAGTTTAAGAATATTAACAATTTTTAACAATATTTTATTTAATTAATATATACAATAAATATTAATGCGCAATTAAAGTATTGCACAAAAATCTAATATTATAAATTTTTTAAAAAATAGCAAAATTAATATATATATTATATATATTTCGAATCTATAACTTATATATATAAAAATTAAGAGTCTATTATATAAAAGATTTATATAATAAACTTTTACTTTATTTATATTGTTTATAAACTAATTTTATAGATTTATTAAATTAAATATTTTTTATTTTTCGATACAAAATTATAATATATAAATCGAATTATTAATACAAACTTAGTATATATTAATATTAATTATTTTTATATTTTAATAAACTACACATTATAATAATATATAAAAAACTATATTTTTATTAAATATCTAATTTTTAGAAATTTTATTTATAATTAGTTTTATTCTAATATAAATTTAATATATACTAAATATATATAGAATTTAATTATTTTTAAAAAAATAATAAAATTAAAATTAGTATATATAATATACAATTAAATATCTATATTTTTATTAATTAAAAACAATATCTATTCTTTATACTAATTATATACAAAAATTATATTTATTATTTACTATATTTTATTAAAATATTTTAAGAAATTGTTAACAATATAATTACAATAATTAAATAACAAAATCTACTATTTTTAATAATATATAAGCTAAACTTATATCTAATATATATATTGTTTATACTAAATATTTTGCAAAGTATTTTGTTATCTCTTCTATTATATTTAATTTATATATAAAATATAATAAGATTGCTTTGTATTATATATACAATAGTTTTAATATAAAAAACTATATAGCAATATTAATTTGCAAACAAAAACTTAAAAAAAAA
>JAABUL010001458.1_pt1 | contig 45154 bp, 78 predicted proteins | sample 5559151 | NCBI WGS metagenome assembly JAABUL01 (sample SAMN10711876, study PRJNA513368) | rock metagenome | isolation source: Antarctica rocks | place: Antarctica: Victoria Land, Pudding Butte sud
TGCCGCTGCTGTAGTCGCCGCCGCCAGCGCTCTCGCTGCTGCCGCCGCTGCCGTCGGTGCGGCGTCGCTTTTCAGAAGCCCAGTAGGCGTCCCAATCTACCTGGTTCTCCATGCAGTGCTGCTTGACGGTCGAGGCACTGTGCTCAAGGCCTAAAGGTAGGCAATATACACAGGGACGTCGCTGCATGACGTGTGTGCTGATGCAGCTTCGAGTCGATAGCAGCGACACCCAAATGTGAAGGCATGCCCACCTACAGAAGGAAAGCATCTGGCTGTTGTGTGCAAATGTGAGATAGCATCACGCAGGTTGCAAGCGTGGCACGGCATCGACGACACGTTTCCACGCCCTGAAGTGAATGACCTCCGCGGGATTCTATTCTGGTATTCTCATGAGGGCTTCGAATCCCAGCTACCAGCTGTTGGCGCCCCGGCAGCACTTGTGTCTTTGTCTGGCGGTCCCAATGTCGCGCCAGCCCACTCGGTGCACACAAGCTGGTGCACACAAGCTGCTGTTGCGCCCGCACAGCAGCTTGCTGACGCTACGCTCTGCGTGTGCGGCTTTGGGTCTGCCCGTTTCGTCGGGATGTCTGCCTGCTGCCTTCGCAAGCTCTGTGGCAGGGCCTAGCGCCTCACCTGGCACAGCGATCGTCTCTCAGCAGCAAGCCTCCGAATGCACGGCCAATGCAGCAACAGCTGCCATGCTGAAGGGTGCGGCCGGGTGTGACTGATGTGTCTGGCCCAGAAGCAACCTCTGCCGACCTCTGCATCACGCGCAGACAGGTCCGTGCTCCCTCAACGTCTGCTTCAGTAGCCTCGCTTGCGCATCAGCCCTCGGTGTGGGATGCTCTGCACCTTTGATTTCCAGGGCCAGCGGCGCATCCCAGCAGACATCTTGTGGCTGCGTTATGCAGCAGCCTGCGCTGTGGACCTGTTCAGTGTGTGTCTGGACTCAGCTCTTTAGTGCTGGTGCACGGGATATCGATGCTTCATGCACACACGCTGCTCAGATGGCAGATCTGACAGCGCATTGAGGCGCCGTGACCGCACTGCAGGTTTTGTATTTCCTGCCAGCAAGACTGTGGGAGTTGGATCTGTTAGGACCTCAGCGCCCCTAAATTCTGCATTGCAGGTCGATGAGCACTAGCTGGAGGTGATCCTCACAGCACTCTGCAGCTAGTTCATGGCGCGCTGCCGCGCCGCAGGTATGGTGCTCATGTGCCGGACTGCGCAGATTTATGTCTGTACCATCTGTTCTGCCAAACTGCTGCTGGCTGTTCATCGCTGTCTCAAGTTATGATCTTGGCAACTTTGCAAGCGGTGACGCCTCTGTGTCGCCCTCCAGGCTGATGCCATTGCGTCCATTATGCAAGCTGCTTGCGGCAAGGCAGCTGCCATTGTGCAAGCTCCCATGGCGCCAACGCCTGTACAGTAACTCTCCAGCCCGGCCACTATCATTGCTGTCGTGCAGCATCAACTTCTTCCACTTCTCGATCTGACAGGCGGACAACTGCAGGCGCGCTCCGCCGAGCGCGGAAGGCAGCACTGCTGGTGCCACGCCGATTGCGAGAGCGCTGCCGCCCAAACATGCAAGCCCATCGCCCAAGAAAGTGTGCATCACATGATGTCTACAGCTGCTGTCATTGTCTCTTTCAACAGGCTGGCTGGCGCCCGCATCATGCTGGAATGACTTCTCAATGCCGTGCTAATGAAGTTTGTCAGTCATGAATGATACCCGCTGCCGTCTCTTCATCGTATCGATTCGAGCCTGATGGACCGCGTCACCCTGCTGCTCCAGGGCAAGTGGCCGCAAGCAGCGGAGTAATGGGACTGAGACCACAGCGGTTGGCGACAACGCTGATGCTGCGTCCTCAAGAGAGCTAGCGGGCGGCTTCGCGGAGCCCCAGGTGCCCTGCTCAGTGATTTTGCATGACGCGAATTTCGGGATTACGAGTGTTTGCAATTTTTGTCGGTTCGTATTGTCCACTGAAAGCGCCAGGCAGCATTGCGTCACGTGCAAATGTGGGAGCGTGCAAGCCTAGGTGGTGTGCGTGGCAGCTTGAACTCGATGTGCGCCAGCAATACTTCTCGTTGTGAGCTTGCTCTCAACAACGAACCAATCACTTTTGCCAGGTTGGCGGCAAGGAGAAGACGGCAGCGGGAAAAGCGCAAGAGGAAGGCGGCAGGCGTTGGAGCGGCAAACGCCCAGGCGGGTCAGCGCAAGGGTGAAAAGGTGTGCAGAGTTTCGTTCTCCTTGCGAGTTCCCAATGCGTTACCGGATTAACTAGCTGGCCCGTCCCTATTTCCAAGCAGATGCACGCAGCAGCGTTGGGTGTGAGGAGGACTGGCTGTGCAGCACGGGAGCTCAGCAGAAACTGCAAAAGGGAGTACGCAACATGCAATCATTTGATGCACAGCCGCGTGGGACAAGCGTGCGCGCCAAGGTGCCTGCCACCGGGGGCAAGCGCAACACACGGTCTGACACAGCGGCAAACTGCTGAGGAGGCGGCTGCGGGTCCGGACGTCCGACTGGAGAAAGTGCCCAATACTGCTGTGAAAAGGCGGCAGCAATGGCCGTGGAGCCGGTGCCTTGGGTGGGGCATCATGGACCTATAGGTTCATGATGCTAGCTAGCTGTGCCGGTGCGCGCCGACGGCGGCATGAGCGTGAATGGGGGCTTCTGGCTTCTGGGCGCTGATGTCAAATCATGATCAGTAAATGCCAGGACGATTTCCAGGGAGCAGACTGTGGTGACAGCAGCAGCAGCCACGCAGCTGCATTTCGCACGCTGATCGGTGGTTAAGCAGCTCACTGTTCCAATTGAATCGATAGGGAAAGGCTGCCATTCCAATTCAGTGAAAAGTACGTGAAAAATCGCTGAAAATCCCGCCGAAACTCCCCTTGACAAGAGCCTGAAAAAAGCCTGAAAAATCGCGTTTTTTCGTGGATTTTGCAAAGGTTTTCATAGCTCTGGTTCAGGCAGTTTTTTCATGCTTTTTTCGCGGATTTTTGAAGGCTTTGAAAAAACCGTTTCTCCGGTGCACGTGCAAAATAATATCCTGTAGGGCAGCTGAATAGAATGGCTTCTCTCTCCAATAATTGTACATGGCCCGCGTGGCAGCGTCACCGGCGCATCGCCTTCTTGAACAGCGCCGAGTGCTGCTTCCTGCCGCCGCCACCCCGGCCGCGGCCCCTGCCGCGGCCTGCCGTGTCGTACTCCATGTATGTCTGCGGGAAATGGAAAAAGCCCCTAAGCGGAAAGAGTGAGTCCTTAAACTGCCATGTCCCAACACGCAGACGGAAGGCACAAGTCATTGCTAACATTCCATGGCAAGCCAGCCCAGGTTTGAGAAGAGCAGCACCAGGTGGCGGCTGCCTTGAACATAATTGAAAATGAGAGGGAGTCATTCTGCATAACACCAGGGGCGGAGGCGAATCAAATGCGAGCCTCCAGATAGGACGCACCAGGCCGCCGGCGCCAGACATGGCAGCGAGGGAGCCCTGCGTGCGGCGTACGGCACGCTTTGCGATGCCTACGTCGTCCACCAGACCCTCGTCCTCCTCCACCACCTCCCCCTCGCTGGCCACCAGCACCTGCAGCACTTACAGAAAAGCTCTCAATTCGTTCATCTGTCAGCAAAGAATCCCGGCGTCCACCAGACCCTCGTCCTCCTCCGCCGCCTCCCCCTTGCTGGCCACCAGCACCTGCGGGAATCAATGAATTCGTAGCGCATGTTGTATCCACAAAACTTTCCAGAATCCGCTGCGGCATCGTCCTCCCCCGCCACCTGCCCCTCGCTGGCCGCCGGCACCTCCTGCGTGTTTGGCAGGGCACATGCCGCTCTGTGTCACACAGTTGCACCATCCGACGCATACAAGCGCGGCCAGCCTCCAGCCTGCATCAGGTGTTAGAAGGCTGCCACAGTTGCTGGCATGGCGATTGCTAAGATGGAGATCAGAATCCAGATCAGAGACAACCTGCTGTGTTGTGACACACGCACCTGGGCCAGCAAATTGACCTGCTCCTCCCGCGTTGAGTACAGCAGCTCCTTTCTGCCTGCAGGGGACATGACGAGCTCAAAACGAGCGGGACGAGTGTTTTCTGGCGTCTGTCGCGTTCAGTCCGGCCCCACAATAAAGTCAGGCATCCACATCGAGCGGTGGGAGCGGCCAGCCAGGTGTGCCCGCAGCAGAAACCAGAGCCATCCATCATGTATGCATCAACAGCCGCACCCGCGTTGTCCAGCAGGTTGGTGATGACCTTGAAGGCGTAGCCCTGGTCGATCAAAAACTGCTGCCGCTTGGTGGAGTAGTACATCTCCTGCGCATTGGCGGACAAACAGCAACTCACAGACATCAAGCTTTCCAATCATAAAGAGGATGAGATCTTAATTCACGATTACAGGGCCCCGGAATGCAGTAATGGCTCGGTATGGCAAGGACTTGGAACTCGGAATGCGTCAGCAGTTCAGCACCTGCGTGTCGGTGGACACCAGCGTGTAGAAGAAGGCGTTGTACTCATCCGCCCCCGGCGCCGCCCCCGGCTTCGCCTGCGAGCCCGACAAGAGGGTGGCGTCAGAGGCGCTTCACAGACGATGCCAGGCTGTACCGAGCTGGCCGGTTGATGCGTTGCATGCAACACACAAGATGCTGTTTCATGGAGGGCAGAAAAGTGCAAAGTCTCTTGATTGTGACAGTAGAAAGGAGAGACCTTTTTGGCGCGCAGGATGCGGCCGAGGCGCTGCGCCTCCTGGCGGCGCGAGCCCGCGTGGCTGCTGATCTGGATGAGCACGTTGGCCTCCGGGATGTCGATGCTGTTGTCGCCCACCTTGGACAGGAACAGCGTGTTGATCTGCGGTGCATCCAAACAGAGGGTACTTGGGTCAGCAAGTGCGCATGTCGGATCATCTGGAATGGCCACAGCGTGCTGATCTTCGACGCACCCGGCACAAGGCCGCCAGTCTGCAAGTTCGGACGGCGTTATATCTTCTGGCATACAACGGAAGCAGCAGTGGTGTCCACAATGTCGAAACAAAGCGCAAGGTGCCGGCCATCAAAGTGGGCGCACATGGCGCGGGCAGCCAGCTGGAGATGGCAGGGAAGGATAAGGACCTTGGGGTTGTGCTTGAAGGCGTGCAGGATGCGGGTGCGCTCGGCGTGGCTGGTGCCGCCGTAGATGTAGGGCCGCCGCAGCGCCTTGGCGTATTGCGTCAGCGCAAAGATGTTGTCGCTAAACACGATGATCTTATCACCGCGCGTCTGCAGCAGTTGAAGGAAACGCCTTCAGCAGGAAGTGAAACTGAAGACAGGCTTGATTGATTGAATTTAGCAAACTTACGTTAGCGCTGATCGCGATGATCTTGCGCCGCGCGGCTGCAGGCAGGCTACAGAATGACAGTCAATCGCGTCAACCACGGCGGCCGGGCATTAGGGGCGGCTTGAAACCGTAATCAGGTGCAATTGAGAACAGCCAAGCAGAAAGCCATTGACCAAACAGTGGAGGTATCACGGGCGTGGCAGATGTCAGCCGTCCCACACGAGTCGTGAGTGCACTTGTTGCTGTCCACCTGCTCGGGGTCAGAAGAAAACGAGCAAGAAAAAGTCAGAAGACGCAACCCGAAACTCTAGATGCAGATACAGCACTGGACGCACCTCCTCGTGGTACTGCAACAGAAACTGGCAGGCCTGGAACTTATTGGGGTTCATGACGTACAGCAGTTGCCGGCGCGCCGCGGAGTCCAGCCGCAGGTACTCCCGCATAAACTCCCGCGTCATGGGGCACCAGACCTGTCAAGAGAAACAGCAATTGTACGCCGTTGAATGATGCGTTACGTGTGCTTGTTTACAGGTTTGCTCTTGTTGGTACTGCTGCATGAACTCCCGTGTCATGGGGCACCACACCTGCCAGGAAACAACCAGTAGCATGCCATTAAGTAATGCATGTTGGAAGATTTTACAGGGAGATCGTCTTCTGCTGCAGGCACGCCCGCATAAGATCTCGCATCACGGGGCACCACGCCTGCAGTGGACGGCAGCACGCCATTTGTTGGAAACACCCAATTTAGAGCATGGCCAGCACACGCTACTCTGGTAGCTCACAGACCCTACTTTCAGGGTGGAATGCATCAATACTGCTGCCAGACAGGCAAGGCAAGCAGGTGTCCAAGTTGCTGAGCCCGGCCCACAGTAGAGCAGCCGCACCAGATGGCTTGAAGCTGTGCGCACCTCGGCGCACTGCACGTTGGCGATGTGGCCATCACGCGTCAGGTCCAGCCAGTTGGCCTCGTACAACTTGGGGCCTGCAGTTCTGCAAAACATATTCTTCAAAAAACGATACTGCTTCGATGAGGCAGCAAAAGGCAGCCACCTCAGCCTTGTGAATTAGTCAGATGTGCTGGTAGCATGCGCTGCTGTGGCAGAGCAGGTCTGCTCCACTACTGAGCAGCTGCATGCACACAAGTATTCATTCAGTATTCAGCGAGTAAGATTTTGGTCCGCACCGATGAGGAAGTTGAGGTCGGAGATGCGGTCGTCCTCGCGCACCAGCGTGGCAGTAAGGCCCAGCTTGGTGTGCGCGTGGATAATGCCCACCACCCGCCGGAACATCGCCGCCGGCACCACGTGCACCTGACAGGCGCAGCAGTCCAACGCAAAGTCAAAGGAAAGAAGAACAGTGGCCGGTGGTTTGTTTCTTTTGGATGGTGCCCGCCCCTTGCCGGAACATTGCTGCCGGCACTGCATGCACCTGGCCGGCACGGCATTTCGATCTGAGTGGCTCGTGAAGGCGCTGACATGTGTGCTTCGTGGGTGGTTCAAACACAGGTGAGATTCTTCATACAAGACAAGCCAGCTGGATTCAGGCTCCGGATGGCGGCAAGCACGCGTGATGGCTGGCGACTCTTGTTGTGGCTCATGTGCATGTGAAGCTGAAAGCCGACAGTTTTCTGTGCAGGCCAGAAGCGCAGCGCACCTCGTCCAGCAGGATCAGGCCCCACTCCCGCGACTGTATCTGCTCCATGACCTGCAGCGTCAAAAACGAGCAGCCGCTCAGAATACACTTCGGATTCGTGTTTGGATGCAAGGTCTGGTGTGGGCATATTTGAAGCATGTCGTCTCATGCACTCGAGATGACACGACCACTGAGGTCACAGAAACGAGACGCGAACAAGACATAGAGGAAATCAAACAGAAAAAAATAAAACCAAATGGCAACGCACCCGCTGCGCCTCCTCGGAGCGGCGGCCGGAGAAGGCGATCATGGTGTAGGTGGTGACGCACACCGCAGCATCCGTCGTGAACATCTCCTTGTGCTCGCTGGTGAACCGCGTCACCTGAGCGTGGGACACAGCGCATTTCGGACTCGGACTTGACGCATCCTCGTTCTCATATAGCCATAGTCAGCAGCCAGGATGCAATCCTTTGCACAGCACAGCCAGCCGTCAAGTGCGCCGTCAGATGCCTTTGCTCGACACTATATGCACCAGACGCAATGCTCTGGCCACGTGCAGATGCATCAGCATTGGGGCTTCCGAAGCAGGTGTTGTGATGGACCAAGCCAGAATGCGAGGAGGGGCGCCTCACCTGCTCCTGCTGCAGGGTGGACCACAGGGTGAACTGGTAGCGCCACTGGTCCACGCTCACGGAGTTGGTGCACAGCACCAGGCAGCTCTTCTTGATGCGCGCCGCAGCGTTGATGCCTGCGCCGCAGCCAAGCCTCTATCACGTACGTATCTGGACTGTCATGCTACCAGTTGACAGCAGAAGGCATGAGCAGGACAGGAATACAGGGGGGGCCGCATGCACGCACAAGGATGAAGGCAGGCACAAGTCCAGGTGAAGCAGAGACGGCATGCGCGGTGCCGAGGGCAACAGGCTGCGCACCCACGAGGCTCTTGCCGGCGCCGCAGGGCAGCACAATGATGCCGGAGCGCGCGCGCCCATTGCCAAACATCTTGCTCATGGACCGCGCCTGCATGCTGGGCCCAACTCCTTTTACAAATCAACCCATGACTGCTAGGCATATGTGTGAGACTGGAAGCTGCGACATGATCAATGAGGAGCTCACTGGCCAGGTTGAGATCCAGATGATTTCTGTGGGGAGGACAAAGGCGGTGCGCACCTGGAAGGGGCGGTGCACGACGGTGGGCTTCAGGTCGATGGGCAGGTGGGGGTTGATGTGGTCGTTCTTGAAGTCGTACTCCTCCAGCATCGGGTAATTCAGCCCGCCCGGCAGACACCGCGCCTTCACGTGCTCCACCTGTTGGCCCAAATGTGTGTCTTTTGACCCATGTGCGGGAAAAAATTTAACATGTACACGTAGTTTCGAACCAGGCACGGCCTTCTGTTGTGCTGTAATGCATGCGCATGTTGGTCAGGGAAGCGTCCAGCGGCTTCAAGAGCATGTGCATGTGATGTGGTCAGAGACACAGCCGGTGGCGGCTCCCCGACACACCGCATGCACCCAACACATGTCGCACGAATCATCTCCATGGAGAAATGCTGCAGTGTGTAGAAAACCCTATGCCCTTGCAACTTGCATGGCGAACTAACTGGCTCACGTGGGCGCCTTGAATCTCGAAGGCGTGCAGCTCCGAGGCGGTGTCCTCCTGCGGCCCCGACTCCCCGTCGTCGTCCGCAAACACGCCCTCCTGCCCCGTCAGGTCTATTGCGTCCGCGGCGCCGAGCTGATCCGCCACTTTGTCCTGCAGGCCATGCCGCCTCTGCAGTGCAAATCCAACTTTCAGGTTGAGGTCGCTTGTTTGATGTTGCTGTGTGTGAACGCCCTCCTGCTCCACCGGGTCTATCGCGTCCGCCACACTGAGTTTGTCTGCCACACTGTCCTGCAGCCCGTGCCGCATCTGCAGTACGAACTGGCAGTTTGTGGTCCGGTTTGTAATATCGTGGTGGACATCGTGGTGGTAAGATGCCCTCCAGCCCATTCAGATCGGTGGCGTCTGCCGCCGCACCCAAATGGTCTGCCACCCGGTCTCGCAGCGTGTGCCGCGTCTGCAGTGCACAACAGCATCAGTTGGATGTCGTTTTGGGGCTTGCTACGTTTGATATGCATGAATGCCCGCCTGACCCGCAAGTCGACATCCGCCACACTGAGTCGTTTTCTCCGCCACCCGATCCTGCAGCCTGTGTCGTGTGCAGAAGAAGAGGAAACACTCAAACACCTCTTTGACTCTTGGGAAGGCGACGGCATGCTGCGCCCAGCTGGGTCTGCAGCCGGTGTGGCGTCTGCAACACACAGATATGTTTGGGAACGCACAATGCACGCAATTCCACAGCACCAGCATCGCACATGAGCAGCATCACTAGCGGCTGTGGCGCAGCCGCTAGCTTCTGCTTCAGAATCACGAGACTGGCGCCGTGCAACAAGCTGCAGGAGCGTCTCAATGCGCACTGTCAATGCATTTTCTCGACCGAAATGTACGGGCGAACCTGCACATTGTCATATGTTGCAAATTGCCGAAAGGTTTCCGCCGGCGCCGGCGCTCGACAGCATGAGCGTCTTCCGGATTGCGAGCTTGACAACGATAAGTAGGTTGCACGGTCGTACAGACCTCTAAACGTGTATGTTACCAGTTGATTAGCTTTCTTGTGACCTTTGTGTAGATTTGATCACCTGTAGGTTTTCGCCGGCGGCGGTACCGGCGCCCGGCAGCACGCGCGCCTCCTGGATGACAATCTTCTCAGGAATTGATATATGTTGATCCTCCTTTTGAAATTGACCAATCCTCTCTTTACATGTTTTATCGGCTGCAAATTTGGTTTATTACCTGTAGGTCATCACCGGCGCCGGCGCCGGCGCTCGGCAGCACGCGCGCCTCCTGAATGTTTTGTCAGTTTTGTCAGAAGAGCAGATCTTATTGAAGTTGAAGTTGATAAGACCTCTGAATAGTTCGTTATATATCAGCTGTGGACACCTGGAGATCATCGCCGGCGGCGCCTGCGCCCGGCAGCACGCGCGCCTCCTGGATGACGGAGTCCTTGAGCAGCTTGCGCAGGACGACGGGGTCGGGGCTCTCCACATAGAACTTATTGTGCTGCAGCACCAGCTTCACCTGCGGGTCATGTGGAGGCGTGTATCAGGGGAGATGAGGTGCATTGGGAGCCCGAAAGGTGTGCGTTGTCCAAATGGCAAGGGCGTGATGGGGTATGCGGCGGCACTGCCGCAAGGCTGCGCGCTGCTGCCCGTCCCAAGGTGCATAGCGTGCATACAAATGCATGCGCGGGACCTGTGGCTGTGAAGGCGTCCACTCGCGCACGTGTTTGTCAGCATGCAGCGAAGCACACCTTGCCATAGTTGGCAGTCGAGTCGTGGATGAACTTGACGATCTCCTTTGGCAGCGCCACCTTCGACAGCTTGTTCAGCACCGCAACGATCGCCTGCAAAAGCATCCGCAGCTGAATGTTTCGAGACGATTTCAGGTCGTCTCAACTTGTCTGTCCAGCTCTACAGGGTCGCACTTGAATGCTGTCGTACATGATGGCATGCCATGCTGCTGCATGAAGCACGAGCCACTCGACATGCACAGCAACCACCTAAGGAAATTTGAGGGAGCTACAGGGTCTCTCACCGTCGTCTGCAGGCCAACGGAGACGGCGACATACAGCAAGTGCGGCAGAGAAACCAGGGCAATACAGGAACACTCCCGTGTAGCCAATCATCCATATAGGATTAGCAAGGCCGCAATGTCGTCTGCAGGCCGACGAAGACGGCGGCATACACGGGTGCAGCAATTTTATCACAGGTACAGGAGAGTGCACCCCGTTATGCAAAACAACCTGCCTGTAAAACAAGATCTCTCACCGTCGTCTGCAGGCCGACGGAGACGGCGGCATACAGTGAGTGCGGCGTGAGCGCGTACTCGTGCACGCACTCGGGGCGGCACACCGGCTCCGCGATGGCGATCAGGAAGTCTGACGCCTGCTTGTACACCGGCGAATAAGTCTCCAGGAAGATGCGGCCGTCGGGACACACCCACAGCGGCCTAAGATGGGAGGAACCAGGCTTGAGTGCGACATTGACAATCTTTCTGTTGTGATCTGAAGCCTGCTTGTACACTGGCCATCAGGTCTTCAAAAAGATGCGGCCGTCGGGACACCCACAGCGGCCTGCGCAGGGAAAGGATGAAGCTTCAATGCTGTGCCATCAAGCGTCGTCATGTGGAACACAGTGGCAAATTTGTTCCCTGCATCTCAGCATGCTGCCTTCACCACCAAGCCGCCAGTTGGTGCTCCTTCACTGGGTGTGGGCATGCGGTTCCGCGGCAGACAGCTGTAGCGGCAGGACTTGTGACATTACCGCCTATGGCGTGGGACACGCATCATTAGACGGCGAACCTGTAGCAGCTTTGCTGAATTCACAATCGCAACCCATGACTGCAACAGCATTGCCACCGGTTGCGAACGTCCTCCTTCAGCGTGACGGCCCTGTAGTCGTGGAATGCCTCGTCCTGCTGCCAGAGGCATATATCAAACTTTCTTCCAATCCGTTTCAAAAATGCAATCCAACCTGTTGCGGGCGTCCTCCTTCAGCGCTAGCGCACTGTAGTCGTGAAACTCCTCGTCCTGCTGCCCGAGGCGGAAGGTGCCGCCGTCATCCTCCGCCTCGCTCTCGGCCAGCTCCTCGAGCTCTGCCTTTTCATCGTCGACCTCGAACTCGCTGCCGTCGCCCTTCGCCTTCGCCTTGCTCTGCAGCCAAGTCCGATGATGCGCAGTTGAGCACGGCAACATGATAGCAGCATGATCACTGGTTCCACTGGCGCAGTCTGGCTGCGGCGGGCGGGCCGCCACAGTGACTGGAAGGCTTCGACCGAGAGCAGACCAAGGTGTCATGTTACAGGTATAACAATGCACTGCAGTGCCGCATGCGCGCAGACGCTCAATGCGGTGATGCCGCTCGTGCCAGCTCGCCTGCTGAATTTTGGACTCCCACAAGGAATACTGGATGTATGAGAAGGCCAGGGTAGTGTGCACCACCTTTTTCGCGCCAGCCACCTTGCGCGATGGGCGCCGCGCCCGCTTCTCCTTTTTCGCGGGCGCCGCCTCTACTTCCTCTACATCGTCCTCCGACAGCTCCTCGAGCTCTTCCTCCTCGTCCGAAACCTCAAAGTCGCTCTCGTCCTCCTCTTTTCGCAGCTTCCTCTGCAGGCCGCATTTGACATTGCATGAGCTCAGCGGCGCGCACCTCAGAACCTGGCAAAGTGACCTTTGTGCGCGTCCGCGCTCGTGCCAAGGGGTGTCTCCGGCACCAAATAGCGCATCTCCAAGACTCACTATCAGGTCGCAGACTCGCGAAAGGTGGCATTACAGCAGCTTCCATGACGGTGCTGCCTGCAGGCCGGCCGGCCACACCATGAAGCCAGTGCAAATGCGGACATGTGATTTCAGTACTCATTGAAGGTGAGTGCAGCACCTTCTTTGTCTCGGCTGCTTTGCGTGGCGCGCTGCGCGGCCGCTTCCCCGCCTTCGTAGACGTAGCCGCTGCCTCGCTTGCCTCCTCGACGGTCTTTTTCGAGAACTTGATTCTCAGCGTGGGAGTCCCTGCGCACAAGCAGCAAGTCTTCATGCTATTGAGGCAGCAGTCCTGAACGCTCGCGAGGCCTGCGCACATCACGCGAATCATGTCGCCTCACCATTTGTTTCAGCGCCGCTACCGTCGCCAACCATCAGGGAAGCTCACGATACATGTCTCGACACGATGTGAAACAGCTTTTGTGCGTTCTGCTTTGGCTTGCTTCTGCAACTGAGCAATTTGGATTACGTAAAGCAGCTCCGGAATGCAGAGGAAGCAGCTGTGCGCCTGTGTCTCCGAGACAGCCAGGCTGTGCGGCAAACTCGTTGTTTGCGTGCCCCCAACAGACGAAACAGATGGCATCCTCAGTCCTCGCTATGCGCACGGCGCCGGCGGCAGCGGCCCAGAGTCCTGCTCGGGAGTCGCTGCGATGCAGGTCCAGCTTCGTGGCTGGCAGCGGCAGCGCCTTCCGGACAGGCAGCAGCGTCCTGAGGACGACAGCAATGTCACACCAGCGACAAGCGCCGCGGCAGGTGCATACCTGCATCATGCAGGTGCATGCTGGCTGCCGCTGCCACCCTTGCCGCGGCGTTCCAACACTGTGCGTTTGTCATTCCACAGGTGACGCGGATGGGCCTCTTCGGCCTCGGCGTGCCAGAGCTGGCGCTCGTCGCCGGTGCCGCAGCCCTGCTGTTCGGTACGCTGGCTGCACCGGAAAGATTTGGATAATATCCGCGGATACCAGGCGCACGGCGTGCAGCCCTGCATGTGATCTGCCTGTGTGATGGGGCTCGACAGGTTCCGGTTCGTAACAATAGAACACTTACTACATGTACACCTCGTGCAGGCCCAGCAAAGATCCCGCAGCTGGGGCAGGCGCTTGGCAAGACTGCCAAGAGCGTCAAGGCAGCGGCAGACGTGAGTGGGCCCCGTGTTCTGTTTGCTGTACACATCCATATCAGTCTTCCTTCTCTATGCACGCGGTCAAAGCGGTTGTGCATGGTCAAAGCAATTGTCCGTGCATCAGCTTGCGGACTCGGCACAGCACGCAGACCTTGTAATGAGCGCTTAAACCGTGACCTCCCAATCCACCAAACATACTTGCACAACATCCAATCCTTGCAGCTGGGCTTGCAGGAGTTCCAGAAGGAGCTGCAGAACACCGAGGGCGAGGCGGACTCAGGCCTCAGCTCTAGTCAGAAGCTCAAGGAGAAGCACCCAGCTGCGGGCGAGGGGGAGGACGTGCGGGGTGTTGAGTAAACGGTTTTGCTTGGCGATACAGAGGTGATGTGTTGGCGCATCGTGGGGTAAGCTAGTGGACCAGGTGCTTTGTGAGACATGACGGCCCACTGAACATTTGAGCAGGAGGCAGCTGGATCTTCGCCTCTTGGTGGCGCTTGCAACTGAGAATTGCGTCTGGTTTACACTTACTTGGGAAGCTGTTGTGAACCTACAATACCCTAAAAGCATAAACGATCCCACTTATTATGCCCCTCACACAAACCAAGCTGCAGGCGGAAGGGTCTGGACAGGCGCGCAGCATTCCGCTGGCAAAAACACGAGCCATGTCCACTTCCACTTCCTGCGCGGTCCTCCTCCGCCCATCACTCGAACGCCCTGAACATCCCAAACATTACAATCATTGGTTGAATGTTCAAACATCTTACGACGAATCGCAAGACACAGCAGACACAGAAACGCACGCATGCTATATAATTTGACCCACCATTGGTTCTCCCGCCGGACCTCCTCCTCCTCCTGCAGCACGTACAAGGTCGGAATGAGGGGCCGCTTTTGAGATTGTATATGTGATGTTTGCAGGTGCATGAGCACGAGCAAGACAGCGTCACAATGCAAGGAAGCGAAAATGATTGCTGTAGAGAAGCCGCTGAGACAGCTGCCAGAAGCTTGCCTCTGGCGTGAAGTCGTTCTGTGGACAGGAAAGCGAAGAGATCAGTCTCTTGGGCATACTTTGCACGGCAACAGCCGTCAGGACATACAGTAACACTTTTCTGGTTGGTCCATGCAGTGTCAGCGCACCGGGATGTTGAAGGTCTTCCTGATCTCCTCTGGTGTCTTGCCTGTCAGGATCGGGCACAGCAGCCATTCAGCAATGAATGTCTTGACACAAGGGGCAAGGCAGTGGGGCGGGAGTCTGTGGTGGACTTCAGGTGCATAGGCAATACTCGTGATGCGCGAAAACAAGTGCCATTCTCGGCAATGCTTCTGCCGCACCCTTGATCATGTTGGCGACCGTCAGGCAGGTGAGGTCCAGCAGGCTCTTGATGTTCAGGTAATTGGCTGCCTGCAGCACGCGACAGATTTGCTCGCACATCATTGCAGGCTTGCACACAGTGTTTCGAGGTCAAAACGTCGGAGAGAACTTCAGCACTGGATGCAAGTCATGACTCACGGACCCGCATGCGCAGTGCATCAACAGACAACCCACATTGTGACGCAAAGGGACACCAGAACAGAAATGCATGGCGACATACCAGAATGAGCTCGAACAGGGTGCCCTGGTCCACCTTGACGAACTCGGTGTCCCAGATTTTGACCTCCTCCTCGCTCTTTGCGGGCTTCTCCTCGCCGTCCGACTTCTTCGACGAGTCCACGTGGTACTTGCTGTACTCGATGACCTGTAGTGTAAAAGAACGCCATACAATGCCTGCTTGGTGAATTCGACGTCCCCAGAGGTACCCAAGCAGGCCTGGTGATTCATTGCTGAAGGGAGCAGCACCAGCGCCGAAGTGATCTGATCTGATCTGAACCAAAGGCAGATGCTGCCGCCCGCGCAGCTTGCGCGGAATTGGAAAGTGGGATCGTGAAGATGCGGACTGCGGCCGCACCTTTGCGAGGATCTTGCTGGACACGTTGGGCAGCGGAATTGGCGTGTCCTTGCCCGACTCCTCCATGTCTGCAGGATGGCAATGCCGTCTTAAGGAATGTCATCCCATGAGGCTTCTTGGGGCATCGCAGCTGCCAATTCGCTGAGCTTGGCAGCGGCATATAGCAGCGTGCTTGGCGAAGCTCCACCGCCTCTACGACCCAGCTGCTGTCGATCCACTGCAAGGACTCCGCAAAGCGCTCACCCTCGATCATGTTTTTGATGGTTTGTGACTCGTTGGCCACCTCCAGGTCGACATCGAACATCTGCAAGCAGAAGGGTTGATCACATGCGCTTTGCCACTCTTGTTTCGACGCATTCCAGGACAATTTTAGGTGAAGCAGCCTGATCGTGGGTGATGACAGAACCGGTGCAGTCGACTGAACAAGGGCAGTACCTGCTCATCTGAGCTCCGCAGTTTGACCTGGAGCTCAAGCAAACCAGGCGTCAGTGCTGCGACAGTAGCATCGGGCTTGCAAGTGCCAGTGAGGCAAGTTGTGAATCCTGGGTTCGAAGCCGAAAGGCCTGGCGCTTCAGCTCGGTCGGGCAACGTGTCCAGATGGACAGAGATGTTCATGCTGAGAGTTTTGCACCTGCTCTGTGTCTGCCATCTCTGCTATGTGGGTCCTGGTTACCAAATGATTGTTGGCCCCACTCTGATACGCTGGCTTTCGTCGCGTGCAGCCGTCAGCCAGTGATCTTTGGCACCGAAAGCAGTCGATGGGCAGGAGTTGAGCACGGAGCGCGGCCAAGCCTCTGCTCAGCAATGCAGGTCGGGCGTCGTCTGGAAGTAGTCAGCAGGGGCAATAATACCTTCCTCGCATGTGGATTCTGCCGCAGATAATTTTATTGACGCGAATTAGGTCGTCCAACGAGTTCAACTGAGGTGCAGTGTGATTCAAAGTGTGATTCAACTGAGGTGCAGATGCAGTGACTTTTTATGCTCGTTCAGGGTCTGATCAACAACATTGGGTTCCGCCCATGTTCTGCGCTCCTATAGTGCGCGCCCGGGCCACTCTTACCTGCCGCTGCCGCAGCCGCAATAGAGGTCCCCATAGGAGCTGTCAGCAGGAGCGAGGACGCCCTGCCTTACCCAAGGTGGCAGCATCGCCTGCACCCAGGATCAAGGACGACTTCAGCCATGGCGCAGGACATTGCAGTCAACCTGCATCGTTGCCAGGATGTGGTGCATGCAACCTCCGCGGTGTTCAAACCCTGATCACAGAGTCCAACATGCATGTCGCGCAAGTGCATGATATCAGCAAGCAGATTCTTGCCACTTCTGCGCTGGAACAACATGCGTAATCAGTGCCTAGTCAGGCACTGGAGATGGGAGGCTGTGCACTTCGTTCGTGCCCGTCAGGGCGCCGCCGGAGTTGGGCCGGGCCAGTGCCATTCGGCACAGCGGCAGCGCCTGCCGCAGCGCCGCCACCCCGGCGGCGCTATAGCTGAAGCGTGCGGCGGCGGCGGCGGGGTCCAGCCGCTGCAGCCGGGACAAACGCGCGGCCGCCGCAAGGCCAGCGTCCGTCAAGTATTGATAAAACCGCAGCGTCAGCGCCATGAGCTGGCTGCAGCCCGCCAGTGCCTGCAAAATATCATGTATGTGCTTGTCAGTATATCAGGTGGACACCCTCCGCATAACTGCTGTTAACCTACTATTCTTGGCCAGTGTGTGAAGTCGGTGGAATCTGGTGACATTGATCAAATTCGGCTGCCAAGCAGGGTTTTTGACATGCTCAGCCCCCTATTCCAAAGCCAGAAGGTCAAGCACATCACCCCAGCTCGTCAGAGGCAGCACTACTCACCTGTATTGCCGCATCTGAGGCGCCAAAGGTGAGGTGCTTCTGGAACGGCTTGGCAGCATCGACGGCAAAGCCGCCGGTCAGCTCCAGGTCTTTCAGGGCGGGGACCCCCTCCAAGGCCGCCAGCGGCGCGGCGTCAGCGGCGACGCGACAGTCCAGGTGCGCTATGTGCAGCGCCGATAGTGCCGTCAGCGCCGTCAGGTACTTTAGCTGCGAAAAGAGGAAAGTTTTCAAGTTCCGGGAGGCAGGCTGACGCGCACGATTGGAAGCCAGTCAAATCCACTTTCAGCAGCAAATCGACTGCCTCCGTGGGTTGTGATCAGCACACCAATTCAGGTGCAGGGCCAGTTGCCCTGCAGCATGAGGCGCCTGGCGCCGCTGTCACGGCTGGGTCCAGCGTGAACAGGCAGGCACAGTGCAACATTCCCAAAGATGCAGGGTCAACCTTCGAGGAAACGCACATCTGGGGTGGCGGGGACGAGCAGGCGCTCCAGGTGCTGCAGCTGCGCCAGTTGACAGCCGGGCCTCAGATTGGCGGGCGGCGCCGCCACCACCAGGCCGCCGGCTAGGGCATACGGCGGGCGGGGCGGCTTCCAGGCGCGTCAGCTGGGTCGATGCGCAGAATGCGTTGACGAGCTGCATTGCAGAATCCATTCATCTCGGGAGCAGCCTCGGCGCACGACGTTCCAGCAGCTGTGTCTCAGGTTGCCGTGAGGTGCACTGATCGTGCATTGCCAGATTATGCGCATTATAGCTCAGGGGTTTCCGGCGGGCCCATCAGAGCGATCGAGTTTGCAAGGCACACACTGAAGCGTACCTGTGCAGGCGTGGCCTCGCAGCCACCCACATCTGGATTGACCAGCCAGGGCAGGCCGTTGGCGACCAGGCGCAGCGACCGCAGCGCCTTGAAGCTGCTCCGTGCCGCCAGCGTGGCCCAGGCCTTCGCTACGCACGGAGGCACAGTCCTCTTGTTGAAATGGGTGTAGACCAACTCGTCAGAGCACACTATGTGGTCACTTGCGATGCACATGCCCAGTTCCACGTAATTGGCTGATCGTGTCAGGCTATTTGCACGCTGTCTCGCTGGCCGCGGCGGCTGTGCTGAATGCTGCGCTGTTTGCTCCTCCGGCAAGCTGCCAGCGCGACCAGAGCTCGGAAAATAAAGGGTTTCTGCCCGGAGCTGATGTTGTTTCCAAACAGATGAAGAAACAAGTTTGCAAACTTGAGGAGACTGCCGGCAGGTCTAACCGCAGCATATTGTCACTGTCCCCGGCAGCATCTCTGGGGCAGCGGCCCCAGCCAATGGCCACGGTGAGGCTGCGCAGCCGCGGCAGCCTGCCAAGCGACATCGATTCCTCCCACATCTGCTGTTCTACCACGAATCCGCTGGGTCTGCTGTCGTCTCCCGGACGCCTTGAATGTGCTAGGCCCACCTCCACGTGCACGAGGCTGGTGAGCGCTGTCAGTCTGTCTGCATATGAAGTGTGGAACACCACATGATGTTCGGAACAGAGCAGTCTCGTCTTCCGGTACTATCACAAAAGGTATTTGGCGACGGGCTTCAGCGTTTGAAGTTCAATATGCAAAACACCCATGGACCGACGTTGGCTTGGCTGCCCACATTCTGCTGTCGCAACATGAGGCGCACCGGCGAAGGCGAGCTGTCCGTCGTCTCCAAGCCACTTTGGCTCGATGGACAGCTTTGTGAGGCACTCAGCAGAGCGAGGGCTTCGACACCTGGGTGCGCAAGTAATGCAAGCCCTGTTGAGCTCTTGTGTCAGGAGGCATGACGATGAGTCGCAGTCTGCACATTTTTGTCGATTCCGCACATGTTTGCGGAAGTGCAGGTCTGGCGCTGCTGAGATGGCGGCGCTGCGCCATGCAGCGATGCCATTCGCAACCTGTGCAATCACCTGCAACTTAAGGACGGCGCCGGTGGCACAGCAGGGCCAATCAAGCGCTTGCGAGTCTGACGGTGACCAACACGCTGGCAGTAACACTATCATGCAGTAGAAGTGACCAGACGCGCGTGTAGCCATGCTCGGTAGGAGCAGGAGCAGATCCACGTGCCAGATTCAGGTTCAAGAGTGTTTGTTTCTCGCCCCTTTCCACCGCCGATTCCGCCGTTGCAATCTTGGCGTTCCAACATGTCGAGATTATTCATCACTGCAGCATCGGCATGGCATTCCGACTAGCTGTGTCATTCTTCCAGGCCGTAGTCGTCTCCAAAGTAATGGTCCACCAACTCCGTCGCGAGCGTCTGCAGATCCGACGGACCCCTGCGCCGCAGCTGACAGCCTGAGCTTATGTGCTGTGCAATGTCTCGCTCCGCCTGCAGCACACGATCTATAAGACATTCACAGGTAATTGACGTCACACGCTGGCCTCCAGTGGCTTGCGACAAAGAACAACCCCATGAAGGCGGCTGGAGTCGATGGCTGCTTGCCGCAGATGCTGCATCTCTGCATGTGAGAAATCGTGACACACCGTCACACCTGAACTGCAGCGCCTCGAGGGCGTCGATGCCGTCGGCGGCCTCCACGGCGGCGGGCCCCTGTGGCATGACGCGCAGCACCATCTCCGCAAACTGCACGCCCAGCGCCGCCGCGTCCATGTCCGGCGATCTGTCAATCAAATCAACCAGGATCAACCTGGATCGCCCAGAGGGCGAGCTGCGGGAGACAGCGGGTCAGCAGCGTTGCAGCAAATGGGCAGAACCATGGCAGTCGTGCATCCTACATGTCGAGCCTGGAGGCTGCAAACATTGAAGATTGCACCATTTGCACACTTTCCCAGGATGCCGGTTCCAATGGGGACATGGCGATTGGGGCATGGTCCATGTTTTCCAGAGCCGCTGTTGCACACCTGATGAGGTCCAGCATGGCCTCCAGGGCAGCCCGGTCCCGCCCCACGATTGCCGTGAGCGCCTCGGGGTCGCCTGACCCACCGCCGCCGCCTGCATGCCACAATAAAAGTGAGCATGTAGACAGTGGAGTTCTCTGGCGTGCCGTCAAGGTCCCCGATGCCGGACGGCAATCCCTTGCTGGGCACTCTGTTCCTGAGTGGTTGCACAGGGTGCAGAGAGCTGACAAAGCACATGTCTCGCACAGAGTCCATCCAAGTGGCAGATGCAGAAACCTGTGAATCTCATGACAATCCTGTTACCTGCACATATGTTGGCGAGGGCGTATGCCGCCTCCTTCCGGATGTCGAAGGCCGACTCCTTCAGAGTGGTCACCACCACAGGCACGCCGCCGGCCGCCGCCAGCGCGTCCACGCCTGCGCGCCCTGCAGCCCCGGAAAGCTTTGCAGGTTGAGAACAGACATAGGTTTGCTCCTCCAATCCTGTGGCCAATTCTCAAACCTGCGCATGGCCAGCACTGAAGCTTTTGAACAAAGTGATTCAGGATGGTGGTTCAGTCACCTGGGGAGCCAGCAATGTTGGACACCGCCCAGGTGGCCTCCTTGGCCAGCCCCCGGTGCGCGCTCTGCATGCACCGCATTAGCGCCGGCACCGCTGCGCCTGCAAGCCCAAATGCAGCGAGGCTTCCAGCTGCGCATAGCAATCAGCACATGCATGTCTGGTGGTGGCCGTCTGTGACGAGGCAAGCTGCACAGTGGCGGCGCAGCCACTTCTGGCAGGAACAGGCAGGACGCCAGGTGATGTGAGACCGGCCAGCTGGAAACTACAAGCCGCAGTCGGACACACCTGGCGCGCGGCAGAGGAGGTGGGAGATAGCGGGCGGCCCGCCACCATCTTGCAAACGTAGAGCAGCAGTCGACAGAGGAGCGGACGCACCTGAGGCATGGCTGAGGAGCTGCGACATGGCGGGTGACCCGCCGCCCGCCGCCACGTTGCCGACCGTGCGCAGCAGCGGCGTCAGCACCGCGCGATCACCCGCCTCCGCTGCCGCCTGATTTGGCACCGCCGCTGTGGAGACATTAGGAAACAGAACGTCAGAGCTGTCATGATCTTCGCAGCTGGAACTTGACATTGTCGACCGTCAGTAGCACGCGTCAGCACGGCTCGATGCGCCGCCTCCGCTGCCGCCTGGTCTGGCACCGCCGCTGTGGAGACATAGGGGACAGGACATTGCCAGCAGAATCGTCATGATCTTTGCATGTGATGAGCGCAGCATTACCGAATGTCAACAGCACCGGCGTCAGCACCGCGGGCTGTCTGATTCGCCGCCTTGTGCGGCATTGCTGCTGCTTGCAGGCATCAGGGGCAGCACCGTCGCTATCCTGTCACAAGCACGAGCTCTGCCTCAGAAGCAAAGCCTGACATGCGATAACCCATGCATCATGTTCAAGCCTGTCGCTACGCACCTTATGCGGCGGTCCAAAAGTGGTGGCACCAGCCCCGCCTGCAGCAGTCGCTGAAGGTGGCCCTCTGATGCCGTTTCGACAAAAAAATTTGAGCTTCTGAAGTTCACGAAGGGTCACCTATCAGGCGGTTTAGCAGCGGCGGCACCAGCCCTGCCTGCACCAGCCGCTGTAGGTGCCCCTCGGACGCCGCGGTGAGGTACGTCGCCACCCAGGCCGCCTCCGAAGTCAGCGTCGCGTCGGCGTCGAGCGCCAGCAGCCGCACCAGCGCCTCCGTCACGCCCGGCACCGCCAGCAGCTGCCCCACCTTATAGTCCCCATAAACATCATAAGTGGATTATGATTTCCAGCACCTGAAGCATGTCAGTGAACAGCAGCCGCGCCAGCACCTCTGTCACACTTGGCACCGCCAGCAGACCTGGGCATTCTCATCGTTCACGCAGTCAGTGACTGGAACACATGCAGTCAGTGGCCCCAAGCAGGTGCGTGTGCGATGCGCACGCAAACTCCAACACACGAAGGGTTGCATGCCCACTCGGGTTGTTCTCGTCGCTCGAAAGCGTGCTTGTCTCTTACTTACAGCCTCTGCCGCCTCTGCTGCTGACGAGTAGATGGGTCAAAGCAGTCTCACCCACCACTGAATCGGCATCCTTCATTGGACAGCGCCCAGGCGCCGGTGGCCATGGCGGCGACCACTGCCTCTGCCAACTGACGGGTGCGAAGCTCAGGGCAGTAATTTCACCTCTGAGCCGGCGCCCTTGACGACGTTTGACAGCGCCCAGGCGCCGGTGGCCGCGGCCGCAACGTCCGTGCCGCTGGGCATGGCGCCTGGCGCCACGGGCTGGCAGGCGAGCCGGGCCAGCGGAGCCAGCACCCCATTGGCCACCAGCGTCGACCGGAACTCGGCGCAGTCGCCCGCCAAGTTGCCTGCGGCGCAAATGTCCACAGGTTTTTGCGGCTGCAAGCTTGAGCATAGCACTGCGAAAATGTCAGCACAAATGTCAAAGCCACCGAATGGTCAGCGCCGAATACGGTACAGATATTCCAGACGCCAAATGTTGCTCCTGAATGTCAAGAGGATCCGGAAGGCTCCAACGCCAAACATCGCTACTGACTGTCTATAGGATCCAGAAGGACCTGTGTGTCCTTCGACAAGCGGTGCCATGGACTGTTCACCTAACGTCCAAGCCGCCTGCTGCGCCACGGCGATGCCGCTGCCGCCGGCAAGGTGCAGGATCAGCGCCGGCGCCGCAGGCAGCACCGCGCACGCCACCTCATGGTCGGCCGCCGCCAGGTTGGTCAGCGCCCAGGCCGCCTCCAGTGCCGTCACCGCCGCCGCTCCCGCATCGCTGACGGAACTGTGGTTCATGGTTAGCACGAATGCAATGCCAAACATAAAGTCGTGAAGTGGCCGCCGTCAGGTTGGTGAGGGCCTAGGCCGCCTCCAGCGCCGTCACCGCCGCCGCTCCCGCAGGGCCGACGGAGCTGTGTGCGCTTCAAATGCTGTGGGTTGAGACAAAACGAGCTGTGCAGCACGATGGGCAAGGGAAGGGCAGCTTGGCTGTGCGCAGAAAACACTTGAGGCAGGTGCAGGACAGTGGCCGCATGTCAGTACCTGGCAGGCTGCAGAGCTTTGATGAGCAGCGGCACCGCACCCGCCTGCACTGCCGTCTGGCAGGGCGCCTGATCATCTGCAGTTCATATTGGGGAACACGTTAAAACTGCCAGGTTCATTGGGCCAGTCATGTGTAGGCGCCGCCATGTCACATGACAAACCTTGCAAACCATGTCGAAAGGTGGCCGGAAAGAGCTGCAGCGTCATGCAGTATACTAGCCCAGGCTTGACAAAATGTGCACGACAGGCATGATTCGCAGCGGCCCTTACCAGTGGAGAGAAGTTTCCGCAGACGCCGCAGCACATCCAGGTATGGCTGACTTCCGATGACCTTCTCCTGCTGCAGCGCCACCACTGAGTGTTGCACCTCCGCCAGCAGCTGCGGACCCGAAACGGCCTGGCTGGCTCCGTCGACAAGTGCAGTTGCGTCGGCGACGGCGCCGGCGCTGGCACTGTCAAGCGGCTCTCGCCTCAGCCGCTTGCTGCGCAGCAGCGCGTCCCGCCGCTCCTTCGTGACAGCCAGCACCTGCGACAGTGATTCAGTATCGAATCCAGTATCGATTCAACCACGTTTGCTGAGCCGTGCCTGGACGGGGACTGTGCCACGCGGCGCATTCGGCGCCGTGCCGTCGATCATGCATTTACCTGGTGCCGTCGCCTGTCTGCGCCGGCAGCCGCACCGCCTGCCCCGGAGGATTTGTAAGCTGCCTTGCGATCCATGTCGCGCTCGTGTCTGGCAAATGATCAGTTGCTTGTCGAAAAGGCCATAAACCGGTAGTGTCGTCGATGCGAAGTTGTTGACCACAAGCTCCTAAACCATGCAATCGAGGCAAACATTACTTCGTGTCTGGCAAGCGCCTCTGTCGTGCTCTGGTGGGCGATCCGAGGCCCTGCCGAGACGCGTTCCTTTCCCTTTCGACCGGCCTCCGATCAGAACACGTCAAAATAGAAGGCGCCAGCTGATTGGCGCTCGAGCACTGACAGAAAGCGGAGGTGCAGCGCGTCACTCACATCTCCTCTAGCATCTGCACTAGCATGGAACGTTGCTATTGTGAGGCTGCACGTCTGCACTTGTGGGGTGGGGACCGTTCGCGCCGTGAGTTCTCAGGGACACATCGCCATCCTTTGTGCTCCAGCTACCACACGTGCCACCACAGCCACAGCATGGCTCTGTCGGCAGGCGCAGTCATGAATGGGCCTCACGTGTACATTCGACGGCGTGCACCTGGCAGCCACATTCCAGCGCATGCGCCGCTGCTCCGCCGCGGCGTGGGCCCGCTGCCTGCGCTTGCGCACTCCCACATGAGCAGAGCGAGGAGCCAACTGCGTGTCAGAAAGCCTTCGAGGTCGGTGGTCTGCAGCTCTGATTCCGGCAAGGCAGATCAGATCGCCGAGGGCAAGAAGGAGGGAGGCGCCGCCATCGAGCTGGCGGAGGAGGGCCCCTCAACCGACCTCTCCGTCATCTGGGGCCGCCTGCTGAAGGCATGACGCTGTCACAATACATGTTCACTGTGGTATCTTACTCATCTAATCCTGTTGATATGCTTCCGCACCGTTTTCCACCTGATCAAGTGGTGGCGGCAGCGCACCCCGCTTCCTGATCACCAGCGTCCCCTTGACACAGCTCGGCATGCCCTACTGGCTGGACGACGAGACGAACAACCGCGCGAAAATTAAGCTGGCCGGCGTCGTGGCGCTCACCCTGGGCACTACCGGCGTGAGGTGAGCAGCGCCTTTGCTTGTACTCACCGCGGGTCATCGCAACCGTCGTGACCCAATGCCGCCGCCACCTGCGGGCTCGCCAAGCTGCTGCAACGTCGTTATCAATCCTGAGTATATCCCTCCTGACTTTGTTGCAGCGTCATGTTCAACTTCCTGGGGCGCGACTTTTTCACGGCGCTGTCCAACAAGGACGTGGACAAATTCACGGAGATGCTGATCAAATGGCTGTGCGCGCTATGCGCCGGCATCCCCGTCTTTGTCTTCCGGGACTACTACCAGGTATTGCCTGGACAGGTTTTTTGCCTGTCGTGCCATGTGCTCTGTTGCGGTGTCCACACGCGCCAGCATGGGTGCACGAGAACGCTGCCCGGAAAGATGCCGCATCCTGCACAGGCGCATTGCAAGCAGAGCTATGAACTATGTTGCGGTCCAGATTGCTCCAGAGTCTCTAAGGATTTCTGCCGTCCGCGCTGCAGGGCAAGCTGGCGCTGGTGTGGCGGGATTGGTCGACGGAGCGGCTCACCCCCGCAGTGTCTTCGATGTTCGCCGCTTTGATTGAGCCTCCATCCCCCCATCATCTGTCCTGCAGAGCAAGCTGGCACTGGAGTGGCGGGAGTGGATGACGGAGCGGCTGACGCGGCAGTACTTCGAGGACCGCACCTTCTACCAGGTCCAGGCGGGCGGCCTGCTGGACAACCCCGACCAGCGCATCGCCTCCGACATCAGGTCAGAAACTTTCCAACCCGCGCGCCCGCCTGATGTCGGAGACAGATGAGCTAATCGGAAACCAGCGGGCAGCCGAATTTCAGTGGCCACAAGACGCACTGCAGAGTGGCACGGAAGGATTCCTTGACCGTTGAGCGATTTCCACCGTCACTGCTCCCCCAGAAGCAGACTCCTGCTCACACGTCCGGGATCGCAAATGCGGCGCCATCCCACGTCTCTGGCACTGGAGTATGGCGCATCTGCAGGCAGTCACCTGACCCTTCGTGAGGCTCAGCCATGGTTCTGGAAGCTGACATGTGACGCATCTGGCGCACACAGGCAGTTTACGGACACGGCGCTGGGGCTGGCCATGACGCTGCTCAACGCGGCCACTGACCTCATCTCCTTCTCCGGCATTCTCTACTCCATCTACCCACCGCTGTTCGTGAGTCACTGCCGTTGCAGGCCTGCTTGCTGTGGAACTGTCTCCTCGCGTTGCCCTGCATGAAGCACCAGTCTTAATTGTGCAGTGGGTTGAGTGGCGCCAGAGCAATGAGCACGCCCTTGCAAGCGCTCGTCAGCTCCACGATCCTGTCGGCTTGATAATCCCGCCAGTTTCATGGACATATGATTCAAGTCGGTTTCAATGGGCTCAAAATGATGGCGTGGTTTCTATACTGCCAGGTGGCGCTGCTCGTGTACAGCCTGAAACGCAGCGCCTCCCAGCCGCTGTTCCTTCGACAAACATAGAACACAAACGTGTAAACATATAGCAATGATCTCATTTAACCGACCTTTTCGTTGTCAGATGGCATTGCTGTGAACAGCCTGGGAGGCGCCGCGGCGTTGCTGTTTCTGCGATAAATATACACTCGATCAGAAGATCTGAAGGGACGTGCTTCTATTTTCTTTCAGGTTGCGCTGCTGGTGTACAGCCTGGGAGGCACCGCCGCGTCGCTGTACCTCGGCCGCAGCCTGGTGGGCCTCAACTTCAAGCAGGAGGCGCTGGAGGCCAACTTCAGGTGAGGCTCTCAGACAATCAAAATGTGGAACACGCAATGCAGTTCCAGGCCGCAGCCTGGTGGGCCCCAACTTCAAGCAGGCCGGCAGGAGGCCAACTTCAGGTGCGAGTCAACAGAACACACCTGGGGTCGCAGCCTGGTGGGCCGCAAATTCAAGCAGGAGGCGCAGGAGGCCAACTTCAGGTGGGCATTGCGCATGCACCGCCTTGGCAGCGAACTCCCAAGACCTGTAAAACCTCAAAAGCCTATTGATGTCGACAGGTATGGCCTGGTGCGGGTGCGGGAGAATGCGGAGAGCATCGCCTTTTACGGCGGCGAGAGCTCCGAGGAGCGGCTGTTGGCGCGCCGCCTCGGCGCCGCGATTGCCAACTACGCGGAACTGCTGATTGCCTCCCGCAACCTGCAATTCTTCACCTCCTTCTACAGGCAAGCGCCGTCGCCTGATTAACCACGACATATGAATGTTTACTTCTCTCATGCAACATGGAATTGGGCGCCGCGATCGCCAACTACGCGGAGCTGCTGATTGCATCCCGCCACCTGCAGTTCTTCACCTCCATCTCACGGTGGATCCACGACTGTGCCTGCAGCAGTGTGCAGGCAAATCGCCTGCTTGGAGTCGTCCTGTGTTCTCCTTGAGCAGGCCGTCTGTCGCACTCTTGAGGACGCATGCGCGTCCCAGCAAATGCTACCGGGCAACCGCCAATGGCAGCTCAACGTCGATGCTCCCGCAGGTTCCTGATCCAGATCCTGCCGTCGGCGGTGGTTGCGCCGCTGTACTTCCAGGGCAAAATCGATTTTGGCGTCATCAACCAGTCCTCCTCGGCCTTCAACCACATCCTGTCGGACGTGTCCCTCGTGGTTTACCAGGTGCGAAGGAGCGGTGCTGAGCCGTGCTCGTTGCCTTGGTATGCCAGCCCACACTTCCTCATGCAGTCGTGATGCGCACATTTTGGTTCACCTCACTGTTACGAAAGAAGCGAGGGGGCCGGCAACGCACACGCCGCCGAATCATCAGAGCCTCTGAAGAATTCATACACCAACTAGACAACCGAAGGCCGGAATACTGATTGCTGTGCAGCTGGAATCACTGGCCAGCTTCAGCGCCGTCATCGACCGGCTGGGCGAATTCGACGAGATTGTCACCGCGCCAAAGGCCGCCCAGGCCGCCGCCGCACAGCCGGCCAGCGCTGCCAGCCAAGACGCCTTTGACGGCGCGGCGGCGGATGCGGCTGCCGCAGAGCCGACAGCGGCCGCATCTTCAGCTGCGATGTCGGATGCGGCGGCGGCGGCGGTGGCGCGCGCCCTGGGGGAGCGCATCCAGATCACGCAGATGGCGGCAGCGGGAAGCGGCCCGGCGGCAGGAAGCAGCGGCAACGGTGATGGCGGCGGCGGCGATGTGTTGCTGGAACTGGACGGTGTGACGCTGCGCACGCCCGACGGTGGCAGCACCCTCGTTCAAAATCTGGATATACAGGCGCGCTCTTGTTGAGGACCTCTACATCTGTGAATCTGCCATGTAGGCTTGATGGTCACAAGTGGCGCTGCGCATGCCCGATGGCGGCAGCACCCTCGTCCAGAAACTCGACCTGCAGGCACGCCAGCTGTCTGCACACGCCAACTGTCTGCATGCCCCATTTGGCCCCGCTCCTCACTGGCGTTGTTGGCCCTTGGCGCTTTCACTCCGCAGCACCTGCATAAAAGAGCACTCACCAGCTGTCGCCCGCATGGATGGCGGTGCATGTTGGAAGTGCGCCATTCCTGGCGCTGGCACCCGCGGGGATCATTGTGCGCCACAACGTCCGCGCTGCACCAGACGCCGACGCTTGGTTATGAGCCGCGGTCCCTCCTGCTGGTCGCAGGTCAGGGCGGGGCGGTCGCTTCTCATCGTCGGCCCCTCGGGCGCCGGCAAGACGAGCACGCTGCGCGCGGTCGCGGGGCTGTGGACCGCAGGGCGTGGCACGGTGCGATTTTGCTCACACTATCGTGTATGAAATCTCGTTTGGTCACGGGGCTGTGGGCCGCAGGACGCAACATGGTGCGGCACGCCTCGTTCAAAACGCAGCAGCTTCTCAGTTGTCATGTTGTAAAGCCTGTTTGGCTGAGGGACTATGGACCGCTGGATGCGGCATGGTTCGCAGGGCTGGGTGCTATCTTTTGAACAGCAGCAACCTGCCAGAATGCCACTCACTCGAATGCAGTTGAAGACACCTGGTGGTTCAATTTTGAATGTGCTCGACGCTGCAACATCAATGAGTTTCAAAACCCCGTTCCTGAAGGTGCGGCGAGCGGGGCAGCCTGTGGCGGCGGGCTCCGGCAGCGCGGAGCTGTTGCTCCTGCATTTTACATGAGTAAATCCTGCCGGTCTCGCAATCGATTCAGGTGCGGCGCGCGGGACGGCCGGTTGCGGCGGGCTCCGGCGGTGCGGAGTTGTTCTTCCTGCCGCAGCGGCCCTACATGGTGCTGGGCAGCCTGCGGGACCAGCTGCTGTACCCCACCTGGGCCGGCGGCGCCGCAGACAGGTTTGCACGTCATTTTAAGTGTCGTTAGGTCGCACTAGGTCTGCCTCACTAGGTTGCCTCACTAGGTCTGCCTTCGAATCTGTGTTGCATGGTGTAGGGCAGCCTGCGGGACCGGCTGTGTGACCTCACCTGGGCCAGCGGCGCGGCAGACAGGGCCGCACTGTCTCGTCAGGTCTGCTCGGAAGGTCTGCGGCTGTCGAATGATTATTGCATGGTGCTGGGCAGCCTGCGGGACCAGCTGCTGTGACCTCTCCTGGACTGACGGCGCGGTTAACAAGTCACTTTCGTAGCTCTGACGCTTCTTTCTGCACGTCGTTGCTTCAGGCAGCAAATGCCCTGGCGCTACACACTGACATGCATACTGACATGCCGTGTCGATCATGCAGCAGCAGTGGAGCCAGCAGCAATGGCGCGGCATCAGATGCAGGCAGCACCAGCACCAGCAGCGGCGACGGCGTCCAGAACGGTGCCTCTTCCCAGGGCGATGGCGCTCCAACGGTCTCTGCCAGCCGGCCGCGGCCCAGTGATGCTGAGCTGGCAGCCGCGCTGTCGACGGTGCGGCTGGATGCCGTGTTGGCGCGAGGCACAGCGAGCGGCCGCAATGGCAGCGGAAATGGCGATGGTGGCGGCGGCGGCGGCGGCAGCGGTTCTGCCGCCGCCGCCCTGGATGTTGTTCAGGACTGGGCCAGCATCCTGTCGCTGGGCGAGCAGCAGCGGCTGGCGTTTGCCAGGTCAGCTTCAGTGCTCTCGTGTTTGGCGCCCTAAATCCCAGCGCACAGGGCTGCCTACACCATGTTGATTGTGCTGCCAAGGACCCGTTGAGGAGGCAGTGTCATGGATGCACATGATGGCAGTTGTTCAGGCGAGACACGCTGGCCTGCCGACGACACCGCTGAGTGCCGGTGTCTTGAGTCGCGCCTGGTGCTCATGGACGAGTCGGCGCCGGCACTGAACACTGCGAGTTGAAGTTCCAATCTGGATTTCGAAAGCTGTCATCTGCCCGCAGAGTGCTGCTGTCCAAGCCGCGGCTGGTGCTCATGGACGAGTCGATGTCGGCGCTGGACACCGCCAGTTGAAGATTATGTGCAAGATTTGAGCCCTGGAGTGCTCATACTCTACTCCTGCCGCAGGGTGCTGCTGTCTAAGCCGCGGCTGGTGCTCATGGACGAGTCGACGTCCGCGCTGGACACTGCCAACGAGGCGTCATTGTACAAGGCGCTGGCGGCGGCCGGCATCACCTTCGTCAGCGTCGGCCATCGGCCGTCACTGGTGCGTTTGTGTCATTCACCAGAATCGAGTCCTGACTGCATTTCAAGGAATGTAATATGAGGCGCTGGCGGCCGCCGGCATCACCTTGGTCAGCGTCGGCCATGCCTTGTTTGGTCTGCACAAACACAATTAGGGTTCGAGGAACAACAATTGTAGACGCGTGCATGGCGGCCGGCATCACCTTCGTCAGCATCGGCCAGCAGCCCTCCCTGGTGCCTTTGTTTCACTCACCGAAATCAAGTCCTGAATGCATTCAAGGAATGTGATCTGAGGCGCTGGCGGCGGCCGCTTCACTGTCGTCAAGGTCGGCCACCCGCCGTCCCTGATTGCGCTGTCTGATCTGCCCAAACATGATTAGGGATCGATATACAAGAAACACGAGCCCACGCGGCATGCACGGCGGCTGGCATCACCTTCGTCAGCGTCGGCCACCGGCCCTCCCTCGTGTGGGTTTGCCAGACGGGGTGATGGTCGCTTGGGCAGCTGAATGGATAGCCGTGACGCGGAGTGACAGTCCGTGCTGCCATTCGCCCAGTGCAGGTTCAAAGTGTAGTTGCGTGCAGGTTCGCTTCCACCAGGAGGTGCTGCGACTGCAGCCGCTGACCAGCGGCCAGGACGGCGGCGAGGACGTCAGAAACTGGAGCGTGCAGTCGGCCTCGGATGTGTCTGAAGCGGACTTGGAGGCGGTTGCGCTGCCCAGCTGATCTTTTTTATGGCAACAGACAGACTGGGCACTGCCAGAACGAGAACTGACACGAATGATACAGTTTGGCTTCGCCACTGAGAGCCCGCCGCTGTGTGTGGTTTGTTGTACCTGCGTTCTTCGGCAGTCCACGTTGAGTCCAGACAATTGGTTGAAGTTGGTCACGCCATGTACTCTGATGTATTTCTTAAACTGTGAACCACCTGCTATTCGTTGCCGATCCCATCTGGAGTTGTTTTCTGAATCCGTGTCGAGACAAGTCAGTGCCGCTGACAGCGTCCCAAAACTGGTTATAGAAACAGGCTGGCAGTGCGCTCCGAGGTGCGTCCTCATGGCGCCGCCTCCCCCAAAAGTGCTGGCACCATTTGCGTTCCGTGCTGAAGGTGTGGCAGCCGTCAAGGCAAGCCCCAGTCCTGTCACCGCATGGCACCCGCCCGCAGAACGTCCACCATGTTAAAGATCTTCTTCTCCGAGCCCGCGCGGATCTGCTGCGCCAGGAACAGCGCGGCGTCGACGGAGCCCTCGGCGTATATCTCGCGCCCGCACACGTTGTGCGTGAAGCTGAAGAAGGTCGATTTGTCCGGCGACAGCAGGCTGCGCGGCGCAAACCACATAACGTCAACGGAACTGACTCTCAAGTGTCGATAAAGTGTAAAGTACCACGACCGCACACGTTGTGCGAGAGGCTGAAGATTGTCGACTTGTCCGGCGAGAGCAGGCTGCAGCCGCGCAAGCACACGCTGGTCATTTATTTGCATTGCTTCGAGGAGATTTGAATGTAAATGGGGGCGTTGTGCTGGCGCCAGACAGGTTCGAGCACAACAGCCGCCTGGGTACATCATGCGGGCGTGCAGGGGCTCAACATGAGGACTCGCCGGGCATCGTCAGCGTTGCAAGAACACAATAATGCGCTCCTGTTGAAGCGCGGCGGTCAAGGTTCCTCCAGGGCTCTGATATCCGCAGGCAATGAAATAGAGCTCTACAGCAGCTCCTCGAACATGCAGAGTAGTTACGCGTGCACCTGTAGGTGTGGAAGGCGTGGCCGTCGATATTGGCCTCCGGGACACCCATCATGTCCAGCTGCCGCGTCTTGTCGCGCACCCGCTCGATCTGGTCCTGCACCAGGTGTCAAAATACGCATAATCCGATGTTACTGGACAGGCAGCCTCAGGACTGTGGATCAGGACTGTGGATCTGAGATTGTCAGGACCGTTGGTCTCTCAGGTGCGCGGAACTGAGCGCGACATCCGACGCGCAGCTGAGGCTGGTGCCGCACTAGGCGCACACCCTGGCCCAGGTCCAAGCAAGAACTTTTCCAGGCGTCACTCCTAACAGGCACCCGTCTCGTGCCTCCCGCCGCCTATGGAGCAGCAGCACGCTCCTGCTTCCGACACGAGCACCACAAACAGCCCTTGTGCGGCAGCGGGGTGATTGGAAAACCTCTGCGCCCCGGTCAAGTCCAAAAAGGCCCATGCTTCGTGAGGAGGCGAGGACGGCGCGCGTGCGCTGCCGCTGGTGTCCGCCTGTGCTTCAGTGCCCAATCTGCACACATCTACGATGACTGGCGCAGTCCCTGCACCTCGGTGAAGTCGAGGCCCATCTCCTGCAAGGAGCCCAAAGCAGAGCGCGGTGCCGCTAATGTTGACCTTACTTTTTCCACATACTCAACAGGAATACCTTTTTCAAGCCACAACATTTCCCCAAAAGAGCAATTTCCGCACCTCGGTCAAGTCGAGGTCCAACTTCTGGAAGGAGCCAACAACAACGGCGCACGCGGTGCCGCTGGTGACGGCCTGGCTTTAGAACCTGTTTCACAGGACAACATCAAGGGAAGCTTCTGCACCTCGGTGAAGTCGAGGCCCATTTTCTGAAACGATGCCACGACGGCGCGCGCGGTGCCGCTGGTGTCGGCTTTGGTGCGCTGGTGCGACTCCACCACCTCCAGGGTGTAGCCGGCAAAGGCGCCCGGAAACTGCTCCGCCATGAGCTCCATGGTTGCCTGGAAGGCCACCACCTGCGGCAATCCATACAGCATTTCAGGTTCACAATCCATGTATCCGGGCTGGGAGGCTGCTCCGCCATGGAGCACCTGGAAGGCCACCACCTGCGGCACAGCTGAAACCCATTGGATGCACCTGTTTGCCTAGTCCGGCTTGTTTAGACCAGAAACCTGCTCCGCCACGAGCTCCATCGTCGCCTAGAACGCCACCACCTGCGGCGCAGCCGAGGGCGATTGAATGTGGTTGTTTGCCGCTGCCAATTTCAGGGTGAAAGTGTTTCATTACCAGAAACCCGCTCCGCCACGAGCTCCATCGTCGCCTGGAAGGCCACCACCTGCAGCGGCCTATGGTATAGGTCCTAATATTTTGATACACTCAAAAGCTCCGTCATGAGCTCCATCGTCTCCTGGACCGTCACCACCCGCGGCAATCCACATGAACTTTCAAGCTGTAAGGTTTTGAAGGGTGTAGCTGCTGAAGGCGCTGCTCCGCCATGAGCCAAGCCGTCGCCCAGCACACCGCCACTCGGAAAAGACTTCAATCATGAACAGTTGCCGACTCTGTGAAGTATCGATGAAAGGCCTTCTGACCTGCTTGCCCATGTTGGGGGCGGTGACGGCGTAGGTGCCCAAAGGAGGGATGAAACCGGCCAAGCTTCATTGGGAGAAAAACCTGCAAATAGTGTCAAAAGGGTTTTCCCGACCTGCTTGCCCATGTTGGGGGCGATGACGGCGTAGGTGCCCGCCGCCTCGGCATCCGCCACCAGCTGCTCCCGGTCGCCGCCGGTGGTGCCCATCACAAAGGGCACCCCGTTGTGGCAGTAGAACCGCGCGTTGTCTGCGCGGAGCCACAAACAAGTGGCGCGGGTAGTTGCCAACTGGCCTAGGGGGAGCGGCGCAGCAGCATGCAGGGGCCTACCAAGCTTGTGTCATAACACGAAGGCCGGTGGCATGCGGCCGCACCGTTTACCGCAGTTGGCAGCGTGTAGTCGATCATCAGCATGTTGGGGAACTCTGCCTTGACCTGCACACCGCACAGCGGGAGCCGCTCGATGCCATGTGCATCAAAAGCTGGGAGCATGGCGCAGCATTTGCAAGGCGGTGCTGCCGCGGTCAGACTCAGGGCAGTCGAGTTCAAACAGAGATCCGGTTAGGGCCGGAGCCAGCAGAGGTTGTCTGATGCGACAAGGATCAACCTCAAATAAATGACTTGCCTTCTCCATGGCATGCTGCCGGGTGTCGGGCGGGAAGAGCTTCACGGGACTGCCAACTTGAGGCAAAACATGGCAGCCCGCCATCGAGGGCCACAAGCAGGGCAGATGTCATCTTCCATGAGTGCGTGCTTGCCTTCTCCATGGCTGCCGGGCGTCGGGCTCGATGAGCTCCACGGGGATGCCGACAGAGGGTCGCAAATAGGAGAATCCTGTGTTTTCGATTTTGGATGCACCTTCTCCATGGCCTGCTGCCGGGCGTCGGGCGCGATGAGCTCCACGGGGATGCCGGACACGCCGATGGATTCCACGGCGACGCCCTCCGACTCGCCGGTGAAGGTGTAGGGCACCAGCTTCAGGCCCGCGCGCACCACAGCCTCTGCCGTCGCGTGCCCCATCTGATCAATCACAAACAGAGAAAGAATAGTCATTGTGTCTAGAGACAAAGATTGTTGGTAGGGCACCAGCTGCAGCCCCGCGCGCACCACTGCCTCTGCCGTCGCGTGCCCTTTTGGAAATGTAGATACAGAGTTTGGATGAATACAGTTATGAGAGAAACCGGTCAGGGCCGCCTGCACCACTGCCTCCGCCGTCGCATGCCCCATCTTCAGATATAAACACGGCAAGGGTTCTTCACATCATGCATATATGATCGGGAATGTCAGTAGGGACAGCTCCAGGCCCCCGCGTTGCATGCCCCATCTGAACGGAACATCAAGGGACTGGGAATCTGACAAGCAAAGTGGCCGGGCCCGTGCGCGCCGCCCCCCCTGCTGTATTAGCACCATCTGCTGCCGCGCAGCGCCCCATCTGCTGCGGTGCGACAGCTCTGTTGTTTCTTCAGGGTGCAGCCCTGCTTGTGAATATAGCTCTATCATTGCTGCATGCAGTCGCATGTGCATGCATGCGGTGCCGCGGGGCGGCGGGTGGCAGGGGCCCCGATCCTGGCATGCTGCATTCTGAGCTTGCCCACTGGTTGCTTACCCCTGTTACGGAGTGTTCGAGTTGTCTGCAGGCTAAAATGACAAACCTTGCCGGAGCAGGCGTTGACCATGATGGGCGGCGCCGCGTCATGCGAGCCGGCGGCCATGACGCGAATGCACCGAGCGCGCTGCTGCCTGGGCTGCTGCTGCTGCTGCTGCTGCTGCTGCCTGGGCTGCTCGCTGGCGCGCCAGCACGGCTTGGCGCCCCAGCTGCTGAAGCTCAGCCGCTGGGCAGGGAGGGGGGTGTGACACGTTGGCGCAACCCGGTGGCCGTGGCCGCAATGCATCGAATTGGCTTCTCAGAAGTCGCTGGCTGAGGACTGCGAGGCGAATCCTGTGATCAGTAGACAGACGAAGTCAGACCGATCTGAACTGTGTGTCGTAGCTGCTACTGGCCGCTACAGCGAGTGCTGCAACATCGAAATCCTTCAAGTAAATTTTTTGCACGGCAATACAACACTTTCGAACTCGATGATTCAGCCGCACGATTGGAGACGGGCTTGACTTGGCAGAGAAGTGGCAATCAGGCTGCGAGCGTGAGATCATTGCCGCTGGCGAGCGGTCCCCCTCGGCATTCTGCAAGATGGCATGAGAGTCCAACCGGGGGATGCATTTACCTAGGCTCCCTGTGGGACACTTCTTGATCTTCAGCGAAGACTTGCTTGCGCGAAGACTTGCTTGCGTGCAGTCTGCAAACGGAGAACAAGTTCGTGATTATTTAGATCACCGCCTGCAAGGCATCGCAGCCGGCGTTGCAGCTCCACGATGACTTCCGCTTCTAGTGCTGCTGGAGCTGATGCAGCTGTCAGCAAACCTGACGAGGCCGCACAGTCTTCAGATGCAGAGCCCAGAGTCGACGAAACTCAGCAATCCAAAGCAGCAGATGCTGCGGACGTGACTACGGAAGCCTCCGGGTGAGTAACAGTCTGCACTTGAGAAGTGGAACCCCCAAACATGCTTCGTACAGCCTTGCGCGTCGGGCCAAGCTGTGTGATCGCAAGTGTGCGTAAAACGATGATTGGGCTTCACGCAGGAAAGCAAACGGGGCTGCAGCGCAGCTCAGCGTGACCAGCGATGGGGCCGATTCAGGAAGCACTACGAGATTAACTTACAGCAGGTGCTGCCGGTAGTTGACTGCTGCAACAAGTGCACCGTTACAGCATGAGAGGATGCGCACTCAACCAGCAAGCGTCACACTCCAAAGCTTGGCACACAATGGCTGTCGAGCCAGTAGCGCACCAAAGCCACTTGGTTTGGCGAATGCCAATTTGCACTGTAGTAACAACATTCACAGAGACCACCAACTGGGCACAGGTGCTGTGTGTGATCAACGCCTCTTTCGCCTCGCAGTGACGTGCTGCGCAGCATTGGCGAGAAGCCAGAATGCCATGAGGCGCCGGCAGACTGGGACGCCGATGCCTTTAGGTGACTGAAATGAGACGACCCGATCCATACGAAGAGACGAGTGAAAAAGCGTTTTCGCACCAGAGGCATGCAGTTGGTGTGCTGGCCCACATCATTCAGCGATGGCAACCAGCTCACGGACTGCACAAGGTAATGGGCATCACAGCAAGGTCTTCCACTCGTCAGAGCAATTTTGATTCGGATGCAGGGACCTGCACGAGGCGACATTCTTCGACCAGCAGGGAGGTCCCGTGGGGCCGCCACCGCCAGGCCACTTTGGCGCCGGCCCCGCCAGCCCAGCCCGCCCCATGTCTCTGCGGCCGCAGGTAATGCCCCAATGGACAGGATATTTTAGGAGTTGTACATGGGAGGTGGCTTGATCCTGCGCCACATACAACACCGATGTAACCTGCTTATGCTCGGCCCAGGGCCCCGGTGGGCCGCTCGGCAGTGGCCCGCAGCACAATGGCAGCGGCCCGCCAGACGGGTGGAAGGGCTCCAACTGGCGCGGCCCCTTCAACGGGCCTGGCTCCGTAGGTATGGTACATCTACTGCTGCAGTGCATACAGGTTGCAGCGCTGCTGCCGCCTTCTGCCCAGGGCACGATCCGTGGATGGGTCTGCCTTTCATGTAACACTGCCCAGCTGCATGATGCCAGCCAAGTGGTCCCGTAATGAAAGTCGGACGTCTTCCTGGCGCAGGCTCGGGCGGGCACATGATGGGCGGCATCCGCAGCCGCCTGGTGGACGAGGGCGAGGGCAGCGGGCCGCCGCCGCCGGTCGCCGGCTCCCCCAGCGGGCCGCCCGGCTTCCAGCGCGCCGCCAGCGGCCCGACGTCGTGGCAGCGCAGCAGCGGCTGGCGCGGCGGCGGCGGCGACGCGGGCGACGGCCCGCTGCCACGCGGCGCCCTGCGCCCCGGCGGCATGATGCACGTGAGCGGTTGTCTTCCCCTCCCGGCAGCACATGGTTGCTGGTGCACCACATGGGGGCTGTGATACTCCCGGTTGTGTTTCTCTTGTGCTGTACATGTACCTATCGGCTGCACCTGTACTGATTGTGCTGTCATTGCTGCAGGCACGAGATGCGCCGGAGGGGCCGCGGCAGCCATCGCGCGCGCCATCGGACGGCTTTGCCATCGGGCGAGGCCGCGGCAGCGGCCCACTAGGGCCGCCCACGCCCGCCGGTCCCAGCGGGCCCGGTGGCCGCGGCAGGCCGCTGGCGCCGCCGGCCGCCAAGCAGCAGCAGCAGCAGCAGCAGCAGCAGCAGCAGCAGCAGCAGGCGCCCCCCGACGCGCCACCGCCGCCCAGGTGCGCCTCTGCTTGCACCTTCACATACAAGAGTGCGACTGCATTCGGTTTGGGTTCCTCTTTGTGTCAGCATGCGGGTCTGGTACCTGCCAGCAAAGCTTTCGCGGCGCCACCATTGAAAGCTCCCAGGTCAGCTTTTCGGGCTTTCCTGGGCTGAATTGCTCTCCTGGGCTGAGTTACATGCGTGTCGCAATCGCAGCGACGGCGACTGGCGCTCAGCCAAGGGGCGCGGCGAGCGCCCAGAGCCCTCCCGCGAGTGGCAGCAGATGGGGCAGCCGATAGGCCCGCAGCGCCAGGGCTCCGCGCAGCAGCCGCAGCAGCGCGACGGCCGTGGCCCGCAGGGCGGCGGCCACCGGGACGGCGGGCGCGACCAGGACTCTAGGGACGGCCGGCGGGAGCCGGCCGGCGTCAGCGACGGCGACCCGAGCCACGCGGGCGCCGGCGGCGGCGGCCACCAGCCGCCGTGGATGGCCGAGAGCGGCGGCGGCGGCGCCAAGCGGCCCGTGATGACGGCGGCGGACATGGAGGCGGAGCGCCAGGCGATGCAGGAGCAGTTCCGCAAGACACGCAACGCGCCATCGAAGCCCGTGCGCACTGTGGTGTGTCTCTCAGAGCGCCTCCCTGGCAGCCTTCCCTCCCCTGGTTCTCCCAGAAGTACGGGTCTGGGCTGCACATCCCTTTCTGTCAGGAGTCTGCTGATTATGGAATGCTGCAGAGTCTGGTGCATGAAAATCAGGTCGTAGCTGCATGAGGCATGAGACATGTGGAGATACTGCACTTTGCACAGCACGCGGCGTTCACGCCACAACATGCTGCAAGGGCCTTACCCAAACACCTCGCCTGGCTGCCCTGCAGGGAGAGCCGGAACAGATGACGGACAAGGACTGGGCCGACCTGCGGGATGATGGCGACAAGCTCAAGGCCGGCGCGGGCGAGCCTCCCGCGGCAACGGCACCGGCTGGCCGTGCCGCCAGTAAGGTGCCACCACCGGGCTTCGAGAACGCCACAGCGGCAGCCAATCCGCAGCAGCAGCAGCCGCAGGAGGCCGCGGCGAAGCCGGCGGAGGGCGGCGGCGGCCGCTTCTCCTTTGGCGGCGGCGACGCGGCGCTGGCAGCCCTCATGGGCGGCGTGGCGAAGCCGGCGCCCGCGGCGCCGGCAGCCTCTGCACCCACAACGGTGAGCGGCAGGCCTCATGCTGCAGTGCCAGCCACTTTGCATGCACATCAGTGGGGCTGTACGCAATCGGGACTTCGCGCCGTCCTGCTGCAGCCGGGTACCTTGCATGCGTGTCGGTGGAATTGAGATCATCCAGGACCCCGCTTGCAGTTGTCGAAGCTGCAGTGCATGGCAGTGATAGTTGCTGGTTAGCATCCTTTCCCTTTCACCTGCTGCAGGAGGCGTCCCAGTCGGCCGCCGCAGCGCAGCCGGCGGCGGACGGCGGCAAGCAGATGCGCTCCCGCTTCCAGCGCTTCATCAAGCTGGAGGACGATCCGTCCGAGCCTTCCGCGTTGGTACTGGCCGCCTCAGCGGCCCCTCCGGCGGCGCTAGCCGCCACAACAGCAGACGCATCGGCGCCCGCAGCGGCCTCGCCGCCAGGACCCTCGACATCTCCTTTTGCCGCCGTGACGTCCGGCCCCCTCACGCAGCCGCAGGGCTTTGGCCCGCCGCCGCCGCAGCAGCATCAGCAGCAGCAGCAGCAGCAGCAGCAGGGCTCCTCGGTGCCTGTGGCGACCTCGCCGTTTGCCGCCCTGGCGCAGGCGCCGGCGCCGCAGCTCACAGCCTCGTCCAGCCTGGAGCAGCTGCTTGCGGGTACGTGGTGCGACTGTCTGCATTAGTGGAATGCCCTGCCTTTGTGCATGCATGGGTCGCCTTGCCTTCTCTCTGGACATTGGGTCAGGATTCCGACCTGAAAGGATATCCGGTCATGCAATTGTCCCGCAGTGCTGCTACTCAGCTGCCGTAGCTGTTTCTTCCCACAGGTGCAAACCGGGCGGCGTCCATGCAGCAGCTGGCCGTGCAGCCGTCGTCTGGCGCGCTGATGCTCGGTGGCGCCTTTTCGGCACAGCAGCCGCTGGGTAATGCTTTCTCGGCGCAGCAGCCCATGGCCGGCGCATTTTTGGCGCAGCAGCCGCCGCCGTCACCGCACTCGTCCATGCAGCTGCCCTTCCAGCCGCCCGCGCAGCAGCAGCCACCGCAGCAGCAGCAGCAGCAGCAGCAGCAGCAGCAGCAGCAGCAGCAGCGCTTCAGCTTTGACGCTTTCTTTCAGGTGCGTTACACAAGGCTGTGCCTGCTGCTGCCGTTCTGTGCGCCTTCTGGAAGTCGCCCTCGGAAAGGCAAGTATATGGTCATGCTGGCCTGCCATCTGTCCAGCCCTAACCTGGACGCCACTAAGACTGGTGCACAGCGCAAGACACCACAGATGTGCCCCAAGCCTGATCGCCTGCTGCAGGGCGGCGGCGGCCCGCCGCCCACGACCCAGAGCGGCTTCGGCGGCGGCCAGCCGGAGGGACTGGGGGGCCTGCCGGCCATGCCGGTGCGCGCACGCACGCTGGCGGAGCTAGAGGGCGGTGGCGGCGGCCCTGTCCCTGGCGCGCCTCGCGCCTCGCCAGGTGGGCGCTTGTTGTGACTTGCAAGACTCGCTGGGGCAGATCCGTGCCTCTGCCCCAGCACAGTCTGCACGCAGCGAAAGGCTGCGGTAGGTCACCTGAAGGAGTCGACCACGCAGCGACTGCAACGTGCAAATGCGCTTTCCGCTGTGTGTTGACGACACCTGGTTCTTGCACTTTGCGCTGACGTCTGTGTGCCTCCCCCGCCGCAGGCATGGCGCAGTCGCTGCTGCAGCTCCACTCAGGCGGCCTGGGCCGCGGCCAGCCGCCGTTGCAGCAGAGCCTGCCGCAGCAGTTCCAGCAGCAGCAGCAGCTGCCGGGCTTTCGCGGCGGCGGCGGCGCGCCGCCGGGCAGCGGCAACACGCTGCTGTCGCTGCTGCAGGGGCGCGGCGCCATCGGCGCGGGCGCTATGGGCGCTGGCGGCGCCCCGCCGCCGTCCATGTCTCAGCCCCAGGTGCAAGATCTGCACCTCATCCTGCTAACAAGCGTGAACGATTCTAGTGCCATGACACCTCGGATTATGCGTGCACGAAGTACACCGGGGAAGTCCCGATTGCCGATTCACAGCTGGGGCCGGGCCCACTTTCTCTATCTGCTCTGTTGCGTACTCCTTGGTGTGGGTACAAGAATTGTATTCAATGGCGTTGCAGGGCACAGACCAGCTGCTGCGGCTGCTGGAGCAGCAGCAGCAGGCGTCGCGGCCGCCGGGGTCCCCCGGTGGGGCGCTGCAGCAGCCGCCGTCGGGCACCCCCTTCTCGCAGCAGCAGTCGCTGCAGGGTGGCCCGCCGGCCTTCCTGCAGCCACAGCACCAGGCGCAGCAGCTGCAGCGGTACCAGCAGCAGCTGCAGCAGCAGCAACAGCAGCAGAACCAGATGCTGCAGCAGCAGCGCTTCCAGCAGCAGCAGCAGCAGGCACAGCAGCAGCAGCAGCAGCAGCAGCAGCAGCAGCAGCAGCAGCAGCAGCAGCAGCAGCAGCAGCAACAGGTGTATCAGCAGCAACAGCAGCAGCAGGCGTTCCAGCAGCAGCAGCTGCAGCAGCAGCAGCTGCGGCAGCAGCAATTCCAACAGCAGGTACGTTTGCAGCTGGCATGCGCTTTTGCAGCTTTGCGTGTGGACTCGCATTGCCAAGTTCCAACTTGATACTGAGTTCGCTGGCCGCCGACACACATGTCAGAAGCATGTCAAACGACTGAGGATCTGCGGCTCACCGCAGATGCGGCAGGTGCAGCTGCAGCAGCAACGGCGCACACCGCCGCCCGGCCAGCAGCTGGGCCTGCCGCAGCTGGGCCTGCCAGGCCAGCAGCCGGGCTCGCCCCTTTGTCAGCGCTCAGGGTGCGCCCCCACATCTCGCCTTGGAATTTTCATTGTCCTTCGACATGGGCGTCTGCACCTGCCTGTCACCCCTGCCCTACTCGCTCACGTCCCGCAAGACCCTGGCCTGTATATCAGACCGCCGCATGGGGCTGCTGCACACGCTGGGGGTGTTCATCGCTCCTGGTCCCGCCATCTCAAGTGTCCTGGAAATCACATGCTAGGCTGGTGTCCACAGTCCCTCCACCTCCGCAGGTCGGCCCAGGGCGGCCAGCAGGTGTCTTACCAGGGCTACCCTCCATACGGCGGCGGCCCGCCACAGCAGCAGCAGCCGGGCGGCGGCCTCGCCCGCCTGTTCCAGGTCCGAAGTGCTTTCTCAGCTTGCGAAACACTGCTGGCGTGGTCTTTGCTCTGGCTTCCTGACTGGCATGCATGAACCACGCTGGGCCTGCTCTTCTGGACTCGCCACTCCATCGCCATCGCCATGGACATCAACCTGCCTCCTGAACCCGAAACTATTTGCAATCGCAGGGCGGAGCCAGCGGCGCGCCGGGCGTTGGCCAGTTCCCCTCGCAGCCGCCGCAGGCGGGCGTGCTCGGCGGCGGCTTTGGCGGCAACGTCGGCGGAGCGAGCTCCGACTTGCTGCGCCTCTTGCAGCAGGCCGGCGCTTCACAGCTAGCCCCAGGGTCGCTGAACCCTAACATCGCGTCCGGCGGCCCGCCGCAGCCGCAGCTCAGCCTCCAGGACCACCTCCGCAGCATGCAGTGAGGTGTTTTAAAAGAGAATGGCCCTACAGCGACCGGCGGGCCATGCGGCGGGGGCATGCCCGGAGCTTCGCAGCGCCGGCAAATCTGCGTGGAGTATGTTTGGCCAGGGGGATTGACGCGAAACGCCTGCGGAAGAAGGCTTGGGTAATCGTACAGTGGTTTGCATTGGTCCGCTTCTGACAGCTGCCATGCAGTCGGTGGCCATTGCTGCACATCACTGTCGGGCCTGCGGCATATGCTGTTTTCGGGCAGTTGTGGGAACAACGTGCAGGCGCAACTGGAAATGTAACGCTTTCGGGTTTACTATTGCATCCTTACGCCCTCGCATCGAGTGCAATCTTGCGCCCTTGCCACACCTGCAACAGACACATCGCGAGTCGAGGAGAGGATGCAGTCAAATGTTTAGGCTCTGTGTCTGTTGCACGATCGTGACGTGGCGTCTGCCATCCGTTCCGGAACTCCAACCCTTCCAACCGCCCGGAACAGCAATGTGCAAAGTGCCGCGCGACCATAACATTTGACCAAACTTCAGCGACCGTAGTTTGAAATTCTGCCTTTCTTGGGGCGCTCTACTCGCGCTGGATCAGGGAGTCGCAGAGACGTGACTTTAGACCATTGCGTTCGTTGTCTGGGCCGTTGCAATTTTAACGAAAACCATCCTGCCTGTTGTTCCTTGTGCTGTTCTTATAGTCGATCACACAGCAGAGGCTTGCAGCGTGCGCGGACATGAAGGACGAGCGTGTGCAGGACAAGTCAGACTCGTCAGAGTCAGACGAAACAGGGTCTGAGCAGGTGCGCAATGGAGCTCTTTGACCGGTGCCTGGCATCTCGATACATGAATCTCCAGTTCAATCCGCCGCCATGGTGTGGTGCAGCAACTTGTGTATGCAGCCGCCGTGGCCGCAGTTGAGGCACCCTCAGAATAAGCCACCCTCAGAAGCCACGTCTGCCGAAGGCACGCGCATGGCATGGCGGGGATGATGAATGAACATCCAAAAGGTATGTGCTGGTGTCATGCAGTACTGGTCGGATTCCTCCAGCTACCGCCGCTGGTCCTGGAGTCCAACAACGTCGTGGAGCATCGGCTCGTGGGCACGCTGGAAGAGGCGTGGCGCGTGCAGCAGAGCCTGGTGGTGGCCTCAGCTGCCCGCCCGGCTGCACATTATGTCGCCTGCCATTGTGGCCCGATGCCAAGTTCGAGTGCAGTACGACTCGGCATGGATGTAGCATGCAAATGCAGCTGCTGTTTGTGATCAGGAGACACCTCTGTCAGCAACAGCAGCAGCAGCCGTGGCAGATCTGCTCTAGAGGCAGCGATGTCGGCGGAAGCGGCGGCGGCGGCAGTGGCGGCAGTAGCAGAAGCAGTGGCAATTGTGGCGGCGCATCCAACAACAGGCCCTTGCGCCGTTCCGACAGAAGGTGTGGCAGCCCCCTCGTCGGCAAGGCAGGACGAAGCAGACGATGCAAGGGTCGGAGCGGTGGAACACTGGAACGCTTTGAACGGCTCCTGGCTTTTCGAATACAAGCTGGCAGCTTCCATGTGCTGTCATGGTTCACTGCCGCCGCTTTGTGCTCGCGCATATGGTGAGCAGCGGCGTCGTCAGGGCCAACGACTGCGGCGAAATTGCTCGGCAGGGCCTGTGCCGTCAGCTGCGCCGATGTCTTTGAGACGATGTCCCGTGTGTGCCCCGCAGTCCTACAGTCCAAGCACAAGAGCCCGGACCGTGATTACTCAAACACTGAGAATCCTGCGGAGCAGCGGCGTCTGGGCACGGTTGCAACGGTGCGGAAGATGCAGCAGACGGTGCACGGCAGTACAGAGGCGGCTGCAAAGGCCGTGGACACCGCGGACCTGGATGCCAGGCTGCGCGAGCTGCACACCGCGGGGAGAGCGGCGGTGGTGAGGGACGGGCAGGAGATTTTGGACATCATCAGCAATGCCACAGAGGAGTACTGCGGCAAAGGCGAGTCGTCATTTCGGTCCTGCCGACAGATTGTAGTGACCAGCAACACTTGCCAATGTGCCTGCAAGAAACTGATCAATCAGTCATCGCTCCCGTGCCCAGCAACACTCGAATACGCCCATGGCATGTCCTGCAAGCTGCTCCCGACCGCAGACGCATAAACCGATGTTTTTTAAACTGCCTTGACACCCCTGCACATTGCACAGGTGCTTTCACCTGCGAGACGGTGGGCGACCTGTTGCACGCCGCAATGTCCGTCGAGCCATACGTGGATACAGTCGGCATCCGGCAGGGGCTACAGATGCATAAGGCGTACACCGTGGTCCAGTACTTCGAGGACTTTGTCAAGGGTCTGGGCCTGCTGCTGCCCAAGAGCCCCACCCAGGTGCGCTGTTCTTGCCACCTTCTTGATACAGCCAGGTCTTGAGGACACGCAGCAGCACTCTGCTAGTGTCGTGTTTTCAGAATGTGAGAGGGGGGGGGGGGGGGGGGGGGGGGTGTAATAAATTTT
>JAABUL010001459.1_pt1 | contig 45147 bp, 45 predicted proteins | sample 5559151 | NCBI WGS metagenome assembly JAABUL01 (sample SAMN10711876, study PRJNA513368) | rock metagenome | isolation source: Antarctica rocks | place: Antarctica: Victoria Land, Pudding Butte sud
CTAGCACAGGGCTGAGGAACACACATATAAGAACCGAGTTCTTTCCTGTAGATACTTTTCTTCCTTAGCATTTATCTATTAGTTAAATGACACCCCTATGACTCGCTCTAGGCCGGCCCCTAACATTCTCGAAGCAGACTATATCAGATGTTCAATCACAAGCTTCAGAAGGTAAAGAAGTATCTGATCGACCATCTAAACAAAGAGTTCATTTTCTTCAGCTTCGCATCATACGTCTCGTTCATCTTGTTCGTCGAAAAGAAAGACGATAGTCTGCGTTTCTGCGTCGATTATAGAAAGCTCAATGCTTTGACCAAACGAGATCGCTACCCTTTGTCATTGATAGACGAGACTCTCGCTCGTATACAAGAGAGCAAGTACCTGACTCGATTGAACATCATTGTCGCGTTCAACAAACTACGCATGCACTCAGATAGCGAAGATTTGACTATCTTTATTACCTTCTTCGACTCATATAAATATCATGTAATGCTCTTCGAATTAATCAACGAATCGACGTTCTACCAACACTATATGAACGACGTGTTGTTCGAATACCTACATCAGTTTTGTCAGATCTATCTAGATGACATTATCATCTACAGCAAGATCTTGAAGAAACACAAGCGACATGTACGATTGATCTTGAATAAACTACGAGAAGTCGACCTACAGATAGACATCAACAAGTGCGAGTTTCATGTTCAGAAAACTATCTTTCTAGAACTTTTGATGTCAATCGAAGAACTGAAGATGAATTCTCAAAAGATACAAGCAGTCGTTGATTGATCTACACTCAATAATCTCACTCAGATGCAGTTCTTCATTGACTTCTGCAACTTCTATCAACGCTTCATCAAGAACTTTTCGAAGATTGTTCGTTCAATGGTTCGACTCACTCAAAAGAAGATCATATTTGAATGAAATGAAGCCTGTCAGACCGCCTTCGACCATATGAAGAGACGTATGATCGAGACTTCTATACTACGTCACTTTGATCAAACTCGTGAGACTATTCTCGAAATTGACTCATTCGACTACGTCAACGATGAAGTTCTCTCTCAATATGATGACGAAGAAGTACTACATTTGATTGTCTTCTATAGCAAGAACATGTCTTCTGCTGAATGCAACTACAAGATATATGATAAAGAACTTCTGATCATCATTTGAGCATTTGAACACTGACGACTCGAACTGAAGCTAACTGACATTTCTATCAAGATGTTCATCGATCATCAAACGCTCACCTCGTTGATGAAAGATAAAGAGCTGAGCAGATGTCAGATGCGCTGAGTTCAGAAGCTCGCTGACTTCAACTTCAGAATAATGTATCGATCTGACAAACAGAACATCAAGATCGATGCATTAACTCGTCGAGCTGACGTCGTGCTCAGAGGTTCACAAGATGAGCGCGTTCGCTATCAACGAACCACTATTCTGACTTCGAATCGAATGAAAATTGCTGACCTAGAGAAGAACATCAGTGAATCAATCTATAAACAGGTTCTTGAGACTAATGAAATCGACGAGAATTGTACGCTACTTCGCGAAGCAATAGCAAGAGGCGAGACACAATATGAAGATATCAAATTGAAGAATTGTTGAACTCAGAATGAAATCTTGTATCATGATAGTCAGCTATGAGTCTCGTTCAACGAGCTGCTACAAATGAACCTGATTCGTGAGATGCACGATCAACCGTCGGTTGACCATTCTGAAATTCTTAGAACAGTGAAGGTCATAAAGCGAAATTACTATTGATCTTCTATGCGAAAAACGATAGATCGATATATTCAAAACTGCTACATATGTCAACGTTCAAAGACATCAAGAGATAGATCAAACGACTTGCTTCAACCTCTACCTATATCTGAACAGCGATGGCAGAACATAGTCATGAACTTCATTATCAACCTATCTGATTCGTACGACTACAACGCTATCCTGACTGTCATCTGCAGATTGTCGAAAGAAAGGCATTATATTTCTTGCATCACTGATGATGAAGGTATCACAGCCGAAAAGACAGCTGAAATGTTGCTTCAATGAGTATATCGAACTCACGATCTACCAAGCTTCATTGTATTCGATCGAGATTCTCAGTTCACCTTCATTCTTTGAAAGTTTCTTTGCAAACGGCTGAGCATTTCTCTTCGATTGTTCATCGCCTATCACCCTCAGATCGACAACCAAAGCGAACGAGCCAATCAGAATGTCGAGCGATATCTTCGTTTCTTCTGTTCGTACATGCAGAACGACTGGTTCAAGTGACTACTCATGATCGAGTTTGTCGACAATAACGCCTTGTCTTCAGTCATCTCCTTGACCCCCTTCTTCATGAACAAGGGCTTTCACCCTCGTATGAGCTTCGACCCTGACACCATCGAGTATGAAAGCACCCGCGAACGTCTGCAGACCGCTCGGGCCGAAGATATATTCGATCACATGAATAAGACACTGACCTTCGCTCGCGAAGCTCTGACCAAAACACGAGAGCAAATGATGAACCAGGCTAACAAGCATAGAAAGAAGGTCAATTACGAAATCGAATCAAAGATGTTTCTGAACGAACGAAACATCGTTACAGCGAGGTCTTTCAAAAAATTGAATGACAAGATGCTCGACTCATTTCAGATCACTGAGCCTGTTGGCTCATTCTATAAGTTGAAACTATCAGAGACTATGCGTATACACGACGTATTTCATTCAGAGCTTCTTCGTTCTGCCGTCGATGACTCTCTGCCTGGTCAAAAGAATGAACCCTCGAGGTCAATAGTGGTAAACGATGAAGACGAATGGGAAATCGACGATATATTGAACTCCCGATGATATCGAAGATGACTTCAATATCGGGTCAAATGAAAGAGCTATGACAACGACCTCAACTGGTATAACGCTGACGGCGACGAGTTTATGAACGCTCAAGAGGTGGTTGATGAATTTCATACCAGATATTCAAGAAAAGCGCACTAAGAAACAACATTCATGCGGACATGAATAGTCAAAGGGGGGGGTAATGTTACGATTCTAGCCTTCGTCTATTCTTCGCCTAGCCTTCGCCTGGTTTCATCCTAATCGGGCCTAGCGGGAACCTGACCTAGAGGTGATATCATTGAAACTCTGCATCATATGTGTAAGGCGTCAACCCAATCGGGCCTAGCACAGGGCTGAGAAACACACATATAAGAACCGAGTTCTTTTCTGTAGATACTTTCCTTCCTTAGTATTTATCTATTAGTTAAATGACACCTCTATGACTCGCTCTAGACCGACTTCTAACATTGAGCTTTCAATGAACTTTCTTCACATGATGATAAACTATGCAATCAAACATATATAAATAGCTAAGATCAGACTTTTTATCATGTTATGCTTCATAGAGAGTCATATGATTCAACGCAGTAATAGAACTTCTGTTTTTAAAATAAATGATGATCATTATCATTTTTTCTCATAGTTTTATTGAAAATTTGACGCTAGTCAGTATAGCGCGAGTTCATTCAAAAAGAGTGTGAAAACATTGTTCTGCTACTTCATTTTAACTCAAGTTATATGATGTTATTGACTTTTATTTGATCTCATGCTCTTTAAGCAATTCAATGATTTGATGATCAGCATACTCATCTTCATTATTTGAATGTAGTTGATGAATCAAAATGTCTCAAGTCTTTATCAATTTCAGATAGTTTCAAAGTATATCTTTTAGATTTAATTTTCATTTCAGTAAATATGTAATTATATATTGATTATAATCATCAATCATAGTAGCTATATATTTGAATTCTTCATCAATCAAAGATATTTTATCATCATTAATGAGATTCATATGTACTAGCTCATTTACTTTAATGACTTTGATGTAAAATATTCAACTTGAGAATTGATTTTGCTTGTTTATAACACAGACTTCACATATTGATTCTGAAGATTCTTTCTCTTTTAAACTATTTGCAACATTTACATTGATGTTGATGTTCATGTTGATTAGATGCTTAATGTTTATCATATTCAGATGAGCTAATCGTTTATATCATTGACATCATGACATCTTGACTGATTCTGTTCTGCTTGTCAGAATGATTGAATTTGAAAGATTAATTGATGTATTCATGAAGTAAACTTTCTTTTCACTTTTTAAATCAATGAGAGTGACAACATCTTTTGCATTCATGAATAGAAATTTGCTGTTCTTTATACTATACATATATTCTTTGAATTTCATCTGATCAATTGACATCAAATTATAGTGTAGTTTTGAACAGTGATACACATTGATTAGTTGAATTTTAATTGATTGATCATTTAGTAAAACATCAATTATAACTGAATCTTTCTTGATTATGAATACTGTCTCATTGTTTGCAATAACAATGCTGTTATCGATGATCTTTTGATATGATTGTTCATTGAACAAGTCTATGTTATAGCAAACATGATTCTCAGCTTCGCTGTTTATTCATCAGACATCTGAGTGATTGTCTGCTCAACAAGCGATGAAAATCTTCATTGTTTTGACTATTCTGACTTCAAGACTTTTCTCATCATCTTTTTTAATTTGATCATTTTATTTCTGAAAAGACTTTCATTCAATTAATTGAAGCTTTGAATGTAGAAGTCAGCAGTTCTGATCATTATAATCTCTTTGCTCGCAATGAGTGCAGTTTTTTGATTCTCTTCGAAATTCACTGTTGTTCTTGAATCTTCACTTCTTGTTTTCAAATTGAGTTATCATACTTTTGAAGCTGAGATTCTTCTCTGAGTTTGATCGTTTGTTATGATCGACTAAGACAATAGTCATTTCATCAATTAATAGATCTAATTTGTTGATCTTGACACTCTGAATCAGTTCAAAGATGTATGATTCTAAACTTTCGTTCAGATCTAGAAGAAAGAGATTGCTCAGCATTTACGACTCTACTGTTTTTTTGATGTCTGAACATTTAATGACGGTTCGCTTGAGTCAGTCAGCATAGTTCTGAATGAATTTGAAATTCGATTGTTTTGATTGAGTGAGTTCTTTGGTTGCCAGGTATAGAGTAGTCAAATCTGACTGTTCATATTGAGTCTTCAGGATAGTTTACATTTCCCTGACGTCGTCTATCTTGGTAATATGTACTCTGAGTTCTTTTTCGCAGCTGAAGCTAATCATACCAGATGCTCTGTCATTCTTATCTTTCCAATGGTGAGTAGCAGTGGTGATGACGTCGGATGCAGCTGCTGTAGAGGCATCGGCTTTCGATTTCTCCAGCTTTCCTGAGGTGACCATCCAGAGACCTTTTGCTTTCAAGGCGTTGGTTATGTCTTCCTTCCATGACTCATAATTCTCGCTCCCCTTTAGCTTAGGGACCCGATAGGTCTCTGAACCTTCCATTGTTGTATGGTGGTTGATGTGTGAGGATAGGAATTTGGTCGAGGTATGGGGAAGTTTCGCCTTTTTGGTGACGGCTGGTTCGATGCTTCTGTTCTTTGTTTTGTAGTAGCGGTAAATAGCGCTAACCCGGGCTCATAACCTATTGGTATATGAGGGTCAGAGCGAGTATGTGCATGTAGATGTATTGACTATCTAGTAGGTAGAGCATATGTATATGGTATTGAGTATATCGGATAAAGGAAGAAGTGGGAGGAAGGATAAATACCCCTAGCGCCAAGCCGCTTCGGCCGGAGCGGAAATACTAACCGCCGGGGTAAGTGTATACGTACTTCATTACGTATCGTACCCCGTTTCCAACAGGGAAGAAGAGAACAAGCTGCCAAGTTGGCTCTTCTTCATTCGCAGTGGCTGTGAGTGATTAAGCTTTCGAAGCATCTTTGTTCTTTTTCATGAGAGTTCAGAAGTCATGAAGTAATTACTCCTGCTCGAGAAACATTTAAAGCTTCAAGCCATCATTAATACTCTTGAAACCTAAGTAAAGAGACATCGCTAACTCGGCAATGTTGCAGATATCATGCTCTGCAATGTCTGAGGTCAAATCGGAACAGAGCCTGTCAGATACCTGACCGAGTCTTGAGAAAACCTAGTTGACATATTCAAATTCCCTGATGAGCCACTGCTCGATTATTTCCTGACGATTCCTCTCAACGACTGACCAGAACAGATGCAAGATTATCGGCCCGCCCCATTTAACCTCCGACTAGGGGTTAATATATATCGTACCAATCAAATCGAGGAACGGCACCCCCTGCAATGACAGACCAATTAGATAGAGGGACAGCACCGTTCGTTGCACCTCATCGTCTGACAAGCATGCTTCAATGAATCGACGCTCACCCCACATCCCATATTCATAGGTATGTATGTATTTTCAAGCTCCCTTTGTCAGCGGGCCCAATGCCGGAGCAATTCTCTAATTCCTAATTTCGAGGTTGAGGTGCTATCAAATGGAACGCAAGTCACATTTGGCCATTATGCCATTATATACGCTCCAACTCCGGGTTTAATTCCATTCTCCCCCAATGATTCTTTCTTCTTTCTTCTTTCTTCTTTCTTCTTTCCATGCCCGGTCCTGACGAACTCGGCTACAACCCACCTCAGCAATGTCCTACACAAACACAGTCCTACTCACCGGTGGAACTGGCGGCCTAGGATACTACGCAGCCCTCAACATCGCCCAAAAACATCCCAAGTATATGGTAATCATCACCGGACGCAGTGACCCCAATTCCTCGGCGAAGAAATCAACACCAAACTCTCCCAAAAGAACGTCGCCTTCCTCCCCCTCGACCTCTCCTCTCTTACCCAAGTCCGCGCCTTCGCAGAATCATGGCGTTCAAAGAACTATCTACCTATCATCTCCCTGATCCTAAACGCCGGTACCCAACTCCTCGGCCCCATGGAAACCAACGAAGAAGGCTATGAAAAAACATTCACGATCAACCATCTCGATCACGCATTGCTCTTCCACCTCTTCACTCCCTATCTCACCCCGAACGCGTTAGGAACCCACGCCCCAATATTCACCCGCAAAAACGGTCTCCCAGACGCCGCCTTTACCACGGCCGAAGAACTAGCACACCCGAACCCGGAAACCGCACATCCCAAGGGAATGCAGCGCTATAACAGCAGTAAACTAGCCAATGTTCTCTGGACATAAGCATTGGCTCGGCATCTCGCCGACGCGAAATCAAGCATCACGGCGAACGTATTTAATCCCGGGCTCATGCCTGGCACCGGCCTGGCACGCGACTACAGCCCGGTTGCGAAATTCGTGTGGTCCATATTCTGCCGCAGATCGTACCGCTTCTGCGAATGGTGATTCCGTTCGTCCGCGCGACGGAGGGAAGTGGTGCGGATTTGGCGTGGGTTGCTCTTGGCCCGGAGGCAGCGGGGATAGCTGGGAAGTATTTTGACGCGAGGAAGGAGATTACGACTAGTGCTGCAAGCTATGAGGTTGGGAAGCAAGAGGATCTTCGGGAGTGGAGCGTTAAGACTACGGTTTGGGAGGCGGATGGGTTGGCGGGGCTAAGGAAGTAAGGTTTGGGATTGCCAGTAAAGTTAAGTAGTAAGATGTATAGAAATTCGAAGTAACAGGATAGACTAGTTAGTATTTAGCGAAGATAGCAGGAAGAGGGGAGTGGCTTGGGAGGTCCTTTCTGTCATGAGCATTCAAAGTTTCTACATACCTTAATATCACCACAAGATTCTTCACCCTTCAGCTGCCCCCGCGGGCCCTTGCTGGCGCCACCTACTTGTTGAAAGGTACGGCGCAGTCGCTCAACCACTCGACCATCTTCCAGAAGGTGTACAACCGTTCCCCTTCGCCCCATCGCATGAACTAGAGAAAATTCAAGTCGGGCGAAAGAGGCGAGGACTTCAGCCGGCCATCTGGAGGATTCAATCCGACCCGCCACTGGTGATTAGAAGTCTTGTGAATGACAGTAGAAATGAAGGTTGCTGTGGCTTAAGGACAACCCGAAGCACAAACCAATCAGCTCTGCCAAATCGACCTGTCTGTTCCCTGTTCTGGTTGGCAATCTCGCCTAGTCCTGTAGGACTGAGAATACAGAGTCTTCACCTCCTTCCTCCGTTCGTAGCTTCCTACTGTAGCTCATCCAATATATGTTGAAGCAATAGAAGCTGCAGTAGAAGAAATAGTAGGAGCAGGAGGAGTAGTCGTTCAATTAGGAATATAGTTCCTAGTTAGGAACATACGGTAGTTGTTGCAGTGCCATTACACTGCCCGCTAGCCTGGTTGGGGCTAGCGCCTATTGCGGTACAAAACCTGACGTGCCTGGATAGCTTTTACATGCTTCTCCTGCATCTCATATATCATCACAGGCTATGTTATGTAAGAAGTCTTTATTTACACTTTGCAGCAGACAGGCTATACAACGGCATGTAGTATTCTGTAACATAACGATGTTCCTCAGCCATAGAATAAAAGACTTAGATATGTCACGTCATCACGTGGTTGAAGAGAAGTACTTGTTGCCTAAAGTAAATGAACGCGACTGTAAGTTTTTAATTTTCTTTCCATAATATTATTCTGTATTTCTCATAATAAAATTAAACAAGAAACATTAACTGGTCAGAAAATCTTGGTTATTATTCATTGAAATTTTTGATACATAAGTTGTTGTCATAAATACTACAGCTTTGTCTCATTCTCACTCACGTTCGCTCGTATTCCACGCTGTCCAGAATTTCTTAGACTGCTGTAGCCTGTGCATGACTTGTGCGATATTTTTCGACTGTTGTTGCCTCGGAACCAGCTTCGCGTATTGGATGTCTGTCTCAGCCCACGTCTCGCACATGCTCATAGAGTCATAAAGAACACTCCTGGCAAAGCTCCTGTCTGCCTTGCGAATCAGGTAGACCTTGCGAATCAGGTAGACCTCTGTCACAAGTAAGCCTCGTGATGTACACAGTACATTCCATGCAGAGCCACTTTCACAGCTCATGTCTCATACACACTTTCTATCTACGGGCCTGTTCTTGAATACATATACCCTCAGCATTCCGGGGTTCTATCTTCGAGTCTCTTTACTGCTCTTGTCGACTTCCCTACTTACGTCAAAGCGAGAAAAAAATCACCTGTTATTTCCATTTGAATGGAAGATCTACAGTTGAAGATCGAGGTTTGACTGCCCATGTACTTTTCAGTAAAGTAATACTAATAAACATGGGCGCTAGGAGAAAATCTGCCCAGACTGGTCGCTCTGTTAAAAACACTAGGTCTCGGACTCCTTGATGAAAGCAACTACGAAACCTTCCTTCAAGAACCCAGCTCAGGTCCTTTTCCCGTCCTACACGATGCCGCATTTTGGGAGCCAAAATTGGACGAGGGACATCTACTTGCAGCGATGACAGTTGTTCAGATCTAATCTCAAACGACAAGACTGGCGCATATGGTTGTAAGCTTGGCTTACCACGACCAGATCGCGTCGCAGTGGGAGCCTGGGTTCGAACTCTCTCCGTTGGAAATTCCGTATCTATTATTGATAGCCCTTGGTATGGACGTGTTTCCAGTGGGCGCTTTGCGACCGTTTGAACCATGGGATGTGGTCGAGATGTAGCTCATTGGTTCATTATACGACATGCCAGACCGTACCCTGAGTCACGCAGAGCAGTCATCTTTGGCAACGAAGCTAGAACGCCAGCATCATAAACTTCGAAGTTCGTTATCAATTGTATGTCCTGAGGTTGACTTGGTGAGATGGCTCTGCCACTTGATATGGCTGGTTCTGACTTCCAGAAGTGTGTTGCATGCATTATTTTGCCAGATGTCAAACGAGCAGCAGGAGCGAGTCGTGATGAACATGTTTATCTGAAAGTCTCTTGAGAGCTGCAGTGTAAGTGACTGTAATAGTGGATATCTGCGCGAAAAGTTTCCCGTCCTTCGAAATCTCGATATCGGACTCCTTTCTTCCTTGTAACTTACCTGGAGGTCATCGACAATACGAGTAGACCTATCGCCGATTTTTTTCTGTGGGGGCTTGAACCGGTCGAAGCTCTCATGAAGCAGATCTTGATGGACCTATTCCAAGAACCAGATAGTGCGTCTACAGAGATGTGCATGGTCTTGGCAGCGCTCTTGGCGCTCTCTGACACCTTCTATCTTCGAATGTACCGAACAAGCCGACGCGGTGGATGTCTCATGCGCTCACCATACCAGCGTCCCCCTATATCGACATTCTTTCAATGGATGCAAGACCCTTCTCAAATTCATCTCGGCTGGGATGTTATTGAGACGTTGATCTGCTCATTTCAGGCTATGTATTGCCCCAGAATAGATGGTACTGCTGTCCCAGCGATGCATGCCTTTTCGGATAGCGTCAAGCCAGCGATTCAAGGCTCCTCGGTACCAGACCCATATTATCAGTACTGGAGACAACGTCAGAGGCGTCATTTATCGGTCAAAGCAGAGGAGGTATCGAATTCTGAGACCCACCGGACACAATAGCGATGGTGGACGTAGAGGAAGCGATAGGGACAGTGAACTCGACAGCGGTGGACACAAAGGACTTGATGAATGCGACAAAGCGCACGTGGTTCCCGCAAGGCCCAGATGGATCTCTGTCCCTTGTAGATATCAATTCCGACGAGCTGTCCTTAACAATAATAGAAAGCGTCCATGAGGAGCCTCCACCAGCTTACTTACCATCTAGTCCCTCCGAATCTCATGATAAGCGTCGCACGCAGGTCTCGAAGGCGGATGTCGGGCAAATTCCTTCGGAAAACCCGATGGAAGAGTCATCACAGACGCTCGCTCGAGGGAATGCTCAATGCGACTCTATTGGGCAAAATCCAAATGCTCCAAGAAAAACTTGGCTACGAAGATTTCTCGGATTTTATCGATTGAGCCTCTGGCTTCTGATTTTGGCATCAGCCGATTGCTGAACAACTCGGCAACTTATTGTATAGGACGTCAAGAAAAATTGTCCCTCGCTTCAAGAGAGTTTGCAGACTATATCACAATTGGGGAGATTGATGACTACGCGTAGATTAAGAGTTGAATTAGGACTATCGTGGTTTTGTTACACAAAGGAGGGGCAGAAGAGTACATTCGTGTAGTCAAAAGACAGAGAATTTGAGATAATATCATATGGGTATCGATAAAAGCGAAAGCACCAGCACGGAACGTTCAATCAATTTCGCTTTTCATCAGTACGTCGCCTTTATGATGCACACGTGACACTCAGCAGTGCGCCCAAAATGGCTTACTTGTAGAAAACCAGTAATGGCCCCCAGAGAACTTCAGAAGTCGCTTCCTCAGGAGGCATAGGTTCTTATATGAAGATGAACAGACCTCAAAGACATTGGCAAAGAGCTTGAGCGCAGAGGATGCAAGAAACAGGCATATGATAAGCAGACTTCAGGTATGAGAGCATTCTTAAGGTGCAAGGCGGCTCAGATCGTATCTGGATTTCGACAGATTGAACACTATCTTCTACGCCATGAGGATACCGCAGACAAACGGCACTCAATTTACACCGATCCCCCTGTCATCAACGATACTGCGTCAGCAAGACGAGAACATTGCGGATGAATTGCAGAGTACGTTGCAGAAATTCGCTGTCTCTGGTCGAGAGAACCTGCGCCCCTACTATCACGTTTTTTCACGAGAGAAAGATAAGGCAATGCCGAAAGTGAGGGTGACGTAGTTCTCGCACATTCGCACTGTTCTGGGAATTTTCCGTCCTGTACGCCATCTCCACGTACGGATTTCAGTTGGACTTGGGACCAAGCGAGCGGTATCCACGGGGAGACTGGGAGAGCCAAAGCGGATGCTGTCGAAGTCGTTAATGCTAAGTGATGTAGAATTGATCGCTTGAAGAAAAAGTGAATCTGAAGAGTAATATAATTCAAGCAAGAGAAAGAAAGGAAGGCCGTCGCTCAAGCGGACCAAGTCCAGCAGAAAGAGCCTGGATAGGGAGGAAGACGATAACGAAGGGACATGGGCATAAGGCTTCTTATGGAATCCTCAAGCAATTTAGCGTTGAGACTCATGGACCGAGGGACCAGTGCTAGACATTTAGTAGCAACTTGTTTCTATTGACCGCATCCGATCAACAGGTTTTACAGCGGCGCCAATGATAGTACAGGCACAGCATCAGATTTGTTCGCAGTCCATGAGATAGAATAGACGTTGGCCCAAAAGCCGCCAGATTTAAGCTTATCAAATGGCTAAACAATCCCATTCACTTCTCATCTCCCAGACCTATCCCCAAATTCTGGAAAGATTAAGCTGGTGATGTCGTCCGTCTGGACAGTACAAAGCATGTCCAGAGGGAGAGGTAATTTTGCCTTCTGCGCGTATAGTGAGTGTTGCTTGACACTCGCGTCTGCCAAGTAGGGGGTGCATGCTTTGCAAAACTCCTAGTTCGATTCTTGCTGGCAAATCAGCTCTGTTTGATTGAATCAGTCTCGATACGCGATTCGAGCTGTCCAAATGCAGCTTGAAACATGCAGTGAGCCATGCTCCTGCTTATGCCCTATACTCCCGCCGCTTGTGAACCCGTGCCCCTGTCAAGACGTGAATGATAGCTCTGGTTGAGATGCCTCATCAGGGGTCTCAGTATAATATATGTCATTAGTGAATTGCAAGAGGGACGTCGCGTTTGTGATTGATTCATTCCCCGCCATTGAATCCGAACCGGAGGTGATGTTCATCACATTAGAGATGGGTAGAATCGGCGTCGGTCCATCCGATAGAATCGTTGTATTCGTTTCGAGGAGGCCCACCCTGTTGTGAAATACTAGCCGGGGAAAGTTCAAGCATTTTTGATAGATACCTGGACAGCATTAGATACCTTCGGCGAGGTAATGAAAGTGATAAGAGAAGAGCGTATGATCTGGCGAATCTGGCGTTTCATGAAGGATACAGAAAGGAAATATCCCAAAACAGGACCGACAAGATGGCAAGAAGACTTACTGAAAACATAATAGACGTAACTACTCGGATTCGTGAGCGCTGTTGTGGTATCCAGAAGCAGGCAGTCATTCACTAGGTAGTGTTCCTGACGGTGTAGTGTGATTTCTGGGGTGGGAAAAACGGAATCTGCATAATAGTGTACGATTTCGTGTAACAAGATCGCGACCTGTTGGGATCAAGCCAGTTTGGCAAATTAGCCATAACGATGCTGTGACATCAATTCATGTCTACAACGTACCTGGGTGTCAGTGAATGTGCCTCCAAGTTCTGTGTACCTATTTGTTGTACCGTGTCCTTGTGACATACACTGACCGGGCGAAGGCATAAACACCTTGGCAAAAAAATCTTCACAGAGAAAGATCATCGGGGTGCCGATGAGTCGACATGCTGATTGGCCTGTAGCACAGTTGTTGTAACCTAGAGCGAGCGCGCGTACACGCGAACTTTTTGAAGGTAAGAGACCGTTTTTGTTCGGATCTTTAGAGGGATCATTGGCGCAAGCAATAATGGGGCTTGCAAGTAAATTTCTACTGGAATGTGCACCAATGACAGCCGCTCCGGTTGTGATGTTTGAAATTACCGCAGCGACAGTGGGCGCGTCATACACTTGTTTGAAGAAGGCATTATACGCGTCGCTGGATGTCCTGGAATTTGCGTCTGCAAGGGCTGGCAAGAGGACTTGCCAGAGGGTCTGGAGAGTGTTGATGACTTCGGAGACCTGGTCACCGCAGTTGTAGACTCTGTATCTTCCGCTATAGACAGTATTTGGGCCACCTAGATTGAAAAGGTCTTCAGTATTGAACAGTCTGATGAACGAGACATAACACATACCCTGACGAGGCAAGTGAACTGCGACAGCTGCGCCTGGACTAGTCCAAATGTTAAGGAACAGGATTAAGAAAAGAGATATCATAGCTGCGAACAACATCCCAAATTTTTCATGCGACAATTCGGGAAAAGAGACTTGCAGAAACACACGACCGCAATGCTCCTGGGAATGCAAATGTTTTAAGGCTCCCACATAGAACATCATAAGTGGCTCGAACCATCGGCGACTGAGACTCTGGATATTGATAGTGACGGGAGCGCGCGACACAGTGACAGAAACACCCGATGAAACAGCGCCTTTGAGACCCAAACAGTGGCATAGAATGATGGAAGCGACCCATCCGATGTCGTAGAATATAGCGGAGTGATGATATTGATCCGTCGGGCCGCTTGAACCAGCCAAGATCGTTCGGTCTCTATACACTTTGAAGGTGAAAGACGTTTGACAGTGGTATGTTTTAGAAAAGCCAAGGCAAGCAGTGGAACGTGGACTGTTATGAGGGTGGAACATAGCTATCCGCACTTCCGCGTACTGGAGAATCGAAGGTTGAATGATAATAATACAAGCGATCGCGGTTCCCACACAACATACGAGTAAAACAGCAATGAAAGTAGATATCATTGTTTCTGTTCATTTGAGGCGCAGACTTAACGACAAGCTGGAGTTTATCGCCTCACAGGCTAGGTAAATAATAGTTCTACAGGCTGTGGAAACGCTTGCACGGCATTAACTGCATAGAGTCTTTGCTTCAAATGCTGCGCAATCACCAAGGTTTCAATTCATCCGATGACTATGCCAGGTCAGGCCTACTATAACTCGATAACAGCAAGGCGTTATAAAGTCATGCCTTTCCCTTGCTTACGATTCACTTGAAAGCCATCAACGTATTGTGTTAATCACCTACATCGTGATGCATACACCCTATCACGTGGCTTCCTATATACAGTATACATGATTTAGTGGTCTGGACCAAGATCAGTTATTGAGAGCTTCTGCTACCCATAACCTCTGTGTTCGTGCCATTGGTATCGACATGACTACTCTGTCGCCGAGAGTGTCTCAGTCCCTTCCGCGAGTTGGTACTAGATCTTCAGGACATCGAACCAGACGCTGGAAGTATATTTCAATATCCTTTTGTGTGAACGGTAATTAATGAGAATCTAGATCACTCGAACAAGCCCTGTACCTTCTGTGACCACGTTCTCAGCTGTCGCGAAGAAATCGATGATTTCCCAACCCTCGAGGAGTTGCTATTCAATGTCGGAGCGATGCAAGAGTCGAAACGAGGTGACTTGAGCGATGAACGCACAGCTGAAAACTTAGATGCAGTCAGGAACGACTGCGATGGGTCACCAGTCCTGAATCGAGACGTGGTGAAAACAGGGGTGGGTATATCATCTTCGCGTGTTGCTGAAAACGACGTTGACGGCCTTAGCTGAGCCAACAGTGTTGGAAGACGACCACTCGGAGAGGAGCGATATCGAATGCGCTCAGCGACAGGCTGATGGGAGCAACAGCCTCTACACCAGCGACCGCTCGACTGCCGAGGAACAGTATGAGAGCCAGGGTGAGAGCCTGGATTCGCCCAACACTCAACAAACTTCCGTGGCGAGCTCAGAAGCTGGGTACGGCCCATAACCCCCTACTTCGATGATCCCAATACTAACAGAGATGGTGCCGATTCAGATGTGCCACCTTTCAGAAGAAGAACGTGCAGTCTATTTCAGATACCCCTTCGTGCTGCGACGGTCTCTCGTTAATACAGGATAAACAAATGTGCGAGTACAACGACGGAGGTTGTAAGGATTCCCAGTCTGGTTCCTCAGCCGTTAAGGGGAAAAAAACGTCGATGAAATGACGAAGAGACGGAATTTGATAACGAGGAAGAAGAAGAAGAAGGTATGGGAGAACCTAACGGCGGTTGCGACAAGAAGAAGACGCCTTTACTGCGTTCCATGAAGAAGCGGTCTCTGCCTACCGCTGGGGGAAAGCCTCGCGCAAAACGTATCAAATGCCGCCGCTTTTCATCGCCGTCTCCTTCAGATGAGAAAACGGAGATGAATGATGAGTCGGACATCGGCAGCTATACGCCTTCCAAACCCCACCACTTCTCAAACTCTCCTGTAAGTTCTTCACACTTGGCCGGTCCTGAGGGAAGTAGAAGTGATGATGGGACCACGGAGTTCGTAGGCGGACGACCAAATGGGCGCCCGATATCTCGAATGGCTGTCGTCTACGAGCAGCAGAGGTGGGACGAAGAGATCATCGAGGAAAAGGACGCGAAGCAAGGGCGCGGGAGGCCCCGCAAGCGATACCTCATACAATGAAAACCGTCGTGGGTGAATGCAGGCCGACTCATCGCGCCCTCGTTGGTGCAAACCTGGAAGGGGAAGAAGGCATCAAAATATGGGCGTTGAACTTCAAGCACCACTTGACTAATTACCTAACACCTTCACTTCAAGTCTAACGTACGTTCTTTCAGCTTTACTGAAGTGCAAGCCGAGCAACCAGATGCCCGTTTCCGTTCCATCTCTGAAGCTTCGCAGATAGCGAAGACTGATGAAAGCATCATAAGTTCAACATGCGTTGACACAAATATCGAGGGCAGACCTCGCCAGTGATCGCAACGCTTAGAACGATTACCTGGATTGGGCAGTTCATAGGTAGGACTTTGTTCAGATTGCTAGCCATCGGCTTCATCGTCATAAATTCCAGGTTATTTATGCTCGTCAGTGCATCTCCTCCGCGCACTTGCCCTGTGCGTTCAACATCGAGGCCAAGTTGTTCATGCTCGTCAACGTGTCTGGATGCTCTTTCCCTAGCACCTTCTCCCTCAACTTCAACACTTGTCGGTTCATCTCTTCGGCCTCCACGTACTTGCCCTGGCTGTACAGCACCAACGCCAGGTTACCCATACTCGTCCACGTGTCTGGATGCTCTTTGCCTAGCACCTTCTCCCTCAACTTCAACACTTGTCGGTTCATCTCTTCGGCCTCCACGTACTTGCCCTGATAGTTCAGCACCGACGCCAGGTTACTCATGTTCGTCAACGTGTCCGGATGCTCCTTCCCCAGCAACTTCTGACACATCGTCTGCGCTTCAATACCCTTCTCATATGCAGCTTCATATTGCCCTTGTACCCTATCATAGCTTGAAGCCTTGCGGAGAATACTTGCACGTTTCAATTGACAAGGTTCCGTGCTGAAAATATACTTCAGCACAACCTGGACATGGGGACTGATAGTCTCCCATGTGGCCCAATTCTCAAATTCTCCATTGAGAGGGCAATTGGCGAACACAGCATTCAGCGCTTTCTCTTGCCATTCCACCAGAACATGTTGAAGCTCAAGCCACTTTTGTGTTGAAAGCTGCACCAGTCGATGTATGTTGAAGATTGCTTCATTCTTTTCTTCGGTAACCAGAGAGAAAGCTTTGAGCGTTCCGATCGCAGTGTCAAAGTTAACTTTACGCTCATCTTTCCGCCGGAGAAACATATCTGAAATGGCCTGCCCATCCAAGACGGCCATAAGAGACAGTATCTCGGCTGCTCGTGGCTTCTGCTTTGTTATCTGGTCAAAAGATATCTGCCATGTCAGGAAGATTGAGTTCTGTATCTTCGAGTCTCTTCCAGGATCGTAGTAGGCTTGTTCTAACAGGTCCTTTGCATTCACGTCGCCAGGTCGTAGCAAGTCTAAGTAATGTGCAAGAGAGACTTCTTCCTCACTGATGTATGCAGCGGCCTGTGTAATTGCTAAAGGTAGAAAATTCAGGCTCTCTAAAAGTTCCATCGACGCCACCTCGTCCCATTCATCATTCTTCGGCAACTTGTTTCGCAGAAGTTGCTTTGCATCTGCAACTTCAAATGGCACAACGGCAACCGGCTTCTCTTGGTTCATCAATCTCTCTCCAACCCGTCTGTCTCTGGTCGTGACGAGTGTGGAGCCAATTGAGCTTTGTGGAATATAATCGATTAGCGCTGCTAATTCTTGCCCTCTGCTTTGTCGCGACGGCGTTTGAGCATTAGCACCAAAGAGGACCTCCTTGTCATCCGCGTTATCTAACACCATAAGCCACGGGCCGTTGCCATCTTCACTAAGCCACTCCGTAACAATTTCAAGGTTGTTGATATCCGGATCATCGATTCCAGGTAATGTCAGCTTCCTCGCGATTTCTTTATACGCCTGATCGAATCGAGTAGTATTACTGGCATGGACCCAGAAAACTTGGCCTTCAGGTTGCTCGTCTTTGTAGCGGTAACAGTATTCGATGGCAATCTGCGACTTACTTTTAAGAGTCAGTTAAGTCAGATCATCCAACGTAAGTATAATCTTACCCAACACCTCCAATTCCAGCAAGCACAGCACGGCGTTGCTGCTTGTTTAACTTTAGCTTGATTTCGTTCAAAATTTCTGCACGACCAACGAACATATCGTCGCGATGGAATGGCACCATGAAGACCGGTTTTCGTGGTAGATTTACCAGACTGCTAGTAGAGAGCTGAGGCATATCCCGTATCAGCAACTCCGAGTTACTCGTCGCTTGATGAAATGTCAACAAGTGAATGTAGTGTTCTAGCATGGAACTAATCAGCAGAACATCGTTGTCGTGGGCAAGACTCTTGATAGCGAGCAGGCGCCTTTGCCAACTCGACGCCGTCTCAGCAGGTACATTTTTATCGAGGATACGTTCAAGGCGCTTGACCTGCTCAAGACACCCGTCAACCACCGGCTTGAGCGCATTCGCGGTCGTGTCATTAAAGTGGCCAGCAGCAGCCTGCTTTTGCGTGCGTTCAAGCGTGTCGACCATTAAAGGTAGCTGAATCTTGATACTGCGAAAGGTTTTTGGCACCTTGTCGGTGCCTGACTTGAACTCATTCAAGCGGTTCAGAACCTTACTTCCAAAATCAACAAATTGAACAATGGCAGAGACTAGACTGATGACTGCTAGTGCTTCGGCCATGATGAGGAGATGAATGTAGGCGTATCGTTAGATGGAGGACGGAAGCTGCCTTACTATCATGAGAAATCCCACTACCGCCAGTAATTCCACCACGGGACTGACCTTAGAAAAGCATATGGTTAAACATTAACGTTAGGCGCTCGTTTAGATAATCAAAACACAATCTTGGATTGTGTTTTGATAGTTGTAGTGGTAGTTGAATGTGCTGGCATTTGCAAACTTGATGGAAGCAGTGGTCTAAACTACAGTAGAACTATGTACTGTAGATGGTGGATCGAGGAAAGTGCGCCCGGACCGCCCCTCGCTCTTAAATCGCATTAAAACGGCCCTAGAATATCCAGAGCGTCCACCAAAATTTGACACTACATACAACAGTTCTTGTAACGAGAAGAACGAGATCGTGATTAGTATATACGAAAGGCTGGAGAGAGAGAGATACATTTCTTGCATTAGTACCTGATATGGAAGCCCGCTAGCGGGACTTGCGAGGAAGAAACAAGCCTCGTACCTTGGGACATGGTATCTTTTGTATTAAATGATTATAATTATACCACCAAAGACCTTTGACCCTGCTGAACCATCTGTGATGGCCTCCTTGCACCAGATATGAAGCGCGTCTTCCCTTATCAGACTATCCAAACACCCTCCTTTAACACTCAAAGTCTTTTCCCTAACACATTGACGTATAAGCCTATGTAGTTTGAGGTTTGACCGCGGTAGTGGGGCATATTCACGTCACTCTGGACTTAAACTCTTGGCTGTGGGCGGAAACCTACAGCCTCAGTCTCCTCAAGCAAACAGCTCACTTTCAGACCTTCATTCTATCACGCCATCTGCTCAAGAAACACCACCAAGTAAGTGCCGGGCTGCAGTTACAAGCATTGCATATTATCACTTGGCAATCATCACCTCGAACCTTTTGATATCAGCATGGCATCTCGCGGTTCCGGGCGAGGTCATGGCGACCGTGGTGGCTTTCGAGGCCAAGGCGGTGCTGCTGGGGATAGAGGCAGAGGAGGCGGGGAATCTGGAGATCGAGGCTACGCTGATGGAGGGAGAGGTCAAGGTGGTGGGATTCGTGGGGGACAGCGAGGAGGTCCTGGTGGTGGGCGTGGAGGTCCTCCACAGGTGTACACGTTAGGGTCGTCCACTCCGTACAATTATGTTAACCTTCTAACTCTATGCACTGCTCTAGGAGGCCCGACAATCGTGTTCCTCAACCCAGCATCAAAGCAACTACAATCGAGAATAAGTTTCAGGAGAGCTTGTCAGGCGGGTTGCCGAACATTGGTGATTTGTCACTAAAGTCAAGGCATCCGATTCGGCCAGGCTACGGGACACGAGGTGAAGAAGTGATACTCTTCGCCAATTATCTGGAACTAGCAACGGCTCCAGATCTGGTTCTCTACCGTTACGACATCAAGGTCCAGCCAGAGGAAAAAGGGAAGAAGCATGCCCAGATCATCAAGCTCTTATTAGAGCTCCCCGAATATGCGGCCATGAAGGATCACTTAGTCACCGACTTCAAATCCATATTGATCTGTCGCAAAAAGTTAACTTTGACTGGCACAGAACATCGAATCCAGTATCGATCTGAGGGCGAAGACGACGCACGTCCCAGTGCGCCTACGTATTCTATTCGCGTAACAGACACTGGGTCTATAACCGTAGCCCAGCTTACGGCTTTTTTGATGTCCACGTCCGTCGACCTTGCGTACACAGACAAACAGCCTACGCTTCAAGCTCTCAATATCTTCCGAGGCTACTTTGCGAAAGCTTCGTCTGCAAGAACGGCCATCGGGGCCAACAAAAGCTTTTCATTACAAGGTGCCGACGAGTGGAACTTGGGCGCTGGCCTCATGGCTATGAGAGGATTCTTTTCAAGCGTACGAGTGGCGGCTAGTCGCATGCTAGTGAACATCAACGTCACTCATGCCCCGTTCTACAAGCCACTCCCGTTGGTTGGAGCCATGAGGGAATACGGCCAGGCTCATAACCAAAATTTATGGAAAACAGAGAAGTTTCTCAAGAAGTTACGGGTCAAGGTGGTTCACATACCTGAAAAGAAGAACAAAGCTGGGCGATCGATACCGCGAATCAAGACTATCTTTGGTTTAGCAAACCCAAACGATGGACATTCCCAAGACCATCCACCACGAGTGCCACACTTCGGTGCGGGTGCAAAGGAGGTTGAATTTTTCCTCAGCGAAAGTGGGCCACCATCTGCTGCGCCAGGAGAGCCGGTTGGACACCCAGGAGGGAAAGGTAAAGGCAAAAAGAAGGGAGCAGGGAAACAGGTTGCAGAACCGAGCGGTGGGCCATCCGGGTCCGGAAGTACACCGCAGGGCAGATACATCACCGTATATGACTATTTTACAAGGACCTATCCAAATCATCCTATCGATAACCCCAAGATACCAGTAGTAAACGTTGGAAACCGCGAAAATCCTAGTTATCTTCCGGTGGATGTTTGCGTTGTTGAACCTGGACAGAGCTCGACTTCCAAGCTTAGCCCTCTCCAAACGAAAGAAATGATTTCATTCGCTGTTCGAAAGCCCTGGATGAACGCGCAATCTATAGTCAACACTGGACCAGGCACAGTCGGCATGCTACAACAGGTGAACCCACTTATGGCTAATTTTGGGTTCTCCATCAATGGGGAATTGATTACGGTGCCCGGTCGGGTCCTGCCTGCACCGAAGGTCAGCTACAAGAATTCTGCTGCTGAGGTGAGAGAGGGAAGCTGGAACATGCTTAGGGTCAAACTCAACACTGCAGCTACATTGAAAACCTGGACAACGGTGATCATATCCGAGGGGGGTGTGCGACAGGAATACCCCGATCAAGCTTCCCTCAAGCCGACAATGGAGAAATTTTTTCAAGCTCTCAAGCAGATTGGCATTAACATATCACCTCCTCAACCAGGCCCTCCGGCAATAATGGTCAATGGCTCGGCAGATTTCTCAAAGATTGATGATGTCCTCAAGCAGATTGTTGCAAGAGGATTTGAACTTGTGTTTGTGGTCTTACCTACTGATAATACCCCAGCGTATGACTACCTTAAAACCGTCGCGGATACGAAACTAGGACTTCACACCATCTGTTCCGTCAGCTCCAAGCTTGCCAAAGAGCAAAATCAATACTTCAATAATGTGGCACTCAAGTTTAACCTCAAGCTTGGCGGCGTCAATCAGTTAGTTGACAACACTCGCCTTGGTGTCATCAATGAGGGGAAGACCATGGTGCTGGGTATTGACGTCACACATCCTTCCCCTGACTCTTCCTCAAATGCGCCAAGTGTGGCGAGTATGGTAGCTACAGTTGACGGAGTGCTCGGCCAGTGGCCAGCGGCTCTGCGGGTCCAGAAAGGCCGCACGGAGATGGTGGCCGATCTAGGTGGCATGCTCAAATCACGCCTTCTTCTCTGGAAAGCAAAGAACAAGGTTCTTCCGGAAAACCTTATAGTTTACCGTGATGGTGTTTCCGAAGGCCAATATGACCTCGTACTCGATAAAGAGTTGCCGCTTTTAAGAGATGCCTGTGCAGAGCTCTATCCACCTGCCGACACCAAGCAGGGTAAACCGTACTTTACCATTGTGATCTGCGGCAAACGCCATCACGCCCGCTTTTACTCATCCAGCCTGAAAGACACTGACAAATCATCGAATCCTCGTAATGGTACTGTTGTCGATCGCGGCGTCACCGAGCCTCATCTGTGGGACTTCTATCTCCAAGCTCATACTGCTCTCCAGGGCACTGCTCGCTCTTGCCACTACATTGTCGTCCTGGACGAGATCCTACGCAAACGCCCCATTCAAAAAGCCCTAGGCTACAAGAACGTAGCAGATGTCCTCGAAGACATGACGTACTGCATGTGCCATCTCTTCGGCCGCGCAACAAAGACTGTCAGTCTTTGCCCACCTGCTAAATATGCCGACATGGTCTGCGAACGGGCGAGAAAGTATCTGAGCGGGTTGTACGACATGAGCACCCCTTCAGCGACCCCAGCGGCGAGTTCTGTGGGAAGCCGGAGGCCGGACGCGACGAATGAGGATGTCCAGGTGCATCCGAAGTTGAGAGATACGATGTTCTATCTTTGATGCAACGTTTGAAGATGCAAGAAGGTAGGTTTACGAAGGATGACTGGACATGATGACAGTGACGATGTTACGACAGGATGCGAAACGGCGGGATAAAATTTTCAATCACGGATGTGGCTCTTACTGCTTCCAAGGCCACCTCGTAGCATAATTAGTTGAGAGCAAGTTGCTTCCGAAGTTTCCAGAGCGACCTTCTTTAGCTACTTTAGCCGAAGCAACACTCTCAGTAGTTGTCTATTAGCTGATTTACGTCACACAAGGAGTTTGTACACCTGCGCCTGGAATGAGTGAGCTCTATACTCTTAATCTTGATCATGAAGTCATATTACTTGACCAATATTCCGAACAAATCCATCACGAGCAATACAAGACTGCGGAAATTACTGAAGATACTAACTCTTTACTCAACTGATAATTTATTTTCTGTTCTATGGAAGCGATATCTCTCGAAGATCAAGAACACTTTCTCTGCCGAAAGTACAACAACGGAGCTCGAACAAGCTTTAACGTATCGCCAAATTGCTTAAGATGTCACTCAACACCTACCCACAGTATTAGCAGTCATGACCGCTCGCCCCCATCATATTCCTCCCCCCACGATTTCTTTTACAGTACCACCTTAACCCCCAGGCCTGAAGGAAGTAGCGGAAGAGATCTGCAAGGAGTATGATGGTCGATGAGAAGGAGGAGACAGGCTCAGCGTTTCGGACGCGCACGCGGAAGCGTAGGGTATTGGGATGAGGGGGACTTGAGTGTGGTAGGTAGAGATCTGTGGGGAAATAGGGGTGGGAGCTATGGAGTGGGTTTGGATACGGTGGTGAGTAAGGTAGCTGTAGCGTTGAGGGTTTGGATTGATGGTTGGATGAGATATCAATGCAGGTACGATGAGGATCTCTAGAGTATGTTGAACTGCGCACATGACCTACGGTCGCTTTTCTCAATTCTCAGTAACTGCTTTCTCGACTACAACCTTTCCTTGCTGTTGCCTACATCCTGACGTGCTCAAGTGCGAATACCTGCTCTGGTCAGTTAATACCATGTATCACTACTGAAGACGGCTCTGAATTCGTGGGTAGCAACGGCGGATACTTGCAAAGGCGGTGGCGATTGGTGGTGACGCGCTCGGGTCTCAAGATTGGTCAAGATTTGGGCATGCGCACACTTCGATTTAGGCGTGTTGGAGTTTCCAGTCTATCCGCTGGTGATATGAAATGAGCCATTTACCGGATGGCCCTCTACTTTGATAAAGTTTCACAGTGACGAATCTTGAGTGCTAGCAATCTCGGCTCTCTCATAGACGGTGTTCGTTCTGGATTGTCTACAACCGAAGCAGCTTGTGTCGCTCTTGTCGGTAGTCAGCGAGCTGCTGCTGTTGTGGATCCAAGTATTCGAGACGTCTTTGCAGACTAACGCGAGAGCCAACTTGAAGCTGACTTCAGCACCAACTGAACACAATGATGTTGGTTTGGCGAAAAGCAACTATATTCGGCACCGGGTAAAGCAGATTAGTGATTGTATGCTCGACGGCAATCGGATATGTGGCAGCGACAGCTCGAACCCAGGCATATAATGTACCTCTTTTTGGAAAATCGATAATCGGTATTCCTAGACATTTCATGAAAGTACCGGCAACATTACAGTCGAGATTGCAATGTAATTGAGAAACAGCTTAATTCTGCCGCTCTATGCTAGTCGAATGAGCTTTTTCTTAGGAGAGGCTGCATTCCAAGCACTTTCGTGCATTCGTCCAATAGTGATTCGCTCCGCAAACTCGCCACGCCACCTGATGAGCATCACATTTAGCATGCACTCTCTGTAGTCATCCCATTCATCTATATTGGGCTCATAATAACCGTCCACTGGCGTGTTCGAACCCGACTGCGATAAGAGAACGAGTTCTATTAGCTCATCCTTGGCATCCAGGAGAGGCGCTTTCCATAGGAAGCCCGCTTTGCGGTGGTCTTGGTCGTAGATCCAGATTCGGGGCCATGTGTCAGGGGTGCCGAGCCCTTCATCGGTATCAATCTTACGCGCAGTCACAGTAGGTTTGTCGACAGGTACGTGGAAGTTCTTCAAAGACACCGGGGTCGGAGCAGCTAAGGCCCAGAATTGCAGCCACTCCTCTGGATTGCTTGGGTTTTTCCCGGGTGGATCCTGGTCGAGAGTTCCGATTCTGTCTAGAGAAAGCGCTGCCTTTGAAGTTCGTGGCTGCCGCGGGACCGTGGGCAGGGAGATTATGGGCGGATTATACTCGAATATCTGGTAGCTAATATTAGCAGGAGGAATCTGCCGTTTCCTCTTAATGACACTCATGAAGTGTTCACCATGGAGCTCGAAGTGATCAATTCTCGATACCAAGCCAGAATGCCATGGTCGGTAAGTGACTGGCCCAATCCAGGCTGTCCAAGAGTAAGTGGGCAGGACCAATTGTTGCTTGGGGGTGTCTTCATCCTCTAGTATCCTGCGGTCAATGGAATCCTTTGGTCTCCATAGAAGGGCATGGTCCCAGATCTCTTTTGGTAGACCCTTAAAGAATGACCATTCATACATCTTCTTACAGACTACCTGGGCTCCTTCAAAAGCGAGGAGAATGTCTCGTGGGTAGCTGAGACTCTTAGCAGAATACAGTTCTATCAATTGAGAATATGATTTCCATGTATCAGGCCATGGAGTCGCCTTCACCTTCGAGAGCAGCCCCACAGATCGAACGCTTGAGCTTTCGTATAACGATGTAGATTTCGGGAATAGTTTCAAAGCTCCAAAATCGGGAGTGTAATAGAAGGTATCCTGGCTTAATTCTGAGGATACACGCTCGCAAACGACATCTTCACGCATAGAATCACATCTGCAGTCGAAGTGTACTTGTCGATCAGTAAATATAAGAGATCGACGCGAAAGTAGTCTTTCTTGAAAAGTCCAAGCTCTGGTATTCCACATGGAGGTATTCAGCTGTTGAGACAGCATCGGCATTGGGACTAGAAGTCTTAATCCTTGAATTACATCTGTGTATTGAGTTACTGATCTAGAGCCCGGGCGTAAGCTGGGTAGTGAAGCATCTGCATTAGTACCCCCGGCGGCTATGATACTCAATACTGCCTGGGCATATATCAGACCCATCTGGCTTATTTGTTCAATCTTCTCTTTCAGGTTATCTTGAACAATGCAAAGTTGATCACACCACAGATATCTTTCGCCAAGACAGCCAACGAGCTGTATAGAATCCAGAAGAGTTTGACCTAATATATCAGTCCGCTTCGCCAAGGAAGAGTCCTTTTCCATAGAGAGTTTGTTGCGCATAGTCAGCTGTATAATTTTGGCATTACCCCATACATAGCTCAGAGCAATATATCTGGAGTGTTTCGAAGCTTTCACAATACACATCCTCTTCACGTCGATGAGCCTAAGTCCTGAGGGAAACTGTCTGATCTTCTCCCATGGGGTATAATCACATTCAAATGTGTGGTTCTCTTTACAGTTTTGTATCCAACCACGAACTAAATTGAGGTCTACGCATTCCTGAAGAAGCCGACCATGATACAGGGGTAATTCTCCAATAGAGACTGCATCATCGGCTGCAAGCTTTATCTCTCCATGAGGAAATCGCAGTCTTGAAGACTCCAATGACAACGAACTGTTTCTTGTAATGCTGAGCGTAATTGCTTTATGCACCTGGGCAATTCGCGATGTTCTGCTTCCAGCCACAGCAGGATTTATACCACATGTGACCCTGCCGCCGTCTGAGGTCTTTAACCTTGTGAGATCTTCAGGCGTCAGTATTTGATCTGGGCGACTCGAGCATATCGATTGAATAACCAATCGACAGAAGGCACAGTATTTTCGCTTTGCTATATCATCCAGATATCCTAAAGAGTGCCAACACTCAGTATTGGCTCCGCCAGGAGCGCAAAACCTGTCCTTCCGTGTATGCAAATCGACCTGTTTGAACATATCGAGAAAGTTCAGGCATCGACAGGAAGTACATAAAGAGTCGTCTACTTCCACGGAATTGTAATCCATGCCTTTGGTTGGGCTTTCTCTACTTCTGGTGCAGTGAGTGATCCTTACACGAACAGCGTCGTCTTCATGCGTAGAATAGAGATAAACGTTAAGCAACCTCAGGGTTTATAGAGCAAGAAAGTCTTAGCATTCTGCTTTGAGCCATGTACTATCGAGGGTCAAAGATTCATGTGCCGAGATGTAACTTAAGGATACGGAGTCTTGGGAGTGATGCCAGAGCGTCGCGCTAGCAGCTCCCTGCATGTTAAAATATGCGCCTTGTCGGTGTAGGGCTCAGTACTCCGTATGCAGCACTGATTTGAACTTTCACGATTCGGGCAATCCTAGATGGGTAGTTATCCATGCATTTTACCAGCAGCGCAATCGCTTTACAGTATGTGAGCAAAGACTAACTCATCTCTAATACCTCACTTTCGTATCTACCGGCAGCGTATCTACCATTGAACAAACAATACATTGAACGCACGACATAAAATTCGAATAGAACATTAACAGATTTTTTCCTCGGCGTAAGCTCGGTACCGCTCTAGCACGTCAGTCTTCTCAATACCTCCGTCTCTAACCTGCCATGAGAAGGCGTAATGCGCTGCTACGGCTTTACCGTCAATCACGGCGTCTGGGATAGATAGATCAGTATGAGAAGTTCCCCTGTTGAAAAAAGAAGACCTACGCCTTCCGAGTCTTTTAGGAAGAGTCACTGTCAAGAATTCCTCATCATCGTCTGGAAATGGTCGATTGTTCACAACGTCGTCACCCCATATGGCGATCAAGTTGATGCTCACACGATAGTATTGGTAGTCCCACATGTCAAAGTGGTACTTGGATATTTCTGCTTCCCCCCCCTCGAGGGCCTCCAAGAATGAATAGTGCTGCTGCGCAAGAACAGCCCAGCTCTTCAGCCCCGGCCCAGACTGCAGGTATGTGGCCGTTGTTATGGGAGTACCGTCTAGGTTATATTCGGGGCCGAGAGGCAGCCATCGATGGGTCTTGGAGAGCGGTGAAAGCGTCCTCTGGAGGGAGAATGACGGATGACCAGTCCACATGGGAAGCTCAGATGCACGCCAAGAAGCTTTCTCAGGCAGTTGTTGAGGCGGGTCCAATTCGGGCAGATATGGACGTATTACGCCGAGATGGTAGTGCACCCACGAAAGCGCTGGGTTGTTGATGGTATTGGCGGATGTGAGAAGGTTTTCGGGATGGGCAACTTTCGAGGCAACTAGGCGAGAAATAGTGGAATTATCAATAAAGACCTTGAGTCCTCCTAGTTAGCATGAGTATACGTCATGCTTTGCAGCATGACCGAAAGAATGTGTCTTACCACATCATCGTCTATGTTAATGTACATCACCCCTCTTTCAACGTTATCCCATACCGCGCCGTAAGGAACTCTGCTCGAATCGCCGCTGGAGTGTGTGAGGTTTAATCTAGAGTAGCCGCTTGTGGTAGATACCAGATGGTCCAACCACTTCAGATCTTCCGCGTCGTTGGTTCGTGCAACAAATATAACTTCGTCTAGCAGCCCGCCATTTGTAACAAGATTATGCTATAACGATAACATGTCAACCTCTCGCATAAATGAGATGAAAGCGGGAAAGTTATACTCTAAGGTAACAGTCCAAGATAGACACTCGAGAGCGACGCCCGTAAAACACCAAAGCCTTGACTTGAAAATTGGGAGGAATTTCAGGCACAACAATCTTTCGAACCGGGCCTAAAGTCGGTTTGTAGAGCAGGGTCCCCAATATCAGGAAGATCGTAACTAGAAATCCAAGCACCAGAATCTTACACATCACTCCAAAAGCTCGACGCCTTGGAACTATATGTTCTTGTAAAATGGTATAGGGCGGGTAATGGTATTGGGGAAGCATTGTAGTTGGCGCGAACCCTGTGTTGTAAAACGCGCTGCACGAGAGTACAAATCTGCCCGAGATCTGCACAGCATGCTGCTTTCAGAAAGACACTTGGAGGAACAGAGAAGAGAGTTTTGGGTGAAAAGAAAGATCGCTCGTGCGCATAATGGTGTCCTGTACCCAGCAAGCTACTGTAGCAGTCAAGATCAAAGGCATTCTCGCAGGGAAAATGAGAAGCTTTGTCTCGTGTGCGAACAGGCCAGTTGTGGCCACGTCTATGCGACGCCCGCAAGAACCCATGTTTCGCATCTTGCGCCGACCGCCATGTTTTAATTAGAACGACTATATATGATACAGGCAGAAGGTGTTGTCCAAGGTATTGAAGCTAAGTGTTGAAGGATTATCGAGAGGGTTCGTCGCATAAGGGAACCAGGCTAAGCCCCATGTTTCGCATTTTGCGACCTCAGCCTCACGAGGCTGAGGGCTTACGAGTAGGTCGTGTAAAAGCATTGTTGGGACACGGAGACCGCTCTTGCGAAAAGTGAAGATGCTGAGAAAAGGTAGCACCTGCATCGAAAGCGCTTCTTCCATGACGACGCGCTGATGCTTAGTGAGGAAGTGAAGGTTTAAATACCTTAGCTATTGCACTTTGGAGACACAAAGCAATCGAGGCCAGAGACACGTACTGGGGTGGTACAAAAAGCAGCGCAAGGCAAGCACTGGGAGAATGGGATGGACGAAGCAGCGGCTTGGGGCAGTGTACAGCCACCAAAAGCGGCCCCCGTAAACCCTATACCTAAAGTAAAGAAGGACATGGGATTTGATCCATCATATGTGTTTTTTCCAAGCCCTACGAGTAGCTTGAAGTGGGCAAATGGCCCCGAAAGGATTCGGGGCCTGTCATTCTCATTCAACGCCTTTGGTGGATTTTTATTCCTGGTTTGACAGGGGCCTATCGTGCCACTAACATCATCATGTGTCGAGAGCGTGACAGTCCTGCTGTTGAGCTGAGATAGATCCAGGGCTGAGATCCTGCCAGCGAAGGATGGAAGATCTGTTATGACCCGCCATGTCCGCCATACGGGTACGGAATACCTGTATTGATATTATCTCAGAACCAACCGAATGTTCCCTGAAACACTGACATATTTCGCAGCGCCAGATGTCAAAGGTACATGCCATGCCATGCTCTCAACAATAACCTAGAACCCAACCCGCCTACTTCATGTTGAACATCTAACTAAGTTCTTGTGACTCAACCGTCTGCAAAACACATAGACTGCATCTGAGCATGTAAATCTCAAAGCTTCGCCTTTAATATCCCGTCTCACCATTTCCTTTGGCCACGAAATCTCAATACCCGGAAATTCATAGTCTCTGTAGCGCTCTTGTGACTGCTTTGATCTAACGAATGAATAGTTTTAGTCATGTTAAGCAGAGTATCACTAGAGCTCTGCCCAGCGTCGAAGGTGGTACCACGTACGACTTCTGGAGTGCGACGGTCGAGGTCAGCAGCAACGGCGCTACCCAACAGATCAGTATTGGGACCATCAGACTTATACCTTCCTCATTCTCAATTCTCTTCACAGAATATCGTTCTGGTTTCCCTTCATGTACCTTTTTTGTCAAGTCCTTTAAATAGAGAATCAGAAGACTTGAAGCTCGACTGGGCATATTCCATGTTAACGGACCATTGTAACTGATGTCCTTATGATCTTCCCCTTGGCCTTCCGCCTACGAAAATTTTGTAAATGGAGTAGCTTCGCACCAATCAGCCGTGGTAAGCTTGTTATTACCGCCAAAGATATGCTCCAAAGGTCCAGGAGCGCACATCGGCTCGTTTACTGCGACCACGATGCTGTCCATGACGATAAGCTTATTGTTGCGTTGTAGCAACACTTAGGTATACTGCTTATACTGCTACCTGTTCTTGTAGTTTTCGATCCCTCTACGTTCTGGGATAGCTGAGCTCCCAAAATTGTTGCATTTATGTCAGAGTAAAGCGTCAGTCCTCCGGTGTGTTTTCTCGGCATCCAGATGGAAAGCGAGCTCTTCGTTTTCGCGATTGTGATTATACATGAAGGGATCCCATTCAGCTCGGGTAAGCCTCACAGCCAATACAACGAGGTACTGCCTTTACCCCATGCCAACAAACAAGTCCCCGCAATGCGCCTTCGTCGAAGACTAACACATCACAGTAGTCAAATGCACTGAATCCATCAACATAGGGCACATGGTATGGTGTGGCTTCCATAAGGCGCGGAGAAAGCCGGGCATAGAGTGCGTGGCTTGTAAAGAGGCGAGGCTACGCGCAGGAACTGCGGCCCTTGTTGCGAAAAGGCAGAAGGAAACGGTAGATAAGCAACGAGAAAATGGTTCGAATTCAAGGGACAATGGTAACAACGGAGGTCGCCCAAGCAGTGAAAATCGTGCGAAGAAAGGGAACTTCGAGAGCGCACCAGACGGCGGAAACCAATTTAAGGCTTTCTTGTGAGCATTGATATGCTGAAATTCCGCTGCTATTGTCTCCTCAGGGCAGAGAAAAGGCAAGGAGAGCATAGAGTACTTGCAAGACCATTCTCATGCAAGACCAACCTCGTGCATGAAGCTTTGATTCATGGTTTTCTTCTATGAGCAGTAGGTTGACAGAGGGAAAAGCTCGTAGCCAGCGATGCAGTTGTATCACATGGACCGATAACCTCACCAATCAACTACATATGGATACGCTCTGAAAGTTAGAATCGACCAGCGGCTTGCCTTAAGGCCAACAGCAAATTGTTAGTCTTACAGTATCGTTAGAAACAAACACAAAGATTTGCGCCTTTCCCCAGATGATATTTTAGATTACCGCTAAGATGGCGCTAGAACTAATACGTGAGTGTTAAGCTAAGCAATCCCTGTCAGTCAGCACTTTACTCCGGTATGAGGTACGGACGCGTTGCTTCAACCACTGGACAGCATTATACCTTCTATGCGGCGGCCTTTGGTTTATGCCTTCATTTGCGTTGAGCTCCCTATGCCGTCTAATCACCAACCGGAATGTCCGCTCATGTTCCGAGGCGATCGACCGACAACCCTGGATCGCCTCGCAGCAATCTCTCGACAAGCCAATATGCTTTCTCACAACTCAACTCGTTACATAGGCCTGCCTCAAGAGATCACTATGGGACAAGGCGTGGCTCAACGGCAAGCACGGCTACGTCAATCGGAGGAGTTTTGGACTCTGCGGCGCAGGCTGGGGAACACTCGATAACAGAGGCTGAAAACAACGGTAAGAACTGACACTCCGCAGGCTTTGGCAGGAAGCAAGGCTTATTCAAAACCATCAGCTATTTCAAGTCTTCTCCAACCCCCAAATGTCCGTACCGGTCTTCTCCCGCCAACCTTTGGCTCTGCGATGCAGAAGCCCCCATCTACGCGAGACATCCCTCCAGTTACCTTGACCAACATACCCCATGTCGATTCAGCAGTGTTCCAGCCATATCTAAAACAAGCTGGCTCACTATACGACGCGTTCCAACGCGCAAGAGAAGAGAGCGAGGATGGGGCACCAAACTCGGTGAGGCAACCTCGAGCTCCTTCGACATCAGACCATGCCGCTGGGCTACTAAATCAGGGCCCCCACAAACGTCAAGGAAGTGCATCAAGTATCAGCAGATTGGAAACTACACTATCGATACCAGGATCGCCGACACAAGCTCCGCAACCGAAGAGGAGGGGCAGCGGTGGCCCCTCTCGGCGTGCACCTCTTCTGACCACACCACTATCCACAATCCCCAATGTCTACTTTGAACCAGAATTCCGTCTAGAGAATCCCAGAACATTTGATATCGTGAGCGAGCGTTCGGAGATAGTCCGCCCGCCCACTGGAACCAATGGCTCTGTGACAACACTGGGACCAAGCGGGAGGAAAGCCCTGGCAAATAACGCCATCTTACAGGAGAAGTTATCCTGGTATATGGATACAGTCGAGGTCCACCTTATATCCTCTATTTCTACCGCTTCCACTTCTTTCTTTGCTGCGCTGGGATCATTGCGGGAACTACATCTAGAAGCCTCGGAATCTGTTGCGAAGATCAAGGTGCTAAGAGAGGATCTGGGAAGACTGGACCGAAATTTGGCTGTTGGAGGCCTCAAGGTGGTTGCTATGCGTAGACGCCGGGGAAACATGCGAAAGCTTGGCAACGCGGTTCAGCAATTACAAGAAATCGTGGAGGCAGTCGCTCATTGTGAGGAGCAAATTGACGATGGTAGAATAGAACATGCTCTACATGGCTTGAGCGAGGTTCAGAAGCTGATAAGAGGTGAGCCTGGAGACCTTGATAGTCTGGAAAAAAAAAGCCATTCGCCACATGCCGATCGAGCGCTAGTCGATTTACGTGGGATCAAGGCGTTGGAGGGAGCGGACGAAGATATAGGGTACCTGAGGAAAAGGATTGGTAAAGGCTTCGAATCGAGATTCCTTGAAGCTCTGCTGGGGGACCTACGGCGCCATGTAGATCACGTGCCATCGAACACTACCTTCCAAAGGTGGGACAAAGCGTCGCAGCGCAATCGCGGGGCCCATGCCCGTACACCTTCAGTCTACCCTGCGTATCTACAATTCGACGATGCCTTGCGATCTGCTCTGCGAGCTAACCTTGATGGTCTTGCTCGAGCGGACTGCGTAATGCCTGCTACCATTGCATATAGGGAAGCTGTCTTGAGGGAGATCAAGTCTTTGATTCGGCGGCAACTTCCAAGCTCTAGCGACGATGACAACGAGTCGACGATGTCAGCTTCTACTCAAGGGGGGAAACGAATGACGCACCAAGAAAAGTCATCCATCCTTGCTCAAAACCTTCGCGCACTTGATGCTCAAGACGCTGAAGACATGCTGAAGATGATCTATTCGAATGTCGGTGAAGGGCTTCGGCGAGTCGCAACGCAAGTGAAAGTCTTGCTTGATGTCACCAGTAGTTTTGGTAGCCCTCCAACATCAGCCGGGTTTATATCTCCGCAAATTCTGCCGCTGTCCAGCCCAGAAACCCCCATCGGCAGTGCATCGAAGAATCCTTCGATTCGCCCTGCTATCCTCCAAGAGGATATTCAGCAAGCTCTCGATATGTCCAATCTTCTTGGTCAAGCGGTTGATATTGCACAGGGCCAGATCACTAAAATTCTCAAAGTGCGGTCAGAGCAGACTACGCAATTGCCTCTACTTAGGTTCTTGAAACACTTCCATCTTAATCGACTTTTCGCTGACGAATGTGAGGCGGTATCTGGTCGGGGAGGTACAGCGCTGAAGACAGTAGTTAATGCGCATATTAAAGACTTTGTGTCTCAAAGCGGACACAGCGAACGGCAGAGACTGGTGCAGAGCATGGATGCAGACAAATGGGATGCCAAGGATTTCACAGAGTCGGACGTTCAAATACTGGCTCGAATACAGGAAGCAAGCACAATGGATATCGATACATGGACCAAGGCCTGTATTATTTGGCAGGAGGATGAACGCCTTACCAATGGCGAACAGCAGGCTAATGGTGATACCACAAATTGCACGGTACCCACAAGAGACAGAGTCCGTAGTGCTACCCTTGACGAGCAGAAGTACACTCTCCCCGAATCAGCTCTATCAGTCCTCCACGGCATTGAGGGCTTTGAGCAGCTCATCACTGGAATACCGAGCATGACACAAGAAATCACATCCTCTCTATTAGAATACCTCAAACTCTTCAACTCTCGTTCATCGCAGCTTATTCTTGGCGCCGGCGCGACAAGAAGCGCGGGTCTCAAGAACATCACGACCAAGCACCTTGCCTTAGCGTCGCAGGCCTTGAGCTTTGTCGCTGCATTGACGCCATATGTACGAGAGTTTGTGCGGCGGCAACCCTCGGGCTCAAGCCAGCTGATGACCGAATTTGACAAGGTCAAACGATTATACCAAGAACATCAATCGGGCATCAATGACAAGCTTGTTGATATTATGAGTGGACGAGCCACTACGCATGTCAATGTCATGAAGAAGACTGACTGGGATGCCACATCGAACACCCAGGCTGCCAATGCCTACATGGAGACTTTAGTCAAAGAGACAACGACACTGCACAAGGTTCTCAGCAAACACTTACCAGAGTTGACAGTGCGGACGATCATGGAGCCAGTGTTTGCCAGCTACCGGGAGCAATGGGGTAAAGCTTTTGAAGATGTGGAGGTCAAGACGGTAGCTGGGAAGGAAAGGTATCTTTTTCGGATACAATTGGCGATAACGGTAAACGTGCAAGAACTGACAGCCATCGTAGAATGCTCCGGGACGTCGAACTCTTCAAATCACGCATCAGCAAGCTCGACGGCGCGGCTGATCTAGGCGATTACCTCGTCAACCTCATCAGTGACAAGACTATCGCTCAAAAGGAAGAGCCGCTTAACCCTACGAACGGCCTAGCAAGCACCGAAGCCACCGAAAGGCCCGAGGTCTCCTCTGGAACCAACCTACAGGGTAACAGCGCAAGCATTGAGAAGAGCTAATCAGCGAAACCTACCATATCAGTCTTATTCCCGCTCCACACATATCGTACAAATCACACACCCGTCTAATATATTACTCGAACCTTGACCACTGAAGGCCAAAGAGTATACAGGGACCCTTAAGTCCAAATCGCAAATCCTTTCAGAATCCCTCAATACCACAAATCCTCCACTTGCTCTACGTTCTAATCCTACTAAAGTTTGATTTGTCGTTCTGTACGCCCAAAATTCTATAGCGATTTCATCATCATCATCATTCATATTAGCAAGGTGTTTGGGATGACTGCAGGGCATGGATGCCGTTGGCGCTATTTGCAGATAGATTTCCCCATGTAATTGGAATCAAACGCATAGTGCAAGCTGAGTTGATACATTCAGAAATAGTACTAAAGACTTTTGTATCATAACGAAATGCTTTTCCGTTAATTGTCACTACAATAAGGGAAGCAGGCACCAAGGGTATGAGCAAACAGCCGTAAACTTGACAAAACACAAGCCCCAAAGTATCGAGTCTTCATTTTTGCCTCTTGTAAATCTTCCCTAAAAAGCTTTCAAACACTTCCTTTTTCAACCCCTCTGCATCATCCACCTTGGCAATCATATCTCGAATCTCGCCCACTCTTTTCTCTTCGTATTCCAAATACACCTTCTCAAGCTCCAAGTTCTCATACACCTTTTTCACTTTCGCCTCCTTTACCTCGTCTTTCCTCCCATAGCATTCATCCAGCACTTTCCTCTGTTCCGTATCCGCCCGCTGTAGAGCTTGGTTGATGACCCACGAGCACTTGTTATCCTGTATATCCGTGCCTACCTTCCCAATAACCTCTGGCGAGCCAAACGCATCTAAGTAGTCGTCCTGGATCTGGAAGTACTCGCCCAGCGGGATGAGGATATCGTGCGCTTGTTTTAGGTTCGATGGCGTCGCGAGCTGGAGGTAGTACAGGGCGAGCGCAACGGGGAGGTAGAAGGAGTAGTAGGCTGTTTTGTAGATGACGATGAAAGAGTGCTTTTGCGAGGAGAACTGCGAGAGGTCGACGTGGTCTTCCGGCGCGGTTAGTAGATCGCAGAGCTGGCCGATTTCGGTTTGGAAGGTTATTGTGTGGAATAGCTCCATGAAATCCACGTATGAGGGGTGCGACTTGAAATGTAATTTCAGCAGTATGTAGATGGAGGATTCTAGCATGAAAGCGTCGTTAATAGCAATCATGCCCACCTGCGGCATACGGTACCAGCAGGGGACGCCGCGGCGTGTGTGGGATGAGTCCATTATGTCGTCTGAGACGAGAAAGAAGGCTTGGAGGAGCTCGGTGAACCAGCCGAGGATGGCGGTTTGTTTGTAGTCGCGGGAAGAAAGAGGTTGTGCGTGAAGGATGGAGGCGGTGTCGATGACTGAGAGGCCGCGATTACATTTTCCGCCCATGGTGTTGTGTTTGAGGGACTGGAAAATGTTAGACAGGGCGAGATGGAGGATTGCGTTGGGGATATAGGTTGGCGTACATTCTGGTACCATTTGAGAGCTTTGTCTGGGAGGCCATACTGTGTGCAATGGTGGCTTAGATCTTGAATGAGGGATGGGAAGACGGCTTCGAAGTCCTTGAGGGTCGCGGAATCGGCCTTGGACTTGGATGCCATGATGTTAACTGCCCGCGCCCTTATTGGGGATGAATGAATGAAGCGACGTCAACTGATATACACTGAAGCTACAAAGGAGTGCTCAATGTAGGAGGAGTTCGTTGACCGCTCGTCAGTCTTCGGCAAAAGACCCTGAAGAGCGTCAGCGTCGCGACGGGAAGAGTACTCGTATCCGTAGCCCCCACTACCTTAAGCTTGTTCCTCGCTTAGAACGAGCTTAGTGGGGGCTACGGATACTAGCTCCACCGGCGCCTTCCATTTCTATATTTAAACGCCGAGAACGCGTGTAACTGCTATCACGACTCTTGGATGCTCGTCCCCAATCAGTACAGGGAAATAGGCTGGGTCGGGATTAGATATTTGGTCAATGTCAATGTTTCTATGCTTACCAGACCTCGACCAGGCTTCTATAAAGCAAAGCTGTGCAACTATTAACAAGGGTACCTGGCCTGTTGAAGCGGCCCCTTGGCCTTTCCTTTCCCTTCCCTTCCTTCCTTCTTCAACTTCTGCCTCTCTCTCCGACTCTGAGCTTCCTCTCTGACTTCACGTTCCTTCTTCGTCTTTCACCTGGTTTTCATTGTCGATCTTCGAAGATGGGCATCTTCATTCATTTGTCGTTAAGGCCACGGAACTTCTCCCACTCTCAATCCCCCGAAGATCAGAACGCCAAATAATGTACGTGCTTCGTCCGCCTCGCCTTCTTTAATTTGAAGAAGAAGCAGCCACCTTCACCAGGGCTGAAAATAACGTCGACTTTGCACTCAAGCGCAAGAACCCATTTCGTCGTGAGATCACGAAATTGGGCGTTGGGGGAGACTGATCGGATTGGGCTGGGGCTAAATCCCACTCGAGCAACTACCTCAATTGGGCGTCGAAGCGTCTAAATATGTGCTTCATGATCCGCTGCCAAAGGAAAACGACAAGCTTGGAATGGAGCTGCAGAGGTCCTGTTGCTATTAAGACCAGGGGACCATCCTACTGTCTCGACTAAGATGTACAGTACCCCAAACCCATGTGGTCATCATAGTTCGAGTCTATGGGTTCGACAGATGACATATTGGGGCAAGATTGTTCATGATCCCTGGCGATTCGCGCACCCCGGCAAACATATCTTGGTACTGTCATATTGAAGTGAAATCTGGACATTGAGGCTGGCAATTGGAAAATCTTTTATCCGGCTCGTCATGTCATGTCGTGAGAGAAATCAGTAGATGAAGAGCATTGAAATTCTATGTGTATTGGTCAACACTATCATCAATATCCTGCTTTCATTGTTGCCGTTTCATTTCTATTGGACCCGTCACTTCTTTCAGCTTGGGCTTGACGCAAGCTTGTTAAGGAAGGGGCAGGTGCAAGTATGAGTAGAGACTTCTTGGCCCTTGTTTTCTTTCCGTGCACTGTGCCAATGCAGGATGCTGTTGCTGTTCTCACAAGGGGCGGTTTTTCCCCCAAGATACATGATGGGCGCCCTCCCTTGAGCCCTCTTCTCTTCAGTGCCATCTACCCCCTACACTCTCAACACTCTGTTTATCCTATATACTTAGATAACATACTCAGAAAACCGATCTTCGAAATGCCGTCCTTTTTAGGCGTGTGCTGGGGGTGGCAAGAGAACGGACGCCCTGTCAATCTCAGTGGAGCGGTTGGTTGGCTTGGGCGGAACCGGGTTCATGGCCTTCTCTTTTCTTTCATACTCAACCACGTTCGTATGACACTGAATATCAACCTCTGAGTTACAACCTGAGTGTTTACACTAGATCGCCAAGTATGCTTGCAAGATTCGTCAACGTTAGCGTCCATACACTGATACCAATTCTGTGAGGCATAAAACCAGCCAAGGCCAAGTCCGCCAGCCGCTGCGCCGAGAAATGCATTGATAAGTCCTCCTCCCCGCGCCCCCGCCCCCCACTGCCAGTATGGATCTGCTTTTCTTAAAAATAGAAATAAAAAAGATTGGCCTCCCTGCCGTCCGCTCCTTTTTCATCATTTCGTTACATATTTAATCACTAAATAGCGTCACTTTTATAAATTATCAATTTCTTACTTCATCAATAACCGACTACAGTCACTTTTATTAATTTCTCCTTTTATTTTCTTTTTTTGGTATCAAGTTACCAATTTGCTCTTCTTCTTTTTCTTTTTTGAAAGGGGAGACCCCAGAAAAAGCAATTTTTCTTGACCCCTTTCAATTAACATGTTTGCCTGGGTGTGAATGCTGGGCGACGCAAACGGATAGGATGGTGAGTGGCACTCACCGGTCTGCCCCACAGTTATTTTTCGCAGGCGTTGAGTTTGAGAATTGACGTATCACGTATCTAGAACCTGCATTCAACGCGCTCTCAAAACCTCCCAACATTGCGTCTGTTGTCGCTATTCTAGGAATCTTTAGGATCCCTTGCCGGCAATAGATCGCACAGCTAGTATGGTGCTTTACAAAAAGCGCCGTAGCCAGCACTAAAAACAAGTCATATTTCAACCTAGATTCTCTGCACACCAACGTCAGGGGCTGAAGATGAGGGGCGAGTCGGAAGTTGACGGGGAAGGACAGCAGGGAGATAGCCTGACCACAATGCAATTCGAGTGAGCCCTTAAAGAAGGTTTTGACAAACAACAGCAGTGTGACCGCGATGCGTGTGACGTATTGGAGAATGCGGTTGAAGAGAATGTATCCCGAAGTTTTGTAGGGAATGTTGGCAGATCAGTCATTCTTTGGTTCCCAATAGCTCTGGAGCTCAATTGAGAACGTTAAGTCTCTTTAAGCTTTCTCAACGCCCTCGTAAATTGCTGTTGCTAATTTGACAGATGAGCATCGACAGTGGTGCGAGAAAATCCTTCCTCTCTACCTTAACATTATCCTTTCCGTCACACCGTCTTTCTCACATTCTTCGAACATCCTGAAATCCCAAGACACCCACACATCTGCGCTTGCGAAGATTCAGTGGGACGCAATAAGCCTTCGATAACCTTACCTACTAACTGCTCCTCTAAACTCCAGATCTCTTTACCCCATGCCGAGCACTCAACGACTTCTTAGCTGGGCTTATCAAAGGAAAGAAAAGCCGCTTCCCAATTTATATATCAATCATGGCTTTCATAGTAACAATGTGATGTATCACACTCCGGGACAGACGTCTCGCTCAAGAACAGCGCGAGCAAGAATAAATAACGAAGCCGGGAACCCGACAGAAGATGGAAGCCGCTCGCGATCGCGGCTTCGCCCAGGTGCACGAAGTGGACCATCAACCTAGAGGACTAGTCGCACATGGATTAAAGATTGCCTCTGTTGCGCAAAAAGGTGGCAGCGCGGAGTAGGTTCGGCAAAGGAAACCGAGAACATTGAAAGGGAGAGCTTAGTAGGCACGAGGCCGTCGAGACCGCTCTCCGGGACTCGGGGGGAAATCTAATATCTCAACACGATTCAGGGGCTGTCGGTACATCCTTCGGTATGATCGAACTTTGAGTACACGGAGGATGATTGGGGGGGTAAACCGAATAAGAGAAGACAAGGGAAGGAAAAACGAGAAGAAACGAATAGACAGGCCTCTTGAATAATGCAAGTTTCAAAGTCCCCTTTTACCACCAAATCCTTTCGCAAAGTATTTGACCACTAAACTATATTCAAGAATGAAATCAGATGTTCATTTCAAGTCCGCTCGACCAGTAACCAATGCTATTTTATTTGTTTTTTGACGCCGAAAGGCGGCTGAGTTGGCATCAACTTCTCCTCTCGAACCGACCTGGGCCGACCCTTCGATCTCCAACGATGTATATTCTCCGACCGCTTCGTGGCCCCCTCCATATTAAAACCCGAAATCTCAACTTCACTAGAACCCCCCCTCCCACCACCAAAAACCTTGCTCACGCTGCCACACACCCCACGACGTCCTCGTTCGCTGCCAGACTCCTACAAGCCGAGAATGGCACTTTATCTGCCCGGGTAAATGCTGGAGGAAAGTGAGCGGCGGGGGGATCAACGGTGATGGCGGTAAAGAGCGTAAGTGGTATCGGTACAGGGGGATGTGGAAGAAGAAAAAGGCGGGTGTGAGTGCGAAGCGGAAGAAAGGGTAGAAGGAGGGGGCAACGGATGAGGTGAATGGTGGGAAGGCGAGTAAAGAGCTTAATGGGGGAGAGGGAGATTGAGATGGAGATAGGGAGTGGCGGGGAGAGAGGTGGAAGAGGATGAGAAGCGGTACTCGTGTAGGAGGAGTGATAAGGTGGCTGGGATGCATGGTGTGAATCTATAAAAGGAGCCATACTGGTGTGAGAGAGAAGGGAGCGAGAAGATCAAAGATTGAAAGGAGATTTTGAAAGAAGATCGATTAAAGAAAGGAAGGGGTACATGGTATATGTGTTTGCATCTCGGCGAAAGCTTTACTCAGTCAACGAAGCTCAAAATCGAAGTGTCTTTTATGGTACGTAAAACGCGGCCAAAAGTATTAATCCAAGCCAACATTTCACACTCACGGTCACTTCGAGTGCAGGGAATTGTGGTCTTGCAAAAATCGACTCGGATATGAGACCGAAGTTGGTCAAATCGTGATACAGGGATCCGTAACGCGTGAAACTGCAGAATCTTCGATAGTCGGGAGCAGGATGGCGAAGGGCGCGCTCTTGCGAGTGAGAGAGAGAAATAGCAACTTCTATTTGCGGTACCAGAGAGATTGTGTTGTTTGCAGAAGAGGTTGTTTGCAGAAGAGATTGTAAGCTGGATCCACCATTGAAAAGTACCTGATATCGACAGATTCCCATGATCGAGCCTCTGCCGTCTGTTTGCGAAGCTTCAGCCTAGATGCGGCATGCGTTGGACCCACGGTCGCAGAGCAGTGGGAGCGTTCGCGAGCAGCAGTATTGCCGTATGAACTCGAGCATGAAGGCCATGAGCAACCAGGATTCGCACCCTGTCCAGTCGTGTTCAAAAGATTTGGTAAGGACGTTTTCGCTATCACACTTTCATTCAATGCGTAGGTTCTCTCATCATCTCGCGTGGTTGCTGACATACGTGAGGGATTGAAGGTTGAGGGATGAACTCTTAATACACACTACAGTAGGAGTATTCCCGGCCCGATGCACGTTCCGGTCCCGTGCACACCCTAAACCCGATTAGCAACCCATACTTTTTTTATTATTATTCAACCACCATTCATAGAATCAAATTGCAATTAATATAGAGAGTTGTCGATATCTATATGAAGCTTCCAAGCTATAAGAATCAATCATCAAATCGCTTAGGAGCTTTGAATTGCCTTCCAGCTCGCGTAGACCTGATTTGACTTGGCCCCCTTTCCACCTCCTCAATAGCAACAAAATCAGTGAATTGCTGTACTTTCACCTCTTTAGACTTCTTCTTTTGCCCTTTCTGAAGCTCTTTAGCCTTCAGCTTTTGCTTCTGAACTAGACGTCGTTGCTCCAATTCCTTCGCTCGTAGCTTCTTTTTCCGCTTCGCTTCCTCCTTCCGCTTCGCCTTCTTTTTTTCTCGTTCCACCTTTCTTTCAGCTATTAAACGCTGTTCCTCTAGCTTTCTAAGCTCCCGTTGTTCCTTTTCTTCCGCCTTTTGAATAGCAGCTTGCTGTTCCTCTTCGATTCTTTGAATTTGACGATCACGAGTCGCCTGAATCTTATTAGAACTAAAAAACACCCCCTTTGCCTCACCATTAACCCCTAAATCGTCAAATAAAGGCTTTTCACGTCGTCTGCGACTTCTCTCAATACGTACTGTTCGTCGAAGACCTTCATTTTCTGCTTTCAGAAGAGCAACATCTGTAGTAAGCTTTTCAACCGTATTGTTCAACTTACGAGCTTGCGGACCAATTGCTTCTTCTACAACTGACTTCATTAATCGTCGAACCTTTCTGCAATCAGCTTCTGACAATGCTGAAGAAGAAGAATGGCTTGAAACAGGTCTAGCGTCCGATTTAATCTGCTTTATGATCTGTGACGGATTGAAAGGCAGCAATCCTGTCTTTTCCCATTCACTTTTGATGTTGGCAGACGTGAAAGCAGCTTGATATGCAGGTCAAAACAGGTCAAAGAAGTCTCTTTTTGATATTCGAGAAAGTTCTTGACTCTTAAAGATTCAGTCGTTCAGGTTTTGCGAGTAGTAATTGGCCAAAGGGTTGAATAAGCTGACATTCAGAGGTTGAAGACGATGCGTAGAATGAGGAGGATATAAAGTCACGAGCACCTTGTTCTGCTCACATCAGTCAAGGAACTTCATGTTGATATGACTGCCATGCCCGTCAACGAATAGAAGGCGATAATCGCGTGAATTTCTGGCTTTTGACCTCGTATTTCGGTCAAATACGATAGTGAGCCAAGAGTAGGTCAATTCATCGTTAGTTCAGCCAGTAGCGAAGGAAGCAAAGAAGCAGAATTGCTCTTTGGGATCATATTCAGTAAGCCAGCTGTCCTGAATATTGCCTGATATCGCCTGATAAATGATCGAAGAGGGTATATGAGTCATATTCATGCAAATGGTTGCAATCAAGGTAATTCATTCTCTATTGCCGTCTTGACCAGCACTCAGCAATTTGCCACTGTCAAGATGCTTTAAACTAAAGACTCTTCGAGTCTTTTGAAGAAGTTCAAGTAGAAAGTCCTTTTCGTTCATATTGTATGTGTTTGAAGGAAGAACCTCATATTCTTCGATTTTTTGCTTTACCTACCCTTATATTAGTATGAAACTAAACGTAATGAAGGCACTTACAAGGTCAAAATAAAGCTGATATTGATATGCATTATCGGCTTTCTTTCGCTCTAGATCAGCGCCTTGTAGAAACTTTGACTGCAGTATATCTGAATGACGTCGAACGAACTCATAAGACCAGTTTTTGCCTGGCTGTTTTCCAGATATATTATACGCAAAAACGCGAATCATGGCATTGGGAGGAGGTATACCACGCTCGGTAAGCTTGTTGATATAGCGAATAAGCTCTTTTTCTTGTTGGTTCGAAAGAATTGACGTCGTTTGCTTGCTTTCCTTCACGAAGGCCGTTTTACCCCTATGTCGTCGCGACAGCGTGCTTCGATTGATATTGAATTTCTTTGCAGTTGCAGTGTAGTTAGGTGAGTCTTGCAAAGCTAGATCTGCAAGCGCTGCCTCAATTGAAGCCATATTGAATTTGTAATTGATTTTTGAAGAAAGATGAAAGTAGTAAAGTGGGGTGTGCACGGGACCGGAACGTGCATCGGGCCGGGAATACTCCTAGCCTTGCCTGTAATCAACGAAAATTACCGATCCATCCAGTTCGCTCATTCCAAAATTTCAGAGACTGAAAGTAGACTGTGCGAAGAGTAACAATTCACAATTCACAATTCACAGTTCACCAGTCGGACTTACTGTAGGGTGTTGAAGCTGTGGTGTGATAAGCAAGGCTAACTATGACCTAGGGTTGTCTATGCTAGCTGCCTAGTACAGCGACTCAGACCCCCTTGATACCCTCATATTAAGATATAAGACCGCCAGCAAGTACTGTACGATTCCTCTACATAATAAAAAGGTCTTCTGCTCGGCTGATTTGATCGAGATTGTGCCTTACACGGTACACTTTTAACCATGACAGCTTTTAGCAAACGAAACGCCGAGCAGCTTCGGACAACGCTACAGGATGCTGTGGTGAAATGTTCCGAGCGATGCCTCTACCAGTCCGCCAAATGGTGTGTATTACGCTTTTATTCTATTCATTTTCACTCCCTAAATCGATGATGTTCTAGGGTTGCTGAATTGTCAATCTCTCTTCGATTACCAGACGAACAATCGCCATCCTCAGACACTGAATCTGACTCTCCGATGCAAGATATAGAACATACACCGCGTCCGATTCTCTCCGTCTTTTCTTCCAGCGTCGATCCCGACGAGGCAAGACTTGAGGCCAAAGAAATATCAAAGTATCTTTTGGCCAAATCTTACTTTGATTGCCGTGAGTACGATCGCTGTGCAGCTGTTTTCCTACCCACAGACCTCCCACGCGGCCCACTATCCGAGTCGTCCCCCAATGCCAAAAATCAGACGCCATCAAGGTCAGAAAAAGGGAAGACGAGAGACTCAGGCCCCAGAATATCCACGGGACCTATCCGGCCTCGCAATGCTTTACCACGACTAAGCCAAAAATCTCTTTTCTTAGCTCTGTATGCGAAGTATATGTCAGGGGAGAAGCGAAAGGGTGAGGAAAGTGAGATGATTCTGGGACCAGCAGACGGTGGCGCAACTATCAACAAGGAACTCGTAAGCTTGAGTCATATTCTTGAAGGATGGTTCGCCGATCAAGCCGCCAAGGGCTTAGACGAGTCCAGCCAAGGATGGTTAGAGTATTTGTATGGTATTGTGCTTGCTAAAGGAAAGAGCGAGAAAGACGCCAAAACTTGGTTGATTAGAAGTG
>JAABUL010001461.1_pt1 | contig 45087 bp, 46 predicted proteins | sample 5559151 | NCBI WGS metagenome assembly JAABUL01 (sample SAMN10711876, study PRJNA513368) | rock metagenome | isolation source: Antarctica rocks | place: Antarctica: Victoria Land, Pudding Butte sud
GCGACTACTTCAAGAAGTTCGGCGCCTACTACCACTATGGTATGACCGGTCGCTTCCAGCGGGACTACAACAGCTACCCCACCGTCCTCGTCATCACCGCGGACAACGCCGCTGAGGAGCGCATCGCCCGCGTGGTTCGCGCAGCGGCAGTTGGACAACCAGCGAGGCTGCCACTACTGCTGACGTGCCAGTGGCGCGTGGACGACTCGCTCAATTCACACGGATTGGTCGGCCCCATCTGGCGAGGACCCGAGGCAAACTTTAATGAGCGAGGATCTTGGGCTCGCAGTCTCTTTGGAAAATCCGCATGCCTGAAACCTTCCTAACCGTTAAAGAGGTAGCTCGACGGCTTGCTGTCGGACGAACCACGGTCTACGAGCTCATTGCACGACAAGAGCTCATGGCTATCAAAATAGGACGTGCGAGACGCATCCCGGAATCCGCGCTCGAGAGGTGGATCGCGCAGCAACTAGATGAAAGAAAGGAGGACATACATGTCTAGACGCGGAAACAGTGAGGGCTCCATCTACAAGCGGAACGATGGTCGGTGGGAGGCAAAAATCACCATCCAGGGAGACAGACGCAAGAGCCTGTACGGGAAGACCCGCCGCGAGGTCCAGGAGCAGCTCACGGAGGCCCTCCGTGCGCAGCGCCACGGTCGCTTCGATCCTGAGCCCAGCCAGAAGGTGAGTGGCTACCTGGGGCATTGGCTCGAGGATCAGGCACGCCCGTCTGTACGCCCGCGCACCTACGAATCGTATGCACTGAACGTGCGCCGCCTGACGGCATACATCGGCAACATTCGGCTCGATCGGCTGCGCCCAAACCATCTCCAGCACTGTTACGCTGAGCTACTCAAGACCGGCCTCTCCACTCGGAGCGTCCAGCAAGCACATGGCGTACTCCGTGTCGCCCTTCGCCAAGCTGTTCGGTGGGGTTTGCTGACGCAAAGTCCGACTGCAGCCGTTACACCTCCTCGATCTCCGAGACGAGAGATGCAGCCGCTGACACCGGAGCAAGTTCAGGCGCTGCTGGCGAGCAGCGCGGATGACTCCCTGCACCCGCTGTGGGTGCTTCTCGTCACGACTGGACTACGCATCGGAGAGGCGACAGGACTGGAGTGGCAGCACATTGACCTGGATCGGGGGACGCTAGTCGTGCGACAGGCGCTCCAACGTCAGCAGGGCAAGGGATGGGTTCTGGTTGAGCCGAAGACGGGACGCAGCCGCCGAACCGTTTGTCTGGCCGGTGGGACGATCGAAGCCCTTCGTCGTCACCGGGATCGCCAGAAGCTCACGGGAGCAGAACCCCGTTGGGATGGCAAGACGCTCGTCTTCTGCACTGGCTCTGGCAAGCCGTTAGCACCGAGCAACATTCGGCGATCCCTTCATCGGACGCTGAAGCAGGCCAGTCTTCCCCTCATTCGAGTTCATGACTTGCGACACACAGCTGCCACATACCTGCTCAGTGTTGGCACGCACCCGAAGGTCGTGCAGGAACTGTTGGGTCACAGCACGGTAACTCTCACACTCGACACGTACAGCCATGTACTGCCGGCACTCCACAAGCAAGTGGCAAGCCACATGGACGACCTGATCTCAAACCAAAATGCAAAACCAGACGAACCGTCGTCAAAACTGTCGTCAACAGCCATCTCGCAGGCACAGTAGTCGCCGGCACCTATCGAGGAGAATTACAAAGAGTGCCACCAGATCAAGGGAAATGGGCAAGAGAGATTGGTGAGGGCGGTGGGGCTCGAACCCACGACACACGGATTAAAAGTCCGTTGCTCTTCCGACTGAGCTACGCCCCCCGGTCCTCCAGTATAAGAGGCGCTTTGCCTGCTCTTATCGTTTTTTCGGCCCTGCATCCCTCCGCCGGTCTGCCATAATGAAGGCGCGTGCTGGCCGAGCGTATTCTGCTCTCGAGCCAAAGTGCCATTTCCTGTGCCAGGTGCTCGGAGAGCGATGATGCAACACACGACGCCGCTTGCCAGTGTGACGACCGATCCTAGAGACGAAATCACCGTAGACCTGCGGGCAGTACCGCAATCCGCCGAGCGCTCACCGACCATTTGGGTGAGCCGGGTGACGGCCATTGTCGGCGCCGCCTGTCTGTTTAGCGCTCTGCTTTTCTGGCATTATCGGCCTGAGCACTACCGCTTGGTGCTGGCCCTGCTTATTGTGGCGATGTTCGCCGCCATCCTCCACTCCTACGTGTTCGAGGACAGCTAGCTACTTGTCGAGTTTCAGCACTGCGCTGAAGGCCTCGGGCGGAATCTCCACATTCCCCACCCGCTTCATCCGTTGCTTGCCCTCTTTTTGCTTTTCCAGCAGTTTGCGCTTACGCGTCACATCGCCCCCATAGCACTTGGCCAGGACATTCTTGCGCAGCGCGCTGATCGTCTCACGCGCGATCACTTTGTTGCCGATGGCCGCTTGAATGGCAACTTCAAACATCTGACGCGGGATCACGGCGCGCAACCTATCGACCAGATTCCGGCCCATCGCGTTCGCTTTGCCACGGTGTACGATAATTGACAGGGCGTCAACCGGCGTACCCGCCACCAGCAGATCGACTTTGACCACGTCCCCCTCGCGGTAGCCAAGGAAGTGATAGTCGAGGGACGCGTATCCCTGGGTACGGGACTTGAGTTCGTCGTAGAAGTCGATGATCAATTCTGACAGCGGCATTTCATATTTAAGTTGAACGCGCTGGTCGGAGACGTAGTCCATGTGCGCCAGGCTGCCGCGGCGAGCCTGGACCACCTCCATCACCGTGCCCACGTGATTGGGGGGCACGAATAGCGTGGTCGAAACCCACGGTTCTTCAATGGATTGAATCTCAACTGTGGGCGGGAGTTGGGCTGGGCTGTCGATCGCCAGCGTCGAACCATCGGTCTTGGTCACGTGGTACTCGACGCTCGGCGCGGTTACCAGAAGCTCAAGATCATATTCGCGCTCCAGTCGCTCGCGCACAATCTCCATATGAAGCAGACCGAGGAAGCCAGTGCGGTAGCCAAAGCCGAGCGCAGTCGAGCTTTCCGGCTCGAAGACCAGGCTGGCATCGTTGAGCTTGAGCCGATCCAGCGCGTCGCGCAGCACTGGGTAATCCTCCCCGGCGAGCGGGAACAAGCCGGCGAAGACCATCGGGTTGGCCGGCTGATAATCGGCCAGCGCCTCCGGCGCTGGGCGATCGGCGGAGGTGATCGTGTCGCCGACCCGAGATTCGCGCACCGACTTCAGACCGGTGGCGATATAGCCCACTTCACCCGCCTGTAACTCACTGACCGGTTGCATATCCGGTCGAAAGACACCGATCTCAATGGCGTCGATGCGCCGCTCCGTGGCCATCAAGAAGAGCGGCTCACCATTCCGGACCGTACCGTCGAACACTCGCACATAGGCAACGACCCCCTTGTAGGGGTCGTAATGAGAGTCGAAGATGAGACACCGCAGCGGCCCATTCGGGTCGCCCCCCGGCGGTGGTATCCGCGTCACGGCCGCCTCCAGGATCTCTTTCACGCCGGTACCATCCTTAGCGCTGGCCAGAATAGCGTCGTCGGGATCGAGACCGATCACCTCTTGAATTTCGCGTCTGACCTCCTCCGGATCCGCTGCCGGCAGGTCGATCTTGTTAATCACGGGGATCAGCACGAGATCGTGTTCCATCGCCAGATAGACATTGGCGAGCGTCTGGGCTTCAACCCCCTGCGCCGCGTCCACCACCAGCAGGGCGCCTTCGCACGCCGCCAGAGACCGAGACACCTCATACGTGAAGTCCACGTGGCCGGGAGTATCAATCAGATTGAGTTCGTAGTCCTCGCCATCGGCGGCCCGATAGTGCATGCGTACCGCTTGCAGCTTGATGGTGATGCCTCGCTCCCGCTCCAGGTCCATTTTGTCCAGATGCTGTTCGGTCATCTGGCGGGCGGTGACGGTGCCGGTGGTCTCGAGAAGCCGGTCGGCCAGGGTCGATTTCCCATGGTCGATATGAGCGATGATGCAGAAATTTCGGATGTGGGAACGCTTCATGCAAGTGTTTTACTACCTCGGGCTTAGTATAAGGGGTGCCTCTTTCGCGCCAAGTCGTGAGAGTTTATGGCACAATTAAAACGGAAACGGTGCGTTCCGTTGAACATCTATGTTGGGCGGAAGAAAGGATGGGGCAATTGGACGACAAACAGACCTGGTACCGGCAGCTTCTCGCGCTCGTCCTGCTTTCGGCGTCACGGGCAGCGGTTGAGTTCATCACCAAGCCTGAAAGCCGTGAAGAAGCAGGGAATCAGCTACAGGATGCGTTCGCGCAAATCGATTTCGACGCCGCGGCGCAGGCCGTGACACAGGCGATCGACACCCTGGCTTCCAGCAGCAAGGGGCGACTGAACGATACCATTGATACGCTGCGCGACAAGAGCTTCGATGTGGTAGACGAGGCCAAATCCCGCGCCGAGGACAAACTGGCGCCGTCCAAAAAGGGAAGCAAAAAGTTGCGTTTCCTGATCGGCCTGATCGTGGGAGGTGTCATCGCCTACTTTATCCTCGACGAGCAGCGTCGCGATGACCTATTGGACCGGCTGACTGGGGCCAGTGGACCCATTCAGCAGGCCACCTCGAACGTCTATCAGCAGCCCCCGAGTACGACCCAGCAGGGAAATACACCGCCGTCGGACAACCTCCAGCCGCTGCCCCAGCAAGACGACGACCACACTGGGAAAGTGAAGCAGTAAGCACAGCATCAGAACGAGGCAGCGAAGAGGCCGGCCGGGTGGCCGGTCTCTTCGCTATTTTCCCACCTGTTGCTCTCTATCGATTTCGGTCTCGAAGCCCCCGTTCGATATCGCGTTGGGCCTCACGTTTTGCGATAGACTCACGTTTGTCAAACTCGCGCTTGCCACGCGCCAGGCCGAGTTCCACCTTCGCGCGCCCATGCTTCAGGTAGAGTTGCGTCGGTACCAGGGTGTACCCTCGCTGCCGTACCTTGCCGACCAGGGCATCAATCTCCTTACGGTGCAACAGCAGCTTTCGATCACGCAACGGTTCGTGGTTGTACCGATTGCCCTGCTCGTACGGCGCGATGTGCACGTTCACCAGCCAGCCCTCATGGTCCGTGATGCGCGCATAGCCCTCCCGTAGGTTGACGCGCCCTTCGCGAATCGACTTGATCTCGGTGCCGGTCAGCACCAGGCCGGCTTCGACTCGGTCGTCGATGAAGTAGTCGTGAGTCGCCCGTCGGTTCACCGCGATGGTCTTGATGCGCTCGCCACTCTTTACCACCATACCACTGCGTCATTCATGACTACGGCGTTATTCATGAAAGAAGTCAAGGTCACGGTATTTGTGATACCGCGTATCGATGAGATCTGATGCAGAGAGACGCTCAAGCTCGGCTAGCGTCTCCTGTACAGCGGCGGCAACTGATTTGGCCGCGGTGGCTGGGTCGCGATGCGCGCCGCCCAGTGGTTCTGGAATGATACGGTCCACCAGCCGCAGTTCCTGCAATTCCTGCGCGGTGATGCGCATGTGCTTCGCCGCATCCGAGGCCTTCGCGGAGTCACGCCACAGAATCGCGGCTGCTGCCTCCGGGGACGCCACCGTGAAGGTGGCGTGCTCCAGCATCAGCAACCGGTCCGCGCAGGCCACGGCGAGCGCACCACCGCTGCCGCCCTCACCGATGACCACCGACACCGTCGGCACCCTGAGGCGCAGCATCACAGAGATGCTGGAGGCAATGGCTTCTGCCTGGCCCCGCTCTTCGTCAGCCAGACCTGCATTGGCGCCGGGGGTATCCACAAAGGTCACGAGGGGCATCTTGAGCCGTTCGGCCTGCCGCATCAAGCGTTCCGCCTTGCGATAGCCCTCCGGATGCGGCATACCAAAGTTTCGCTCGACGTTTTCACGGGTGTCGCGGCCTTTCTGATGGCCGATGACCATCACCGAGCGGCCATCCAGCATCGCGGGACCGCCTACGATCGCGCGATCATCCGCGTAGCCTCGGTCGCCGCGCAACTCCACGAAGTCGGAGAAGGCCCACTGCAAGTAATCCAGCGTGTACGGTCGTTCGCGATGCCGCGCTACCTGCACCTTCTGCCAGGGCGAAAGATTACTGTAGATGCCCTGCAACTCGGCATCGATAGCCGCTTGAACGCGGTCGACCTGCTCCTGGCTGGCGCCATTCGAGGCATGCCGCCGGATTGATTCGAGTTCGTTCTCCAGCGGCTTCAGGGTGTGTTCAAACTCAAAAAGAGTGCTCAACGGCTCGCTTTCCCTGACGCGCGGGGTTGCACGTCACGTAGAGACGGATCAATCGAGCGACGACCTGCGGAATATCTCCGCGGTTCACCACCAGATCGATCATGCCATGCTTTTGCAAAAATTCAGCGGTGGCGGCATCCTGTGGCAGCTTTTGACGAATCGTCTGTTCGATCACGCGCCTCCCCGCGAAACCAATGTAGGCGCCCGGCTCGGCAATGTTCACATCTCCCAGCATTGCGTAGCTGGCCGTCATGCCGCCCAAACAGGGATCGGTCATGAGCGAGAGAAACGGCAGGCCGGCATCCTTGAAACGATCCAGGGCAGCCACCGTCTTCGCCATCTGGAGCAGGCTAATCGCGCCCTCCTGCATGCGGGCGCCCCCGCCGTTCGAGAACACCAGCAGCGGCAGCCCCCCTCGTTCGGCAAGCTCAATAGCGCGAGCCAGCTTTTCCCCAAAGACGGCGCCCATTGAGCCGCCCGCAAAGTCGAACTCCGAGACCCCAAGCACGACGTCAAGTCCGTCGATCTGCCCGCTGCCGTAAATGAAAGACTCTTGAGACTCAGCTCGCTCGCCATACTGCTTCAACTTGGTGGCGTACGACTCCCCCAGACTACTGAAGTGCAACGGATCGACCGAGAGCATGCCCTGGTCATATTCCCAAAAAGTATCGGGGTCGAGGGTGATGGCAACCCGCTCATGCGCCGAGATTTTGGAGTGGTACTTGCACTTCGAACACACGCGCAACGCCTGCTCATGTTCTCTCGCATACAGCAGCTCCCGGCAACGCGGACACCGTATCCAGAGATTGTCGGGCATCGACTCGAATTTCTCCGGCGACGAGCCGTAGCGCGGATGCCGTTTGAATATTTCCTTCATGCCCTCTCACCGCCGCGTACTAGTAACCATACTACCCCGCTCTTCGCAAGTCGGCCAAAGAAGGCGAGAGAGGGCGCAGACTCTAAGAGACCTTGCGCCACCCGGTTCTGGTAGCCGCCCAAACTGTCAGTCCCGGTTCGCGCGCAATCTTTCCCATCGGACGGCCATCGTACGTTGCCCAGACGTAAGCGCCATCAAGCGTGACCACATAAATCGAGTGATGAGCGTGCCACACACGCGCATGCCGCCGGAAGATTCCTTGAAACACCTGTACACCATCGACGGTCACCCGCGCCCAGATAGGCGCCAGCGGACGCAGGCGAAGAGTGACGACCCGTGCTTGGGGCACAATGTGGAGCGGCTTGACCATCGTCGTGACTCCAAGGTTGGCGGGAGTCACGGCCGGCGTCGACGCCGTATGGGCATAGGTCGCGTCATATTCCTTCACGGCGAAGCCGCCGGCCAGCAATAACACGAGGCCCCCAAATGCCCAAAAAAAGCGCGCCCGCAACTGGCGTTCGTACCCGCTTGCCAGCACGCGCGTGGCCGCCTTCACCGCCGGCTGTGGAGACGGCTGCTCGGCGTAGTACTCCTGCACGATCTCATCGGGTTGCAGGCCGAGAAGCTGCGCGTAGTTGCGCAAGAACCCGGTTATATATGCAGGCCCCGGCAGAAGGTGATAATCGCCCTCTTCCAGCGCTTCAAGAAACAGCGGCTTGATCCGGGTTGCCGTGGATGCCTGGTCCAGGGTAATCTGTTGCTTCTGTCGCGCGTTGCGCAGCAGAACCCCAAGTTCGCTCAGAGGAGCCTCCAGAATTGGTGGTGGATGATTCAGGAGTCCACGCTTGACGGGATGCCAAACGATCGCAGCCTGGGGCATGGACGACCGCATGGCCTGTGACAAGTTTAAGGAGCCCAGCGTCCGAAGTCAAGCGTTTGTATGGGTTCACGTGAAGCGCTACACGGACCGCAGTGCATCTTTCACCTGGAGCAGAGGAGCGGCTCACCAGTAGAATAAGGGGTAAGCGCCGCTGCCGTCGCACACGCACCTTTGACTACGATTCAAGAAGGAGCAGCATGGACGTCCGCTTGGCTCGCCCCACGGACGCGCTTCTAGTGCTTTCCCTCGCGCTCGACCAAGACGCTCATGTTGTCCGCAGCCCAGCGTGGCCCGCCGCCAATCCGGTAGTGCGTTCCCTGGCACGCGCCACCCTGCCACTTGCAGCCCCGGGCCGGACCTGGATTGGGCGGGACGGAGGTAGCGTGGCGCTCCTGGAAGCCCAGCCACGCCAATACGTTATTGGCTGGGATGTCACGCGCCTGGTAATCCAGGGAGATCGTAGCGTGAATCTCGGTCCGCTGCTGCAGGCCGCCACGGTCCATCTTCAGGGCCGGGGCGTACCCCGTTTGTTCGCCCGATGTCGGGACGACGCGCGCGAGGCGCTGCAGCGGCTCGACTTCAGTGCCCTGGCACGGGAATACATTCTGATGGGGCCGGAGGGAGAGATGACCGGGGATGGGACCATCCCCCTGGAAAGCCGTTACCGCATGCGCCAGGACGATTGGCCCTTGCATCAACTCGAAAGCGAAATCACCCCACCGTTGATCCGGCACCTGGAAGGACTCACGAGCCTGGATTGGTCCCATCCGGTCCGCGCCATGTCTGAAATCGTGGTGGAACAGGATGGACGCGTGCTGGCCTGGGTCGGTTGGGGTTCCAAAGCCGAAGCTGGATTCCTGCGGGTTGGCATGTTGCTGCATCCACAGCATGCCCAGCTCGGTCCGATCCTGCTTCAGCATGCCCATCGCCAGGTCAATCCCGGGTGCCGGTTACTCGCCAGGGTGCGCGACTACCAGGTGGAGACCTTGCGGGCCTTTACCAATGCCGGGTTTCAGGCAGTGGGCGAGGAGGTGCTGATGGTGAAGCACGCCGGGGTGGAAGCCGTACGGAGCGTGAAGCCCTGGCAGCATGTCGCGGCCCTACCCAGTATTCAGGGATTCCGCTCAGCGACTGAACGTCGAACAGCCGTGACCACGACCGTTGCCCATAGCATGCACAAGGAAACACATCCGTGACCGCGTTACGCGAGGACTTTATCGACGATACCGAAGCACTGCTTGGCGTGTTGCCTCCACACATCTATCAGGGACTGCGGCGCTCAGAGCGGGTCCATCAGGTGTTGGAGATAGTAATGGACCTGGGCCGGGAGCCAGAAGCGAGGTTCTTCGATCTGGAGTTGGTACTCTCGACCCGACCTGTCTCGTTTGAGGACATCGAACATGTGATCTCGCGCATCGGCGCCTTCGGGGAGGACAACCGGGCCGGAATCGAGCGGACCTTGCACCGTATCTCAGCCATTCGCAACCGCTCAGGACTGATTATTGGCTTGACGCTCCGTGTGGGCCGTGCGATTTACGGCACCATTGGGACCATCCAGGATATGGTGGAATCCGGCAAGAGCATTTTGCTGCTGGGCCGGCCGGGCGTTGGAAAGACCACCATGCTGCGCGAGGTCGCGCGCGTGCTGGCCGACGACTTTAAGAAACGTGTGGTCATCGTGGACACGTCAAATGAGATAGGCGGCGATGGCGACATTCCACATCCGGCCGTCGGCCGTGCTCGCCGAATGCAGGTCGCCAGCCCGGGCCGTCAGCATGCCGTGATGATCGAAGCCGTGGAAAACCACATGCCGCAGGTCATCGTGATCGACGAAATCGGCACCGAGCTGGAGGCGAGTGCGGCACGAACCATCGCCGAGCGTGGCGTCCAACTGGTCGGCACGGCGCATGGCAACGAGTTGGAAAACCTCATGCAGAATCCGACGTTAAGCGACCTGATCGGTGGCATCCAGGCCGTGACGCTTGGAGACGAAGAAGCGCGACGGCGTGGCACGCAAAAGACGGTATTAGAGCGGAAAGCACCGCCCACCTTCGATGTGATCGTGGAGATCCAGGACTGGGACCATGTTGTGGTCCATACCGATGTGGCCGATACGGTGGATAACCTGCTGCGAAACTTCCCGATCGCAGGTGAGGTTCGCACTCGAGACGAAAGCGGCGCCGTCCATGTGGAAGAACAACGGCCTGAACGTGCCCAGCTCACCTCCCCGGAGGTGGCTCAGCCCCGACGTCCCATGCGTTCCGGCCTCGACCCATCCCAGTCGCTCCAGGTCTATCCCTTCGGCGTGAGTCGGAACCGTCTGGAGCAGGCCGTGCGAGAATTACACGTGCCGGTAACGGTGGCGCGCCAGGTAGAAGACGCTGATCTCGTATTGACGCTCAAGAACTACTATCGTCGTAAACCAGAGCCATTGCGCGATGCCGAGTCGCAGGGAACGCCGATTTATGTGCTGAAGAGCAATACCGTCGGTCAGATGCAGAGCTGCCTGGCCAGCGTGTTCAACTTGGGGACGCAGGAGCGCGACAGCACCATGACCGCGCTGGAGGAGGCCGAGCAGGCCGTGGGTGAGGTCATCGAACGATCTCGCACGATCGAGGTAGCGCCGCAAAACGCGCATGTCCGGCGCCTGCAGCATCAATTGGCGGAACGCTACAATGTCGGCTCGCGCAGCCGGGGTAAGGAGCCAAACCGCCGCGTTAAGTTCTTCCCACGGGAGTTCGAAGACCTGGCGTAACCATGTCCCTCTTTATCAGCTTTGAGGGGTTAGACGGCAGCGGCAAATCGACCCAAGCGGTCATGCTGGCCGCCGCCCTGCGCGCTCGCGACCGGTTCGTGCTGGAAACACGCGAACCCGGAGGTACGCCCCTGGGCGAGCGGATACGGGAGCTGATCCTTGATCCCAGCAGCCCGGCGCCGACGCCCCGGGCCATGGCCTTGCTCCTCTGCGCCGCGCGTGCTCAATTGGTTGAAGAGGTAATTCGTCCCGCTCTCGAATCGGGCACAATCGTTATCACCGACCGCTATGCTGATTCCACCATTGCTTATCAATCGTTTGGGCTCGGACTGAACCGGGAGGCCCTGGAAGCGTTAACCTCCTTTACCACCACCGGAGTTCGGCCCGACAGAGTCATTCTGGTGGACATCGAACCTGAGACCGCGATGCAGCGCAGCAAAAACCGAGGCAGCCGGGACCGATTCGACGCGCAGACCCTGGCCTTCCACCGACGCGTGCGCGATGGCTACGAATATCTGGTCGCTCGCGAGCCCGAGATCTGGTCCCGGGTGGATGGCGCACAATCAGTGGAGACCGTCCACCGCTGCGTTCTTGCGGCGGTCGAGCCTATACTGTGCGAAAAGGCGGAGGCGAGATGAAGATGGTCGTGGCGATCGTCCATATCGACGACGCGGGCCGGGTGGTGAAGTCGCTCTCCCACTCTGGGTACGGGGTGACGCACGTCAAAAGTGCCGGTGGCTTCCTGCGCCGGACCAACGCCACGGTGTTCGTCGGCGTACCAGATCGGGACGTCGAGCGCGTCATCGAGATAATACGCGAGCGCTGCCATACACGGACTGAGCAGGTCAGCCCTCTACCACCGGTGGTCGAACCGGGCGAGGTCTACATGCCATACCCCATGGAAGTGGAAGTGGGTGGCGCGACGGTGTTCGTGTTGGACGTCAGCCGCTTCGAGAAGTGTTAGGGGAGGCCGGATTGGACACCTCGCCCTGGGCCGACTTACGGATCGTCCCGGCCGGCTCTATTCGACCACACGAAATCGCGGATCCAGCTCGAGAACAACGAATCGAAGCACGGTTGCAAACGGACGGCATTCTGCGCGATCCGCTCATCGTCGGCTCGCTGCCGGACCTCGCCGGATTCGTGTTACTTGACGGCACCAATCGTCGCCTCGCGCTCGCAGCCCTCGGCATTCGATGGGTGTTGGCTCAGGTCATTCAATATGCCGACGAGCGAGCCGTGCAGCTACGCACGTGGGGACACGCGGTTACCCTCCCCTACGACCAGATCCTGAAATGTGCCGGAGACATACCCGGAACGTCTCTAACCCGGTTGTCGCCGCTCGCGGCCGGCGACGCGCTGCGGACCGCAGGCACCCTGGCCGTGCTGCTGGGCGCGACCGAGATGGTCGCACTCTCTCGCACGCCCGGTCAAGAACCGTCACGTGCCGACCAGCTTCGACAGCTAGTGAACAGCTACGAAGATCGTATGACACGGGTAGACTGCGACGCTGATACCGTCGAGGAGCGCGCTGCCGCCCTGACTCACGGCGCCAACCCGCCGTCTTTGGTCGCGTTTCCCCCGTTCTCGCGTTCGCAGGTCGTCACCATGGCGATACGTGAGTCCCTTATTCCGGCCGGGATCACCCGGCACGTGATCCTCGGCGGTCGTGCCCTCCGAGTGAACCTTCCACTCGATACATTGATCGAAGCCACCACGCCGGAGGACGCGGACGCCGCCCTGCGGCAACATCTTCAGCAACTGCAGCCCCGCTTGTATCGCGAGTCAACGATCCTGTTCGACAGTTAAGTCTGCCCAACGAGTACCTAACTTTGGTAGGAAGACTGTGGCAGAGTTTGGCGCCTCAGCCGTGAAAATACGAGCAAAGGACACGGCGATACTGAAGGCGGGGATGCGTCCGTAAATACTGATGGAAACTGCTCGGCTGATAGAACCGTAAGACGTAGGTTCTATGAAGAACAAGCAGGTGCCGCTCACGGAATTGATAACAGTGGGCTGCATAGAGCCGACCTCTCGAGCTGCTGCCCCCTCCGCAACCCGCCAGCAACGTCGCTGCCAGTAATCCTGCCAGAACCACCGTTCGTGCCGTCGCCGGTCGCTTTACTGTCCACCATACGGCAAGAGAACGACACAGCCTCAACCATACCTGTCTCGACCCAGCCCATACCGCGACCGGCACAGGTCCTTGCTCTGCGCCGCGTTCTTCTTGTTGTCGCACGAGCAATCTACCAGTCACCGCCGTCGCCCCCATTCGACGAACCGCCGTCCCAACCGCCCGTGTCTGCTGTGCTCCCGGTATCCCAGGTACCCGAGTCCGACGTTGCACTGTCGGTCCAGCTCTCCTGACCGGATGCCCTGCTGCTCTCCGAGCCGGAGGCATCCCCATAGGGCACGTCCCCGCCGGAATCGTCACCGCCTCCGTAGCCCGTCACCGCAGAGTCTTCCACCACAACCATTCCGGGGTTAATGCCGGGTCCGTAGTAGCTTCCCTGCCCCGAGCCACCAGCGAGGCGCCTTCCAACTGTGCCCGCCACCTTGCTCTTAATGGCGTCCATCTTTTGCGGATCCTGCAACGTCTGCTGCGCCTTGTCCTTCAGTTTGTCCATCCAGCCTGACATAGGAATACCTCCTGAGTATCGATAGCGCGCCTGCGAAACGGGTGGCACAATCTTACGATTAGCGTATCGCAAAACACAAAGAAAGCCCGGTCCCCTAAACAGGGGACCGGGCCGTGCGAGGTGACGAAGTCGGGAGGTTAGTGAACCACCGTGAAGGTGTCGAAGGTTTTCGTCGATTTCAAGCCCTTCCATAACTGGAAGGTCACGACTGCGTCGCGAGAGTACCGACCGATGCCGGCGCCCGGCACCACAAACTCCTTCTGCCAGAAACCATGGGCGTCCGTATTCTCGTAATAATCGAGGTGGAAGCCCGAGCCGAAGACGACGTGCACCCAGATGCCGTGCGCGTTCGCGGCCTTGGCCTGTACCTGCAGGTGCTCGACCGTTCCAATACGGATCGTGTGATACCAGATCGAGGCGTATTGGAAGGCGCTAGCGCCACCAGTGTGCTTCACCACCGGACGCGGCGTGGGTGTCGGTATCGGCGTGTTGGTCGCGGTGGGGGCCGTGGTCGCGGTACCGGTGGGAGCCGGGACTGCCGTATTGGTGGGCGCCGCCGTCAAGGTCGCCACCGGGGTGCTGGTAACCGTTGGCGTCACCGTGGGCGCCACCGTACCGGTCGCGGTAGGCGCGGCGGTTGCGGTAGTCGTGGCGGTAGTGGCTGCGGTAGCCGTGGTGGTCGCCGTGGCGGCAGGCCCTGGAATGGTCGAATCGCCCGAGCGGAACCAGTCAAAGTCGGCCGGAACCGGGGCCGCGGCGACGGCGCTGTTCGTGCCGCCCCAGGCAAAGACGCCGGCCTGCGGCGCCGTGTAGTTCGCCGTGTAGGCGGTCGGGACCAAGGTAGGCACGGCGGTCGAGGTCGGGATGGAGGTCAAGGTCGGGGCTGGAGTAGCCGTCACTACGCCCGTGCTGGTTACCATCGCAGTCGGCATCACTGTGGGCACGCTCGTAACGGTCGGCGAAGGCGTCGCCACGAGGCCGGGGGCCAGGGAGACAAAGTTGGCATTATCTGTCGAGTACGAGGCTGCATACTGCGTGCCGGTCTTGGTGATCCGCAAATAGATGGTCGGCGCAGACACGGTCTCCGGGAAGTTGCTCACCAGGTCCACGCCATTGGTCTCCTGCACGAACTGCAGCGTGGGGACTAAACCACCTGCGGTAGTCGCCTGTAGAGCGCGTCCCAAATAGATGAAGTTGTCGTTATCCTGGTAGACCAGCAAACCGGCCGTCTGCCCCAGCGGCGTGACGGCACCCGTGCCACTGGGAAAGGTCATCCTGGTCGTGATGGTGTAGTCCGCTGTGGGATTTACCGGCTGGACCACGAAGTTACGCGCGTTGTTCGAAGTGCCGACCAACGAGCCGAACTGGGTCATGATGCGCAGAGACCCCGGAACCACATTGTTCAAACTATAGGTCGAGGTTCCCTGCTGGTCGGGACAGGACGGCTGTACGGCAAATTGGCCGCACCGCAACACAAACGGGGCCGTAAACCCGCTCGCGTTAAACTCGTCGCTCTGCGGTCCCGTCGTCTGGGCGAACCCCTGCGGGATGCCGTGACTCATCACCAGCGGCAACGAGACTATTCCAGTTAGAAGCAGGACAGTTAACTTTCTCCGCATATGCTACCTTCCTTCCCACCGATATTTAGGACTCTCCACTTCATAATACGTAAACGTTCCATATACGTAAACGTTCCATTGCCTCCGGATGTAACGCGTGCAGCCGTTGGCGCAGATTCCACTCAGGAGGGATCCGGCCACCTGCTCTATCGATACTAACGGACGATCATCGTGCGATAGGATCAGATTGTGACATAATGCCGATGCGAGGGGTAGCGTGCATGCAGGCGTAGACCGCGTCTGCCTTCCTCGTGTAACTGCTCCGTATGGCGACGTCCCGATACAGAGCAGAAGCGACAAACCTACTCACAAAATAAGCCTGGCACAACCGGGAGCGTAATCGAGTTGAAGGACACTGTCCCCATCCAGCAAATCGACGTGTCAGTGTATAGGATACCGACCGACTTTCCCGAAGCTGACGGCACCTATGCATGGAATTCGACCACCATGGTGCTGGTGGAAGTGACCGCCGGCGGTCACTGTGGTCTCGGGTACACCTACGCCGATACCTCGACCGCGCGTCTCATCGAGGACATGCTCTCCCCTATCGCGCAAGGTCGCGACGCGATGGATATCCCGGGATGTTGGGCGGCGATGGTCCATGCCATCCGCAACCTGGGCCGGCCGGGCATCAGCTCCATGGCGATTTCAGCGGTCGATGTCGCACTCTGGGATCTCAAGGCGCGCCTGCTCGACGTATCGCTGGTGACCCTCCTCGGGGCCGCTCATGATGCGGCGCCGGTCTATGGCAGCGGAGGTTTCACCAGCTACTCGAACGCCCAACTCCAGGCGCAGTTCGCCGGCTGGGTCGCGCAGGGCATCCCACGCGTCAAAATGAAGATTGGCACGCATCCTGCCGATGATCTCGAACGGGTCCGTGCCGCTCGCGATGCTATTGGGACCCATGCGGAGTTGTATGTCGATGCGAATGGTGCCTACAGTCGAAAGCAGGCCCTGGCCCAGGCGGATGCATTCAGCGAATACGGCGTGGTGTGGTTCGAGGAGCCGGTTTCTTCCGACGACCTGGAAGGACTGCGACTGATGCGTGATCGTGCGCCGGCGGGGATGAACATCGCGGCGGGAGAGTATGGGTACGATCTGTGGTACTTCCGGCGCATGCTTGAGGCGGGCGCGGTCGATGTGCTGCAGGCCGACGCCTCACGCTGTGGCGGGATTACCGCCTTCTTGCGCGTCGCTCCCCTCACCGAGTCCCGTAGCCTGAACCTTTCGGCCCACTGTGCCCCCTCGCTCCACGTCGCGGCCTGCTGCGCTATTCAGAATCTCCACGCGATGGAGTATTTCCACGATCATGTGCGAATCGAGCATATGCTGTTCGAGGGCGCGCTGACGCCCGTGGACGGCGCGCTCCGTCCCGACCGATCGCGCCCGGGCCTTGGACTGGAATTCAAGCGTGCCGACGCAGCCCCCTACGCCATTTGAAGGCATGGCGCCTCGACCAATCTCAGCCATGACCACCACATACGCCAGACCAGTGAGCATATGCCACTGTGAGTTTACCGATTACCGAGACGGAGAGAATAATGGCTAAAACCACTGCAGACCTTCTTGTAGAGCGCTTGAGTGCCTGGGGGGTCGATACCATCTTCGGGTTCCCGGGCGATGGGATCAACGGCATTTTTGAGTCCCTACGTACCCACCAGGACAGTTTGCGTTTTATCCAGGTGCGACACGAGGAGGCTGCCGCCTTCGCGGCCTGCGGGTATGCCAAGTACACCGGCCGGCTGGGCGTCTGCCTGGCCACCTCCGGCCCCGGCGGAGTCCATCTGCTCAACGGCCTCTACGACGCCAAGTGCGACGGACAGCCGGTCCTGGCCATCACCGGCCACACCTTCCACGACATGATCGGCACCGACTACCAGCAGGACGTCGACCTCGACAAGTTGTTCATGGACGTATCGGTCTACAGCGAACGGGTCATGGGGCCGGCGCACGTGGTCAATGTACTCGACATGGCCATCAAGGCGGCCCTGACTGAACGCGGCGTGGCCCACGTCTGCATTCCCAAAGACATTCAAGAGTGGAGCGCGCAAGACGAGCGTTCCTCGGCCAACATTCCGCATCACAGCGCCGACCTGTTCGCTCAGATCAATCCACTACCTCCTCAGCAGCAGTTGCAGCGGGCGGCGGACGTGATCAATGCCGGCTCCAAGGTCGCGATTCTAGCCGGACGAGGCTGTTTGCAGGCGCGAGACCAGGTGACCCAGCTGGCCGAGGCAGTCGCTGGTCCGATTGTCAAGCCGCTCCTGGGCAAGGCAGTGGTGCCGGACGACAGTCCCTACACGACAGGCGGGATCGGGTTATTGGGAACCGCGCCCTCGCAGGACGCCCTCGCGGAGTGCGACACCTTTATCATCGCCGGCAGCAGCTTCCCCTACATGGAGTTCCTGCCCAAACCGGATCAAGCTCGAACCGTCCAGATCGACATCGACGCGCGCCGCATCGGACTGCGCCACCCAGTGGAGGTCGGTTTGGTCGGCGACTGCCAAACGGTCCTGGCTGCCCTGCTTCCGCTCATTCAGCGCAAGAGCGACCGCGCCTTCCTGGAGACCGCGCAGGGCCGTATGCGGGACTGGAACAAGCTCATGGAAAACCGCGGCACGCGCACCTCGACGCCGATGAAGCCGGAGGTTGCCGCCTACAGCCTGAACAAGTTTCTGGCCAATGATGCCATCATCGCCTGCGACTGTGGAACGGTCACCACCTGGGCGGCGCGGCACCTGGAGATCAAGGATCAAATGAAGTTCTCGGTCTCGGGCCTGCTGGCCACCATGGCCTGCGGCTTGCCGTATGCGGTGGGAGCAGCAGTGGCCTACCCCGGACGGCAGGTGGTGGCCATCTGTGGCGACGGCGGCTTCACCATGCTCATGGGCGAGATTGCCACCATGGTCAAGTACAACCTCCCGGTCAAAGTCATGATCATCAAAAACAATCTGCTGGGCGAGATCAAGTGGGAGCAGATGGCGATGTCGGGCAACCCCCAATTTGGGGTCGAGCTGCAGCCCATCGACTTCGCGATGTACGCCAGATCGTGCGGCGCTGGCGGCTTCTGCATCGACGATCCAGCGAACGCTGACGAAGTGTTGCGTGCGGCCTTCGCCCACCCCGGTCCAGCCGTGATTGAGGCCGTGGTGGATCCCAACGAGCCGCCCTTCCCCGGCAAGAGCACCACCGAGCAAGCGATCAAGTTCACCGAGGCCCTGTTGCGTGGCGAGAAAGACAGCTTCGGCATCATCAAGGATGTCCTCCTCGACAAGGTACGCGAGGTGATTTAGAGTCGACTACGGTTGACTGAAGTGCCTTGCAAGCCGGGCTACGGACGGTGTGACGTCCGTAGCCCGCTCGCACAGCCGAACGTGCATTCAGATGCCTACTGTGATGCCGGTGCAAGACGGATGTCCACATGTGTCCCCCTTGGCGGGGTATCCGCGATCCTCTTACGTCAATCGTATTGAACTAGAGCCCGAGGCTCGCACCAGTCGCGGTGGGCGTAGCTGAGTTTCCCTCAGCTACGCCTACCGCGACTGCGCCCGACTATGAATGAGCGTGAGGCAGCTCTCTAGCTCGGCAGGATGCCGCGCAGCATAAGCCCCGCTCCCGGCTCCGCGCCGCCTTCGTCCTCTGGACGATCGGCCGCATCACGCATCTGCACCAGCAGCGTGGTTCTTGCCTCCTGACTGACGTTGACTCCCGAGCCGTGAATGGTGAGGTAACTGAAAAAGAGAGCGTCGCCCGCCTGGGCCGGGCAGGGCAGGGCCGACGACAGCGGGTATTGCTCGAAGGGCAGATGCCAGCCGCCGGCGGAGTCATGCTCGATCGGTCCCTGCTTGTGGCTTCCCGGTACCACCGCCACGCATCCCTTCTCTTCCGGCGCGTCGTCGAAATGGATGATGGCGGCAATCATGCTGTGCTGCCGGTGCGGAAAGTACGGATGGTCCTGATGCATGGGGAAGGGAGAGCCCTTCTCCGGCGGCTTGATGAACAACTTGGTGTGGTGGAGTTGGACGTTGGGGGTGCCCATGACATCCGCCGCCACACCCGTTAAGCGCTCGTCCAGAATCAGCCGGTGAAAGGCAGCGGAGAAGAATTCCACGTTGTGCCGGTGGAGCAATTGCGTCTGCGCGCCGCCAGCCATCGACCGAGCGCTGCCCCACGTCGCCTCTAGATTGGCCTTCGACGCAGAGAGTCGCTCCATCAGCGCGTGGGCTTCCTCCCGGTACTCTCGGGCTTCCTCTTTGCTCAAAAGGCCCCGAACGATAATGTACCCGTTGTCCTGATACTGGCCTTGCTGGTCCGACGTCAGCGTCTCGCGTACGCCTTGCTCTTGCGTCACCATGTCTCGTACCCCTTGCTGGCTTCGTTCGATTTTGGTTTCGTATACGGACATTGTAATGGGCGTAGAGGGGAAAGAAACCCATAGTTCCATTCGTTTTCAGGACGCAATTGTTCGCAAAACAGACAGCGAGTAAGTGCTCCAATGCCGGCTTCACGGCTCCCGCAGCACCTGCGTCCCATTGAGGCGTCGGAACGTGGCGGGGGGCAACCCAATGCGGTGATGGAACAGCGTCGTAAAGTAGCGTGCGTCCGGGTAACCGGTGGCGTGCGCCACCTCCTTAATGGAGAGGCGCCGCTCCAGCAGCAGCCGGGACGCCACATCCATCCGGACTGAGGTCAAGTAATCGGCGATGGAAACGCCCATGGTGGCCCGAAAGAGCCGGTTACAGTGGCGTTCGCTGAGGTGAACTTGCGCCGCGACGTCACGGATCAGGATCGGCCGGCTGTAGTTGTCCTGCAAATAGGTCACGATATGACGAGCTGTCATCTCGGCCAGGCTCTGGCGCGGTCGGGGAGGCGCATCCGGTGCAATCGGAGCGGGAACGACGGAACGACAGGTGTCGAGGAGTACCTTGAGGACCAGCCCCTGGATGGCTTCGGCATACCCCACATCCTGCCGTACGACCTCCTCGACCAAAAGATCGAGTGTTGACTGCACGGCGGCCCCGCGATCGCTCACCCAGCAGTCGGCGGACATGAAGGCCGTCAGCAAAGCATCGACGGCAGTCCCATCCGGGCTGTGATCGCGGGGCCGAGCCAGCGTGTAGGCCCAGAAGTAAATGCCCAGCGGGTCGTGATCGGATGAAATAATTTCGTGTGGCTCGCCCGGCTTGGCGATGAACAGCTGGCCCGCCTGCACCGGCGATTCCATGTCCAGGATCCGAAAGACGCCGCGCCCCTGAAATGCGTAACACACCTCAAAGAAGGAGTGTGTGTGCAGATAATTCCGCCACGGTCGCGGCTCAATAAAGCCCCAGTTGAGCAGGTCGCTCGTCGAGCTGCCGATCTCTAGAGAAAGCGGCAGCAGATTGAGGTCCGTGATCCGGTGGCGAGGAGGGAAAGCCGTCATGTCCTTCTATACTTCGGTTGTCTCCCTCCTTTCAACACGCGCAGAACCGGTTAGTCAACAACCGTACGTCGAGTGGACACAGAGTATAGGTGGGAGACCAGGAAGGACGGGCCGGTGTTTGAGAGAATCGTAGCTGCTATCGACAGCGATACCCAGCGCGCCGCCCAGGTCATCAGGGCAACGCAGGACCTCGCACTCGCGCTCCGCTCGGAGGTGTTAGTCGCACATGTCCGGGAGGTGGAGCGACCCGCGGTGGTAGGCAAGCCCGGGGCCCTGCCGCCCATCGTTCACTTTGAAAGTGAAGAGACAGCCCAGAAACTGATAGATACAGCGGTCAACGACCTACGTCAGGCGGGGATCAAGGCCCAGGGCCAGATTGGACCGGGCGCCGGTTCCACCGCCCACGAGCTGTTGGATATCGCGCAAGCCTTTGGCGCTGATCTCATCTTGGTGGGCGATAGAGACTCGCGCCTCACCGATGTCGTGTTGGGCGGCGTCTCCCATCGCATCCTGCATCTCGCCAAGTGCCCGGTTTTGCTCGTGCGCTGATCGGCTGGCGGCTCAACCTGAACCCACCTCTCCGCTCACGCCACGACCCTCGCTATCCATCAGGTAGCAACCGCGGGACCCGTCTGGCCCGGCGGTCGTGTCACCGCCGAGAGGGGCGTGGCGATGTCCTCCAGCGATTTCCGCTCGGCATTCACCCCGAAAAACCAGGCGATCACGCCTCCAGCGATCATGATGGCGGCCCCGATATAGTAGCCAATGGTCAGGGGACCACGACTGGTGCCGTTGCCGATCAAGGCCGCGAAAATTCTTGGCGCGGCCACCCCGCCCGCCAGCTGTGAAATAGCAAAGAAGAAGGAAATTGCCTGGCCGCGGAGTTCCAGCGGAAAAATCTCGCTGACCGTCAGGTAGGCCGACGACGCGCCGGCCGAGGCAAAGAAAAAGATGACACACCAGAAGGCAGTTTGTGTCACCGCGGTAAGTGCTCCCTGGGCGAACAGGACGGCCGAAACGGCCAGTAGGATGCCGGATCCACCATACGTTCCCAGGATCATCTTGCGACGGCCAACCGTGTCGAAGAGGTGGCCCAGGAGCAGAGGACCGAGGAGATTGCCCGCGGCGAATGGAAAGAAATAGAATCCGATCCGATCGGAGGGGATGTGGTAAAAGTGCTGCAGCACCAGCGCATAGGTGAAGAAGATCGCGTTGTAGAGAAACGCCTGCGTCACCATCATCGAGAAACCCAGGAAGGAACGGGATGGGTACTGACCAAGCATGGTCCTGGCGATCTGTAGGTACGACACGGGGCCGCTCGACGTAACTTCCAGCGCCTGACTGTCCGGAACCGGTTCGAGATGCACACCCTCTCGGCGCACACGCTCCTCGATCTCGTCCACGATGCGCTCCGCCTCCGCCTCCCGGCCATGCGTCATCAGCCAGCGCGGACTCTCGGGGATGGTACGCCGCAGGTAGATGATTACCAGTCCAGCGACCGGACCGATGAAGAAGCCGATCCGCCAGCCAAGGTTGATGGGCACCAGATGCGGATCCAGCAGGAAAATCGAAGAGAGCGCGCCGATCATAGCGCCTGCCCAGTAGGTGCCGTTGACCGCGATGTCCACCCGACCCCGATAGTGGGACGGGATCAGTTCATCGATTGCCGAGTTGATCGCCGTGTACTCCCCGCCGATGCCCATGCCGGCCAGGAAGCGGCAGAGTAGCAGGAACCATAGGGTGGGCGACAGGCCGCCGATACCGCTGGCAACCAGATACAGCCCCAGACAGATCACAAACATCTTCTTGCGACCGATCATGTCGGTAATTCGCCCAAAGACCAGCGCGCCTACCACCTCGCCCAATAGGTAGACGGAGCCGAGTGTGCCGACATCGCCCGTGGTTATATGGAGAGTCTGCTTGTCCTGGAGCACGGTGCCCACGGTGGACGCGATCTGAATTTCCAGCCCATCAAGAATCCAGGATACCCCCAGGCCAATGATGACCAGCCAGTGGAAACGCGTCCAGGGCAGCCGGTCCATCCGCGCCGGTACCAGGCTCCGGATCGGATTGGACGCGGGCCTCACGGTCGTACTCATTTCCCGTCTCCTATTTCACACTACTGGACCGGTATGTCTAGCACGATCCTCAAGCCTGTGGAATTACTGACGACGAAGGGCTTTCTGTCGCAGACGGGAAAGCCACAGCAATTGCTGTGCCAGGAGCACCCCACAGACGAAGCCTACATTGCGCCTCCTTGACCGCTGGCAGGCGGTTGTAGTATCGCTTATTCCTGCTGTATAGACCGCCGCAGCGGAGTCAACAGCTACAGTGGGGAGGCGGATCAATCACCCCTGTAAACAGTCGCGTAATGCAGCCCGGACGGACGGCGCGCGAGCATCAAATCAGGTAGTGGTAGTACGAGCCGCTGCGCGTTCCTCGGCGCTGCGTTCAACGCAGAACTCATTGCCCTCCGGGTCGGCGAATACCACCCAACCCGTGCCATCAGGCTGGCGACGGTCGCCCACCAGCGTGGCGCCGATGGTGAGTAGACGAGTCACCTCCTCATCGCGTGCTCGCTCGGTTGGGATCAAGTCCAGATGCACACGGTTCTTGACCGACTTCGGCTCGGGCACCTCGATGAACAGCAGATTGAGCTGGTTGTCGGGTGCAACCAGAAGGCCCTCGGGATCACCCGGCTGATTCCCATTCTCGGGGTCCTCGGGGAAGCCCGTGACCTCGCTCCAGAATTGAGCCAAGGCATATGGGTCATCGCAATCGAACGTGATGCTGTGTACTATCATTGCCGTCGCGGTTTCGAGCCGACACGATGGCGCCGTCTCGACTTCGCCGCACCGATCGCATCATTCTTCACTTCAATTCGCTCTGCCGCACACTCTCCCCCGGCTTGAGCGGCAGCAGCTGCAAGCCGGCCACATCAGAGGTCGCGTCTCGCAGCATGTCCGGCGTGCCGGTGAGCACCGGGAAGGTGCCATAGTGGATCGGGATCACGCACTTGACGCCAAGCAGGCGAATGGCCTCAGCCGCCTCACGTGGCCCCATGGTGAAGTAGTCGCCGATGGGGAGCAAGGCAATGTCGGGTTGGTATAAACGGCCGATGAGTTGCATGTCGCCGAACACTGCGGTATCGCCGGCGTGGTAGACAGCGAAGCCGTCGGGAAAGCGCAGGATGTAGCCGGCGGCCAGCCCGCCCGGGATCGTTTCGTCGCCTTCCTGCATGGTGGAGCTGTGGACGGCGGGCACGGCGGTGATGTCGATGCCGTTCCACTGCTGCGTGCCGCCGATGTTCATGCCCTGGCAGTTCTTGATGCCCTTGCTCTCCAGCCAACTGCAGACCTCCAGGACGGCGATGATCTGCGGCTGGGTGCGCTCGGCGATGGCTACCGCGTCCCCGGTGTGATCGAAATGGCCGTGACTGATGAGCATCAGATCAACGCGGGGAATGTTCTTCAGATCGTCCGGCGTGGCTGGATTGTGCTCCAGCCAGGCGTCGATCAAAATGACCTTCCCATCCGCTGTTTCAATCTTGGTCGTGGCATGACCCATCCAGGTTATCGTTATGCCGTCTTGCGCAACCATGCTGCCGCTCCTTGTGATACTGATTCAGCGAGATGCCGCCGCTCCAGGTGGACAGCTCGTTTCTATAATGAACAGCACGTCACCGCGTGGAACCGCCCCTTCACCGTGATCGGATACGCCCGTCTAGTCCTTGATCCGGCGCTGGAGGGAAATTTCCGCCAGTACGACGCCGCCCACCAGCAGCAGCCACTCGACCACGATCAGAACCCAGACGCTCATGCCCCTCCCCAACGGACGTGGAATCTCCTCCCACTATAGTCAGGCTCCCAACTGGTGGGCAATGAATTAGGAAGCGATCCAATGGGTTTCCAGACCGATTGTGCCTCCACCGGCGACGACCGCGAACGATTTCATGGTTCGGTGTCGCCGCCGGTGTACCAGTCATCGCTCTTCACCTTTCCCAGCTACCAGGCCTTTACCGAAGCATATGACCCGGCAAGTGAAGGCCTTGGTGACCGGCCGGTCTATTCCCGCACCTCGAATCCGACGGTCCAGATGCTGGAACACAAGCTGGCGCTGCTGGAGAAGGCTGAGGCAGCCCGTATGGTGGCCTCGGGCATGGCCGCGATCTCCGCCGCGATTTTAAGCACGGCTCGCGCTGGAGACCACGTGCTGGCGGTGAATAGTATCTACAGCGACGCGTTCCGGCTGGTGCGGGGCTATCTACCCCGGCTGGGCATTGAGGCCGGTTTCGCGGACTTTACCTCGCCGAGCGCCATCGAGCATGCGCTGCGCCCCAATACCACGGTCCTCTACCTCGAGTCTCCCGGCAATCCAACGATGCATCTGGTGGATCTGCCGGCGGTGGCGAAGCTGGCTCGGGATCGCGGCATAACCACCGTGGTAGACAGCACCATGGCCACGCCATACAATCAGCGGCCTCTGGAGATGGGCATCGACCTGGTGGTGCATAGCGTCAGCAAATACCTGGCCGGCCATGCCGATGTCATCGCCGGAGCGGTACTGGGCAGCAGCCAGCGGATGCGGTCGATCTCGGGCCATGAGATTCGTAATCTGGGCGGCTCACTCGGTCCGTTCGAGGCCTGGCTTATCCTGCGCGGCGTCCGCACGCTTGGTCTGCGCATGGAGGCGCACAACCGCGCGGGGCTGCAAGCGGCCCGCTGGCTGGAGCAGCGGTCCGAAGTCGCCCGAGTTTTCTATCCCGGGCTGGCATCGCACCCACAGCATAGGCTGGCCTGCAGTCAGATGTCAGGATACAGCGGGTTGCTGTCGGTAGTCCTGCACGGTGGGGCTGAGCGCGCGGTACGATTCGTCGACCGGCTTCGGCTCTTTGGCATTGGAGTAAGCTGGGGAGGTTTCGAGAGCCTGGCTCTACCAATTCAGCCGGCGGGCTATCTCACCCCGGACATGGCGGCCGCGCTGGGCGTAGTTCCTGGCTTCGTTCGTCTGTCAATCGGTCTGGAAAATATCGAGGATCTACTGGCCGATCTGGAACAAGCGCTGGAAGGGAGTGAGCATGACTAACACCATCTCGATCACTCAGCTCCGTGAGGCCATCGGCGCCAAGCCGCGGCAGCACTTTGCGCATCTGCCGACTCCTCTCGATGAGGCGCCGCGCCTCTCGAAACGGCTGGGGGTGCGCGTGTTGATCAAGCGCGATGATCAGACCGGCCTGGCTCTGGGCGGCAACAAAGTGCGAAAGCTCGAGTTTCTGGTGGCCGACGCCCTGAGCCAGGGAGCCGACACGGTGGTGACCACCGGTGGCTCCCAGTCCAACCATGCGCGTATTACGGCCGCCGCCTGCCGGCTCACCGGTCTCGACTGTCACCTGGTGTTGGACCGCGGGCTGCACCCAGAACCACAGGGCAACATGCTGCTGGATCGGCTGCTGGGCGCCAATGTGCATTGGCTCGACAATCTCGACCCAGCGGTGGCGACGGCAGCGATGGACGAGCTGGCCACAACGCTGCGTTCCGAAGGCCGAACGGTGTATCTGATTCCGCGAGGAGGGAGCATACCGAGCGGCGCCATGGGCTACACCGCTTTTGTTCCCGAATTGCTCGAGCAACTCGAACAACAGGGAATCTCCCCATCGCATCTTTATCTGGGCACGGGCTCGACGGGAACCCATTCCGGTGTTCTGGCGGGTATGGTCGCGCTGGGTTCTCCTTTTCCGGTGCAGGGGATCAGCGTCAGCCGCACGGCAGCCGACCAGCAGGCAAAAATACGCGCTCTGGCCAACGACACCTTGCGTCATTTGGGGATCAGCGCGGCGGTCAGCGATGAGCATATTCTGGTGGAAGACGGGTATCGAGGAGTTGCCTACGGCCATCCCACCCCCGGAACCATGGAGGCCATCGAGATCACGGCGCGCGATGAGGGGATCATTCTCGACCCCGTGTACACCGGCAAAGCCATGGCTGGCTTGATCGGACACGCCCGTGAGGGCCGATTCACTCCGGACGATGTCGTCGTCTTCATCCATACGGGTGGCGCTCCCGCACTGTTTGCCTACAACCAGGAAATGATCGACGCACTGCAGAGTGCTCCGTCTTGACGGTGGTCCGAACCGGTTGGCGCCTGGCACACCACATCTGGCGGGTGTGGCGCGCCGGACAGGTTCGCTTCCGACTGGAAACCTTCGGTCTGTACTATCCAGCCCCGCCATATGAAGCGCCGTGGTGGCGGATCTCGCCGGCCCAATCGCTACTGTTACTACGGCGTCTACGATCGTATACAGAGTGGGTTGTCGAACTGGAAAAGATACGCCGCGATGGGCCATCGGGCTACTGGGACACAAGGCGGACACGCCCTGACCGAAACGAACTATGACGCATATGTCCGAAACCAAGCAGGGGAACGCGACACGATCCGCTGACCTCTACGCACGTGCCAAGCGAGTCATGCCAGGTGGCGTCAACAGCCCCGTCCGCGCCTTTAACGCGGTGGGCGGCACACCCAGGTTTATCGGTCACGCCTCTGGCTGCCACATCTGGGATGTCGATGGCAACCAGTACCTCGACTATGTGATGAGCTGGGGCCCGTTGATCCACGGGCACGCCTTTGCGCCGGTGGTGGCAGCGGTGGAAGAGGCGGCGCGCGGTGGTACCAGTTATGGCGCTCCGACCGAGCGCGAGGTGCTGCTGGCCGAGGAGGTCGTGGCGGCTGTCCCCTCCATCGAGATGGTACGCTTTGTCAGCAGCGGCACTGAAGCGACCATGTCTGCCATCCGGCTGGCGCGCGCCTATACCGGCAGAGACCTCGTAGTCAAGTTCGCCGGAAACTACCATGGTCACGCCGACATGCTACTGGTTCAGGCCGGTAGCGGCAGCCTGACCCTCGGCGTTCCCACCAGCCCCGGGGTTCCTGTCGGAGCCGCGCAGTCCACCCTGGTGACGCCGTACAACAATATCGCCAATCTGCAGCAGTTGTTCGCGGCGCATGGGAATCACATCGCCGCCGTGATCGTCGAGCCGATTGCCGGCAACATGGGTGTCGTGCCACCGGCGGCCGGCTTCCTTGAAGCGATTCGAGAGCTGACGCGCGACACCGGAGCCCTGTTTATCTGCGACGAAGTCATCACTGGTTTCCGAGTGGCTCGCGGCGGCGCTCAGCAGGCGCTCGAGGTTGCCCCCGATCTGACCACCCTCGGGAAGATTTTGGGCGGTGGTTTACCGGTGGGCGCCTATGGCGGGCGGGGAGACATTATGGAACGCGTTTCCCCTTCCGGCCCGGTCTACCAGGCGGGTACCCTGTCCGGCAATCCAGTGGCCATGGCGGCCGGACTGGCCAGCCTGGCGCCGCTCCACGATCCGTCCTTCTATCGAACGCTGGATACGAGCACGCAGCACCTGGCCGCCGGATTGAGAAGCGCGGCGGTCAAGGCGGGCATTCCCGCGACAGTGAATGCCTGCAACGGCATGCTCACCGTGTTCTTTAGCGAGGGGCCGGTCACGACGCTGGCCGACGCTCAATCGTGCGACACGGATCGCTACGCCCGCTTTTTCCATGCCATGCTCGATCGCGGCATTTACCTGCCGCCCTCGCAGTTTGAAGCATGGATGCTATCATCACAACACACTCCAGATATCATTCACCATACGGTCCAGGTCGCCACCGATGTGCTGGCTATCTTGACGTAGTCCGCCGAGCAGGAAAGGACTAAGGTCCCCTCCATTTAGGGACTTTTGCCTTGTACTGTAGCGCGTGAACCGGGTTGTATAGAGGGGCCAGGAGAAACACCATGGAAGCCAGTCAGTCCGCGGAAGAAAAGAGCTACGAACAGGCCTTACGTGTCATTGGCCGCCATCTGGATCGTGAATCGGCCGACCAGTTTCGCATCGACGAAATAGAGGATGGCTTCGCGGTCGAGTCCGAATCACCTCCCAATGGTACCGAGCAGCGTGTGACTCGCCAGTCTCGATTCCCCTGGAATCGACTGGGCGATCTGGACGCCTTCTATACGGCAGGTCGGGGGTTGAGCCGCCGCGCCAGCAAAAACGAGGCGAGCCTCCGCAAGCTGGGCTCCCAGTTGGACGAAGGGCAATCGGCCGGCTTGACCGTGACCGCCAAGGACGGCGGGCTCGAAGTAGTCACACAGTCCGCGAACGGCAAACAGGCTCGCGACTATTCCTGGGACCAGCTACGGTAGCCCGCTTCGCCGCTCAGTAGCAGCAACCGTCCTTAAAGCCGCAGTTGCCGCACACGGCCTCTTTGCTGCCCCGCACGGCTATCATCGGGAACCCACACTGTGGGCAGGACGCAACCGGCCCTATTGGTTGCTTCTCCGCACGAATCTCTGGCGTACGTTCGTGGTCCATGTCGGATAGCATAGTGGCGAGATGCACGCCTGTCAAACCGACGCCGGACCAAGACTCGGATGCCACCTGTCACTCGGCCGAAAGCCGGAGGTCAGCATCGGCGAGGCTCGTGCCCAGGGCGTGGAGTGCATTCAGATTTTTGCCTCCAGTCCAGGCGCCTGGAAACCGCCGGTGGTCCGGCCGGAGGAGTCGGCACGATCCCTGGCGGCTCGCCGAAGCCAGGGCATCGATCCGCTGTTTATTCATGCCATCTATCTCATCAATCTGGCTTCAACGGACCACATGCTGCGCGCGCGGTCCAGATCATCGCTGGTTGCCACTCTACACGCTGGCGAAGCGATGGAGGCATCCGGCATGGTCACCCACATCGGGAGCCATGGCGGCCGGGGATTCGTCGCCGTGCGCGACATCGTCGCCGCGGGTCTGCGGGAGGTTCTCGCCAACACGGAAGACTCGATCGACCTGGTGCTGGAAAACAGTGCGGGGGCAGGCGGCACTCTCGGGTCTACCTTAGAGGAACTGGCCGCGTTACTTGATGCGACAGGAGGGCATCCGCGCCTGAAGATAGCGCTGGACACAGCGCACCTGTGCGGGGCCGGATGGGACTTCTCTGATCCAGCGACGGCAGTCCGGCTGGTGAGCGAGGTGCAGACCTTGATTGGGCTGGACCGTCTAGTCCTGCTGCACGCCAACGACTCCAAAACCCCCTGCGGCAGCCATCGAGATCGCCACGCCGTTATCGGCGAGGGCCACATCGGGCGCGAGGGCTTTCAGCAGCTCCTGGCCCAGCCCGAACTGCGCCGGATTCCCTGGATCCTGGAGACGCCGGACCTGGATACGCGGTTGTCGCCGGAGCAGCGATTTGTGAGCATCCACGCGCTGCGATCCCTCATGGACAGCGTCGAAAGCCTATCGGCGGCGGCGGACGTCTTCCCGAGGTCTACGGCTCCCCAGGGTGATATGCCGTGTACAGACATAAGAATAGGGGGTATGGTGGAGCAGCTAGTTGTTCCGTCGAAGGGAGCCGAAGGCTGTTGACAAGCTTGCTGGCCGTTACCACCCAGGATGTCGTCCTCTATTTACATCAAGGCTTTTCGCGTGTGCTGCTGCTCTACAGCGCGCTCATGGCGGGCTATGGCCTGGTGCTGTTCCTGCGCGGCTCCAACCCATCCGGTGGATACCTTGGCGCTCTGATCATCGCCGAGGGGGTCGTCATCGCCCAGGGCATCATTGGCCTGCTGCTGCGTACCCAGGGAACTCCACCGCACGACAGCCTTCATTACCTGTACGGCGTGGTCGCCGTGCTCACCCTTCCTTCCGCCTACTTCCTGTCCTCCAACGGAACGGAACGCAAGGACTCGCTCATTTTCGCGGCGGCGTCCCTCTTCCTGATCGGCGTAGCCATTCGCGGGATCGTCACCGGAGCCTCATGAATGGTGGCCGCGGTTGGTCGCCTTTCAACACGTTTTTCATCCATTGAAGGAAGACTCGAATGGTGCTACATTCAGTCTACAAGCGCAATTCGCCTAGTCCCTCATCAGCAAGGAGAAGCTAGTGCTGCCTGGTGAATTCGAGTATCTTCGACCAGCGGACATGGAAGAGACCCTGCAAGCCCTATCGCAGTACGGGAGCGATGGTAAGCTGCTGGCCGGTGGCCAGAGCCTGATCCCGCTGCTCAAGCTCCGTTTCGCGTTGCCCGAGGTGGTCATCGACATCAATCGGGTCGACGGGCTCGAGTACGCGCGTGTCGACAACGGCACACTATGCATCGGCGGCCGCACCCCTCAGGTGGTGCTGGCGACATCGGAGGTGGTGCGCGAGCACGCTCCGGTCGTGTCGCACACGGCGCCGCTGATCGCCGATCCCATCGTACGTAATTGGGGAACGCTGGGCGGCTCACTGGCGCACGCCGACCCAGCCGGAGATATGGGCGCGGTCATGATGGCGTTGCGCGCGGACTTCGTCCTGCTGAGTCAGCGGGGGGAACGGGTGATTCCGGCGCGAGAGTTTTTCTTCGGACCGTACACCACCGCCCTGGAGCCTGATGAGATTCTCACCGAGATTCGTATTCCCAGAGCCCAGGGACGCCCCTTCGGCAGGTACCACAAGCTGGATCGCAAGGTAGGCGACTTCTCCACGGTGGGCGTGGCGGTCGCGCTCGATATGGACGGCGCTACCTGTCGCCGAGCCGGAATCGCGTTGACGGCCGTGGGGCCGAATAATCTGGCGGCGCCGGACGCGGAAGCGGCACTGGAAGGGCAGACGCTTGACGACGATGTCATTCGGGAGGCGTCGCGCCTGGCTGCCGAGGCGGCCGAGCCGCGTTCCGATATCCGCGGGTCCGAAGAGTTCAAGCGCGACATCGTTCGAGTCTTTGTGCAGCGGGCTCTACGTGAGGCAGTTCAAGGAGTAGCATAATGGCGACGAAACACGCAATCCAGGTAGAGGTAAACGGCGAGACCCACCAGGCGGAGGTCGAGCCACGTCTCCTCCTCGTGCATTTCCTGCGCGATACCCTCAGGCTGACCGGCACTCATATCGGCTGTGACACGACCAGCTGCGGCGCCTGCACCGTCTTGCTGGACGGGACGCCGATCAAGTCCTGCACCTGCCTGGCCGTGCAGGCCGATGGCCGCCAGATTCGTACCGTGGAAGGCATGATGCAGAACGGGAAATTGCATCCCGTGCAGCAGAGCTTCCACGAGGAGCATGCCCTGCAGTGCGGCTTCTGCACGCCGGGGATGATGATTACCGCCGCGGCACTGCTGGAGCGCAACCCCGATCCCTCCGAAGAGGAGATTCGGTGGGAACTCTCCGGCAACATCTGCCGGTGTACTGGGTACATGAACATCGTGAAGGCGGTGAAGGCGGCAGCCGCAGAAATGAAGGGCGATTACACGCCAATGCTCGAAGCAGCGACGGGAGGACGATGATATGACCACAGAAGTGGCGCCTGAGGTACAACACGGCGGAATCGGGGCGTCGTCGCCTCGCAAAGAGGACGCGCGCTTCATTCGGGGCAAGGGTAACTACATCGAGGACATCACCCTGCCCGGCATGCTGCATATGCATATCGTCCGCAGTCCGCACGCGCATGCGCGGATCATCTCCATTAACTCGGAAGCCGCCCAGGCTGTACCCGGCGTGGTCGCGATTGTAACCGGGGAAATGCTGGCGGCACACAACCTGGCGTGGATGCCGACCTTGAGCGCCGATACTCAGGCAGTGCTGGCCACCGATAAAGTCCGATTCCAGGGCCAGGAGGTGGCGGCCGTTATCGCCAGCAGCCACTACATCGCTCGCGATGCGGCCGATCTGGTGGAGGTGGAGTATGAACCGCTGCCGGTCATCGTGGACCCCCATAAGGCCAACGATCCCGACGCGCCGGTGATTCGCACCGACAAAGAGGGGCAGACCGACAACACCATCTATCGCTGGGAGACCGGCGACAAGGCAGTGACCGATGCCGCCTTCTCCCAAGCAGACCATGTGGTGGAGCTGACCACCCATTACCCGCGTTGTCACCCATCGCCACTTGAGACATGCGGGTGCGTCGCCGATGTGAATCCCGCCGACAATCACGTCACGCTGTACATGACGAGTCAAGCGCCTCACGCCGTGCGCACCGTGTTCGCCCTGGTCACCGGCATTCCAGAGCAGGAGATTCGGGTGATATCCCCGGACATCGGCGGCGGATTCGGCAACAAGGTGCCGGTCTATCCCGGCTACGTGGTGGCGACCGTCGCGTCGCTGTTGCTGGGAAAGCCGGTCAAGTGGATCGAGGATCGTTCCGAGAACCTGATCTCCACCGGCTTTGCGCGCGACTATCACATGACCGGACAGCTGGCGCTCAAGAACGACGGCACGATGCTCGGCCTGCGGGTCAAGCTGCTGAGCGACAACGGCGCTTTCTTCGCCGATGCTCAGCCGACCAAGTTCAAGTCCGGTCTGTTCTCCATTGTCACCGGATCGTACGACATGCCGACGGCCAGGATCGAGGCCGAGGGCGTATACACCAACAAGGCGCCGGGGGGGGTGGCGTATCGCTGTTCCTTCCGGGTGACTGAGGCCTCCTACCTGATTGAGCGCTTGGTCCAGAATGCGGCGTACGAGCTGGACATCGACCCGGCAGAACTGCGGCGTCGCAACTTTGTGCGCAAAGACCAGTTCCCGTATCTCTCGACCACCGGCTGGGTGTACGACAGTGGTGATTACGAAGGCGCCCTGGACGTTGCAATGGAGAAGGTGAGCTATGCCGACCTGCGACGCGAGCAGGAGGAGGCGCGGGCACAGGGAAAACTCATGGGTATCGGTCTGGCTTGCTTCACCGAGGTGGTTGGCGCCGGGCCTGGTAAGGACTTCGACATTCTCGGGCTGCGCATGTTCGACTCCGCCGAACTGCGGGTCCACCCCACGGGCAAGGCCATCCTGAAACTGGGAGTCAAGTCGCAGGGGCAGGGCCACGAAACAACCTTCGCCCAGATCGTCGAGTCGGAACTGGGCATTCCCTATCGCGACGTCGAGGTGCGTGAGGGCGATACGGATAATACGCCGTACGGCCTGGGCACCTATGCGTCGCGCAGCACTCCGGTGGCCGGTGCCGCCACCGGAATGGTGGCCCGCAAACTTCGTGAGAAGGGACGGCTGCTGGCGGCGCACTTGCTGGAAGCCAATCCCGAGGACATTGAGTTCAAGGACGGCAAGTACGCCGTGAAAGGCTCCCCGGATCACGCCAAGACCATCCAGGAGGTGGCATATGCCGCCTACACCGACCTTCCGGACGGCATGGAAGCCGGCTTCGAAGGGGTGACCTACTACGATCCTCCCAACATGACGTATCCCTTCGGCAGCTACGCCGTGGTTGTCGACATCGATACCGGAACCGGGGTCGTCAAGGTTCGCAAGGTGGTTGCGGTAGACGATTGCGGGGTCCGGATTAATCCGATGATCGTCGACGGGCAGATCCATGGCGGACTGTGCGAAGGGTATGGCATCGCCTTTACCGAACTCATCACCTTCGACGAAACCGGCAACTGCATCGGCTCGAACTTCATGGAGTATCTGCTGCCCACGTCCTGGGAGACACCGAGCTTCGAGACCTATGCCACGGTGACACCGTCTCCGCATCATCCGCTCGGCGCCAAGGGCGTCGGCGAGTCGCCCACCGTTGGTTCCCCGGCCGCCTACGTCAACGCCGTGATCGATGCCATGGCGCACCTCGGGGTGCGCAATATCGAGATGCCGTTGACGCCGGACAAGGTATGGGCCGTGCTGCGAGCCGCCGGGGTGAACGACTAGCCATGGACGGCCAGGACAACTTGCAGGATGTCTTTAAGGAACTGGAGCAATTGCGCGCCGCCGGCGCCGCCTGCTGCCTGGCCACGGTGGTTCGGGTCGAGGCGCCCACCTCCTGCAAGCCTGGAGACAAGGCCGTGATCACCGCGGATAGTCGGATGATGGGGTGGGTTGGCGGCTCCTGCACCTCGGCCACCATCCGGCGGGAGGCGATGGACGCGCTGGGTACCGGCGCGTCCCGCCTGGTTCGGATCCAACCGGAGTCCGAGGATCAGGTGACTCCGCGCGGCGGGGAGGTGGTCTTCCCAACCACCTGCCCCTCGGGAGGGACTATCGAGATCTTCCTGGAGCCGTATCTGGCACGCCCACAGTTAGTGGTGATGGGTCAGAGCCCGGCCTCGCGGACCCTCCTCCGGCTGGCATCGGTGATGGGGTTTCGCACCTGTATGGTGCACCCGGGTGCGGTGCGGGAGGACTTTCCCGAGGCGGACCTGGTCCTCGGCGCCCTGGAACTCGGCAAGGCCGAGATCGACAGCGATTCCTGGGTGGTGGTCGCCACCATGGGACATTATGACGAGGAAGCCCTGGAAGCGGCCCTGGTGACCAACGCGGCGTATGTTGGGCTGGTGGCGTCTCGAAGACGGCGGCAGGCCGTGGTCGAGGCGCTGCGGCGACGCGGCTGGTCGGGCGACGCGCTAGCCGGGATCGTCAATCCGGCCGGTCACGAATTGGGGGACGCGCAGGCGGACATTGCGCTGTTCGTGCTGGCCGAGGTTGTCGATCGGCGGCAACGGCGGGTACGTCGCGAACGCGCGGCCGAACCGGCGCCGTCTACAGCTGCGACCTCTGTCCGCGACCCGGTCTGCGGCATGTCGGTCGACGTCGCGACAGCCCTGTATCGCTCCGGCGACGTCTACTTCTGCGCAGCTGGCTGTCTCCAAGCATATGAGGCCCATCCGGAGCAATTCGCTCTTTCGAGATGACCATAGAGCGGCGGTTATTCTGACAGAGCTGAGCGGGCTGCGTTCGAACGCAGCCCGCTCACTACTGCGGTGAGGGTGCTAGCCGTTCCTCGTGTAGAGGAACTTTTTGACACCCGGACTATTCACGTTGGCTTTGGTGATGATCTTCTCGCCGGTACCGTAGTGCCTCTTGATGCCGGCTCGGTGGTGATTGACGTACTTGTAAGCCAGATGTACACCCAGATTGCCGATAGTAAACGGATCTTGCGCGATGAGGGCCGAGATCGTGCCCTGGCGCAAGGCCTGAACCTCGACCGGTTCGGCATCGAACTCGACGAGCTTGATCTTCCCAGCCTTCCCTGAGGTCCTCGCGGCATTGGTCACGCCGATCCCACTATTGGTATTGAGGGCAAAGATGCCGGCCAGGTCGGGATAGCGGGTGATGAGCGCCGAGGTCTTGCTCGCGGCGACAGTCGCGCTGTCGTTGTCATACTGGATGCCTGCGTACTTGATGCCGGAGTACTGCCTGAGTTGCTGCTCGAAGCCTGCCTTCCGCTGGTCAGTCGTGCTAATCCCCGGCTGCACGCTTAGCGCCGCGACCGTGCCCTTCCTTCCTACCGCATTGGCCAGTGCAGTCGCCGCCTTCTCGCCGCCGAGGACGTTGTTGGAAGAGATCGTGGTTACGGCCATGCCGGGAGTGTTGATGGTTGTATCGACCAGGACCACGGGAATGCCGGCCTGCACCGCGCGTCGAAGCGGCGCGATAAGCGCCTGCTTGTCGGTCGGTGCGATCAGGATCGCATCCGGATGACGTGCGATGGCTGCATTGAGAATCGGGATTTGCGTTGGTGGGCTGAAGGCGTTAGGTGCGCCCTGGAATATCAGGTGTATGCCAAGCTGCCTGGCAGCGGCCGCTGCTCCCACATGCATGGTGATGTAGAACGCATCCGTGCTGATGCCAGGGATCAGGTAAAAAGTCAACTGCCTCGCATGCGCCCGACCGGGATACAACTGTGTCACAGCTGCGGTCGAGGCCAGGAGCGAAGCGAGCACCAGGACAGAGAGCGAACGTCGGAGCCGAAACATTGCCGTGCCTCCTTGTGACTTGCCCAGCCCTCCTCCACGGGGGCCGGTGGGGTTGACTCACTTGCTAGAGCGCCGGCGACGCCACTGATCGATGTACACCGCAACGATGATAGTGGCGCCTACCAGCACTTCTTGCCAAAAGGGATCGATACCGTTGATGACGAACCCGTTGCTGAGCACCGTGGGAATGAACGCCCCGATGACGGTCCCGACGATGGTGCCAACGCCGCCGAACAGGCTGGTCCCTCCTATGACCACGGCGGCTATTGCGTCGAGGTTATCGGTATTGTGCGATGAGATGTTTTCGGTACCGAAGCGGGCCAGGTCGATGAGACCCGCCAATCCACAGAGGAAGCCCGTCAGCCCATATACCTTGACCAAATGCAGATTGACGGGGACGCCGGATCGCCGTGACCCATCTTCATTGCTACCGATCGCCGCTGTGTAACGACCAAATCGGGTCTGCGTCAACAGAATATGGGCGATCACCAGCGCGATCAAGGCGACGATTACCGGCAGATAGATACCGAGGATGGCGCCGTTGCCCAGACTGTCCTGGAATGTGGTTGGAACTGAGGACAGGTTCGTACCGCCGGTCAGCAAGTCAGCTCCACCAAAGGCCATGCCCAGCGTGCCCAGGGTGACGATGAACGACGGCAAGCGGAGGAGGGTGACCAGGAGTCCATTCAGAAGGCCCCACGCGGTGCCGGTCACGAGCCCAACCGCAATGCCCAGGGGAATTGCCGTCGAGGCATGAGGATACTGCAGATTGTTAACCTGCGCGGATGTTCCAGAGAAGTGAAGCATCACCAACCCGGCCGCGACGCCTGAGAACACGAGGATTCCGCCCACCGACAGATCGATACCGGCCGTAATGATCACGAAGGTTTCACCGATGCCCAGCAGAATCACCTCCGACGTGTCGAGGGCGATGTTCTTAAAATTGCTGACCTGGAGGAAGGCATGATTCGGGGTGGTAATAGAGAAAAAGACGATAAGCCCGAGCAGGAAGAACAGGATCCAGAAATTACCGAGCGCCAGCAGCATCAATCGCCCGCGACTGTCGCGCGGTGGCGGCGTATCGAGCTGGAGCGGTGTCTGGCCTGATGAGGGCGGCGCTAACTCTCCCACGCTCACAGCCCTCCGGTCGCGAGGTACTGCGCTTCAGCGCCGGTCATCATACTGACGATCGCTTGCATACTGGTCTCCGCTTTGTCGAAGTGGGCCACAGTCTGGCCCAGCCGCATGACGGTAATGCGGTCGGCGACATCGAACACCTCGGGTAGATTGTGACTGATCATAATCGTGCCAATACCGCGCGTGCGGATTTCCCGTATAAGTTCCAGCACCATGAGCGATTCACGCACGCCGAGCGCCGCCGTTGGCTCGTCCATAATGACGATCCGCTTGCCCCAGGCCACGGCGCGTGCCACCGCGACCCCCTGACGCTGGCCTCCGGAGAGCGAAAGCACAGGCTGCTCGACCGACTTGACCCCAATCTTGAGATGCCGCATCTCCTCCTCGGCGCGGCGACGCATTGCACGCTTGTCGAGAAAGCCCAGCCATCCCAGAGGCGCTGGGAGCAGCTGCTCGCGGCCGAGGAAGAGGTTCGACGCGGCATCGAGATGGCTGGCCAGCGCGAGATCTTGATACACAGTTTCGATGCCAAGCGCGCGCGCCGCTTGAGGATGGTGCAGCGCAACGGGCTGTCCATCGATCAATAGCTCCCCCGAATCGGGCCGGAGTACGCCCGACAGGATCTTGATGAAGGTGGATTTACCGGCGCCGTTATCCCCCACCAGGGCATGAACTTCACCCGCCCGTAGGTCGAGATCGGCGCCCCGCAGCGCCACCACGCTGCCGAACCGCTTCTGAATGGCACGTGCTTCGAGAAGAAAGGAGAAAGACATACAGACCTCGTACGACGGTGGGGTGGACTCGAAAGGAGCACCGATAGCCGACGAAGGCGCTTGATGCATGGAGCGTAGCACATCAGTTGAGGTAGATGCCGGGACAACATGATTCACGCCGAGTCAGCTCGCCCCGGCGGCAATGAACTAGCCGCGCTCCGCCACCTCCAAAGCAAAGGATTGCCTCATCTGCTCCCGATCGGTGAGTGTATTCCGCTTGCGATGTCAGGCCACGGCGCGATTGAAAGATCTCGCGCCAACGACGACGCCAACTGCCGCCAGCGCCAGCATGATAATGACTCCTTTGAGGACCGCCGAGTTGCCGGCGTTGCCGTTGAACATGTCGCGTGCCGCCACCACCGCATAGGACAGCGGGTTGAAGTCGGCGATGGTCTGCAACCATGGCGGCGCCAGCGAGAGCGGCAACAGCACGCCGGACAACAGCAGGAGAGGCAGACTGAGGGTGAAGATCAGCGGCGCGTAGGAATCCTCCGAGCGAAGCGCCAGAGCGGCGGCGTAGGCGAGGGACGCCATTCCCAGACCAATAAGGGCCACCAGACACAGCATCACGAGCACGCCCGACAGCGTGGCATGCAGTCCGAAGGGAATGGAGAGTATGAGCAAGATGAGCGATTGCACCACCAGCACCAGAATGTCGCGAAGCGCCCGACCCAACAGCAACGCGAAGCGACTCACTGGGGTGACGCGGAATCGCTCGATCACGCCCGCTCGAAGCTCGGCGATCAAGCCAAAACCCACGCCGCTGGCGCCAAAGAGCCCAAGCTGGATCAGCAGGCCGGGCACGAAAACGTTGTAGGCGCCTCCCGGCGGGAAGCCGCGGGTAGCCGCAATGCTTTTGAGGAGAGGCGCGAACAACACCAGGTACAGGACCGGCTGGATCAGCCCGATGATCACCCATGCCGGGTTGCCCAGGAAGATCCCGATGTACCGATTGAAGACCAGTCCTGTGTCACGCAGTAGCTTCATCCCTCCTCCTCAGGCCGCTAGGCCGCTTCGCGCAGCGATCGGCCGGTCTGACGCAGAAACACATCATCAAGGCTGGGCCGGGCCAGCGACAGCGACGTCAGCTCGATACCGGCGCCATCGAGCAGGCGCAGGATCGCCGGCATCGCAGTCTCGCCGCGGTCCACATAGAGGCGCAGCGAACCGTCCTCTTCGTTGGCCTCGCGCACGAACGGCTGCTGGCTCAACATCTGCAGCGCCTTCTGGTGCTCGCGGGCAACACCAAGAGTTACCACATCGCTGGCCACCTGGCGCTTGAGTTCATCGGGAGTTCCGCCGGCCACGATCCGGCCGTGGTCGATGATCGCCAGACGATCGCAGAGCGCGTCGGCCTCTTCCAGGTAATGGGTGGTCAGGAACACGGTTGTCCCCCCGTCGCGGAGGCGACGCACCTCGTCCCACATGCGGGCCCGACTCTGTGGGTCAAGGCCGGTAGTGGGCTCGTCGAGGAACAACAGTGACGGCAGATGCATCAACCCGATGCCGATGTCCAGCCGCCGCTTCTGACCGCCCGAATAGGTCTTGGTTCGCCGATCACCGCAGTCCACGAGGTCGAGGGTCGCCAGCAACTCGGTAGCCCGAGCATTCGCGTCCCTCGCGTTCATTCCGTAGAGCCGGCCCTGCAGGACCAACTCGGTGCGTCCAGAGACATCGGGGTAGCTACTCCCCACCTGGCTGACGTAACCGATCCGCTCACGCACTCTGCCGGGCTCCTTGAGGAGATCCGCGCCGGCCACCGTCGCCTCGCCGCCGCTGGGCGGCAGCAGGGTTGACAGCATGCGTAGGGTCGTCGTCTTCCCTGCCCCGTTCGGCCCGAGAAAGCCGAATATCTCGCCTTTACGGACCTCGAGATCAACACCCTCGACCGCGACTACCTCGGTCTTGCGGCTCTTGAAGATGCGACGCAAGCCGCGCGTCTGAATCACAGCGTCCTCCCTTCCGAGTCCGATCGATTTTCGCATCGTGCGTGGGCGCTCATCACTTCGCATGTCCGGACAGTGCTCACAGTACCGAGTTACACCACCGTTGCAGGGTATTGGTTAGGATCACGCACCGGTGGAGGAGGTCCCGGCCTGGAACTCAAGGTGGATAAAGCACGATCTGATGCGCCAGTATAGACGCTGCGTAACAATGTAGTGCGGCGCTAATTAGGATGGTATCGCTGCGGCAGCGAGCTGAGTCAGTCCTCACTCAAACGGTAGACTCTTCGAGTCAGGGACGCATGCGTGGCTGGTTATCGGGGTGAGAGTCGGCGGACCAGCGCAGGTAGTAGTGGGTGTCCGACTGCCCCGTGATGACGAAGCCGAGCTGCTCGTACAGCATCCGTGCCCGATTACTCAAGATGACTCGTAACGCTACAGGTATGTCCTCGGCCCGCGCTTGATCTTGCAGGTCGCGGATAAGCGCTGTCCCCAAACCCTGCCCTTGGCAGTCGGGTACTATCTGGATGTTGTCCAGGAACCATTCTGATGGGCGACGAGTGACCGCCATGACCCCAACATCACGGGCTTCTGCCTGTACAATCTGCAGGTTTTCCGTGGTGAAACTGCCGTCGAACAACGTGTCCTGCGCCGCCTCGTCCCAGCCCCACATGCTGTCGACCGCGTCCCGCATGGTGGCATGATGCAACCACCTCAGCCACACTCGATCCGACTCGCTGGCGGCTCGGAGCCGGTACTTCATTTCCGCCTTCCTCCCCTTCCCAGCTATTGGGCGAACCGAGGGATCCGGTCTGCGAAAACGGCGGCTAAACCTGGCGCACCGATAGGCCGCTACATGCTGACAGTATCCGCCTGATACCGTGCAAATGATCCCTCGGGCGCATCCCGAAACACCTCGGGATGAAGCAGACTCGCCAGAATCTCCACGCCCTCGATCAGGCGCGGTCCGGGGCGATTGAAATAGGACGAGCCGTCGACCACGAAGACGCGGTCAGCGCGCACGGCGGGAAGCCGGCTCCATTCGGCCGGCAGTGCCGCTCTGGACAATTCCTCTGCCGAACGTTCGACGCCGAAACCGCACGGCATGGCGATCACCACCTCGGGATGGGAGTCCGCAACTTCCTGCCACGTCACCTGGCGAGAGGGGTGTCCAGCCTGACCCAGCACGTCCCGGCCGCCGGCGATGCGCACCATCTCCGGCACCCAGTGTCCCCCAACGAAAACTGGGTCTACCCATTCGAGGGTCAGTACCGGAACCACCGGCCTGTCCCGCACCGCCTCGCGCACCCGATCTAGCCTCGTCTGTAACTGCTGAACCAATTCAGCGGCACGCCGCTCGGCGCCGGTGAGGCGTCCCACCGTGAGGACAGATTCGAGCACCTCGCTCAACGTTCGAGGTTCCAGCGAGACCACCATCGGCCGGCTGACGAGCGTCGCAACCGTCTCTTTCACCAGATCTGTGCCCACCGCGCAGACGTCGCACAGCTCTTGGGTGAGGATAAGATCCGGCCGCAGGTGGTCCAGCGCAGTCCGATCGAGGTGGTAGATCGTCGCCTCTTCGGCCAGGCTATCCCTCACCGCCTGGTCGATCTCAGCGCCTGAGAGGCCTTCCGAGTCGATCACGCTGGAGGTCACCTGTGGTTTCTGGCGGATGGCTGGGGGGAAGTCGCATTCGTGCGTGACCCCCACCAATCGATCACTCAGTCCCAGGGCGCATACAATTTCGGTGGCGCTGGGAAGCAACGAACAGATGCGTTGAGCGGGCTCTGCCATTCCATCCTCTCGGCTTGGTGAGGCTTCCGCGCCTCGCCAGCAAAGGGCAGCACTCCCTTAATAGGAAATCGGAGGCACTTGCGCCTCTTGACCGTCCATTGTACGATCTGGACTCCCATCTTCTGCTCGATGACTACCAGATGGCTTCCGGCTGGGGGATACTGTGGTACCCTGAAAAAACATTGGGCCAGCAGCATGCTTCGCCCACACCATTCATTATCCGGTCTCGTTGGTTGCACCCCGCGGAACGCCGAAGGGAGTAGCAGCCCTGCACGACGGGGTCCGGCTCCAAGAAAGGTTCAGCTATGAAATCCCTGGCTTTGGGAGCTGTCGCACTGCTGGTACTGGGCGGAACCACGCTCGGCTCCGCCGCGTCGCTCCAGCACGGAGGCCACTCCGCCGCACTGACACGTCCGCAGCGCGTTTCTATCATGCTGCCGGCTATCGGCTACCTCAAGGCACATCGGGTCTTTTTGCCCCTACAGACGGCCGCAACGGCGACCCCAGGCGCCAGCGCAACCCCCGGCACGCCGGTAGCGACCGAAACCCCATCCGTGACGACCACACCCACCGGTCCGTCGTACCCGGACCCGGTCCAGTTGCTGCAAGAGACTATCAGTGCCTACGGAGCGCTGAACTCGGTGCACTTCGAGGATATTACTAATGGCGCCCAGACCGGCATGGTGAAGTTGCACATTGATGCCGTTGGCGACGCCACCTGCAAGGGGCCGGCATTCAAGGCGCGCGTGCGAGGAACCGAAACACAAATCGCCACCTCGCAGAAGCGCTCGGTCGACTACTATCTCGTTCAGTACGGCACGAAGAACTTCACCAAATCCGCAAAGAAAAATAGCACGTGGAAGAGTAGCACGGCGACCAAGGCGGAGGCCTTTGGTTTTTCGACCGACAATCCGCTGGCCTGTCCCAACGCCAGCAGCAGCGGTTCAGGGTCGGGTGGCAGCAGTCCACAGATCAAAGATGTGGTGAACCTCGGTCCTGAATCGTTTCACGGTGTGCAGGTGTGGCACGTCCGAGCAACCCAGGTCACGGTCGATTCGCAAACGGGGGATACATCCGATGCCCAACTCGACTTTTACATCTCGCAAGATCATTTCCTCCCGTACGGCTACAACGTATCGGTGGCTAATGCGAAGACCAACATCACGCTCGGCCTCTCGCAGCGTCTCACCAAGTTCGGCAAGAAGGTGACGGTGACGAAGCCGAAGCCGGGCAGCAAAAAACCGTAGCCAGGAGAACATGGGCAGTACACGCACATGGATTCGTACGACCTCTCCCATAAGCTCGCCTACGCGGGTCGCCGCTCGCCGGTACCCTTCTTTACCGGGCCGGAGTATCTGAACTCGGTCCCCGGCGTACCGGTGCTCTCCATGTTGCGCATCTTCGTGCCCCCCGAGCTGTGGTCGGAGGAGAACGTCAAACTGGTCTCAAAGGAAATTTGTCGCGTCCTTGGTGCCACCGCACAGTTCGATATCGGTATTACCTTAGCGGGAACCAAGAAGTACGACGCCGACCGGCCCGCTTCCGGCGATACCGCTCGCCTGTTGAAGATGGACGCGGACACCCCGCAGGTGATACTGCGGCTGCGCGGCGGTCCATCGGGGGACCGGGCCTTCGAGGCTCGCTACCCGAGGTTGCTGTTCGCGGAGGTGCCGGGCGACGCCTGGCGCGAGCAGTATGCTCCCGGCGCTGTTAAAGAGGCGGCACAGCCCTAGGTGATTTCGCTCCTGCCGGTTGAGGGGCTCCCGCTCATACAACCCGGAGATCCGCTGGCCGAATTAATCGTCGAGTCAGTGGAGTCCAAGGGGGGAGTGCAGGACGGCGATCTTCTGGTCATCGCCCAGAAGATTGTGTCCAAAGCGGAAGGACGGGTGGTCGACCTCTCCACAGTCGAGCCTTCGGCGGATGCCTTGCTCCTCGCGAAACAGGCGGAGAAGGATCCGCGGCTGGTCGAGTTGATTCTGCGCGAGAGTCGCAAAGTCGTCCGGATTCGTCCCGGCCTCATCGTCGTCGAGGACTGTCGTGGTTTCATATGTGCAAATGCGGGAATCGATCGTTCCAACATCGAGCAGCATAGTGACCATGAGCGCGTGGCGCTGCTGCCCGCCGATCCTGACGCCTCCGCTCAGCGTCTCTACACCCGAGTACGTGAATTGACGGGTATGCGAGTCGGCATCATTATCAACGATAGCCATGGACGCGCCTTTCGGGAGGGAACGGTGGGTGTGGCGATTGGGCTAGCCGGAGTCCCCGCTCTGGCCGATCGCCGAGGCGAGGCCGACCTTACCGACTACGTGCTACAACACACAGTCATCGGCATCGCCGATGAGATCGCCGCCGCCGCCTCCATCATCATGGGGCCGGCAGCCGAAGGGGTGCCCGCGGTTCTGGTGCGAGGCCTCGATTTGCCGCCAAGCGGCAGTACCGCAAGGGAACTTCAGCGTCCCGAGGAGAACGACCTGTTTCGATAGCCACCGCCGGTTGTCGGGACTGCTCCTAACCTTTTCCGATCGTTCCAAGAATTTCGGCGTTCAGATTCCACGTCCAGTACTGGACGTGATGTGGGTAATGGATAGCGCGAGGGAGCCGTAAAGGATCTTCCCCTCCCCCCGCGAGGGGGAGGCGGTTGGGGAGAAGGGGGGGCTACAAGACGCGAAAGCCGTGCTCCTCGGCGACGCACACGCGGTTGCCGCCCGCATGTTTGACCGCATACATCGCCTGGTCTGCCCGCGTGAACACCTCCATCCCCTGGTCCGCTGCCCACACCATCGCCATCCCCACGCTCACCGTCACCGGCCCATCTCCCACGCCCTCCGGCAACCCATGACCGGCGATCGCCGCTCGCAACCGCTCCGCCACCCCTTCCGCATCCGCTTCCGCGGTCTCCGGCAGCAGCACGCTGAACTCCTCCCCGCCATGTCGGGCCACGATGTCCTCCGCTCGCACCACCCCCCGAATCACCTCCCCCAGTTCGTGCAGGACGCTGTCCCCCGCGTCGTGCCCCCACTGGTCGTTGATCCGCTTGAACTTGTCGATATCCAGCATCAGTGCACCGAGCGGGTGCTGGTTGCGCACCGCTCGCGACTGTTCCTCGCGGAAGCGCTCAAAGAGATAGCGACGGTTGTACAGCCGGGTGACGGGATCGGTGATAGCATCGGTGCGCAGTTCGTCGTAGAGCCGGGCACGGTCGAAGGCGATGGCGGTCTGGGCCGCGATGATCTCCAGCAGGCGCAGCGCATTCTCATCGAACTG